>JGI994J12354_10003121_pt1 | contig 15699 bp, 12 predicted proteins | sample IntmicLarv3ML3BL_FD_12354 | JGI IMG/M metagenome (IMG submission 12354)
AGAAGAAACCTTTGCTGGGTCGTAGGGCAAAGCCCTACAAAAAGAAAGCACACGAGAATAAGAAAAATAAATATATATAAAAAGAGCATTTTCGTTTAATAGATTATTAAATGAAAATGCTCTTTTTAAAAATATAATATTATTTATTTTTGTCCGATTTCTTGGAGCATGTCGAGGAACCAAGGGGTGGAGATATCGAAGGGTTTACCGCCTTTGATGCGGGAGAACTCTATAGCACGGAGGATATTTTGGTTATCTTCGTCATGACCGATGACGCCACTTTCACGTTTTAGTGCGCATTCTACAGCGAGGTCTACACAGCTTTTGATTAGGCGTAGATCTTCTGCGTTAGAAGCTGCGGCGCGTGCGTAGTATCCGCTTTTTTGGACGAGAACTTTTTCTGCGCCTATCATTTGAGCGAACTGATTACCGAACCATTTTCCTGGATTAATAGCGTCGAGTTTTACATGTCCAAAAGCGTCTCTTGGAACTTCTTCGCCACGGCTTTCCATTTCAGCAATGATAGTTTTCACGCCTGCGCCTTCGGAGATAAACATATTTACGCAATCATTTTTATCCATCAATTTTTTGAGACGAGCTGCTTCTTTTTCAAGATTGAGTTCGAGTTCAGGAATGTAGATAGCATGAACATCACGTTTTTCTTTGCTTACGCCAATTTCAGGAAGCCACTCATCGTGTTCCAAAATATTGCGATATTGCAAAGCTGTTGCGGCAGTGAGCCATCCACAGTTTCTACCCATTACTTCATGAATAATAAGCATGCGTGGATTTGCGGTAGATTCGCTGACAACATTGTTGAAATATACACTGCCTTCTTCAGCAGCCGTCCAAGCTCCGAGACTTTGAGCGATAGGGAAAACATCATTGTCAACGGTCTTAGGCAGGCCGATTACTGTGAGTGCATAATTGTTTTCTTTCAAGAATTTTGCAAGGTCAGCCGCCGCAGTGTTAGTGTCGTCACCGCCGATTGTGTGGATTACATCAACGCCATCTTTAATGAGCTGGTCAGCCGCAACTTTTTGAGGGTCTTGACCTTCTTTAACAAGATTACGCTTCACACAATCTTTAATATTAGTCAGCTTCACACGAGAATTACCAATGGGTGAGCCTCCGAATTTATACATGATGCTAGCATTAGCTCTAATCTCGTCCGTCACCTTTACACTCTTTCCGAGCAAGAGACCTTTGTATCCATCGAGATAACAAATAATCTCGATAGAAGGATCGATTTCTGTGTAGCGTTCAATAAGACCGCCGACTGCGCTAGACAGGCAAGGAGCTAGTCCGCCTGCTGTTAATATTGCAACTTTTTTAGGTTTGTTCATAATCATTAAAATTCAAGCAAACGATTTTGTAAGAGCAAAAAAATATCGCAAGACCTTTTTAATTAAAAATGAAAACACAAAAGTTGCTTGCAAGCTTTTGGGGGCATAACTGGCAAAGCCAATTACCCCGAACGAAGTGAGCGGGCGAGAACAGCGCGTATTGCGAAGCAATGCGTTCGGATACACAGTGAAGCAGGTCAATATAGATGCAAACCCAGTTTGCTCATTCTTCATTAAATTTTTTTTCATTCTATACTTGAAAATTTTTTTGATAATACGATTCTTTAAATGAATGAAAAAAAATCTCAGATTGGCAACAAGAGGAAGTCCGCTTGCGTTGATTCAAGCGAAAATGACAGCTGAATATCTTTCCGCAAGATTGCCAGACACGTCTTTTGAAATCAAAGAATATAAAACTTTAGGTGATAAAAAACAAAATTGGTCTTTGTCAAAACTCGATAGAGTCGGCTTATTTACTAAGGAATTAGAAGAAGCTCTTTTTAATGACGAGGCAGATATTGCTGTTCATAGCGCGAAAGATTTACCTGTTGCTTTGCCAGAAAATTTCAATGTGGCAATGTGTTTGCCAAGAGATAAATCTTGTGACGTGCTAATCCACAAAAAAGATGTTGAAGTGCCAAGCTTGATTGCAACATCTAGTCCAAGACGTCGCGCGCAATTGAAAACTATGTTTCCAAATGCGGTGTGGAATGAAATGCGTGGCAATGTGGAAACACGACTTCGCAAATTGTCTATGCCTGAAAGTTCCATTGACGCTACGATTTTATCTGGTGCAGGACTTGTTCGTTTGGGAATCTCAAGTTTTGAAGATTTGATTTTCACAGAATTGAAATCGAATTGTTGTGTGCCTGCAGCAGGTCAGGGAATAATCGCACTACAATGTAATGACTCGCTTGCTGAAATATTGACGCCTTTGGGTGACAAAAATGCGATGAATTCTTTCCTTCTTGAAAGGCAATTTTTGCGAACTTTAGGTGGTGGATGTCAGGTTGCGCATGCGGCAAATTTTGATGGCGAATTTTTCAGATTTTTCCATGAAAATTGTGGGATTCAAAAATATAAATTTTCTTCATCAAATTTGGAAGAAATGTTGAATGAAGTTCATGAAATTGCTTCAGGGATTGTCAAATGATTTTGCGCTAAAACATCTTGACATATCTTGCGAGAGATGAGAGTCTTCTAGGCAATAATAAAAACTCTCAATTTAGAGTGGGTCGATTCCCCACTCTTTTTTGTCTGTAAAGAAAAATTCAACACATCAAGATTATGAGCAACAGTAGCGAAATATTGGCAATTCTCGAGTACATGGAGAAAGAAAAGCAAATCAAGCGCGAAGATATGATTGAAATCATATCTAACGCAATACGCACCGCCGCACAAAAGACAGGCATTTCAGGTCAGGAATTGAAAGTTGAAATCAATCCCAAAACAGGTGCTATCAAAGCTTGGCAAGTTCTTACCGTGACGGATTCTATTGCAGACCCATACACTCAAATCCACATAGATAAAGCTAAGCTCTATGCTACAAATCCTGCTTTGGGCGACATCGTTTATAGAGAGATGGATCCTGGTAGTTTAGGCAGAATCGCGGCTAAAAATGTTCAACAAAGCTTGATGCAAAAAGTTCGTCAGTCTGAAAAAGAGCGTATTTATGACGACTTTAAAGATTCTATTGGCGATATCGTTTCAGGCACTGTTCGCAGATACGAAAAAGGCGCTCTTGTTGTTGACTTAGGTTCAGCAGAAGCAATTATGCCAAAGCGTGAATGTATTCCAAGTGAAGATTATGCTCCTGGTGAACGCATTCGTTGTTTGATTCTTGATATCGAAAATACCGCAAGAGGTCATGAAATTATTTTGAGCAGAGCAAACTATAAATTTGTTCGCAGACTCTTTGAAGTTGAGGTTGCGGAAATTTCTGAAGGTATTGTGACGATCGAAAACATTGCTCGTGAACCTGGATATAGAACAAAAATTGCTGTAAGCAGTTCAGACCCCAAAGTTGATCCTGTTGGTGCTTGCGTTGGTGCGGGTGGTACTCGAGTAAAGAGCATTGTCAGAGAATTGGGCGGTGAAAAGGTTGATGTAATCAAATATTATCCAAATACACGTCAGTTCTTGGAAGAATGTATCAAGCCTGCTCAAATCAAGACTTTCAAAGCTTTCCCTGATCAAAAACGTATTTATATTGAAGTGTCAGAAGACGATTTGTCTTTGGTAATAGGCAAAAAAGGTTCTAACGCAAAACTTACTTCACGTCTCATGGGCTGGAAGCTCGACATAGAGCGTGAGGCTTCTCAAGATTATAGCATGGAGGCAAAACTTCAAGCAGCTGCGGGTTCATTGGCTAATGTGCTTACGAATTTGTCAGAGCATCAGCTCACTTTATTGGCTAACAGCGGCATCAATAGCGCAGACGCTTTTGAAGGTGTTGAAGAAGAAGATTTGATTGAAATGGGATTCTCTGAATCCGAAGCAAAAGAAGTTTTGGAACAAGTAAGAAATCATCTCAAAGCGTAGTACGAAAACGAAAGTAAAATAACATGGGCGTAAGAATTCACGCAATCGCAAAGGAAGTTGGAATGAGCAGTAAAGAAATGCTCACTTTCATACAAGATAGATTCGATGTTTATAAAATCGAAGCTAAGAGCGCGTCAAGTAGCGTTCCTAATTTGTACGAAGACATTATTAAAGCAGATGTAAAAGCTTTTCTTGAACAGCAAAATGCTAAAGAAACTCCTGCTGAAACTGTCGAAGAAAGCGCAGATGCTTCTGATGAAAAAGAAGTTGTGTCTAACGAATCTGATGATGTTGAAGAGATAGAAGAAGTTGAAGAAGAACAAGTCGAAGAGACTCCAGTTGTGGCTTCTAAGCCAGTATCAGTAGTTCCTCCAATGTCTGCTTCTAAACCAGCATCAGTAGTGCCACCTATGCCTGTGTCGAGACCAGCATCTATTGTGCCTCCGACTCCAGTGTCAAAACCAGCACCTCTAGTTCCACCAACTCCAATTTCTAAACCTGCGCCATTGGTTCCACCAACTCCAGTGTCTAAGCCTGCGCCTTTAGTTCCGCCTATGCCTGTCTCAAGACCAGCACCTGCGGTTCCACCAATGCCTGTGTCAAGACCTTCAGTTCCATCTATGCCTAACATGGGGAAATCTCCTGCTCCTGTTTCTGAAGCAAGCGAAGGTGCGGCAGCTTCAAGCGCGACTCCAAAACGTATTTCAATTAAGCCTCCTATCATTGTTCGAGATTTTGCTAAAATGATAGACTTAAAACCTTTCCGTCTGATTTCCGAACTTATGGATATGGGCATTTTTGCCGCAATGAATCAGACTATTGAAGAATCTGTTGCTGCTCAAATCGCTTCAAAACACGGCTTTGAACTCGAGGTAAAGCATAGAGGTGAGCAATCTCAACAGCAGAAAAAGCAAGAGAAAAAACCTAGTTATGATGATCCAAAAAATCTTGAACCTAGGGCTCCTATAGTTTGTATTTTGGGTCACGTTGACCACGGCAAAACAACTCTCCTTGACACTATCAGAAACACTAATGTTGTTGATGGTGAAGCTGGTGGTATTACTCAACATACCGCAACTTATCAAGTTGAACATAACGGCAAGAAAATAACTTTCCTCGATACTCCAGGTCATGCGGCATTTTCTAAAATGCGTGAGCGTGGCGCAAACGTCACAGACATTGCAATTTTGGTTGTCGCAGCTGACGACGGCTTTATGCCTCAAACAGAAGAGGCTCTTGCTTTTGCTCAAAAAGCGGGAGTGCCTATTATTGTTGCGATAAATAAAATGGATTCAAAGGGCGCAAATATTGATAAAGTAAAGCGTCAAATGCAACAGCGTGGAATCTCTCCTGAAGACTGGGGTGGCGAAACTCTTTGCTGTGGAATCTCTGCGCTCAACAATACGAACATTGGCGATTTGCTAGAATTGGTATTGCTTCAGGCAGAAATTATGGAGCTTAAAGCAAATCCAAAACGTCCTGTAGAAGGCATGGTAATCGAGAGTCAGCAAGAGCAAGGCAGGGGGGCTACTTCTACTTTGATAGTCTTGCAAGGAACTCTTAAAGCAGGCGATTGTATTTATTCTAAAGGTAATTACTGTCGTGTTCGTGCTCTTTTGGACGATAGAGGTAGAAAAATTGACAAGGCTATCCCAGGGACTCCTGTTCTGACTATGGGCTGGACAGGCGCGCCTGATGCAGGTGAAACTTTCTTAAAAGCTGATAACGAAAAACAAGCTCGCAAATTCACTGAGGAATATATTGATGAGCAACGTAAACTTCTCGGCGTAAGTTCTGCACCTAAAGCTACAAATCTTGAAGATTTGATGGCGGCTATCGCAAACAAAGATAAGAAAATATTTAAGTGCGTCGTTAAGTCTGACGTGAGCGGAACAACCGAAGCTTTGGTTGCCTGCTTAGAAGATATCAAGTCTGATAAAGTTGATTTGGAAGTAATCGATAGTAAAGTTGGTTCTATTACAAAGAACGATGTTGACTTGGCTGCAACTGCGCAATCTGCAATTGTGGCTTTCAATGTTAAGCCTGAAAATGGTGTTGTTGCCGCGGCAAAGCACAAGGGCGTAATAATCATAGAACACAATATTATCTATGAGTTGCTCAATCAAGTAAAAGACGCAATGAAGAATCTTCTTGATCCTGAAATGCGTGAAAATAAGTTGGGCTTAGCAGAAGTTCGTGCACTCTTTAATGTGACAAAAGGCGGTAGAGTCGCTGGTTGCATGGTAATCGAGGGCATGATTAAGCGTGACAAATTCGCTAGAGTTTTCCGTGTGGACAAAGAATTAGCTAAGGGTAGAGTGGGAACATTGAAACGCTTTAAAGAGGATGCTAACGAAGTCAAGGCAGGCTACGAGTGCGGTATTAACGTCACGGGTTTTGACGACTATCAAGTTGGTGACACTATTGAGTGTTTTGAAATTCTTGAAATACGTCCTGATTTATAAAATCTAATGACTCAAAGAACTGTTAGAATAGGCGAGCTTTTGCTCCGAGAACTTGGCGTTTATATGCACGGACGTTGGGGTGCAGAGAGCGTTAATATCACGCTCACAGACATGAGTGTCTCTCCTGATTTGCACAACGCAAGAGTTTATTATTCGGTGATTGGTGGTCGTGAAGATATTGCAAAAGCGGGAAAATTTTTGATGAAAATTCGTCGAGAATTAAGGACTCATTTATCTAAAGTTGTGGTTCTAAAGCGTATGCCTGAACTCAGCTTTATGTATGACCCTGTGCCTGACAGAGGGGCTCGTCTTATGGAAATTTTTGACGAACTTGACAATGAAGAATCAAAATAAATTTTATCCTGAATTGTCAGAATCTTTTGATTTACTTATCAAAAGTTCTGTAGGAAAAAATATCGCAATCATAGGGCACATGCGTCCTGACGGCGATTGCATAGGTTCGCAAATTGCTCTTGCAAGTGTGATGCGAGACGCTGGAGCAAAAAATGTTATTTGTTTAAACAAACATGAAGTTCCTAGTCTTTACACTAAATATGCGGAAGGCGAAACTTTTATTTCTGCGGATGATTTTAATGATTTAAGTTATGAAATCATTGCGGTTGATTGCGCAGATTACTCTCGCACAAGCGAGTTTATAAAAGAAAAATTCCCTATACCTCTTTGCGCTATAGATCACCACATTAACGACACTAAATATGCAAAGATAAATTTGATTTGCCAAACTTCCAGCGCGACTTGCGAGTTGATTGCGGGAATGTTATTTGATGCAAACATCAAAATAAATAAAAAAATTGCGAATGCTCTTTATGTGGGAATGGTGATGGATACACGTCAATTTACCACAAATTCTACAAGCGCGAAAACTTTTGAAATAGCGGCAGAGCTCGCAAAAGCAGGAGCAAATATTGCTCAAGTCGCAATAGATTTGTATCAGCGTGAACGCTATGCAAAAGTTAAATTGTTGTCATGTTATTTGAATAGCATTGAGTTATACTCTAACAACAAAATTTGTGGAGGAGTTCTTTATATGAAAGATTTTGCCGAATGCGGAGCTCTCAAAGAAGATAGTGATGGGCTTGTTGATTATGCGCGCGCAATAGACAATGTTGAAGCTTCTTTCTTGATTGAAGAATTGCCAACGGGCGCAAAAGCTTCATTACGTTGCAAAGATCCAAAATATGCTATGAATTTGGTTGCTCAAAATTTTGGTGGCGGAGGTCATGCATGTGCGTCAGGTTGCAACTCAACTATGAATGTTGAAGACTTTAAAAAAGCTCTAGTCGCAAAAATATCCGAAGCATTGAAAATTTAATATGGAAACTTACGAGGGAATTTTATTAATAGATAAACACTCAGGCTGCACTTCGCATGATATAGTTGATATGGTGCGCAGACGTTTAAAAATGAAAGCTGTAGGCCACGCGGGTACTCTTGACCCTATGGCAACAGGCTTAATGGTTTTGTTAATTGGCAAAGCGACAAAGCTTTCTCAATACTTGATGAGTGCAGACAAAATTTATACAGGCACTCTTGAATTTGGCAAAGTGACAAACACTCAAGATAAAGAAGGCGAAGTAATCGAGGAGAGTGAAGTCAAAGATTTTTCTAAAGAAGAAATTTTAGATTTGATGAAAACTTTTTTGGGCGACCAATATCAAACTCCTCCGATGTTTTCCGCAAAAAAAATCAATGGAGTCCCATTGTATAAAATGGCGAGAAAAGGTCAGGAAGTTGAACGTGAACCTAGATTTATACGCATTAGCGCTTTTGATTTATTGGATTGGTCTAAACCAAATATGAGCTTTAGCTTGGCGTGTAGCAAAGGGACATATGTTCGCACTATTGCTCACGATTTGGGCAAAAAAGCGGGTTGTGGCGCAATGCTTACTGAATTGCGTCGCACAAAAAATGGAACATTTGATGTTTCTAACGCAATCACAATTGCGCAATTAAATGAATTAGCTCCATCGCAAATTAAAAATCATTTAATAAATATGCGAGACGCTGTACCAAGTTTTGCTTTGTAAAAAATGCTTTCGACAAATTACATAATTGAGAAAAAAAATTGTGTAATAGCAATGGGTGTTTTCGACTCTTTGCATTCAGGGCATTTTAAAGTTTTAACTAAGGCAAAAAATTTCGCTTTAAAAAATAATTATGAATTTATTGTTCTGACTTTTGACCCTCATCCAACACGCATTACTAAAGGAATTTATTCTGCGTCAAAACTGATTTTGCCTTTGGAGTTGCGGTTAGAGATGCTAAAAGAATTTGGAGCAAAAAAAATTATTGTGCAAAATTTTGATAAAAAATTTTCTCAAATAAGCCCTACTGAATTTATCAATTTGTTGATAAAAAATTTCCCAAATTTAAAAGCTCTTGCAATGGGCGAGAATTTTAAATTCGGTAAAAATGCAACAGGCGATGTGGAGTGGTTAAAGCAAAGTAAAAATTTGCCAATTAAAATTTTATCCGCAACAAATTTGAAGAATTCAAAGCTGACTATAAGTTCTTCAAGACTTCGTGAAGCGATTTCTAAAGCTGATTTAAAGAGCTTTAAGCAAATGACTAAGCGTGATTATTTCGCAATAGGCAAAGTAATTGCAGGAAAAAAATTAGGCAGAAAAATAGGATTCCCAACTCTCAATTTGTCTTGGAATCCTGAATGCAAATTGCCTTATGGAGTCTATGCTGTGAAGCTAGAAAATCTTAATTCTAAAAAAGAATATTTTGGTGTAGCAAATTATGGAGTTTCTCCAAGCGTTGAAAAACATGGAAAAGTGTTAGTAGAAACAAATCTTTTTGAAAATGTAAAATTTGGAGTAGGAACAAAGATGAAAGTTTCTTTTCTTAAATTTCTAAGAGCAGAAAAAAAGTTTAGTTCTTTAGACATCCTTAAAAAAGCAATTGCAATCGATAAGGAAAAAGCATTAAAGTTCTTCAGTTAATTCAACCGGAGGAATTTTATGTTTATGTTCAAAAAAATATTTACGACATTTTTAATTTGTCTGTTTGCGTTCTCTTCTTATGGGGCAATTCAGTTGCCATTAGTGGAAAGCTTTGAAGACGCAAAAAAGCAAAGCAAAGAAGAGAAGAAACTTTTAGTTTTACATTTTACAGGAACAACTTGGTGTCCGCCTTGCAAATTCTTAGATGGAAAAATTTTGCACACAAAAGAATTTGCAAAATTCGCAAAAGAAAATCTTGTCATTGTAGAAATGGATTTTGCAAGGAATGGAAAGCCAAGTAATGAAAAGTTTGCTGATGAATATAAAAAATTGGCAGAAGAATTCAGTATAAGGTCATTTCCAACAATGATATTTATAAATCCGCAAAATGATAAACAAGAAATAATGAAAGGCGTAGCAGCAAAAGATGTGAAATCTTTTATTAAGTATATTAAAGATATTAGAAAAAGACTCGATAAATGATGTAGAAACCTCAAAAGATTCCAACTTTTCAATATTTTCAAAACTTTCAAATTCTTTATTGACGAGGTTCGAAAATTTCGTATAAATACATAGAACATTACCTAAAATATGGCAGAAGAAACAGGCTTAGATTTATTCTATAAACATCAGGTTGATTCTTGTTTTAAAACAAAATCAAACTTCATAATATCTAATGGTGCGCCATCTCATGCAGCGGCATTATTTGCTACAATGTTTCGTTATGCGATAAGGAATGTTCAAATATTTTCAAAATGTTTGAAAAATGAAGTCTTTGACGATATCGAACTGTGCGAAAATTTTAAGAATGCTATTGATCGTGGAGTAAAGGTGGAAATCATAATTCAAGATTCTTCTCCAGATGAAAGTAAATTCTTAGATACAATTAAAGGTATTGATAAATCGGACATTCTTTATAAATCGTTAAAGCATAATGATTTGTCATGTAATTTTGCGATTATGGATGACTCTGCTTACAGATACGAACCTAGTCGCAATGAGATTTGTGCAGAAGCTTGCGCAAATGATGAAGAAAACGTCAAAATTCTGCAACGTAACTTTGAAATAATTAAAAGAAATATAGTACCAATTTGTACTCTATAATTCGCAATTTAGTATTTTAATGCAGAATTTTAATAATTTGTTTGTTGCTTATATTGCAGTTGCAATGGGCGGAAGTTTTTTCTTGCTATTAAATGAAAAAATTTGGTCAAGAGTAAAAGAATATTGCGATGAAAAAAGAGGTGATTTTGTTAATTCAATTGATGCGGTTAAGAAATATTGTGCAAAATGTAAGAATAGTTGTGAAAAATGCAAAGAACAGAAACTGAGACGATATCCTTGTTGTGAAGCATGTGATGAAAATTGTCACAGATGTAAGGTGAAATGTGATTCTTGCATTTCTAGTAATATATGTAAAAAATCACAATGCGTATTTAAAAATCCATCGTGTTTTTATTGCTTTAGAAAACCTTATAAAAATACTCCCGAAGATAACTATAGAGCATATGCTGAATCAGAAAAAATAATCAAAATATATGAAGATTTTATTCTTGGTACAGCGGTTCTCTTTTTAATTATTTCAGGTGTAGTAAATATAATAATGGCTTCAATGGCAGTATTTTGTTATGCAATTTGCCATTTTTGTAATGATGCGGTTGCAGAGTTAGCAAGCATAATAAAACCAGTTTTTTTATTTTGGGTAATGCTTCCTTTTCTATTCAACACAATAATATTATCTATTTTTATTTACAAATATACGACATTTCGTGTTGGGACTTGGAGAATATTTTCCAGATCATATTGTTCTTTTGCTCGCAAAGATGCATATGAAAAAGTAAAAGAAAAAAGAAAACAGCCCCCAGAAAAAATCATAAAATTATAATTATATAGATGTTATGGAATTTTGAAAAATATAATTATATTTTTACTAAAAAAACATTCACAAAAAAATCCCTTGAGTTTTGGCTCAAGGGATTTTTGTTTTCAAGTTTTAATTAGCTCTTAAGCTTTTGGCTCTGCTGGAGGAGTAGGCGTTGCAACTTGTGCTGCCATAGTCTTATATTTCGCCCAACGTTTATTGATGAATTCTTGAGCCTCTGTAGCCAACATTTTTGCACGTTCTGGGTCAGCAATCTGTAGCATTCTAAAGCGTTCCTCGTTGTACATATAATCTGCAACAGGGAGCTTTGGATCAGAGCTATCAAGCGCGAATGGATTTTTGCCTTGAGCTTCCATACGTGGATCGTATCTAAACAATGGCCAGTATGCAGAATCAACTGCTTTCTTTTGTTGTTCAGGGCCGTTAATCAAGTTGTAGCCGTGAGCGATACAGTGACTGTATGCGATTACCAATGAAGGTCCATCGAAAGATGCAGCATCAATCATTGCTTTGACAACAGAAGCGTCTCTTGCGCCCAATGATACTTGAGCCACATAAACATTTCCATAATCCATAGCTAACAATCCAAGATTCTTCTTTGGAGTTGTTTTGCCTTTAGATGCGAATTTTGCAACTGCGCCAATGCCTGTCGATTTGCTCATTTGACCACCAGTATTTGAATACACTTCGGTATCGAGAACCAAGATATTGACATTTTTGCCACTAGCTAAAACATGGTCTAAGCCACCGTAGCCAATGTCATAAGCCCAACCGTCGCCACCGACAATCCAAACAACTTTCTTTACTAAGTCGTCTGCGAGCTCCATTAATTCTTTAGCTTCAAAAGAATTATCTTTCGCAAGAATAGATTTTAACGCCGCGATATTTTCACGTTGAGCGATAGTACCTGCGTCTTTTGATTGGTCTTGAGTGAGGATTTTTGTCACCAAATCATCGCTAACTTTTGGAGCTAATTTAGTCAACAATTCTTGAGCAAAACGCTCTTTCATGTCGAGAGAAACTCTGAATCCATAACCGAATTCCGCATTGTCTTCAAAGAGAGAATTCATCCATGCAGGGCCGCGTCCATCACTGTTTACGCAGTATGGAGTTGTAGGTAGATTGCCTCCGTAGATAGAAGAGCAACCTGTTGCATTTGCAATCAAAAGCTTATCGCCAAAGAGCTGAGTCAAAAGTTTGATGTAAGGAGTTTCACCGCAACCGGAGCAAGCACCAGAGAATTCCATCAATGGTTGACGGAACTGAACATCTTTAACAGTTTCGCCAAGCTTTGTTCTATCTGGATAAGGCAGATTCAAGAAGAAGTCAAAATTCTTAGCTTCTGCTGAGCGCAAAGGTTCTTGGAATGTCATGTTGATAGCTTTCTTAGTTGGGTCAGCCTTGTTCTTAGCAGGGCAGACCGCAACGCAAACGCCACAACCTGTGCAATCTTCAGGAGCAACTTGAACTGTGTATGCGCAATTTTCAAAATCACGAGAACGGAACTTTACGCTCTTGAAAGTTTCAGGAGCATTTGCCAATTCAGCTTCAGGATAGAACTTCACACGTATTGCGGCGTGAGGACAAATTTGTGAACACTTTGTACATTGAATACAAGTTGTAGAATCCCAAACAGGAATGTCTATAGCAATATTTCGTTTTTCCCATTGAGTTGTTGAAGCAGGCCAAGTTCCGTCGATAGGCAATGCTGAAATAGGCAATTTGTCGCCTTCGTTGCGCATCATGATTGCTGTGACGTTTTTCACAAAGTCAGGAGCCTTGTCAGACACTGTTTGTGGGAAACTAAAATCTGCTGTGACAGCTGAAGGAATTTCAACTTTATGCAAGTTTGTGATAGAAGCGTCGACAGCGGCAAAATTCTTTTCGACAACTGCAGGACCTTTTCTTCCATAAGTTTTTTCGATAGATTTTTTGATTTTAGCAATTGCTTCATCTTTAGGTAGCACGCCAGAAATTGCGAAGTAGCAAGTTTGCATGATAGTGTTTGTTCTACCGCCCATGCCCATTTCTTTAGCGACTTTGTATGCGTCGATAGTATAGACCTGCAATTTTTTATCGATGATTTGTTGTTGAACTTCTCTATTCAAATAATTCCAAACGTTCTTTGCGTCGTGAGTAGAGTTCAATAAGAAAATTCCATTAGGAGCAGCGCAATCGAGCACATTGTATTTCTCCATGAAAGAGAATTGATGCACACCAACGAATTGAGCTTGTCCAATCAAATATGGAGCCTTGATAGGTTTAGGCCCAAAGCGCAAGTGGGAAACAGTAATCCCGCCACTTTTCTTTGAGTCATAAACAAAGTATGCTTGAGCGTAGTTTGGAGTTTCAGAACCAATAATTTTAATTGTGTTCTTGTTAGCGCCAACAGTGCCGTCTGCGCCAAGACCAAAGAATACTGCGCGCAAAACGTCAGGAGACTCCAAGTCGAAAGAAGCATCGTAAGACAAAGATTTATGAGTTATATCATCGACAATACCAATAGTAAATGGGCTCTTCTTTTCCTTAGATGGATTTTCAAGAATTGCTTTTACCATTGATGGAACAAATTCTTTTGAACCAAGAGCGTAAATGCCATTCAAGATTTCTGGGTCGAAAGATTTTTCGCAAAAACCTTTAGCTCTGCCTTGAGAAATTGCCGTGGCGACGTCTTGATAAAGAGGTTCGCCAGCGCAACCTTGTTCTCTTGTGCGGTCGAGAACAGTGATTGTCTTGACAGTTTTTGGAAGAGCTTCGATAAAGTTTTTAATTGCAAAAGGTCTGAATAATCTGACTTTCAAAACGCCATATTTTCCATTTTCTTTAGCATTCAAATATTCAACAGTCTCTTCAACTGTTTCTGCGCCAGAGCCCATTAACACCACAACATGTTCTGCGTCTTTCGCGCCAACGTAGTCATAGATATTATATTTTCTACCAGTGATAGCAGCAAACTTGTCCATGCAAGATTGCACGATGTCTGCACACTTATCGTAATAAGTATTGCGAGCTTCAATCGATTGGAAGAAGACGTCAGGATTTTGCGCTGTGCCTCTGATAAATGGATTATTTGGCGAAAGCGCACGACGGCGATGCTCGATGATTTTTTCATAGGGAATCATTTGCTCGAGTTGTTCATCTGTAATCTTTACGTATGTATTGATTTCGTGAGAAGTGCGGAATCCGTCAAAGTAATGCAAGAAAGGAACTCTTGATTCGAGAGTTGCCGCATGTGCTATCATTGCAAAGTCGTGAGCTTCTTGAACGCTGTTTGAACAGAACATTGCAAATCCTGTTTGACGACATGCCATAACATCTCCGTGGTCGCCAAAGATTGACAATCCGTGAGAAGCCAAAGCTCTTGCAGATACGTGCAACACAAAGCTTGTGAGCTCGCCAGCAATTTTGTACATGTTAGGAATCATCAACAGCAATCCTTGAGATGCTGTAAAAGAAGTCATCAAAGTTCCAGTGTTAAGAGCCCCGTGGATTGCACCTGCAACACCAGCTTCACTCTGAAGTTGAGAAATATCAGGAGTAGTACCCCAAATGTTCTTTTGCCCTTTAACAGCCCACTCTTCACAGAACTCCGCCATTGGCGAAGATGGAGTAATAGGGTAGATGGCAATAGTTTCACTTGCTCTAAATGCTACGGAAGCCACTGCTTCATTTGCATCAGTAATTACGCTATTTTTATCTTTCATATCTAATGTATTTAAAATTGCTGTCAGCCTAGCAAAACACTCATAAAGGTCAATCTTTTATTGAAGAATGAAGAGTTGTTTTTAATTTAGAACTTAGAATTGAAATCTATTCTTCCTTGCGGCAAATTTTTTGCTATTTCTAGAGAGAAGAAATAGAGATGAAAAAAAAGATTTTTTTATGATGCTATTTATGTAGATTAAAATCTTTTTAGTGATTTTCTATTTTTTTGTCACTAATCATTTAGTCTTTATTCTCGTGTAGAATAAAGCAAAAGTTAGTATCCAAGTCCAACCACCTAGTAAAAACCAACTCCAAAAGAAACTGCATACAACGATTATAATCAAAGTCGGCAAAATATTCCAAGATTGACTCAAAATATCCCAAATTAAATAAGAATACAAAGGTATAAAAAGGACTAAAAATAGAATAGTCTCTATAGTTTTAATGCTTTCTATGCTGACTCCGCAGAAATTCAAAAGCATAAAAAATAAAATCACATAAATAGGCGTGAAAAAAATTATTATTCTGCGAATCATTACTTTTTTTTTGTTTGATTGTTATTCTTAGTGCTTTAGTGCTCAAAAGTCCTTAGCCACACTTAGTGTCATCAGATTTAAGATTCATGTCAAATATTATTAGTGATTAAAGGATGTAGGCTATTAAAAAATGTGTTTGACAAAAATAATTAAAAATACGAGTTTCAAGGCATTAAAAAATGACACTTGGGTATAACAAATCAATTCTAGGGACATCTACGCGCGTTGTAGAGGCATTCCTGATTACCCCCCCCC
>JGI994J12354_10003122_pt1 | contig 15692 bp, 8 predicted proteins | sample IntmicLarv3ML3BL_FD_12354 | JGI IMG/M metagenome (IMG submission 12354)
AGTCTTGTTCCCGCTATCCTTGCCCTCAGGCTCAAGCTTGCCGAGGTGACCCGGTGAACGAGGCCGCAATGAAACTCGTCCACGTTTTTACGGACGGCTCCTGTCTGGGCAACCCTGGACGCGGCGGTTGGGCCGCAATTTTGAAGTTCGGGATAACGGAAAAAGTACTTACAGGTGGATACGCCAACACAACCAACAACCGCATGGAAATTATGGGTGCGCTTTTTGCCCTTGACGCGTTGAAAGAGCCATGCTCGGTGGTTCTTTTCACGGATTCACGCTATCTATGCGACGCAGTGGAGAAAAAGTGGCTGGCTTCCTGGTGCAAAAACGGCTGGAAAACCGCCACCAAAAAATCTGTCAAAAATCGGGATCTCTGGGAGCGCTTGCTCCCCCTGCTGGCCCGACATAAGGTCACCTTTTACTGGCTGGAGGGACACGCCGGACACCCGCAGAACGAACGGGCGGACATCCTGGCAAGGGAAGCTGCCTCAAAACTCGATCTGCCCAGGGATGACGGTTTTGAAAAAGACTAAAATTTATTCATAAATCTGAGTGGCTCGCAGAGAGAAGATGCAACCACGCTGATGGCAACACGAACAAACACTTAGGATTCCGCTGCATCGTGCGAGTGCAGGCTTTTTTTACAGGAAAGGCTTTTTTTGCTCTGCTGAAGTGTTCTTTTATAGCACTCTATTAATGCGAAAAATTGAACGAGCACCGCACTACGGCAAAAAGGAATGATGTTGTACTCTTTTCCCTGTAACAAGTCTCTCGTTTACGAGAGAGGCCTTGTCGCCTCCTCCCGTTCGGCAAAAATCGAGAGGTGTCAGGTTAAGCTGACATTAGGTAGGGAAGGCAGTTTTTTTGTTGCACGGCAGGGACTCTTTTGCTTTTGCCACAACAGACTATGATGCATGCGCAACATCGTGGAAAATAGCCCAACGGCCTCTTGCTGTGCAGGGAAAGCTCTGCTATTGAATCAAAATAGAATGATTCCGCGGGCTAAAGTTTTTCGGAAATAGACGGATAACGAGCATTGAAACTGTTTGGCGGAAATCCGCGTAGCGCGGACAGGTGGTCATATGACGCAGGAAACACAGCAGGGAAAAACCCAGCGCGCAACAGGGGTCAAGCTTTCGCTGGAGATTGGCACGCGCATGGCACTGACCCTTGACGGTATGCAGCAGGCCCCGGAAAGCCGGATTGCCGCCGATCTTGTGGGCATGGTGCATTTTGAATACGTCATTCTGCGTCTGCCTTGGGTTCCAGGGCTGCGGACTCGCCTTGTAGGCGGTGTTTCAACCACGGTGCGTTTTGTCAGCAGCGGTGACCTCTGCGGTTTTCAGTCTCCTGTCCTCACGCACATCCCCAAACCTTCACTTTTGCTTTTTTTAAAATATCCCGACGTGATTGAAAAGGTCACCCTGCGTCAGCACAAGCGTGTTCAATGCGGGCTGCCCGTGCAGGTCAAATCTCCGCGTGGCGACACCAACGGCGTTATCGCGGACATGAGTCAGGGCGGTTGCCGTATGGCCATTGACGTATACGGGCTTCAGGATCTGCGCCAGACTGTCGCGGAAGATGTTATTGTCCTTCATGTCCCCCTCAACGCCGAGGGTCCTCCCCAGGCAGTGACCTGTACCGTACGCAGTGTTTCCTTCACAGCCAACCGGATGCAAGTCGGGCTGTCCTTCACCGAGGCGGAGAGTGAGTTCTGGGAAGCCTTGGAAAACTTTATCACTACCTCCATTCTACTGACATAATAGTTTTGTTATTGAAGTCGGTCTGCTGCGCAATCGAAAGCGACGACTATTTTTTGCAACACTTTGTCACACTTGTGACAAAGTGTTGCTTTGTTTCAATTAGTGTTTCATCTGGTTGTCCCGGTTTCTTTTTCCCCTAAGATGGCATTATTGCAAGAGTCCCATATGACGGATGCGGCGTGTGCCGTGTTCGTGGGACTTCCCGCTCAGCGGAGGGTGGCGGGAGTTTGTCACACCTTATGTCACTAGGGGGATATCATGACGATCATACCCAATTCTTCAACCCAGGGCCGACTATCAACCGTACTCAGCCTACCTGCTCCAGGCGAAGTAGTAGCCGTGGACATAGCTTCCGGCAATGCAGTGCAGTTGTCCTTCAATCCCGAAGACGCAACGGCTTCCCGCTCAGGGGATGACCTTGTGTTTGAAATGGACAATGGCGGCAGTGTCACGGCCAATGGATTTTTTTCAGCGGGAGAGGACGGAGCTTTGCCGCAACTGGTTCTTCCCACCGGGGAAGAGATTCCCGTGAGCCTGGCTTTTGCCGATGTAGATTTTGAGATTGAAACGGCAGCTGGGCCCACGGTGGGCAGCGGCGAAGAGAGCAGCGGCGCGGGCGAGTACGCGGATGACCCCGGTGCGCTTGTTGACGGCATAAGCCGTCTTGGCAGCCTGGGAACTATTTACTGGGGTCGGAGCACGGAAGTGCCGGAATCCTATCAGGGGTTGGAAGTACCGGGCGGCGAGTTCGGCCTTGAAGGTATTACCGACTTTGGCGGAACTATTGGCCTTGCCGGCGGGGTTTATGAGGACGGCCTTCCCTATCAGTACATGGGTGACTTTGATACCTTCATTCCGGGACAGCTGGTCTTCACTTTCACCCCTACGGGTTCCACGGTTGTGGACGGTATTCATATTTCCGGCTTTCCTGCGGGCACGGTCATTTATTTAGGTGATCCTTCGGATCTCTCTACGCCGCGTATTGTTGTGGAAGGCCCCGATCAGGTGATAGATTTTACGGAAAAAGATTTTGCCGATGGCGTCTATTTTATGCCGCCAAAAGATTGCGATGATGATTTCACTCTTGATGTGAGCGTGGATATCCATGCGGAATCCTCCGGTATAACGGGAAACATCAATGATACCGTGAAGGTTGTTGTGGATGCTGTCGCCGACAAGCCGGAGCTTGGCGAAAGCCTTTCAGCGGAATGCGATTCCGGCGAACATGTCGCAGATATGACCGTTTCCGAAAAGGAATACGGCAGCGGGTTCAACGAGAACAAGGATACGGTTAGCGCGGGAGAAAACAGCGGCGGCGCGAAGATCATCGTCACGGTGGAAGCTTCTTTTGGCGATTATCAGGACGGCTCGGAACATCACTATCTTTTGGTCCAGACGCATGAAAGTCTGAAGCTTGATCTGGATTCGCTGCCTCCCGGCTACCGTTATGTGGGAACCATTGTCATTGATGGCGTGGAATACCATCAGATCGAAGTGGATAACGACATTGTTGTGGAAGGAGAAGGCTCTGTTTCCTTGCCGGTGGAGTTTGAAACCACGGACGAAGCCAATGAACGGACAGGTCAGGACGAATCATTTAACCTCAAAGCTGGGGCGTACAGCGAAGAAGATGTTGATCCCAACGGCGAGATAAATCTGGACAACAACACCGCCAGCACGGTTACCGAGGACGGCAAGGATCTTTCCACATCCCTGGACGTGGTCAACTCCACCCTGACGGTGAAATCCGGCTGGGCCTCCGAAAGCAACAACAATTCCAAGCACGTCGATGGCGGCTATGCGCCGAACTACTCCGGCATGGACGACGGCAAGGGCGTAGATAAAGACTCCACCAATGAAGATGGCGCGCCCATTACCATTAGTCTTGATGCCGGAACCCATGAAGGTTCCGCTGAATTCATCACGGAAGCGGAACTTACCTTTGACAAGGGTCGCGGAGATCTGTGCGTTAATGGCGAATCGGTCTATAACAACATGGTCTATGAAGACGGAAACGGCGTCACCTATACCTTCTCTATTGACCCGGAAACCGGTGCCATCACCATTACCGTTAGCGGCGGCCATGTCACGAATTTGGATGAGCTGAACATGACCTACCGTCCTACGGAAGGTAGCCATGATGATTCGGACGTGAACTTTTCTTACAAGGTCACGGTTTCCAACGAAGCTGGGGCAACCGGAAAGTATGAGGGGCAGACAGAAATTGTCATCGACGCCGTGGCGGACAAGCCTGTGAATGTCGAAGGCGCAGGCGTGGATTACGGCAAAGACCAGACCTCCGCGCTTCCGGGCCAGGAGGTGACCCTGTCTTTCTCTGCCACGTTCCCGGATATCGACGGTTCGGAACAGCACACCATTTTTATTCGGGTGGACGGCAATAACGGGTCTGCCACGCACGGCTATGGCGACAAGGTCATTGACGCTGACCGCATCAACGATCTCAATAATATCGGTGCGGGTCTGGACAAAAACGGCGACTACCTGGAACTGACCATGCCGCCTTTGTCCGAATTTGTTGACGGCGTGTATTATTTTGAAGATCTCGGCATCACCATCACCTATAACGGTGACGGAACCTACACGGTGTCCGATGTCCATGTGACCCTGCCCGATCTAGACACGCTCACGGACGGCGACAAGGGCAACGGCGAGTTGAACGGGAAAACCGGCGACACGGAAATGGACTTCGGCTGCACCGGTTGGGCTCATGAAAAAGAGGAACAGGGCGGCAGCGACGCTGGCAACAACGAACACGACACCAAGAATAACGATGCCTTCACTTCCGGCAACTCCACAGTAACCATTTCCACCGTAGGAGGCGGGGAGAAGGATTTTGTCCTGTCCGGCGGCGCGGGATTTGAAAACGACCTTCCGCACAACAACCGCCCGGCTGATGAGAACGAACCTGCCGGGCCGAACAACAACATCGTTGAAGACGGCGGCATTCCGCTCAATATCACCTGGGGTTTCGCGGATGGAAATGAATACGTCAGTGAAATACGCATCACGGTTCCATTGGACCGTTTCGGCAACCCTGCCGGCGAGATCGTCTATAACGGCGTGACCTACACTGCGGACGAAAACGGTGTTATCTCCATTCCCGTGAGCGAAGACGACGCCAAAGACGGCCTCAGTGATATNGNTTACGTTCCCAAGGGTAGCGAAAGCGGCGAGGTTTACCTTGATGTCGGGGCCACCATCAAGGATGCGGAATCCGGCGATTTTGTGGACAAAGACCTGGGTAATATCACGGTTGACGTGGATGCCGTGGCCAACCGTTCCGGCGAAGTTACGGGTGAGGCAGCCTATGACGGCGGTAAGTCCGCCATTGCCTCAGGCGAGTCCGTTACCATTGTCGTGAAAACAACTTTTACGGACAACGATGGTTCCGAACGTCATTATATCCTTGTGCAGCAAAGGCCCCACTGGAACAGCAAACACGAGGCGGAATACTACGATTTGGACGGCAACGGCGAGAGCGAGCCCTACTTCAAAGTTCCTGTTCCGACCGCGCCGCCCGAAGGCGCGCTCGATGATTACCCCGGCGATGCGCACCATCTTTCCATGGAAGACTGGAATACCCTGTGCGATACGGGTACGGTAACAACCTTCGATGGCATTACCATAACCATTCCGTCCGACGGCAAAGGCGGCTTTGATCCTTCTGGTGAATGGAAGGTGGAAGCAGAGGTCACCCTTGATCCGCCGCCCCTTGGCGAAGGTTCCCATTCTCTTGGAACGGGTTCTCTGGTGGAAGAGCACAATATCAACCAATCCACGGAAAACAGGGGCGAGGATTACAAGGGTAACAACGTTGCTATGCGGCCTGGGGATGAAATAATCTTTGATGTGAACAATACTGAAGGCATCCGCGTGGAAGGCGAGTTCCTTTATGAAGCCGGAGAACAGTTCAAAAACGGCGAACAACAAAACGGCGTCATTCATGTGGCCCCGTCAAGTAAAGACGATTCGTTCTATGGCGATCTGTCCGTATCCATTCCTTCGGGTCACGGGGATCTGTACCATGAAGGAAACCTGTTGGAACCGGGTGGCGGGACAAACCCGGACGGCAGCTACCCTGCATCCGTTACGGACAAGGATGGCAACGAGGTTTCCGGCAAACTGACCGTTACGGATGAAGGCGGCAAGCTGACTGTCACTTTTACGCCCGATGATCCGGATGCGTCCTATGGTGGTCTTGATCTGGAAATAGGTCTTAAACCCAACGACAACAGCGATACGGACATCAAAATCTCGGTGGACGGCAACCTGGTCAATGACAAATCCGGCCAGCAGACGCCCGGCGTCGGCGGATCAGGAGAGGTTGTAGTGGACGCTGTGGCCCAGACACCCGAAGAACTGGAAGCTGATGTCGCGGAACACGACAAGCTGGAACCCGGCAGCGACAAAGGCGTTACCGTCACCCTCACAGCAAACTTCGGTGATACGGGAGATGAGTCGGAATCCCACTTTTTCCTGCTGGAAGCCAAGCCCGGCCATTCCTATGCCTTTACTCTGGAGGGGAAGACGTACACCATTGAGGTAACTTCGGACTGGCCCACCGTGCTTGGACCGGACGGCAAGGTATACTACAAAATTTCCGCCTCGCCGGATGGTGAGGGCAATGCGTCTCTAGATGTGGATGTCAAAGTGACCCATCCGTATCTTGGTGGCGATTCAAGCGAAATCAAGTATGGGGCCATGGCCGAGGACAAGCCTTCGGATTCCGGCGAAACAACCTATGACAACAATATTTCCTTTGATGTGGACAACAGCTTCACTATTGATGTGGATATTGACCACAATGGCCCTGTTGATGTGGGAGTTGCTTACGAAAATAATACCCCCAACGCAAATACAGGAGATCATAACAAAGAGTACGCCAAGGTAACACTGCCTGATGATGCCAAAGAAATCCGATTGGATCCGGGCGACGGCTCCATCATGCTTAAAGATTCGAATGGTCATTACACCAAATTGGAACCTGACGACGACGGCTGGGTAAGAGTCCCTCCGGGACAGGAAGGCAACATCTATTACGGTGCGCCTGAAGACTACAAGGACAGGGACCTGTCCCTTGGTTACGAGATTGACGGCGGCAAGCACGATGGCGCGAACGGAAAAGAACACGTTGTGGTGGATGCCGTGGCCCAGCCTGGCAAGGTGGAGAATGCCACCGTCAATACCGAAGACGGAAATACCCATGTGGGCGAAGGCAAGGTTACTATTACTGTGGAGCTTTCCGGCCTGGACGACCAGGACGGCAGTTCGGATTATTATGTACTGGTTGAAGCCAAGCCGGGCTGGGAATGCATTCCCGAAGCGGAACTGATAATGGTTGGCGACAAAGCCTATTACCGCGTGCCTGTTGATCCTTCCAATATCAACCCTGGCGGAACGGCTTCGGTTGACGTGACCATGAAGACGCCTCCCGCCGGGTCCGATGGAACTCTCAGCGAAGATCTGGGCGTTGGCAGCATGGTGGTGGACAGACCAACAGATTCCGGCGAAGCCATCATGGATAACAACGTGTCCGTAAACGTGGACGAATCGGTGACAATCAATAAGTCCGTGCCTGAAACCAACCTCAAGCTTACCGTGACCGAAGGGTATGAGGAAAATATCGGCGGACCAGCGGGCATCACTGTTTCCGGCGTGGGAGCCGATGACGAGGTTACGGAACTGACCTTTAGTGTGGATAGTTCCGAAGGCCAATTTTTCTATAACGGAAGCCCTCTGCCCTCGGAAGGCTATTCGGATGCCCACATCACCATTACCGTTAAAGATGTTGACGGGAAAACCGTGATTACCGTTAAACCCACTCCGCCTTCCACCGGTTTTACCGAGCAGGATCTTGAGGATTACCTTAACGACAAACTGGGCGTCGGCCCGGCAGAAGGCAACTCATCCAGTGACGATATCAAGGTGGAATGGGGCTATGATGTCCGGGATACCAATTCCGGAGATACCGCCAGCAAGGGCGACCAAGAGCACACGGTTATTATTGACGCTGTCGCACACAAGCCTGAAGTAAAAGACTACAACGTGATTTACGGCGGTAACAGGGAAGCGGCCCTGCCTGGCGACGAGATTAAGGTTACGGCCTCGGTGGAGTTCTCCAATATCGGGAACGAGACAAACTATGTACTGGTCCAGTTCACCCCCGGTTGGGAGATAAACGGTATCACCATTACTGTAAACGGACAGAGCATCCACTTTACCGCAGATGAAATTAGGGAAATGGAACTGTGTTATCCCAATGGGTCTGGTGACGCGTATTACAAGATTCCCCTTGAAAAGGACGGAACAAAACTTGAATCGGGCGTGAACGAAGGTGAAAAGTACACAGTTGATGTGGAGGTGGATACCAAGGTTCCAGAATCCGGCATTACCGGCGATACATCGGGCAGCCTTGGTGTTGGCGGCGTGGCGGTGGATTCCTACGAAGATGGCGAAACATCCCTTTCCAACAACATCGCTTCGGATACAGAAAAGCAGGATGCGGACGGCAATGGCATCAACATCGGCGTGGTGGATTCCACCGACCTTTTCGCCTCGGCGGATGACGAGGGCATTTTAGAAGTGCAGCCGGGAGAAACCCCTCCCTCAATCGGCATTACCATTACTCCGGAAGGTGGCTCAAATGACGTCATCACAAAGGTTATCTTGACGCCTTCCGATCCAGATGCCGGAGACTTCTACTACAAGGGTGAAAAGCTTACCCCCGGCGACGACGGCAAAATAGTCATTAACGATCCGGACTTTGATACCCTCGAACTGATCTTCCAGCCCAACGAGGGATGGAACGGGAAGCTGGATGTGGGCGTGGAAGCGGAAGTGGAAGATTACAAGTCTGGCGCTAAGGGCGAATCTTCCTTTGATGCGGAGTTCTCCATTGAAATTGCGCCAGCTCCCTCCACGCCGACTGGTCTGGATGCCCGATCCGAGTTCAGTGAGGCAGACCTCGGGATATGGGGGCTCACCCTCACCGCGAACTTTGCCGATGTGGACGGTTCAGAGGAACATTTCTTCCTGTTTACCATTCCGGACGGGCTTGTCCTTGATGGGGAATATCCCGGTCTTGTTCCCGCGTTTGGTCCAAACGGAGAGGAAGGGTATTGGAAGATTCCGGTGGATCCCACAGATCCTTCGCCCAGCCTTGATCTGAACTTCCGTGCTGACGAAAATTGGGATGGCAATGGTTCCGTGAAATTCCACGCCGGGTCAACGGAAAACGGATCAACCGCCTGGGCGGATGCGCCTACCAGCGGCAACGAGGTTTTCCCGTCCAATGACGGAGAGTTTGTTTACCGTTCCCTGTTCATTTCCGGCGAGGCGGATTTATCCGAAGTGTTCCACTCAATACATATCCACGGTAGCGATGGCGATGATATCATCCATGTCGGGTCCGGAGAGCAGAACGTGCTCATTGGCGGGGCTGGTGACGATATCATGCATGGCGGATCCGGACAGGATGTCTTTTTCTGGGAGCTGAGTCATTTTGACCGAGAAGAGAGTGCCAAGGATATTGTGGAGAACTTCGAGTACCAGAAAGACCTGCTTAGCTTTGACGATCTGCTGGACGATCTGGAACTCTCATCCGTTGATAACATTCTGAATCTTCTTGGCGAGAACAAGGGATGGTTTAATGGGAACCAGATGCGGCTGGAAGGAGAGAGCTGCAACGTTACAGCGGAATTCGGCGTAAAGGGTGTCACCATCACCCTTGAGAGCGGGGAAGCCACACAGGTTGTTAATATTCTTTTTTCTGAGAACGGGGCGGGCTATCAACCGCCTTTAGATGCAAGTCAGGCTGCTGAGATACTACAGTATCTCATCAGCCAGGGTAGCGTGTAGCTTTGGGTTTCGAGGAGACTCCGCCCTAGGAACTCAGGGTGCTCCGCAAGGTTCATGATTCTTGACCCGCATAGAAGACAGCCGGTTCGGTCACCGGACGCGTTGTTTTCTGTCGAGGGTCAGAGGGTCGCCTTGCGGCGGTGAGTCGGTTCCGCTTACTTCGGGGCGGAACCGACCACCATTTGCAAATGGAGAGTCGGCAACAGGCTTGCCCGCTCTTTATTTGCGTAAACAGGGGGAAAAGGGAAGAATTCCCGTCAGGGGGGATGAATCCCTCACATTTTCAGGAACGGTTACCGATTTTCCAGATAACGCCTGAGTCGGTCGAGGCCTTCCTCAATATTTTCAACGGAATTGGCATAGGAGAAGCGCAAATATCCTTCGGCTCCAGGACCGAAGTCAATACCTGGCGCAACGCCCACCCCGGCTTTTTCCAGAATGTCAAAGGCCAGTGCAAGACTGTCGTTGCTCAGGTGGCGCGCGTTGGCAAGTACATAGAACGCGCCCACAGGTTCGGACTTGACGGTCAGGCCAATGGATCGCAGTCCAGTGAGCAGTACTTTGCGGCGGCGGTCATATTCCTGGCGCATACGTTCCACATCCGGTCCCGCTTGTTCCAGCGCGGCAATACCGGCCCACTGGGCCATGGAGTTGGCGCAGATCATGAAATTTTGCTGGAGTTTCTGGACAACCGGGATGAAAGATTCCGGGATGACCATCCATCCCAGCCGCCAGCCGGTCATGGCGTAGCGTTTGGAGAACCCGTCCAGAGCACAGGCTTCATCGGAAAATTCCAGCACACTGGCGGCGCGGCCTTCGTACACAAGGCCGTGGTAAATTTCGTCGGAAACAACGGTCGGCCCCATACTGCATAGGGTTTTGAATTCTTCGGGCTTGAGAATGGTTCCGCCGGGGTTTGAGGGAGAGTTTACCAACAGGGCTTTGGTATCCGGGGTCAACTTGGCGCGGACATCATCCACATTCAGTTGGAAGCCGTTTTCTTCCAGGGTCGGCACGCTGGTGACCTCGCCACCCGTATACAGAATGAAATTGGCGTAACAGGCGTAACAGGGATCGGAGATGATGGCTTTGCCGCCTTTGTCGAACATTGCCGCGAACAGAAGCAGCATGGCTGGCGAGGTTCCGTTGGTAACAACAATTCGTTCCGGGGAAACATTTACCCCGTATTCACGTTCATAGTAAGCGGCCAGAGCTTCCCGCAGAGGGAGGATGCCCATGCTGTGGGTGTAGCCTGTATGCCCGTCGCGCATGGCTTTGGCTGCTGCGTCTATAATGCATTCAGGCGTGGTGAAATCTGGTTGTCCGATTTCGAGATGTATGATGTGTTTCCCGAGCTTTTCCAGTTTCTGGGCTTTTTCCAGAATATCCATGACCAGGAAGGACGTAATTTCATCGCAAACGGGCTGTTTCATGCACAATCCTTTATTCTTGGAAAAACGTCTGTATTCGCAATGCGCGAATAGGCGTGGTTAGAAGGAAGTTCGCCCCGACCGGCGTTTCCGGAAGGGGCGGAGAAAGAGTTCTTTACTCGACCTGTTGAATGCCGTCCAGCCGCCAGGACTGCGTTGAGCCGGAAGGCCGGATAAAATGCCACAATTCGCGGATCTGGCTGGGTGTGTCCGCATCCTGGTTTTCGCGGAGCAGGACATCGAAGAACACGGAAGCGACATCGTCCTTCCCCTCGCGCACGGCGGAAACAAGCGAGGCGTTCACCAGCAGAATTTCCGTCTGGGAAGGGGCCGGATCGGCCTGGGCCTGAGCCTTGACTTCGTTTAAGATGGCCTGGGTGGTAAAGGTGGCGATGTCGTCCACATCTCGTTTATCCCAAGATTCCTGCAACCGGGTATACAATATTTTTGCCCCACGCAGAAAATCTCCCTGATCAAATTCCGCGAGGCGGATATCTGCACCTTCGGTTGTATGGAGCGTGGAGGAAGGCGAACCTTGCAGATGCTGCCAGGGGGTCTGGGGCTGCGCGACGTTTTCCGCCATGCGGGCGTTACCGCCGTCCACAACGTTCTCTGCCGCCCTTCGACTCATAAAGAAACGGAGGAGTTTTAGAGCCATGAACGAGACTAGGGCGATCAGCAGCATATCCATGGTGCCGAACCCGGTATGGGGACCGCCAAAAAGAAGCGCGCCAAGAAGGGACCCGGCAAGAAGTCCGCCCATCATGCCCCGAAATCCGGACCCCATGCCGGCTGCGGCAGCTGGGTTCTGGGCCTGAGTCTGGCGATTGGCATAGCTCTGCTGTTGGGCTGGGCGCGGCGCGGGCGCGGTACGCGAATAGGAGGCGTTGCCCCCAAAGGATTTTCCACTGCCGAACCGGGCCGCATCAGCGTCGGGGGCGGTTATGTGCAAGCAAAAAAGAGCAGCGGCCAGAACAAGGCAGGCCATGCTAATAGTGCGTTTCGTCACAAAGTCCTCCACTGTGGTGGTGTTACTGTCAAAATCCGTTATTTCCCTAGCAGAATGAACCTTTCCACATCCATGGTGTAAACAATGCCGCCGCCCGGTTCGGCTAAGGTTGGAATGGTGTGAATAGCTTCAAGAATGGGGTTCACATGGTCTTTTTCTGCCACGATCAGGAGCACTTCTTTTTCCGGAACCAGGGTCAACCCGAAAAAGGTGAGATCCTTTTCAGAGGCTGTTCCCCGGCCCGTCAGAATGGTTCCGCCCCTGGCTCCGGCCTTTCTGGCCTGGGCCATGACATCATCGGCGTATCCGTTGTTTACGATAACTGTCAACAGGGTGTATCCTGAATCCATTTTTTCTCTCCTTACGCCCGGTTCGGGCTCGATTGCAGGCGTGGGCGTGTGGCGGACAAGCATGCCGGAAACATCCAGCAGAAGGGCTATGCCGGTGAGTTTTCCGGACTTTTCGTGGTATGCTTCGCATACTGCGTCAACGATGACCGGAGCTTCATCCCGCATGAGGGTGAAGACAATATCCTGCTGCACATCCGCAAGGGACAGTTTTTGCAGAATTACATTGTCCGCGACAGCACGGCCGAAAGCAATCGTGCCGCCGCGCGCACCGGCGGCCTTGGTGACAGTCACAAATTTTTCGCCCTTGTGGCGAGCAATCATACTGATGAGTAGTTTTCCGGGCAGAAAAGCAAAATTCATGAATTGCTGGCTCCCTTGGGACGCATCTCCCGCTGTTTTTGCCGTTTTTCCAAATTGTTGAAAATCATGCCGAGGAGTTGAATAGTGATAAGCGGGGCCATAGCAATCATGGCGATCATACCGAAGGCGTCCGTGACCGGATTGCCGCCGCAGGCCGAGGAGGCACCGAGCGTCAGTGAAAGAACAAAGGTCGTGGCCATGGGGCCGGATGCCACCCCGCCGGAGTCAAAGGCTATGGCCGTGAACAGCGGCGGGCAAAAGCGGGTTAGTACCAGCGCCAGAGCATAGCCGGGGATAAGCACATACCAGATGCTCATGCCCGTCACGACCCGGAGCATCCCCAGCATGACCGCTACCGCGATGCTGATAGAAAGGGCCGCGAACATGATCTTGCGCTGAATGTATCCGCCGGAAAGCTCTTCAATTTGTTGGGTAAGAATCCAGACGGCGGGTTCCGCGCAGACGACAACGGCCCCGAGGATAAACCCGACAAGGATAAGCACGGGTTCCGAATACGCGCCCAGAGCCATACCAAGCCCCTTGCCGACTGGAGAAAAACCGCCGGAAACGCCGGTCATGAAGATAACCAACCCGATATAGGCATACACCAGCCCGAAAATCATACGTTTGACTTGCTCTGAGGGAAGCCGTAGCAGCAGAACCTGGAAGATGATAAAGATAATAAACAGGGGGAGCAGGGCGAGGGCTATTTCCTCCATGATGTGCGGCAGAATGGAGAGGAACGCGTCCGCAACCGAACCGACGGACGGGGAATCCACACCGGCGCTTGCCGTCGTGTTCATGTCGCTTGGGGACAATATGCCGAAAACAACAACAGCCGCAATGGGACCAATGGAGGCAAGCCCTACAAGGCCAAAGCTATCATCGCCTTCATTGACACCTTTTCTGCGGCCTGCGGAGGCCACGCCTATGCCCAGAGCCATGATAAAGGGAACTGTGATCGGGCCGGTTGTTGCGCCGCCCGCGTCAAAAGCCACGCCGACAAACCCTGTGTCCACAAGGACACACATGCTGAACAGAGCGATATAAAAACCTATCAGCAGGTATCGTAGCGGAATCTGCACGATGATGCGTCCTGTAGCGACGAGCAGAAAAATTCCTACGCCCACAGCGATCATGGTGAGCAGAATGCTTTTATCCATACCGGGCATGATCTCGGCAACCTGGGCGGCCAGCACTTGCACATCCGGTTCGGCAATGGTGATGGCAAACCCGATGGCGAACGAGGCAACCAGCATAAGGGGCAGACTGCGTTTGCGCGTTAAAGCGGAGCCGACACGCTGGCCGAAGGGAATCATGCCGATATCCGCACCGACAAGGAAAATACTCAGCCCCAGGATCAACAAAGCGCCGCCAACCAGGAATTGCGGAAGTTTTCCTTCTGCCAGAGGCGCAATAGTCTGGCTGAGAATTACCACAATAACCATTATTGGCACGACCGAGATAATGGATTCCTTAAATTTTTCAGTAAAATCAGTTAGCAACTGAAACTCCTCGCCCTGACTGTTGATAAAGCCCTTTCACCGACAACCATAAAAACTACCACAAAAGTAATCAGGGGCAAAGGATTAAAACACGGCAGCATCCAGGCGTTTCAGAAATTCCGGTAACACCGCGTGTGGGGTCAGTTCCGTCAGGCAGATAATGCCCTTGTCGCAGGAATTTTTGTTGCATGGGCGGCAGGCAATATCCCTGGCAACATACCCGTGTTCCGGAGCGGGAAATACCCAGCCTGCGCTGGTGGCACCCTGGATGGTCAGGGTGGGCGTTCCCACGGCCACAGCCATGTGGCGGGGCGCGGAACAATTGCCGATCAGCATGGAAGAGGCTTCTATACACGCAGCCATTTCCCGGAGCGACAGCAGCCGCCCGGCGGGCAGAATGTGGGTTTTGCTGTTGCTCAGGAAGGTGATTTCCTCCACCACGGATTCTTCTCCAGGGCCGAACAGCAGTTGGAAACGTAGGTTGGGTCTGGCTTTCGCCGCAGCCTCAAGTAGCGCCACATAGTGTTTCGCAGGCCAGCGTCGCGTTTCCCGGTGATGGGTTGGGTCAACGGTCACCAGCGTGTGTTCCGGCAACAGGCCAAGGGAAGCCAGATGTTTGTGGGCGTTCGCCTTTTCTTCGTCCGTAAGCTGAAGCAGTGGGCGTTCGCCTTGCCAGGTGATGCCAAGAGGCCGCAACAACGCGGCTTTCATGGCAGAGGCATACATTTTTTCCGGCTCAAGCCAGTCCGTGTAGAGCCAACGGGTGTACCAGGGCGGTGTATGGGTCAGCCGGACCGGGGCCTTGGAAAAATAGACAACCCAGCGGCAACGCGGGGTCTGCTGGAGGTCAATGATTAGATCAAACCCTTCTGCGGCAACGCGGTGGTAGTAGGCTACCTCCTTGAACAGCAAGGAGAGTTCCTTCTTGTCAATGGGCCAGACGCGATCAATATAGGGGTTGTGCTCCAGAACCGGGAGGCATTTTTTTTCGGTCAGAACATGAATGACGCTGTCAGGGTAACGTTTTTTCAGTAACTCTAGCATTGGGGTCATCAGGATGACGTCCCCGATCTGCCGGAGTTGGCATACAAGAATTTTTTTCGGCGTGAACGTGGTGCGATCCATCAGGCGATACCTGCTTCCTTTGCAATACGTAGGCACATCGCGGCGCGGTTCAAGGTATACAAGTGGATGCCCGGAGCGCCGCTGTCCACCAGCCGCCTGATCTGGTCCACTGCGAAACGGATGCCCACTTCCCGGACGGCTTTGGAGCCGCCGGTCTTATGGGCGTCTTCAAGGGCAAGGTATAGCTTGCCGGGTATGTTGGCCCCGCACATCTGCAAAATACGGCGGACGGATTCCAGACTCTGGATGGGCAGAATGCCCGGCAGCAC
>JGI994J12354_10003123_pt1 | contig 15689 bp, 27 predicted proteins | sample IntmicLarv3ML3BL_FD_12354 | JGI IMG/M metagenome (IMG submission 12354)
TGAGGTCTTTGCCACGTGCATTGCTATGTTAAGGGCGATACTGGTCTTGCCCATACCGGGTCTGGACGCGATAAGTATAAAGTCACTTTTGTTAAGACCCAGAATAGAATTATCCAAATCTACAAGGCCTGTTGTCAAGCCCGGAATTTTCTCGTCCCTCGCGGCAGCCTCATTCAATCTGGCATACACATCCTGCATAACTTGACCGATATGCGTTAAGCCGTTCACCGTCCTGCCTTGGCGCAGGGCATAAATCTTCTGCTCTGCCGATGTGAGCAACACATCTGCGCTTCCCTCACCGGAAAAAACCATTGCTGTTATATCCGCCGCCGCTTCTGCCAAATTGCGCACAAGCGCTTTGTCGCGCACAATTGCGGCATATTCCTTCGCATTCGCGGATGTTGGAGTAATCTGCATCAGCTCCAGAATATATTCCTGTGAGCTGTCCTCTTTGAAAACTCCGCGGGCTTTCATTTGATCCAGAAGTGTAACGGCATCTATTGTCTGGGAGTATGAGAACATGGTGTAGATAGTCTCAAATATTTCCCTGTTGGTCTGAAGGAAAAAGTCTCCGGCTTTCACGATAGTGAGAACATCCGACAGACATCTGGCATCCAGAAGAATTGAACCGATTACCGCTTGCTCCGCCTCTATACTATGGGGCATTTTCCTGCCCAAGAGTTCATCCATTTTCCTTCACTCCCTCCATACCGGTTATGAGCCGGCTTTCTTCACTGCATGCTTAGATCATGCTTCGCGTATATTTATTTTGAATTTATTATGTCCAATGACAGCGTGCTCGAAATCCAAAATATAGTCAATCTCCATATCTCCGCCTTTTTCGCCTAGCTCAGATGCCAAGTGATGTGTGTTTACACCCATAGTTGCAGCACCAAAAGGGGTATCATACAGGAAAATATGCTTTTTGCCTTCTTCAAATACCATGCGGCTGTTTAGCTTGCCTTCACGCAGCATGGTGACAGTTTTCGGGCTGACTGTGAAGGAAGTTCTTGTTCCTTCCAGTCCTGTGAGTTCACTCTCCATATACGTGAACGTAGTCTCTCCGCTCTCGGAGTAGATATATTCTCCGTCCGTAATAAGCTCAATCGAATCCAACTCATCATCGTCATAACGCTGTGAGCCTTTTATAGAAATAAGTACTTTTTTCATGTCCATTAAGGTAATTCCTCTTATCAATGCATCAATTCATAGCAGAATAAACTGCTCCATTTTTATACGCATATTATTTTATCCCATTTCTCACAAAATGTCAAAGGGCTGGATGCCCGTTACATTTTTTACTTCTACGCCCGGCATAAGCCTTGCGGCAATTTCCTTAAATTCATCGGGATCGCCGCTTGTGTAGTATTGCCGCGTACCTCCGTTTTGTCTTCCGCTGCTGAGGTTCATCCCCTCAAGACTGTTAACAAGCTCAATTGCCGCTTCCTCTCCGGAGCTGATGAGCTTTACCCCATCACCCAGGAAAGCGGAAATAGCCTCGCCCAAAAGCGGATAGTGTGTACATCCCAAAAGCAGCGTGTCTACTTCTGCTTCCACTATCTGCGTTAAGTACTCCTCTATAGCATTTCTGACGTCGGTATCATCACAAGAAATTTTCCCAAGCTCAATCAGCGGCACAAACTTTGGGCACGCAACCGCCGTTATCTCTGCTGATGGCTGCAGCTCCCGCATCACACGCACATATTCGCCGCCGCTGATCGTAGCTTGTGTAGCAATCACTCCGATTTTCATGTTTTTACTGCACTCAATCGCGACACTGGCCGCAGGCTCTATCACACCAAAAACAGGAATTTCTGATACCGGCGCCAGCGTTGGAAGGGCAACAGTGCTCACAGTGCCGCAGGCGGCTAAAATGAGCTTTGCACCCCGCAGGAAGTCTATATCCTGCTTTGCCATATGCATGAGCTGCGCTCTTTCACGTCCGCCATATGGCATACGTCCGCTGTCTCCGAAATATATTATATCCTCGCCGGGCAGTAGTTTTGTCAGCACATCCATTGCTGTCAATCCGCCCAGTCCGGAATCAAAAACCCCTATTGGACCGTTATTCATTCCATCCTCCATGCAAAAACAGATATAGTAATAATATGCTAAAACAGCCATTAATACAAGCCCTAAAAAAATCAGTGGAATTTTATTTTCCACTTTGATATAATAGATGCAGTTAGCAAAAGCATTAAATGTACATCTGCCAAGGAGGTGCCGATAATGAACATTGAGCTGACAGACAAGGAATTCCGCAGACTTCTTGACCTTATCTACATCGGCAACTGGGTTCTCAACTCTGCAAGAGGTGAGGACCGCTTTGAAGATTATGATGCTCTGGAAGAAAAGTTCTTTGCAAAATGCCTTTCCTCCCCAAAATTCCGCAGTTTGGTACAGGTCTTTAAGCGGCGCGCCTACCCCTCCCGTGATTATGAGGAAGGCGGTATACACGAGGCAATTTCGGATTATGAAGACACAGTGTTTTTTGAGATTCTCGCCGAAGAGCTTGCCCGGCGTGATATGAATTTTGAGCCTATAAGTCCGGAGAATTATTCCGAACTGGCTGGCAGAATTGATGAGTATATTTCGGAGTTTGAAAAAAACGGTGTTGATAATATATCTATTGATCTTTAGCGGTTATTTATTTAAGCTGTCATTCATGAGGTATACTCATGAATGACAGCTTTTTCATATTATAAGAGCGTATATAATACCGTAAATAACTGAAGCCGATACTCCAAATACTATTACCGGTCCGGAAATTACAAACATTTTTGCCGCCATTCCTGTGACTATACCCTCGCTTTTAAATTCAAGGGCAGGTGCCACCACAGCATTTGCAAACCCTGTAATCGGCACCAATGTGCCTGCTCCGCCTATTCTGGCTAAATCATCATATTTTCCTATTCCGGTTAAAAATGCTCCAAAAAAAATCATTGTCATACTGGTTAGTGTGCTCGACACTTTTTCATCTGCTCCCAACGCCTCATAAAGCTTGTAGAGGGAAGCACCTATGGAGCATATCATTCCGCCGATGACGAACGCTTTTACCACATCACCGGCCATAGGTGATTTCGGAGACATCTTCTTTACGTATTTCCCGTACTCTCCATTTGTCATATTCATAATAAAACCTCCATTTAGAGGTAGTTTGCCTGTCTGTTGTTTATTTATGCACAGGATATTAATTTTNACTGCGTTTCCTCGAAATCATTGGCAAAATTATGCCCCGGGCTCACATTGTGAGTCCGGGGCTATCAGCGGCTTTACTTATACAAGCTCGATCACTGCCATCTCGGCTGCGTCACCACGACGCGGTCCGATACGGGTAATACGTGTGTATCCGCCATTGCGTTCGGCATACTTTGGGGCAATATCGTCAAAGAGCTTCTTTGCGACATCCTCCTTGGTCATGAAGGACAGAGCCTGACGATAGTGTGCAAGTCCGCCTTTCTTGCCAAGAGTTATCATTTTCTCGGTCAAAGGGCCAATCTCTTTTGCGCGGGTGATGGTTGTTTCCATCCTGCCGTATGCCAGAAGGTCTGTGACCTGCTGACGCAGCATTGCCATACGCTGGTCTGTTGGCTTGCCGAGTTTTCTTGTTCCGGGCATTTCGGTTTTCCTCCTTCTTCAGAGTCTCGCCACAGGTTTTAACCTAGGCGTTATCGTCGCTCGCCAGCGAAAGTCCCATCATTGCAAGCTTATGCTCGACTTCTTCAAGGGACTTGCGGCCGAGGTTGCGAACCTTTATCATTTCTTCCTGAGTCTTGCTGATAAGGTCCTCGACAGTATTTATATTTGCACGCTTGAGGCAATTGAAGCTGCGAACAGACAGGTCAAGTTCCTCAATGGTCATCTCCAGAACCTTGTCACGCTGTGTTTCCACCTTTTCCACCACGGTTGAGCGGCTGCCCACCGTTTCAGAAAGGTCTGTAAACAAGGTGAAATGGTCGCAGAGAATCTTTGCGCCAAGGCTGACTGCATCTCTTGCGGTAATGGTTTTGTCTGTCCATACCTCAATTGTCAGCTTGTCATAGTCCGTCTGGTTTCCAACACGGGTGTTTTCAACAGTGTAGTTCACCTTCAGAACTGGTGTATAAATTGAGTCTATTGGGATAACGCCGATTATTGCTTGAGCCGGTTTATTCTTTTCTGCTGTAGCATATCCGCGGCCATGACTGATGGTGAGCTCCATGCTAAGAGCAGCATCAGCACTGAGAGAGGCAATATGAAGCTCGGGATTGAGAATTTCAACCTCTGCATCTGCCTTTATATCTCCAGCCGTTATTTCACATTCACCAGCCGCTTCGATGTAAACCGTCTTGGGTCCGTCGCTGTGTAAACGAGCGACTATGCCTTTGACATTCAGGACAATTTCGGTCACGTCCTCTTTAACACCGGGGATGGTTGAAAATTCATGCTGAATTCCGGCTATCTTAATAGTCGTGACGGCTGTGCCGGGAAGTGAGGATAGAAGCACCCTGCGGAGTGAGTTGCCCAGGGTCGTGCCGTAACCGCGCTCTAGTGGTTCTACGATATACTTGCCATATGATTCTTCCATAGGCGTTTCTATGCACTCTATGCGCGGTTTTTCTATTTCAATCATAACAGGTTTACCCTCCTTCGAAATTGGGCGCAGCTTGCGCCGTCTTGTGGGATCAGCTTACCAATTTGAGGGTTCTCTCTACTTAGAATACAGCTCGACGATAAGGTGCTCCTCGATAGGCAGATCAACGTCTTCCCTCGTGGGCAGGGCCACTACCTTGGCCATCAGGTTTGAAACATCGACCTCAAGCCAGCGCGGTGGTGTGCAATACGCACCATCCTGCTGGATGTTCTTGAATTTTACTGAATTGCGGCTGCCCTCGCGCACGGCAATAATGTCACCGGCTTTCACAAGGAATGACGCAATGTTTACGCGTCTGCCGTTTACCATGAAGTGACCGTGGTTCACTGCCTGGCGGGCATCGCGGCGGGTGCTCACAAATCCGGTACGGAATACAACGTTATCCAGTCTGCGCTCAATTGTGGAAAGCAGAACCTCGCCGGTCTGGCCCTTGGCCTTGGCTGCGCTCTCGTAATACGCGCGGAACTGTTTTTCCATAATGCCGTAGACGAATTTAACCTTCTGCTTCTCGTTGAGCTGGGTGGCATACTCGCTTTTCTTTCTGCGCATCTGACCCTTCGGGTTGCGGTTGGTTCCCTTCTTGGCGTATCCCATTGCGGCAGGAGAGATGTCAAGAGCCTTACAGCGTTTTGCTATAGGCTGCATATTTTTCGCCATTTGCTTCTTACCTCCTATTTCTTATACACGGCGACGCTTGGGAGGACGGCATCCGTTGTGGGGGATGGGCGTCACATCCTTGATCATCGTGACTTCGAGTCCGGCTGTCTGTAGGGCGCGGATTGCTGCCTCACGTCCAGAACCGGGACCCTTTACAAAGACCTCAACAGTCTTCAGACCATGCTCCATAGCTGCATTTGCGGCAGTTTCTGCTGCGGTCTGCGCTGCAAAGGGGGTGGATTTTCTGCTTCCGCGGAAGCCCATTCCACCTGAGGAGGCCCAACTTATGGCGTTGCCATGCACATCTGTGATGGTCACCATTGTGTTATTGAAGGAAGAGCTGATATGCACGGCTCCTTTTTCAATGTTCTTCCGCTCTCTGCGGCGGGTTCTTACCTTTTTCTTAGGTGCTGCCATGTATATCCCTCCTTACTTTTTCTTATTAGCCATTGTGCGCTTGGGACCTTTACGGGTACGTGCGTTTGTCTTGCTTCTCTGACCGCGGACGGGAAGTCCGCGACGATGGCGAAGACCGCGATAGCATCCGATTTCGGTCAAACGTTTAATGTCAAGTGCAACTGTGCGGCGCAGGTCGCCTTCCACAGTAAAACTGTGGTCGATGCATTCGCGCAGCTTTGCTTCTTCTTCTTCAGTGAGATCCTTGACTCTTGTAGCCGGATTTATACCGGTTTCGTCAAGTATCTTTTTCGCGCTGGTCCTGCCTATGCCATAGACATAGGTGAGGCCGATCTCTATCCTCTTATCTTTGGGCAGGTCAACGCCAGCAATACGTGCCATATTTGTTGATCATTCCTTTCAAGACGTTTTCCGAGACTGAGGGCTTAGCCCTGTCTCTGCTTGTGTCTGGGATTCTCGCAAATAACCATTACCTTGCCCTTGCGGCGGATGATCTTGCATTTCTCGCACATGGGCTTAACGGAAGGCCTTACTTTCATTGCATTTCCTCCTACTTGCTTCGCCAGGTAATACGACCGCGGGTGAGGTCATATGGGGACATCTGTACCGTGACCTTGTCACCTGGGAGTATCTTGATAAAATTCATCCGGAGCTTCCCGGAGATATGAGCCAGAATTGTATGGCCATTGCCAATATCAACCTGGAACATGGTATTGGGCAGGGATTCGATAACCTTGCCCTCGAGCTCGATCATATCATCTTTTGCCAAGCTTCAATTCCCTCCTCTGGCCTTGTTGCGCTCTGCTTAAAAACAGCCAGCGCTTTTCTGATTTCTTTATCGGAAACCAAATCGCCGCATTTTATTTTATCAGCGACTGGGGGACTTCCCTCCGCTGCAAAAGCAAGGTGCTTTAGCTTCTTGCGTTTTGGTTTGGAGAGCTTTCTGAGCTTACCGTCGGCGATAAGCGCGTATCCGCTTTCGATTTTCAATACGAAATGGAAACTTTTCTTATCATGTCCGGCAAGCGACTGAACGATGTCGGATACTTTCACTTCCGTCATCTAATGTCCTCTGCTAGGGTCAGGATTTCCGGCTCACCATCCGTTATCAGAATGGTATTTTCATAATGCGCGGAAAGGCTGCCGTCGTAAGTGACTACTGTCCAATTATCTCCCAGAACTCTGATCCCGGCTCCGCCCACATTTACCATCGGTTCGATGGCAAGAGTCATGCCTTTTATAAGGCGTGGCCCGTGGCCGGGCTGGCCGAAGTTGGGAACTTCCGGAGCTTCGTGTAGTTTTTCTCCTATACCGTGTCCGACATATTCCCTGACGACACTGTAGCCGAAGCTCTCGACATATGCCTGTATCGCATGGGAAATATCTGCGACCCGATAGCCCTGACGTGCATACTTGATACCCTCGAAAAACGACTGCCTTGTGACCTCAATGAGTTTTTTTGCCTCATCGCTGCCTTCGCCGGCAATATAACTTCCGGCACAGTCTCCGTGATAACCGCCGATGTAAGCGCCTAGGTCAACGCTCACGATGTCTCCATCATTTATCCGGCGGCGTCCGGGGATACCATGGATGATCTCGTCATTTACCGAAATGCAGGTGCTGGCAGGAAATCCGTTATAGTTCAGGAAAGACGGCACAGCCCCTGATCTGGTCATAAACTGGTGAACTGCTTTGTTAATGTCTTGGGTTGTTGCGCCAGGGGTTACCATTTCCCTTGCAATGCTTCGGGCAGCCGCGGTAATTTTTCCCGAGTGGCGCATAAGCTCTATTTCGCGGGGAGATTTAATTTTTATCATACTTAAATTCCCAGAGCTTTCCGTATTTTCTCTGTGGTCGCCGGAATAGTAGGCTGGCTTTCCACAGCTTTGAGTTTTCCGCGCTTTGCGTAAAACTCTTTTAGCGGTTCGGTATCTCTGTGATAGGTATCAAGTCTCTGTCTGACAACCTCAGGCTCATCGTCCTTCCGTGTCTCCAGCACTCCGCTGCACGCATCACATGTCCCCTCAGTTGCCGGAGGATTAGTAACGATATGATGACTGTGTCCGCAGTCGGGACAAGTGCGCCGGCCTGACATCCTCTCGATGATTTGCTCATCAGAAATCTCAAGAGATACCGCGGCATCAAGAATGATGCCAAGGTTTTCGAGTGCTTCCGCCTGTGGAATGGTCCTCGGCACTCCGTCGAGTATATATCCATTCCGGCAATCGTCCTCGGCCAGCCGCTCACCGATGATTGTAATAATAACATCATCGGGAACAAGCTTGCCGTTTTCAATGAGATCCTTCGCCTTGAGACCTACAGGAGTGCCTGCTTTGATGGCAGCCCTGAGGATATTACCTGTAGATATGGTCGGGATTTCGCACATATGGCTGAGTATCTCGGCCTGAGTACCCTTCCCCGCTCCCGGGGCGCCTAATAGTACGAGCTTCATTAATCTCCTCCAATTTTACTCAAGGAATCCCTTATAGTGACGCATGAGCATCTGGGATTCAAGCGCCTTAACGGTTTCAAGTGCAACACCGACAACAATGATGACAGATGTGCCTCCAAGTGAGATACCCGACGCTGCCGCCGCTTTGCTCAGTGCACTGATTATAATAGGCACCACAGCGATTATGCCGAGATATACAGCTCCAAACAAAGTAATCTTGTTGAGAACCTTCTGGATAAACTCACTGGTAGGTCTGCCTGCACGGAAGCCGGGGATGAACCCACCGTTCTTCTTCATATTGTTTGCGATCTCCACGGGGTTAAACTGAATTGTGGAGTAAAAATAGCTGAAGAACACTATTAAGAGCATGTATACAAATGCATATAGCAATGTATTTGAGTCAAACACTGTCAGAAGCCATCCTGCAAATCCGCCGCTTTCCGCTGTTTTGCCGAAGAGCGCTGCAATTGTAGCAGGAAGAGAAGTAATTGTCTGAGCAAAGATTACGGGCATAACACCGGACATGTTCACCTTCATGGGAAGGTGCGTGCTCTGGCCGCCGTACATTTTGCGTCCGACAACGCGCTTTGAATATTGAACCGGAATTCGCCTCTCCGCGTTAGTTACAATGACAATCAGAATTACAATTGCAAGCGCTCCGAGAAGCATAAGGAGTGCAACATACCATATTGTTGTTCCGCCGACAATTCCGGTTATCATTTGGCCGAGGGTAGTGGGGAATCTGGAAACAATGCTTGCGAAAAGAATAATTGAGATGCCGTTTCCGATTCCGAATTCGGTAATCTGTTCGCCCAGCCACATGAGCAGGGCACTACCGGCTGTAAATGTCAGTACGATGACAATTCCCTGCCATGCGCCTGTTTCATTTAACAGGTTATAGTTTCTAATCATCAGATAGTAGGCATAGCCCTGAAGCAGGCCTATTCCAACTGTTGCATAGCGGGTGATAGCGGCAATTTTCTTTTGCCCCTCTTCGCCGCCTTCTTTCTGCAAACGCTCCAATGCCGGGATTGCTATGGTGAGGAGCTGCATGATGATGGATGAGTTAATATATGGCTGGATAGAAAGTGCAAAAATCGTCGCGTTAGAGAACGCTCCTCCCGACATCATATCGAGCAGACCCAGAACCGTATTCTGCATGGAATTTATGTGTTGACGCAGAAGGTCCACATTGACCCACGGCACTGGAACAGCATTTCCCAAACGATAGAGAAGCACTACAAAAAGCGTGAATACGATCTTTTTGCGCAATTCGTCTATTTTCCAAGCATTACGAATCGTCTGAAGCACTTTATACCACCTCAGCCTTCCCGCCTGCAGCTTCTATTTTTTGCTTTGCAGATTCGGAAAAAGCAGAAGCCTTGACCGTCAGCTTCTTAGAGAGGCTGCCGTTACCAAGAATTTTTACACCATACTCACAGCTTGAGAGAACACCGGAGCTAAGAAGCTCCTCTTGGCCTACCGTTGCACCATTCTCAAACTTCTCAAGAGCTGAAACATTTATTGCTTCTAAAGGCTTAGCGAAAATATTGTTGAAACCGCGCTTCGGCAGGCGCCTTGCAAGAGGCATTTGTCCGCCTTCAAAACCGATGCGAACACCGCCGCCGCTGCGGGAATTCTGTCCCTTGTGACCGCGTCCGGCCGTCTTTCCGTTACCGGTGCCGTGACCTCTACCCTTGCGCTTGTTGACATGTGTGCTGCCGGCAGAGGGAGATAGCTCGTGTAGTTTCATTTGGGCACCTCCTTATTCTTCTGAGACCTTGAGCAGATAGCCGATTTTGGCAATCTTACCGCGGGTCTGTGGATTGTCGGGCTGAACAGTCTCGTTTCCGATCTTGCGCAGTCCAAAAGAGTTGGCAGTTGCAATGTGCTTTTCCAATCTGCCATTGAGGCTCTTTACGAGCTTTATTCTCAGATTTGCCATGTGACTGCCCCTCCTTAACCTAGAATCTCTTCAGCNGTCTTNCCTCTGACTGCTGCGACCTTCTGTACGTCGCGCAGAGAGCGGAGACCTGCCATTGTTGCTGCAACAACGTTCTGAGGATTGTTGCTGCGCAGACATTTAGTTCTGATATCTTTAATTCCCACAGCTTCAATTACCGCGCGAACCGCACCGCCGGCGATAACGCCGGTACCGGGAGCCGCAGGCTTAAGCAGAACTCTGCCNGCGCCGAAAGCNCCGATGACTTCGTGAGGAATTGTTGTTCCTGTAACGGTGATTGTTACGATGTTTTTCTTGGCATCGTCAAGACCCTTACGGATTGCCTCAGAAACCTCGTTAGCTTTGCCCAAACCGAAACCTACGCGGCCTTTGCCGTCACCTACGACGCAAAGTGCCGAGAATTTCATAACGCGTCCGCCCTTAACAGTCTTGGAAACGCGGTTTAGAGATACTACTTTCTCAGTGAACTCAGACTGTGCCTCATCATTATTGCGTCTGTTGTTCCTATCATTATTATAAGCCATTTTTCGTTTCCTCCTCCCCGCTTAAAACTTGAGACCGGCTTCGCGTGCACCTTCTGCCAGAGCTTTGATACGGCCGTGATAAACATAGCCGCCGCGGTCAAACACCACGTTCTCAATGCCCTTTGCCAGCGCGCGTTCAGCAATGGCCTTGCCTATGGCTGTTGCAGCTTCACAGTTGTTTCCTGTGCCGCCAAACGCCTTCTCTACGGTGGAAGCGGAAACCAGAGTTGTCTGGTTCAGATCGTCAATTACCTGAGCGTAAATATGGTTATCGCTGCGAAAAACGCTGAGTCTGGGACGCTCGGGCGTGCCCGAGATCTTCCCGCGTACTCTTTTGTGGCGCTTTATGCGCTGCCCTCTTGTATCGGGTCTCTTAATCATTTAGGCACACCTCCCCTTACTTTGCACCGGTCTTGCCTTCTTTGCGGCGGATGACTTCGTTAGCATATTTGATGCCCTTGCCCTTATAAGGCTCCGGCGGTCTCTTGCGACGAACATCTGCTGCAAACTGGCCGACCAGCTGCTTGTCAATACCTTTGATTATGATCTGGTTTGGCTGAGGAACTTCGATGGTGATACCGTCAATTTCCTCAACAATAACCTGATGTGAAAATCCAATGTTCATTACCAGCTTATTGCCTTCTTTGGCAACACGGTAGCCGACGCCGTTTACTTCCAGATTCTTTGCGAATCCACTGGAAACACCCTCGACCATGTTGGAAACGAGTGTACGTGTCAGACCGTGAAAGCTGCGGTTTTCTTTTTCGTCATTAGGGCGGGTAACATTAATTGTGCTGCCCTCAACCTCAATTTTCATCTGGGGTACCAAAGTACGCTCCAGTGTTCCAAGAGGTCCCTTGACTGTGACGTGATTATTGTCCTCTACCTTTATCTCCACACCTGCCGGAATGGTAATGGGAGCTCTTCCTATTCTTGACATATCAAAACTCCTCCCTTACCACACAAACGCAAGGACCTCGCCGCCGACGTTGGCTGTGCGAGCCCTCTTGTCGGTCATGACGCCCTTGGATGTTGAAATAATTGCGATACCTAGACCGCGGAGAACACGGGGCAGTTCGTCTGCACCGGCATAAACGCGCAGTCCGGGCTTGGAAACGCGGCGAAGCCCCTGAATAACCTTTTCCTTACCGGGAAGGTATTTCAGAGTAACGCGGATAGTGCCCTGTGTGCCGTCATCAATAATCTGGAAGCTGCGGATGTAACCCTCTTCCAAAAGAATCTCGGCAATGGCCTTTTTCATTTTTGATGCTGGAATGTCCACCGTATCGTGCTTTGCACTGCCGGCGTTGCGGATGCGTGTGAGCATATCCGCAATGGGATCGGTGATCTGCATGAGTTTTTCCTCCTAATTTAGAGTTACCGACTCAGAAGGTCTTAGCCTTCCGGCGGTTTGGGCGATGAGGTTCCGAAACAATTGCTCCGGCGATTGGCCTCGGCCTTTCATCATCCCCTGCTTCCCGCAGGAAGCATTCAAAGAAAGCAATTTGCTCTCATTGCATAGTTGACCGGCCCGCATCACTGCTCAAACTGAGTCCCAGTGATTGGAGCCTGCCCAGGACGATCTCCATCGGTGCACTGATATGGCATCGCAATGCCGGTGCTTTATATGGGAGAGCGTCCTGTGCCATTTGCTTACCAGGAAGCTTTTCTAACTCCGGGAATCTGACCTTTGTAAGCCAGCTCACGGAAGCAGATACGGCAGACGCCATAGTCACGCAGATATGCGTGAGGTCTTCCGCAGATTTTGCAGCGGTTATACCGGCGAGAAGAGAACTTCGCGGGGCGCTGCTGCTTGAGTATCATGGATTTTTTAGCCATAATTCATTCTCCTCCTAGGCCTGGATGAAGGGAGCGCCGAGCTGCTTTAGAAGCTCTCTTCCCTCTTCATCGGTTTTGGCTGTGGTGCAGATCGCAATGTTCATGCCGCGCAGCTTCTCTATCTTGTCGTAATCTATTTCCGGGAAGATTATCTGTTCTTTCAGACCAAGGCTGTAGTTGCCGCGTCCGTCAAATGCATCTCCGGAAATTCCGCGGAAGTCACGAACACGGGGCAGAGCCACGTTGAACAACCTGTCGAGGAACTCCCACATACGGTCCTGACGCAGTGTTACCTTAACACCGACATTCATGCCTTCACGAAGCTTAAAGTTGGCAACGCTCTTGCGGGCTTTTGTGGGAACTGCCTTCTGCCCGGCGATTGCGCTGATGTCTTTTATAACAGCCTCAAGTCCTTTTGCATTCTCCTTGCAGTCTCCGGCGCCGACGCTGATGATAATCTTTTCAACACGGGGAATCTGCATTGTGCTCTTGTACTCAAATTTGGTCATGAGAGCGGGAGCGACTTCCTCCTGAAATTTCTTTTTCATTCTTGTCATAATCAGTCACTCTCCTCTCTTATATTTCTGCGCCGCACTTTTTGCAGACACGAACCTTTTTGCCGCCGGAAGTTAGCTTATGAGCAGGGCGGGTAGGTTTGCTGCATTTAGGGCAGACGCGCATTACTTTACAGGCATAGATAGGTGTCTCCATTTTGATGATTCCGCCCTCTTCGCCCTGTTTGCGGGGTTTCTGATGTTTTGAAGCGACATTAACGCCCTCAACAATAAGTTTTCCGCTCTTGGGGCTGGCGTGGACAACCTTACCTTCTTTGCCCTTGTCCTTACCGGACAGGACTATAACTGTATCATCTTTACGAATATTCATCTTTTGCCCTCCTATATAACTTCGGGAGCAAGGGACAGGATTTTCATATAATCCTTATCACGAAGCTCACGAGCCACTGGGCCAAAGATACGGGTGCCGCGGGGATTCTTGTCCTCACGGATGAGAACTGCTGCGTTCTCGTCAAAGCGGACATATGTGCCGTCTGCACGGCGGACACCCTTTGCACTGCGGACGATAACGGCTCTTATAACCTCGCCCTTCTTCACACTGCCGCCGGGAGCGGCCTTGCGGACAGAAGCCACGATGGTGTCACCAATGTTTCCGTATCTGCGCTTTGAGCCGCCGAGCACTCGGATGCACTTAATTTCCTTGGCGCCGGTATTGTCGGCGACCTTCAGATAGGATTCCTGTTGTATCATTCTCTGTCGCCTCCCTTACTTAGCTTTTTCGATGACTTCGACCAGACGCCAGCGCTTGTCTTTTGACAGCGGGCGGGTCTCCATCACACGTACTACATCGCCGATGCCGCACTCGTTCTTCTCATCATGGGCTTTCAGACGATAGGTTCTTTTAATTATCTTCTTATAACGTGCGTGCGCTACACGATCCTCGACCGTGACCACAATTGTCTTGTCCATTTTATCGGATACGACTTTGCCGACGCGCGTTTTACGGGAAGTTGTTCTGACTTCATTCATTCTCACTTACCTCCTCAATGCTCGAGCTGCTTTTCGCGGATGACGGTCTTCACTCGGGCAATATCGCGCCTGACGGCAGAAATCTTAACGGGGTTGTCAAGATGATTGGTTGCATGCTGCATACGTAGCATGAAGAGATCCTTCTTGAGCTCGACCAGTCTGGTCTCCAGCTCTGGAACGGACATTCCGCGTATTTCATTTGCCTTCATCTTATTCACCACCTGTCTCGGTCTCGGTCTCGCGCTTTACAAACTTGGTCTTGCAAGGCAGTTTATGGCTGGCAAGACGAAGTGCCTCACGAGCTACTTCCTCAGAAACACCGGCAATTTCAAACATAACACGACCGGGCTTCACAACTGCAACCCAATACTCAGGTGAACCTTTACCGGAACCCATGCGGGTCTCGGCAGGCTTCTCTGTGATGGGCTTGTCGGGGAAAATCTTAATCCAGACCTTACCACCACGCTTGGTGTAACGGGTCATGGCTATACGGGCAGCCTCTATCTGGTTGGATGTAATCCAGCTGGGTTCAGTTGCGACCAGTCCGAACTCTCCATAAGTGACAGTGTTGCCTCTTGTGGCTTTACCCTTAAGGCGGCCACGATGAACTCTGCGATATTTAACTCTCTTTGGCAGAAGCATTATGCGTTGCCTCCTTCCGTAGGCGCAGCGGGAGCAGCCGGTGCTGCCGGTGCTGCGGGACGTGCCGGGTTCTGACCGCCCTGACGGTTATAGCCGTCCTGGCGATTGTTGTTGTAACCACCCTGCTGACCGCCCTGACCGCCACGGTTGTAGCCGCCCTGCTGACCGCCACTCTGTCCGCCACGGTTGTAGCCGCCCTGCTGACCACCCTGACCGCCACGATTGTAGCCGCCCTGCTGACCGCCCTGACCGCCGCGGTTATATCCGCCGCCCTGACCGCCACGATTGTAGCCGCCCTGCTGACCGCCCTGACGATTGTTGCCGCGTCTGTCATTGCGGCGACGGTCATCACGACGTGACATATCCATTGTGCGGGGTGTTGTGCGGAGTGTCTGAGAGAGAACCTCGCCCTTGTAAATCCAGACTTTTACACCGATGCGGCCATAAGTTGTGGCAGCCTCTGCAAATCCGTAGTCGATGTCGGCACGGATTGTCTGGAGAGGGATGGTTCCCTCGTGATAGCATTCACTGCGCGCAATCTCTGCTCCGCCCAAACGGCCGGAAACCATAGTTTTGATGCCTCTTGCGCCCATGCGCATAGCGCGGCCCATGGCGTTTTTCATTGCGCGGCGGAATCCGATGCGCTTCTCAAGCTGCTGTGCGATATTCTCGGCAACCAGCTGTGCGTTGGTGTCGGGAGTGCGAACTTCAACGATTGAGATAGCAACGGGTTTTCCGATCATCTTCTCGATTGTAGCGCGGAGCTTTTCAATCTCGCTGCCGCCCTTGCCGATAACAACGCCGGGACGTGAGCAGTGGATGAAAATGCGAACCTTTGTGCTGTCGCGCTCGATTTCGATTCTCGGAACACCTGCGGAAAACAATGTTTCCTTCAGGTATTTACGGATGTTGTAATCCTCAACAACGAGGTCTCCGACCTTGTCGTTACGGGCGTACCAGCGGGAATCCCAGTCCTTGATAACGCCGACGCGCAGGCCGTGAGGATGAACTTTCTGTC
>JGI994J12354_10003124_pt1 | contig 15689 bp, 15 predicted proteins | sample IntmicLarv3ML3BL_FD_12354 | JGI IMG/M metagenome (IMG submission 12354)
CAAAAAGTCAAAGACGGTATTTGTAAAGTCCTTGATAATAACGACACCAAATCAATCAACAAAAATGTCAGCTTGTATAATTCGCTCGTATGCGGACTGCACAATTACTATCAAATGGCAACTCACGTTAGCGCAGATTTTGCTGTTATCGGCTATCCTGTACAGAAAAGATTGAACGGTGTGAATCACAATAATAAAGGCTGTTCAGTTGAAAAGCATGGTGAAACGACCATGTTCATAGACCAGAAGTACGGAAAGTCGAAGCAAATGCGGTGGATAGGTAAAAGACCGATTGTACCCGTTACCTATGTGCAACACGAATACCCAAAATACAAACGTCGAGAAGTCAATAAGTACGTTATGAAAAATGATACCGAATACAAAGTGCCAAATTCTATCAATTTTGAAATAGTCCGCTACCTGATAGAAAATGCGTACAAGTGGGAAAGTATCGAGTTTGCAGACAATATGCTTTCGAGATATATCGCGCAGAAAGGCAATTGTGCGGTAACGCAAAAAACCTTGTATCTTCACAATATGGAGTGCCATCACATTAAACCGAGAAACGGTGGACGTTCCGAAAATAACAGCTATAAAAATCTTGTTATTCTTGCAACCGAGGTTCACAGGCTGATAACCGCAACAAAAGAAGATACAATCCGGAAGTATTTGAGTTTCATTAACCCCAACGAAAAACAGCTTGAAAAAATCAACAAACTCCGTAAGCACGCAGGCTTTGAGCCTATCTAAATCCAAATTACAAACAACTTTATGGACTATGTATGCACTAAAAACATTGAATTAACGATGGAACGCCGTATGACGGGAAACTGTCACGTACGGTGTGGAGTGGGGGAAAATCCGGCGATTACTTCAAAGGATTACCTATCACTATTCGGTCAAATCCCAAAATTCGACAAGTTAATCGCAACCATAAGAAGTCGTGAAATATCGGCTTCTATTATTTTGCAATCACAGTCGCAACTCAAAACAATTTACAAGGACGCTGCGGACACAATCGTTGGTAACTGTGATGCGACACTCTTTCTCGGCGGCAAGGAAAAATCTACGCTCAAGGAAATCTCAGAGGTATTGGGAAAGGAGACCATCGATCTATATAACACTTCCGAAACTCGTTCGAACAGCAATTCCTACGGCTTGAATTACCAGAAAACCGGAAAAGAGCTTATGAGTCAAGATGAAATCGCCGTCATGGACGGGGGCAAGTGTATTTTGCAACTTAGAGGCGTGAGACCTTTTCTTTCTGAAAAATACGATATAACGAAGCATCCAAAATACAAACAGCTCTCCGATTCTGACAAGCGAAATGTCTTTGACATAGAGAAATATCGAAACCGGAAACTGGTTTTGAAGAAAACCGATCAATTTGAACTATACGACTTCGGCAATCTTGAAGCCGAACAAAAAACTTAACTTTATGGAGGAAATAAACTATGGCATTTATCAGTCAAGCAGTAACTGTTCTTCAAACACTCGTAATCGCTCTTGGAGCTGGGCTTGCCGTGTGGGGAGTAATCAACCTCATGGAAGGCTATGGCAACGATAACCCTGGTGCAAAATCTCAGGGTATCAAGCAGTTGATGTCCGGCGGTGGAGTTGTACTCATCGGTGTCACGCTCATTCCTCTGCTCTCAGGGCTGTTTGCATAAGGAACGCCCGTAGCTAATCGAAAGGTGGTGAAACATTGGGCAGTATTTTCGACAAAATCACCGAAGCAATAAAGACGTTCTTGATTGAAGCGATTGAGAGCAACCTGACCAATATGTTCGCCGACGTGAATGACAAGGTGGGAACAATAGCCGCCGAGGTTGGACAAACGCCCAGCACTTGGAACAGCGGCATTTTCACGCTCATTAGGGGGCTATCAGAAAGTGTGATAGTCCCCATTGCCGGTATCATTATCACGTTTGTCCTATGTTATGAGCTTATTACGATGATCACAGAGAAAAACAATATGCACGAAATGGACACATGGATGTTTTTCAAGTGGTTTTTCAAGGCGTTCGTGGCTATATATCTGGTCACAAATACTTTCAGCATCGTAATGGCAATATTCGACATTGGTCAGAGTGTGGTAAATGGTGCGGCAGGAGTGATCAGCGGCAGCACGAACATCGACATTCCATCGACTCTCGACACAATGCGAGTGAGCATGGAAGCAATGGGAATTGGAGAATTACTCGGACTTACAATCGAGACTCTTGTCATCAGTTTGTGCATGAAAATCATGTCAATTCTCATCACAGTCATTCTCTATGGTCGAATGATTGAAATCTACTGCACTGTCAGCGTTGCGCCAATTCCGGTTGCAACAATGACGAATCACGAATGGGGCAGCATCGGCAATAACTATCTCAAAGGTTTGCTTGCTCTGGCATTCCAAGGTTTTCTAATTATGGTTTGCGTGGGCATCTATGCTGTGCTAATAAACAACATGATAATCGCAACAAACATTCACTCGGCACTATTCTCAGTGGCGGCATATACAGTTATTCTGTGTTTTTCGCTCTTCAAAACGGGATCGCTCTCAAAGGCGATTTTCAATGCTCATTAAAGGAGGACAGGCTTTGGAGAAATACAACATCATATATGCTGACCCTCCGTGGAGCTATCGGACATATTCAAAGAAGGGGCAAGGACGCTCGGCAGAAAGTCATTATCCGACGATGAGCATTGACGCAATAAAGGCTCTCCCCGTTTCCGACTTGGCTGCGAAAGACTGCGCTCTCTTCATGTGGATCACATTCCCATGCCTGTATGAAGCCCTGGAGGTTTTGAGTGCATGGGGATTTTCATATAAAACAGTGGCTTTTGTATGGGTAAAGCAAAACCGCAAATCCGAAGGCTTTTTCACCGGAATGGGCTACTGGACTCGTGCAAACGCTGAGCTCTGTATTCTTGCTACAAAAGGTCATCCGAAACGCATATCAGCAAGCGTTCATCAAATCATCATGAGCCATATCGAGGAGCACAGTAAAAAACCCGAAGAAGCACGTTCCCGAATTGTTCAGCTCATGGGCGACATTCCCCGTGTAGAGTTGTTTGCAAGACAATCTTCCGAAGGATGGGATGTATGGGGTAATGAAGTTGAATGCAGCTTCCAGTTAAGTATCGAAAAGGAGGTTTCCAATGGCATTTGTACCAGTCCCTAAAGACCTAAACAGAGTCAAAACGAAGGTAATGTTCAACCTTACCAAACGACAGCTTATCTGCTTCTCACTCGCTGCGGCAGTTGGCGTTCCGGTCTATCTGCTCTCAAGAGCAAGTCTCGGCATTTCCTCAGCGGCAATGCTGATGGTTGTTTTGATGCTTCCTTTTTTCTTCCTCGCAATGTACGAAAAAGACGGGCAACCGGCAGAACGATTAGCCGGTAACTTCATCAAAGCGATGTTCATAAAGGATAGAATACGTCCATATCGCACAAATAATCTGTACGCTGCTATTCAGCATGAAATCAATGAACAGGAGGAACTGCGAATTGAGCAATACACCCATACCTCAAAATAGACCGCCTTTAATCGGGAGGCTGTCTGGCGATGCTCTCTCCGCTAACGAAAAAAAGCGGATTGTTGCTAAAAAGAAAAAAGACAAAAAGGCAAAGCGAATTCCCAAATCTGCACAGCAGACGATACCTTATGTGGAGATGTGCCGTGACGGAATTTGCGTAATAAATCGCTCCGGCAAGCACTTGTTCACGAAAACAATACGGTTCAGTGATATTAACTACCAGCTCGCTCAGAATGAGGACAAAACCGCCATTTTTGAGAACTGGTGCGACTTCCTGAACTATTTTGATAGTTCGATTTTTGTCCAGCTTTCATTCCTCAATCAGAAGACCAATATCGCCGAAATCAAAAAAGCAATCAATATACCGGCACAAGATGATGCCTTTAACGATATTCGAAGAGAGTATTCCGAGATGCTGCAAGAACAACTCTCGAAAGGAAACAACGGTCTTCTCAAGCGTAAATACATTACCATTGGCATTGAAGCAGATACCTTACGCACAGCAAAAGTGAAGCTTGAACGCATAGAAATGGACATCCTGAACAACTTCAAATCTCTTGGTGTTGAAACCGAACCGCTTAGTGGATATGAACGCCTCAGAGTGCTTCACGATGTTTTCAATATGGATAGCAGTGACCCATTTCGCTTCTCCTTCGATATGGTTGCACGAACCGGTTTATCGACTAAGGATTTCATTGCTCCATCAAGCTTCGACTTTCGTGAAGGCAAGTATTTCAAGATGGGCAGGGCCATTGGTGCTGTATCATTTTTGCAAATTCTCGCACCCGAACTCAATGACCGTATGTTAGCTGACTTCCTCGACATGGACAGCAACGTAGCGGTCAATTTCCATATCAGGACGATTGACCAAGCTCAAGCTATCAAAAAAATCAAGTCGAAGATTACCGATTTGGACAAGATGAAGATCGAAGAGCAGAAAAAGGCGGTCAGGTCAGGATATGACATGGATATTATCCCTTCGGATTTAGCAACATTTGGCGGTGAGGCGAAGCGTCTTTTGCAAGACCTTCAGAACAGAAATGAGCGTATGTTTATTGTAACAATCCTCATTATGAACACTGCCTCCAACCGTCAGAAACTCGACAACGCCATTTTCCAAACCGCCTCTATCGCTCAAAAGTATAATTGTTCGCTAAAGCGGCTCGACTTCCAGCAAGAAGGCGGTTTGATGAGTTCGCTCCCCATCGGACTTAACCAGATAGAAATTGAGCGTGGACTCACGACATCCAGCACAGCGGTCTTCATTCCGTTTACGACGCAGGAACTCTCTCATCGAGGAGAAACGCTTTACTACGGGCGCAATGCTCTGTCCAACAACATGATTATGGTTGATAGAAAAAAGCTGAAAAATCCGAATGGTTTGATACTCGGAACTCCCGGTAGTGGTAAGAGTTTTTCGGCAAAGCGTGAGATGACCAATGCCTTCCTCATTACAGAAGACGACATCATCGTATGCGATCCCGAAGCAGAATACTATCCTCTTGTTCAAAAGCTCGGAGGTCAGGTAATCCGCATTTCGCCCATCAGTACCGACTATATCAATCCGCTTGACATCAACGTCAACTATTCCGAAGAGGAAAGTCCGTTGACTTTGAAGAGCGACTTCATTCTCTCTATGTGCGAGCTGATTGTAGGAGGAAAAGACGGTCTGCAACCTGTTGAGAAGACAATCATTGACCGCAGTGTCAGGCTCGTCTATCAGGATTATCTCAACGATCCGAAACCTGAGAAAATGCCTATCCTTGAAGACCTATACAATGTCCTTCGCTCACAGTCCGAGCCGGAAGCACAGCGCATTGCGACTGCGATTGAAATCTACGTTCACGGCAGCCTCAATGTATTTAATCACAGAACGAATGTCGATGTGAATAACCGTTTCGTCTGCTACGACATCCGTGAGCTGGGAAAGCAACTCAAAAAGTTGGGAATGCTCGTCGTTCAGGATCAGGTTTGGAACAGAGTTACTGTAAACAGAGCGCAACACAAGTCAACTCGCTATTATATGGATGAATTCCATTTGCTTTTGAAAGACGAACAAACAGCAGCGTATAGCGTTGAAATCTGGAAGCGTTTTAGAAAGTGGGGCGGCATTCCTACCGGTATCACGCAGAATGTCAAAGACCTTCTCGCTTCCCGTGAAGTCGAGAATATCTTCGAGAACTCTGATTTTATCTATCTTTTGAATCAGGCAAGCGGAGACCGCCAGATTCTCGCAAAAGCACTCAACATCTCGCCTTCTCAGCAGAACTACATTACCAATAGCAATGCCGGAGAAGGACTAATTTTCTATGGCTCAACTATCGTTCCTTTCAAGGACGAGTTCCCGAAGAACACTCAGCTCTACCGCATAATGACAACCAAACCCGAAGAGGTGGCTTAATGAAGGAGAATATTACAATGAAAAATGATACAACTGTCTGCGTTTCCGCAGTTGAGGCAAATCGATATCTGAAAAACCAGCGTGACTTGATTGAGAACTATTTCACTTTGGTTTCTCTTATCAAAACGGAGAGTGAGCTAAAAAAGCATCACCGGGCATATCTGCATATCCGAGAAAAGATTGATGCTCTTATCGAAAAACAGCATCCCCGTGTGTTAGACATAGCTGCTGATACATTCAAGGCTTTGTCAGGCGGCTCTCGGGAAGATTTAATCGAGCAGGACGATTGCAGCGAGTGCGTATGCAATTGCTGTATCTGCGATGAATGCCTTGATTCACCCTGTTATGAAACTGACGAACTCTTTCCCTTCTCGGAAGCTGAGGAAGACCGCATTCCGGTGGTATTTCCGAAAGAAGACTATGATTCGATGGTCGAAGACCTTTTGACAATGGCTGAGCTTGTGAGTCTGGTTTCTGAAATGCGTTTGTGCGACATGAAAGCAATCCACGAGTTCGGAAAGCTCGTACCGGCATTCGCTAACTTTGAGAAGGACCGCATAAGTGTTTACAAAGACGCTGCCGCCGAAGCTGACGAAGTTTTGAGCCGTTGGGAAGATATTGACTTTATTTCGGTTGGTTACAACAACTGAATTCCACGAAAAACCAATGAAGGGAGTGAGCTGTATAGAGCTTGATACAATTTACGTTGGGGATAGTCTTGAAGTGTTGAAATCACTTCCCGATGAAAGCGTCCATTGTTGTGTAACTTCGCCGCCTTACTATGCTCTGCGAGACTACGGCATGGATGAGCAAATTGGTAGAGAGACAAGCCCAACAGAATATATCGCACGTCTGACCGAAGTTTTTAATGAGGTCAGGCGTGTTTTAGTTCCTGATGGTACGTTGTGGGTGAACATTGCTGATACTTATGCCGGTAAAGGCAATCAAGGCGAGTTTGTTGACCCAAAGAATCCAAATGGTCGAAACGGGCAAGCTGTGGCTCTCAACAATAAGGTTGAGGGCTGCAAGCCCAAAGACTTGATCGGCATTCCGTGGATGCTTGCCTTTTCTCTTCGAGAAAGCGGCTGGTATCTGCGAGACGACATCATCTGGATGAAAGAAAATCCCATGCCTGAAAGCGTAAAAGACCGCTGTTCTCGATGTTACGAGCATATTTTCCTATTTTCAAAATCGAAACGATACTTTTTCGATTGCAATGCGATTGCTGAGCCGATTGCTCCTGCAACGGCAGCGAGACTAAAAAGAGGTATGAACGGTGGCAATAAATATGGGAAACCAGTTCCCGGACAAACTCAGGCACAAACAATAAACAATTCTCGGAAATATGGCGAGATAACAGACGATATGATAAATCCACTTCGAAAAAAGCGGAATGTGTGGGTGATTAACACTGTCCCATTCAAAGGGGCGCACTACGCAGCATATCCTCCAAAGCTCGCTGAGACTTGCATCCTTGCCGGATGCCCTGAAAACGGCATTGTTCTCGATCCTTTCATGGGCAGTGGAACAACCGGACTATCGGCAAAATCACTCGGCAGAAACTATGTTGGAATTGAGCTGAATCCGCAGTTCGTTGAGATGGCGAATGCTCGGATTGGTGGTGGTATTTAATGAGTCGTGAACCGGAAATGAGCGCAAAAGACAAGACTGTCTTGAGAATGACTCGTGACGGTGCAGTCGAAGAAAACATGACCGACGGAACAGCGGCAAACATCAGTAAACGCCTTGATGAACCTGAGCTTGTAAAGCCTCATGTGAATCCTTTCTCAATAGAAGCACAGAGTAAACCTCGCCAGCAGAAGGTTGGCGAGGCTCTGCGTTCCACGGAAGGACAGCGTGAAGCTCCAATCAATGAGATGCAAAGTGTGCTGCCGCAGTCTCATGACATTTCGACTTCAAGTTCATCACCTTTACCTAATTCCTTTTCCAGTGCTTATCACTCCGCTCCCGTCAACATGGGTGTTGTAGTTGCTGAAACGGTGGTAACTCACAAACTTCGGAAAACCAAGAAAAAAGCGAGTGTCGATGTAGATTCCGTTCTCAAAAAAACAGATGAAGTCACTTCCGGAAGACCTGATGTTGAGGGAAATTCGCAGGATAGAAAAATCCAGCGTCTTGAAAGTAAATCAGAGAAGCTTCATGAGCGTTTAGATAATGCTCGTGAAAAATTGCCCACTCGTAAGGTGGTTAAAAAAGAGCGTGTTTTCGACGACAAAACCGGCAAAGGCAAAACCCGGCTGTATTTTGAAGATGAATTGAAAATCCCGAAACAGCAGAGCAAGTTAGCTTTTGAAGCCGAGAAGCAAGTCAAAAAGGTCGGTAACACTTTTGGCTCTGTCGTTCATGGCAAAATCCATGAGGTTGAGCGTGACAACAGCGGCGTTGAAGCTGCTCATAAAACAGAGATTGTCGCTGAGGCAGCGGTCAATCGAGCTATTCGTCATCAGGAACACAACGCAAATAAACCTTACGAAAAAATATCAAAATTGGAGCATAAGGTCGATGTCGCCGATACGAAACTCCATGTTAATCGAACAATTCAGGAAAATCCTGAGTTGCAGAAAAAAAGCGGCTTGAATAAGCAATATCAAAAACGAAAAATCAAGAAGCAATATGCGGCAGCAAAGAAAGCCGGTTCACAGACGGCAGGAAATGCCGCTTCATCCGGCGCAAAGAAAACGGGCGAAAAAGCTGCTGATAAAGTCAAAGAATTTGTCAGCAAAAATAAAAAGGTTTTTCTCTGGCTCGGTGTCGGAGTGCTTGTTATCGTACTAATTTCTGCCGGTATCAGTGCTTGTGCGGCGATGCTTTCGCAGACCGGCGGTGCTGTTATCGCATCTTCTTATCTGAGCGAAGATGAGGCAATGCTCGGTGCTGAGGCTGCGTATTCCGCTCTGGAAGAAAATCTAAGAAATGAACTTGCTAACTTTGATAGCCTTCATCCCGGTTATGACGAATACCGTTATGAACTGGATGAGATAGAGCATGATCCCTATGTTCTGGTCTCAATACTCTCCGCTTTCTACGAAGGCGAGTTCACGCTTGATGAGATTCAAGGAATGCTCTGCGTGTTGTTTGAAAAGCAGTACATTCTCACTCTAACTGAGGAAATTGAAGTTCGTTATCGGACCGAAACTCGCACCGACAGCTACACGGTCACTGACCCTGAGACAGGAGAAACAAGCACCGAGACATACACTTATGAGGTTCAAGTTCCATACAACTACTACATTCTCAATGTTGACCTCGAAAACTTCAATCTATCTCATGTTCCCGTCTACATCATGAGCGAAGACCAGCTTTCTATGTATGCAACCTATATGTCAGGACTCGGCAATCGTGAAGACTTGTTCCCGTCTTCATCCTATGTTGACAAGTACATTACTAACCCTCCGCAATTGTACGAAGTTCCTGCGGCATATCTTGATGACGCAACTTTTTCCGCTCTACTCACGGAGGCTGAAAAATACCTCTACTATCCTTATGTGTGGGGAGGCAGCAGTCCTGCTACATCATTTGACTGCTCAGGTTTCGTCTCCTATGTGCTGACAAACAGCGGTTTAGTGAATACCGGAAGACTTGGCGCACAAGGGCTTTACAACGTGTGTACGCCTGTTTCCAGAGCGAATGCGAAACCCGGCGACTTAATTTTCTTTGTGGGAACATACGATACTCCGGGCGTTTCCCACGTCGGCATTTATGTTGGTGACGGAGTGATGCTCCACTGCGGCGATCCGATCCACTATACCTCAATCGACACTTCTTATTGGCAGCAACACTTCTATGCTTTCGGAAGACCTGCCTATTAACCAAAAAGGAGAAAATATGAACGCTAAATATGAAAAAATCCTCTCTGACATCAAGAAAAGCGAGAAGAAAAAGGCTGATATTGATGCTCAGATAAAAGCTCTTCAAGACAGCAAGACAGAGTATGAAAACCTCGAAATCATAAGCACTGTTCGTGCGCTTGTAATGGATAAGGGCGAAGTCATGGCTTTCCTTGGCAAGATGAAGGCTGACAAAGCAAGAGCCGCAAAAAATACAAATACGGGAGGTTTTACGAATGAGTAAGAAAAAATCTTTGCGAATATTGACTCTTTTCATCGTCTGTATTCTTGCCATGAGCTGCTTTTCTGTAACTGCTTTTGCAGGAGGCGGTGAAGATGAAGAGCAAATTATTCCGACAACACCGAAGGTCGAGGTTATCGTTGAAGACGTTCCGGATGTGTCGGATGAACCTATTACTCTGCCCACACCTCCGGTACTGACTCCCGATGGCAATCTCACGCTGGTAGATGACATAAAGTCTTCTGACGCAGAGAACAAACAGTTCATTACCGTCCAGTCGAAGGCAGGAAACTACTTCTACATTATCATTGACCGAAGCCCGGCATCTAATGGTGAAATCAAAGAAAATGTATACTTTCTGAATCTTGTTGATGAAGCTGATCTGCTCGCTCTGATTGAAGACGAGGAATTCGTGAATGACTATGAAGCAGGAAAAGAACCTCCTCAGACTCTCCCGGATCAACCGGAGGAAACCTCCAATCCGACAGAAACCGAGGAACCGAAAGAACCCATAAAGGAAAAATCGGGTAACGGATTCATGATTGTATTGGTCGTCGTACTACTCGCCGGTGGTGCTGGAGGTGGGTATTATTACATCAAATTCGTCAAGGGAAAAAAGCCCACAGATGACGATATGGTCTTTTACGATGATGACGGTTATGAGGAAGAGTCGTACATTAACGAAGATGAAATCGACGAAGACGAAATCACAGGCCAAGATGAGGACGAATAATTGACGTTAATCCCCTCGCAGAACAGCACTGCGAGGGGATGGCTATTTTAGCAGATACATCGAACAATATCCTGAATTCACGGTTTTTTATCAGATACAACTGATGATATTTCTTTTGTAAAGGAGTGACAAACATTAAACTTGTTATCGCAGAAAAACCAAGCGTCGCACAATCCATTGCAAAGGTTATTGGCGCAACATCCCGAAAAGACGGCTATATCGAGGGTAACGATTACATTGTCTCGTGGTGCGTCGGGCATCTCGTCGGGCTTGCGGACGCTTCCACATACGATGAACGCTATGCGAAATGGCGGTACGAAGACTTGCCAATAATCCCGGAGGCGTGGCTATTCGAAGTTACGCCGGACAAAAAGAAGCAGTTTGCTATTCTTAGCGAGCTTATGAAAGATAGGCACGTTGAAGAACTTATCTGTGCCACTGATGCAGGACGAGAGGGCGAGTTAATATTTCGGTTAGTATACAACAAAGCTGGCTGTAATAAGCCTTTCAAGCGGCTCTGGGTTAGCTCGCTCGAAGACTCAGCAATTCGTGAAGGCTTCAATAACCTCAGAGAAAGTGTTGAATATGACCGTCTCTACTCTTCGGCTTTGGCTCGCTCGAAAGCCGATTGGCTTGTCGGGATTAACACAACTCGTCTGTTTTCCACGCTCTACAACAAAAAGCTGACAGTTGGTCGGGTTCAAACACCTACGCTGGCACTTCTCGTTGAACGTGGCGGTAAAGTATCCTCATTTCAGAAGGAGAAATACTTCCATGCCCATATCACAAAAGATGCGCTTTCTGCCAGTATTGAGAAGATTAAGACGGCTGATGAGGCGAACGAGATTGCGACGGCTTGCGAGAAAAAGCAAGCCGTCGTTTCGTCTGTGAAGAAAGATACAAAAACTCAAAATCCTCCGAAGCTCTATGATCTAACCACGTTGCAAAGAGAGGCAAACCGTTATTATGGCTTCACTGCACAGCAGACACTTGAGCTTGTTCAGACGCTCTACGAAAAAAAGCTGCTCACATATCCGAGAACTGACAGCCAGTTTATCACCGAAGATATGGGTGGTACAGTTAAGAATGTCATCAATGTTATTTGTCAAGAAATGCCGCTTTTCAAGCGCATATCAGCATCGCCTGACATCGCAAGAATCATCGATAACGCCAAAGTTACGGATCACCATGCCATAATCCCAACAATCCAATTAAGCTCGCAAGTCTATATGTCTCTTCCTCAATCAGAACAGAAAATTCTGAACATCGTCGGGATGCGTCTCTTGTGTGCTACATCAGAAAGACACATTCTCGATGAAACACTGATAACACTGACTTGCGAAGGCTACAACTTCACTGTCAAGGGAAAGACTGTCGTGCAGGATGGATGGAAAGCAATTGAAGAGCTTTTCAAAGCGTCCCGCAAAAAGGAAGATGAGCTTGATGTCGAGAAGGCTCTTCCCTCGGTAAAGGAAGGCGACATACTCCCTTCGGTTTCCTCTTCTGTCACTGAACATTTCACATCGCCACCGAAGCAGTTTACGGAGGACACTCTTCTCTCAGCGATGGAGACTGCCGGTAACGAAGATTTCGATGATGAAACCGAAAAGAAAGGTCTCGGCACTCCTGCTACTCGTGCAGGAATCATCGAAAAGCTTGTGAACTCAGGTTTTATTGAGCGCAAAGGGAAATCCCTCATTCCAACGCTCAGCGGAAACAATCTTATTTGCATTCTTCCTGAGCAAATCACATCGGCGAAAATGACTGCCGAATGGGAGAACACGCTCATGGAAATCGAGCGTGGCAAGGTTGATGCCGAGGATTTTCTTCATGGTATTTCATCAATGACAAGCGATCTTGTGAAGGCTTATCCGTTCCTTTCCGGCGGTGAGGAGAACCGCTTTAGCACGGACAAGGAGGAAATCGAGAAATGTCCTCGCTGTGGCTCACCGGTTTATGAAGGCAAGAAAAACTACTATTGTTCAAATAAAGAGTGTTCTTTCTGCTTGTGGGAGGAAAATAAGTTCTTTTCCAACAAGAAAAAGAAGCTGACAAAGAAGATTGCCAAGGAGCTTCTGAACAAGGGCTGGTGCAGAGTCACAGGGTTGTATACTTCAAAAAAGCCGCAACTCTACGATGCGATTATCCGGCTTGATGACAGTGGCGGCAAGTATGTCAGTTTCAAGATGGATTTTGACAATGGAGAGGAGTGATGAGATTGGCTGAAAACTCCCTTTTTCGTCTTCATAGCAATCCGGCGGCAACTGGTATTGAAAACCGGTGTTTTATCCAGCAATACGACCGCAGTGCTGATGGGCTGATACCCGGAAGAGTTCTCTATGTCGACGCACCTGACCGATGCCAATCACTGATGAATGGACTTGTCAGCGGAAGGCTCACTGCTAAGAATGTTGCGGAAGCCTATACAGTAGATAATCCGCAAATCGTCTCATTTTCGAAGACAGTTGTCGAAATTAAGTCGCCATTTGTTCAGCCAAGAGATGATAACACTGAGCAAGAGAAGCCACACCGCTTAACTCCAAAAGAAAAAGAAATTAAGGAAGCCGTCCTTGATAATCTGAAAATGCAGATTGCCCGAAGCAACGACGGGATGCTCGCTCGATATCAGTGTTCAAGTAAATCTCAAAATACGCTCTATGCTAACAAAATCAAGTTTGATGGCGAAACTGTGACGCAAAACGGTGAGCCGTTGTTCGCAATTCACCGTCGTTTTTCGTCTCGCAAAACTCAAGGTTGTTACCGTGAGCTGTTGCCGAATTTGGAATACATCAAGCAGGATCATCGCAAAGAGAAACCATCTGTTCGGGATAAGCTCAAAGCCCCACCGAAAGAGATATTCTCAGAAAAGAAACCATCAAAGACAAAAACAAAAGACATGGAACTTAGGTGATGGAATGAAAAAGCACACTGACATAGACTTTTTTCCTGAGTTAAGGAAAATGGTTGATAAGAACACACAGCACTATAAATCGGACTTCGACATTGATATGGACATCATCCGTAAATATGCAATAAGCACAGAACCTCTCGATAAACCGCTGCTCTGGATGTCTCGTCCCTCCGGCACTCACTGTCTCCGTGAGAGTGAGGTGTTTATCAAAGGTACGCATGAACACAGCGCATTTTGTTTTTACGCTGAACAAACTCAAGACAAGGTTCTCGCTTGCGTGATTGTTCCAAAGCGTATTGAAGGCGATTCTGTAATCGGTGATTTATTCGAAATCAACTATCGGGAACACGCAGCACTGGTAGCGAATAAGTCTGTTGAACCGGAGGCGATGAAGTTCGATTTTGAGGATGGTACGAGTTATACAGGTTTATTTCGCAAAGCTTATGATGTGGCTCTTTCTCGAATAGAAACGAGTGGACAAGTGGTTCATACGCAAACTCTGCCGAAGGATGCGGAAGCTCACGTCTCTATTCTAATCGGCGAAAAAATCAAGCGTGAAACAATGCGAACGACAAAATGTGACAAGCCTTCGGTTCGGGATAAGCTCAAAATCTCTGTCTCTGACCGCACCGCAATTGCTAACTCTCAGCAGAAGAAAAAAGGAAAGGAAATGGAGATTTTATGATGAGATTTACCGTTGAAGAGAGCAACCTCATTTGCTGTTTTGACACATCAACTCGAAGTGGCATGATTGATGAAATGAAGAGTATTCCACTTAATGATATGGACAACGAAACCGCCGAAATGCTCTATCGCATTGTTGGCAAACTTGAGAAAATGACTGACGCAGAGTTTTCGGGTATATGTTTTATGCCGGACACTTTGATTGACTGAAAGGGGGATTTCAATGCCTGTTATAGATGGTAATTTTGAGGCGTTTGTCACTAACCTCGGCAAATACAATGAAGGCGAGTTTGTAGGTGAGTGGGTAAAGTTTCCGACATCCGCTGAGGAAATGAAGAGGATGATTGAGCGGATTGGTATCAACGAGCAGTATGAAGAGTGGTTTATAACTGACTACAAATGCCCGGTTTCAGGCATATACGATATGCTCGGTGAATATGAAAACCTCGATGCCCTAAACTATTTTGCCGCTCGCCTTGATGAAATGCCCGAATATGAAAAGGAAAAATTCGTCGCCATTATGGAAGGTGGTTGCGATGAGGTTAGTAGCCTAAAAGACTTAATCAATCTGACATACAATCTCGACTGCTACGATTTCATAGAAGGTGTTTGCGATAACGACGACTTAGGACGCTACTATGTCGAAGACTCCGGCATTTATGACACAAAGAGCATGGGCGCATTGGCAAACTACATCGACTACGAACAGTTCGGGCGTGATGTCGCAATGGATGAAAGCGGTAGATTCACCGACAATGGATATATCCGAAGTACGGGCGATAGTTGGGTTAACGAGTTCGATGGCAAACGTGATGACATTCCAGAAAACTATATTATCACGGGATCAGGCGATGATACTCAGCGAGATGGGAAAATCAAAGTTCTTGTCATCGAGCCTCTGAAAGAGCCTGTTGTAGCAGAGATTGACCCAGACTTGAAGACTCTGCAAGAGATTGTTGGAGGCGATATTCAAGCGGTCTATCCGTATGAAGATCAAGTCGCCATTGTTTGCAACGAAGAAGGGAAAATCAATGGTATGGCTCTCAATCGTGCGCTTCGGACCGATGACGGTGAGATGTACGATATTCTCACAGGCACATTCCTTGTTACCGGTTTGACAGGAGACAGCTTCGGTTCGCTATCTGATGAATTAGCTGAGAAATATACAGAGGTTTTTAAGCATCCTGAAATTTTTGCTCGAGGTGAAGATGATAAGATTATTTCGATTCCGGTTGCAGCAGAAGCAAGGCGGCTTGAAGATGAAATAGAAACACACACATTCGACATTTATCAGCTCAAAGACTCACAAGACACCGCAAAAGTAAGGTTTATGAACCTCGAAT
>JGI994J12354_10003125_pt1 | contig 15682 bp, 12 predicted proteins | sample IntmicLarv3ML3BL_FD_12354 | JGI IMG/M metagenome (IMG submission 12354)
CTGGAGGTCGTGGGTTCGAATCCTGCCTCCGCAACTGAAATACACGGAAATCGTTTGCACAAGACGGTTTCCGTTGTTTTGTTTGGAATGTCCGGGACAGATACGGGATCAATGAAAAAAGGGGATCACCGAAAAACTTGAGGGCTTTAAAATTATGCATATAGCTTAGCTAACCTGAACAAGAAAAAAGTTTTATCTGTCACCCCTCTGAATACCCTTCTAAATGCTTTAATCTTTGCATTGAAAGATTCCGATGCCGCATTGGTTGAACAATGGTCAAAGAAATTAATAATGTTTAGATAATGTGATTGTATAGTTCTGGCAACAGTACCAAAGGCCAGGAATCCAGATTTATCTACTTGGTCATACCATCTGGCAAGTCTTGCTAAAGCCACATCTTTGAACTTACATTGATGATAAATAAGTCCTAATTGCATGGATAAATAATATGCCTTTTTGATATTTGGATATTCCCGGAACAAGATTTCTGCCCTTTGTATTTGAGACAGTGTCCATAAAGACTCTTTTTTGAACAACAAGTATCTGCTACGAGCTAATAATTGTTTCTGCGAATCTCCATTCTCATAAACAGGAGCGATGTATTTCTCTCCCTTAGCCTTGGATAGATGCATTTCAACCATCTCTCTATCGAGAGCTTCCCAACGAGCCTTAATGCGCATCTCCTGTACCGCATCAAAGGCTAATTGTTGAACATGAAAACGATCTGTTACTCGTTTTGCTACAGGAAAACATGTTCGGGCTATCAATTCCATGTTGGGAGCCATATCCAATGTAATTTCTCTAGCTTGAAAGCGACGACGGCGAGGCATTTGAAGTAAAACATTACATACCGTTTTGGCATCTGTTCCCTGAATAATAGCTATAATACTTCCTTTTTTGCCTTTGGCTTCCTTATTAATGAGGACTGTGTACAATTCTCCACGCGAGAGAGCAACTTCGTCAATACCGATATAACTGCCCATATTCTTGGGGAAAAGTATCCAGTCTTTGGCATGGAGTAGTTGGTCCCATTGATAGTAACCACTTAAATGATTACGGTATTGGCGTTCGAGTAAATCTCCATCAAGGCCAAATAGTTCTCCCAATTGATTACAACTAATAGCATGATTATCTATGTAATCCTTTTAAAAAAGTCGCAAGATCTTGAGTCATGCGAGTTCCATCAGCTACTATATGAAAATCTCTATTAATGTATTCTCCTGTATCTTTATTAATCCAGCGACGGCGACGGATATTGAGTAATAAACGACGACTGCGAATCGGAAAATCATTCACTAAAACAGGGGTAGTAAATCCCTTACTCTCGAACTTAACTGCAGAATCCGAAGAGTCTATGTTATTCTTTTCTTCTAAATAAATGATGATTTCTTTTTCCTTTTCTTCTACTGTGCTAATCTCGAAGTAATCTAATAAACCTGACGGTAATAACAGACTATACCCATCCTTGTGCATATCGTTTTTACTACAAAGGTAAAATTATATTGACAATCCCTCAACTTTTTTCATTGATCCCCAAAATAGATTCACTATTTATGTAGTAGTGAAACAAAAAAGGAGACATCTCATTAACGAGACACCTCCATTTCTTTTTAAGCTCTTCCTCTTGGACTTGAACCAAGGACCCTCTGATTAACAGTCAGATGCTCTAACCAACTGAGCTAAGGAAGAATTTCAATATGTGCTTAGTCTTTCCCAATGTCTTTGCTCTTCCTCTTGGACTTGAACCAAGGACCCTCTGATTAACAGTCAGATGCTCTAACCAACTGAGCTAAGGAAGAATTTTTAATATGTGCTTAGTCTTTCCCAATGTCTTTGCTCTTCCTCTTGGACTTGAACCAAGGACCCTCTGATTAACAGTCAGATGCTCTAACCAACTGAGCTAAGGAAGAATTTATTTCTCTGCAATCAGTCAGAATCCCCTATAAATCAGAGACCCCTTCTGAAAATGCTTTGCAAAAGTAACGGATGTTTTCCAAATATGCAATATCTTTGTAAGAAAAGTTCCAATATATGAATAATACTGTAGGGCTGGGTAATGCGCTTGTTGACGTACTCCTAAGAATAGAAAATGAGAAAGTTCTATCCGAAATCGGAGTCCAGAAAGGCGCTATGGATATGATTAGTGAAGAGCAGATGATTGCAATACAGAGTTCACAAAAACATCTTGAAAGGACGATGACTCCTGGAGGTTCTGTTTGTAACACCATGCGTGCAATGGCTAAATTAGGTGCAGCATCAGGCTTTATTGGCAAGATTGGTAGTGATGATATTGGAACGTTTTATGAAAAGGCATTGGAAAGCGCAGGCGTTTCTCCTTATTTCATAAAGACAGATGGTGTTTCCGGATGCTGTACAGTATTAATCTCTCCCGATGGCGAGCGCACAATGTGTACTTTCCTCGGTCCTGCTCCAACTATAGCACCAGAAGAAATATCAGAATCGATTCTATCTGCTTATCAATGCATATATTTGGAAGGTTATCTTATCGTTAATGAAGACTTGGTACGTTCTACTTTGCAGAAAGCGAAGAAAATGGGACTGCGTATTGCAATGGATTTATCCAACTTTAATATAGTCAACGCTTTCAAAGGCTTGTGGGAAGAGATTATCCCTGAGTATGTTGATATCCTATTCAGCAATGAAAGCGAAGCGGAGGCATTCACCGGATTAAAGCCGAATGAGGCTGTGAAGAAATTATCAGAAATGGTGGAAATCTCTGTTGTAACAATAGGCAAGGAAGGAGCCTTAATAGGCAGCAAGGGCAATGTGATTGCTGTTTCTGCTGAAGGTGGGAAGCCACTCGATACAACAGGAGCAGGAGATAATTTTGCCGCGGGATTCCTCTATGGGCAATCGGTAGAGGCTACGCTGGAGCAGTCTGCTCGCATTGGTTCGACGCTTGCCGGACATGTTATTGATGTTATCGGTCCACAGATTCCTGATGCCGAATGGGAACAAATAAAGTTAAAAGTTCAAGGGATATTAGCCTGATTAGGAATAGAATTACCTATTTTTACAAGGCTTTAGAAATTAAACATAGTAAAATGATGAGAAGAGCTGTCTTTATGTATATATGTTGTCTGTTCTCTGTGGTGACATTGTCGGCACAGGAAGAGAAGGACAATAAATTTGAGATAAGTAAGAATCTAGATATATTCAATGCCTTGATAAAAGAGGTTGAGATGTTTTATGTGGATACTGTGGATGTTGAAAGAGTGGTAAGAAGAGGCATCAATTCTATGTTAAACAGCTTAGACCCTTACACGGAGTATTTTCCTGAACAGAATACAGACAATCTAACATTTATGGCTACCGGCGAATATGGCGGTATCGGAGCATATATCCGTGAGCGTGAGAATGGGGGAGTGATTATAACTGAGCCGTTTGAAGGAATGCCTGCTGCTCTGAGCGGATTGAAGGCTGGCGACTTAATCATGGCAATAGACACAACTGATGTATCTACTTTCACAAGTGAGAAAGTGAGCTCTCTGTTAAAGGGTGTCCCTAATTCAAAAATAACGCTGACTATACAGCGCCCAGGCGATAATAAACCAAGTAAGGTGAATCTCGTTCGTAAACAGATATTGGTTAACCAAGTAACATACTATGGTGTACGTAATGATAGCATCGGATACATCCATTTGCAGGGTTTTACTGATAAAAGTACACAGGAAGTACGCAGTGCGTTTGAAGACCTGAAGAATAACCATGATATCAAGTCACTGATAATTGACTTGAGAAATAATGGTGGTGGGTTACTTGAAAGTGCCGTTCAGATAGTTAATATGTTTGTCCCTAAAGGACAGGAAATAGTTTCGACAAGGGGTAAGATTAAGCAATGGGAACGTACATATAGAACATCTAATGATCCTATAGACTTGGAGATCCCGTTAGTTGTACTTATTAATGGCGGTTCAGCTTCGTCTGCTGAGATTTTATCAGGAGCAATACAGGATTTGGACAGAGGTTTGCTTATAGGGCAACGTTCTTTCGGAAAAGGTCTTGTTCAATCTACACGTGAGCTTCCTTACAATGGTAATCTGAAAATTACGATGGGCAAGTATTATATACCAAGCGGACGCTGCATACAGAAAATGGATTATTCGCACCGTAATGCTGATGGAAGCGTGAGTGCAGTGCCTGACAGCTTGACATCAATATTCTACACGGCGAATGGTAGACCGGTTCGTTCGTGATGGCGATGGTATACGTCCTGACTTTGAGATTGAAGAGCCGAGAACACCAACATTTATGTATTACCTGATGACTGATTATGTACTATTCGATTTCGTGACTGAATGGGTGCAAAAGCATGATAAAATAGCTCCTGTAGAAGAATTTGTTGTAACAGACGAAGACTATGAAGCCTTTAAGACATACGCTGCTGAGAAGAATTTTACATACGACCGCCAAAGCGAGAGAGCCTTGAATACTCTAAAGGATGTGGCAAGATTTGAAGGTTACCTTGATGGTGATTCAACAATACTGAATGCCTTACAAGAGAAACTGACTCCGAATCTTGAGCGCGACTTCGATCGTTTCAAGGATCGAATAAAGAAAGCAATGGCTGCTGAGATTGTAAAACGTTATTATTATCAGCGAGGTGAACATATAGAAAGCCTGAAGGATGACAATGTCTTAGAAAAAGCATTAGAAGTATTGTCAGATCGTGAACTATATTACAATACTCTTAATCCTAAAGACTAAGAAACAATAATATAAGAAATAAAAAAAGCCGGAAATAATTATCTCCGGCTTTTTTTATTCTTCTTATGTTGTCTTTGTCCTTATATCCTCTTACAAGCATATATTCGTTGTATAATATCAACCACCTTCATGCCTTCAAGCATATTTGTGGTTATTGATTCTTCCGGATTTTTCTTCAGAACATTCACAACATTGCGGATTACAAAATTATGATTTTGTGCTGAGCCTTTGTATGGACCGTAGTCATTACCAGGATTTGTCGGAGGCAATTCAGGCATTGTGTAATCCTTTATATGGCAGTATTCTACTTCATTCATATATTGTCCACCAATCTTAACACTACCATTTTCTCCTACAATCGTCATGCTACTCTCCATATTCTTATCCCAAACTGACGTTGAATAGCTTAAACTGCCCATGCCACCTCCTTCGAAGTCGAAGGACACAAATCCGGAATCTTCAAACTCGGTCAATGACTCATGATTGAAATCGGCAAAGCGTGCCTGTATATTGCATATATCACCAAACAACCAATACAAAATGTCGATAAAATGGGAAAATTGTGTAAATAATGTTCCACCATCTAAATTAGCATCGCCATGCCAGCTTCCTTTCTTGTAATAGCGCTCGTCTCTGTTCCAGTAGCAATTCAGTTGAGCCATGTATATCTGTCCCAACTTACCACTTTCGATCATGTCTTTAATCCATACAGAGGGGGGGGAATAGCGATTTTGCATTACGCAGAACACCTGTTTTTGGTATTTCAAAGAAGCATAAACCACTTGCTCAGCAGCAATACGTGTCAATGCCACCGGCTTTTCTATTACAACATGAAAGCCTGATTTCAGACATTCTATTGCCATCGAGGCGTGTACGCCATTAGGTGTACATATATTTATTACATCAATGGATAAGTCTGATTCTAATAGTTCAGAGAAGTGAGTAAAAAAAGGGACATTGTAATCTTCTATTGCAAGTTCTTCTTTTGCAAGTATATCGCAGAGGGCGACCAACTCGGCCTCTTCATCGCGTACAATCATCTCGGCATGTCTTTTGCCGATATGACCGCAGCCGACTACAGCGAAACGGATTTTCTTATTTTCTTCCATATCTTTTTGTTAAAACGTTGCCAACCACTCCTGTATAGCATCAATAATATAGTCTTGCTCTTCGTCAGTCATTTCCGGATATATTGGCAAGGACAACACCGAGCCACATAGGATACCTGCGTTTTCTATATTTATCAAAACAGAAGCATTCCATTTAAATGCGACTTGTTGATGAATAGGTAGAGGGTAATAGATCATAGATTGTATTCCTCGTTCCTTTAAAAATACTTGCAGGCTTTCACGTTTATCCGATGAAACCTTTATCGTATATTGATGATATACATGAGAAGAGAAAGACGACTTAGTTGGAACAACAATTTCATTTACTCCAAAAAGTCTCTTTTCATACCTCTTTGCAAGCCTTATACGGGCAGCTGTAAAGTCATCTAAATATTTTAACTTAACATCCAATATTGCAGCCTGTATTGTATCTAAACGTGAATTACATCCTATTATTTCATGAAAGTATTTCTTCTTTTGTCCGTGCATGCTTATCATTTTACAACGCTCTGCTAAATGCGCATCAGAAGTCATCAATGCTCCCCCATCACCCATACAAGCAAGGGGTTTGGTAGGGAAGAAGGATGTTGTGCCAATATGACCTATTGTTCCCGCTTTCTTTACCGTACCATCCGAGAAAGTATAATCTGCTCCAATAGACTGAGCATTATCCTCAATAAGGAAAATTTTATACTTCTTACAAACCTTTAGTAAGGCTTCCATATCACAAGACTGCCCAAACAAATGTACTGCAATAACAGCCTTTGTATGTCGACTTATAACGGATTCTATCTGCGCAACATTAATATTAAATGTCTTTGGGTCAACATCTACCAATATCGGTTTCATTCCTAACAGACAGATCACTTCTACTGCTGCAGCGTAGGTGAATGCCGGAACAATCACTTCATCACCAGGTTTCAACTCCAAAGCCATTAATGCAATCTGTAATGCATCTGTTCCGTTTCCACAAGAGATAACATGTGGAACATTAAGATAGGTTTCCAGGTTTCTCTCAAAAGATTTTACCTGCGGACCATTAATATACAGACCACTCTCTATTGCGATTTGTGTTGCAGAGTCAATTTCCTTTTTAAGTAATTGATATTGCTTCTGCAAATCAACCATCTGTATATTCTGTTTAAGCATAGTCTTCTTATTTTACTTCACTACCGGGTTTAACTTCTTTCTCTGTTGTGATAACGGCAAGTGTTCCATCTGAATTTTCTGCCGATAGAATCATTCCCTCAGACACTATCCCTTTCAACTTACGTGGAGCAAGGTTAGCGATAAAACAAACTTGTTTACCAACCAAATCCTCAGGATTGTAAAACTTAGCTATACCTGAGACGATAGTACGAGTTTCAAGTCCGTCGTCAATCTTAAATTGTAATAATTTATCTGCCTTAGGAACTTTCGTACATTCTAATACAGTACCTACACGGATATCCATTTTTGTGAATAAGTCAAACTCTATGTTCTCACGTATTGGATTCGCCTTATAGTTTGCTTTCTTTGTTTCAAGCAATTTTTGTACCTGTGCCTCTATTGCGTCATCTTCTATCTTTTCGAACAATAGTTCCGGTTTTCCCAATTCGTGTCCTGCCTCAATAAGATTCGGTTCTCCAAGCCTGTTCCAACCCAAAGGTTCTACGTTAAGCATTTTATTCAACTTATCCACGCTAAGAGGAAGGAATGGCTCAAAAGCTATTGCGAGATTGGCTGCAATTTGTAGTGAGATATTTAGAATGGTAGCCACACGCTCCATATCTGTCTTTGCTAATTTCCATGGCTCTGTGTCAGCAAGGTATTTATTGCCAATACGTGCAATGTTCATGACCTCTTTTTGTGCATCGCGGAAATGATAAGTATTGAGAAGGCGTTCAACAGCTGTTTTAACATCAGCAAATTCTTTGAGCGTTTCCTTATCATAGTCAGTTAGGTTTCCTATGGCAGGCACTTTGTTGTCAAAGTATTTTCCAGTAAGAACTAATGCACGATTGATAAAGTTACCAAGTATTGCAACAAGCTCGTTATTATTACGTGCCTGAAAGTCCTTCCACGTAAAATCATTATCCTTTGTTTCAGGAGCATTAGCTGTCAACACATAACGAAGTACATCTTGTTTGCCTGGCATATCAATAAGATACTCATGAAGCCATACAGCCCAATTACGCGATGTTGATATTTTATCTCCTTCAAGGTTAAGGAATTCATTGGCAGGAACATTTTCCGGCAAGCAGAATGAACCCTCTGCTTTAAGCATTGCAGGGAATACGATACAATGGAATACAATATTATCTTTTCCGATGAAATGTACGATTTTACTTTCAGGATCTTTCCACCATTTCTCCCAACTGTCCGGAAGTAATTCTTTTGTGTTGGAAATATATCCTATTGGAGCATCGAACCATACGTAAAGTACTTTACCTTCCGCACCTTCTACAGGGACAGGTATTCCCCAGTCGAGGTCACGGCTAACAGCACGCGGCTGTAAGCCCATGTCAAGCCAACTTTTACATTGCCCGTAAACATTGGACTTCCACTCCTTATGACCTTCCAATATCCATTCACGAAGGAATGGCTCGTGCTTATCAAGAGGCAAATACCAGTGCTTTGTCTCTTTTAGTGTAGGACGACTTCCGCTTATTGCTGATTTAGGATTAATAAGGTCTGTTGCATTTAGCGATGTTCCACATGCTTCGCATTGGTCGCCGTATGCGTTTTCGTTCTTACAATGAGGACAAGTTCCGGTTATATAGCGGTCTGCAAGGAATTGCTTTGCTTCATCATCATAATATTGTTCGCTTGTCTTTTCCAAGAATTCACCCTTTTTATGGAGCTTTTGGAAAAACTCTGATGCCACCTGACGGTGTGTCTCTGAAGTGGTGCGCGAATACACATCGAAAGTAATACCAAAGTCTTCAAAAGATTGCTTGATGATGCTGTGATAACGATCAACAATATCTTGAGGCGCTACACCTTCTTTTTTTGCACGAATAGTGATAGGCACCCCATGTTCGTCAGAACCTCCTATCATAAGCACTTCTTCACCTTTTAAGCGCAGGTAGCGCGCGTAAATATCAGCAGGTACATAAACTCCTGCCAAATGTCCGATATGTACTGGACCATTCGCATAAGGTAATGCAGTCGTAATCAGTGTTCTCTTGAATTCTTTACTCATCTTAATACGTTATCTTTTAGTGACGCAAAGATAGCTTTTTTTAGCAAGAAAGCTTTAAACCTCTATTATTCATTCTAAATACATTCTTCGCTGCAAGGCTTTATCAGACTTCTTCTTTGACTATCATAACCCCCAATTCTCTCTGTCAAGGTTACGATAGTTGATTGCTTCTGCAAGATGCCTTGCTTCTATATTTGGAGAAGCATCAAGGTCAGCAATTGTACGAGAGACTTTCAAAATCCTGTCATAAGCTCTCGCAGAGAGGTTCAGTCGTTCCATTGCGTTCTTTAGCAAGGCAAGGCCAGAAGCATCAGGTACAGCATACTCATGTAGTTGTTTGGTGCTCATCTGTGCATTGCAATAAATGCCACAGTCTTTACCGAATCGCTGGTCTTGTATATTTCTTGCTCTAATAACACGTTCGCGAACATCGTTACTCGGCTCGGAAGGGCGTTGCTCGGATATCTTCTCAAAAGGCACAGGTACTATCTCAACTTGTATATCGATACGGTCTAACAATGGTCCTGATATTTTATTCATATACTTTTGTACTGCTCCCGGAGGGCACAGGCAAGCTCTGTCCGGATGGTTATAGTAACCACATGGACATGGATTCATTGATGCAATCAGCATAAAGCCAGCAGGATAATCCACAGTAAACCGTGCTCGGGAAATTGTGATATTGCGATCTTCTAATGGTTGGCGCATTACTTCCAACACATTACGGTTAAACTCTGGCAATTCATCAAGATAAAGAACCCCGTTGTGTGCCAGACTAATCTCCCCGGGTTGTGGAAAGGTTCCTCCGCCAACCATCGCAACATCGGAGATGGTATGATGGGGAGAACGAAAAGGTCGTTGTGCCATAAGAGACGTGCCACGGTCAATTTTTCCTGCAACAGAGTGAATCTTTGTAGTCTCCAATGATTCATTGAGTGAGAATGGAGGCAAAATGGAGGGTAGGCGTTTTGCAAGCATTGACTTACCACTTCCCGGTGCACCAACCATTAATAGATTATGTCCTCCTGCTGCTGCAACCTCCAATGCACGTTTCACACTTTCCTGTCCACGTACATCTGAAAAGTCCAGTTCAAACGCTTGTTGTTTTGCATAAAATTCTTCACGAGTATTTACTACTGTAATTTCCAGCTCCCGTTTCTTGTTGATGAACTCTATTACCTCCTTAATATTATCAACGCCATATACAGTTAGCCCATCTACAACAGCAGCTTCACGTGCGTTTTGTTTAGGTAGTATAAACCCTTTAAACCCTTCTTCCCGCGCTTTAATTGCGATAGGCAGTACACCCTTTACCGGCTGCAAACTTCCATCAAGAGATAGTTCGCCCATCATCATATATTCACTCAGTAGGTCTGACTCTATATCCTCTGCTGCAGCAAGAATTCCTATTGCCAATGGTAAGTCATAAGCAGAGCCTTCCTTTCGAATATTGGCCGGAGCCATATTTATCACTATTCTATTACGAGGAAATTTATAACCGGAGACTTGCAAGGCGGAGATTATACGTTCGTGACTTTCCCGCACGGCAACATCCGGCAGGCCAACTAGAAAAAATTGAATACCCTTAGTACAATTAACTTCGATTGTTACAATAGTTGCGGAAATACCCTGCACAGCGGCAGCATAAGATTTAACGAGCATAAATAATAGGTTTTGGTTAATAAAAAACGAATAGTCTCTTTATCTTTCGATTAAAGATTCCAGCGTATGTTTGATTTCTTCGCCACTTTCTGTTTTGAGGATTATCTTGTTTTCTTTATCCAGTAAGAAGCAACGAGGAAGAGCACTTACATTATATAAATCCAGTAATGCTATTGCCTGATTTGCCGAGTCTGACACCAAGTTCCACTCAATGCTGTCTGTCTTCATCACTTCGCGTACTTCGGCAGGTTTATCATCTAAGCTCACCAATACAATTTCTAGTTGCTCCTTGTTATACTTTATTGCTATCTTATCCAAGTAAAGGACGTCAATCTGACACATGTCACACCATGGAGCAGTAAAAGCAATCAGCTTGTATCTCGAACGAAGTGAGTCCAAGCTAACTGACTTGTTGTGCAAATTCTTCACATTGAAATCAGGAGCCTTAGCCCCTAATGCTGTACGATTTGCCCGTGTGCTATATTCCTGCAANTCTCTGAAAAGATAAAAATCTTTTAGATTCGGACTAAGCACAGCTAACATCTCATCCATCTTGCGAACATCGTCGGGTATAACAAAATATTTGTTGATTAAAACTACTGATGCCTCTTCATCAGGGTTATCACATATATATGACAAAACAGCTTCTTCTATCTGATGATTCACATTTATAAGTCGTGAAGAATAGTTCGTATCACCAGAGAGTAGTGTTTGATGATTCAATAAAGCATCTAACTCGTCTCTTTCTTTAAATAGCGAGGAAAAACGTTTTCTGAAATCACTCAATTTATCATTTATACGCCCACCTTTCACCTGTATAAGGTTTGGGTATTTAACATCACCTGTTATGGAGACCGTTTTATTAGGTTCGAGATAGACCGTTGTATAAACTTGCCTGTCATCAAAATATAGTGTGGCGGAATTAAACCCTTCACGATCAAGAGTTATAATAAAGCGTCCCAGGGAGGGGCAGATAACGGAGTCAATAACATTCTCTCCACTACTTTCATAAACCACATACACCAACGGATCTTCGAGATTCGTCAGCTTTCCTTCTATTCTGTAAACGGTATTGCTTCCACAGGAACTAAAGAAAAGAATAAGAAGAAAATATAGTATATAGTTTTTGTTCATTCTTAAAGTCTATCTTTCTTATCACTTAGCAACCCTGCTAAAGAATGCAAGTAAAGGTATAAATAAATTCAGTACCTCAGCCTGTTAGGATAAAAAAGTATCTAATATGGTATAAAAAAACTGCACCGGATAAATATCCGATGCAGTTAATATAATTGAGATTGTTATTTTACAATTACAATTGAGGACCTGAAGCGATAAGAGCTTTAGCTGCGTCATTGTCACAGTATTGCTCGAAGTTCTTGATGTATTTAGCAGCAAGAGATTTCGCTTTTTCTTCCCACTCACCAACGCTAGCGTAAGTTTTACGAGGGTCAAGAATGTCAGACACACCGTTCAACTTAGTAGGAATTGTAAGGTTCAAGATAGGAATATGTGCAGTTGGCGCCTTCTCGATAGAACCGTCGATGATTGCATCGATGATTGCACGAGTATCCTTCAAAGAAATACGCTTTCCTGTTCCGTTCCAACCTGTGTTTACAAGATAAGCCTTCGCTCCGTGCTCATGCATTTTACCTACTAATGTCTTTGCATACATAGTTGGGTGCAAAGTAAGGAATGCCTCACCGAATGCAGGAGAGAAAGATGGTTCTGGCTCAGTAATACCACGCTCTGTTCCAGCCAACTTAGAAGTATAACCGCAAAGGAAGTGATATTGAGCTTGGTTCTCATCAAGGATAGATACTGGAGGCAATACTCCGAACGCATCAGCAGAAAGATAAACAATCTTCTTAGCGTGACCTGCTCTTGAAGGAAGAACGATTTTGTTGATATGGTTGATTGGATAAGTAACACGAGTGTTTTCAGTTTTAGAAACTTCCTTAGAGAAATCTGGAGTTCCGTCTGCTTTAACTGTTACGTTTTCCAACAATGCATCACGGCGGATAGCACGCCAGATATCAGGCTCATTTTCTTTGCAAAGGTCAATAACTTTCGCGTAGCAACCACCTTCGTAGTTAAATACTCCGTGATCATCCCAACCGTGCTCATCGTCACCAATTAAGTAACGTTTTGGGTCAGCCGAAAGTGTAGTTTTACCTGTTCCTGAAAGACCGAAGAAAATAGCAACATCACCATCTTCACCAACGTTTGCAGAACAGTGCATTGAAGCAATATTTCTCAATGGCAAGTAGAAGTTCTGCATAGCGAACATACCTTTCTTCATTTCACCACCGTACCAAGTACCACCGATGATTTGCATTTTTTCAGCCAAGTTGAAGATAACGTATACTTCAGAGTTCAAACCTTGCTCTTTCCATTTGTCATTAGATGTCTTAGATCCGTTAACTACTACGAAATCTGGTTCACCGAAGTTAGCCAATTCATAGTGAGAAGGGCGAAGGAACATATTTGTTACAAAGTGAGCTTGCCATGCAACTTCCACGATGAAACGAACTTTCATACGAGTATCCAAGTTAATTCCACAGAAAGCATCAACTACATATAATTTCTTAGCAGAGTTAATTTGCTTAAGAGTCAAAGCTTTACAATGATCCCAAACATCTTCGTTAACTGGCTTGTTGATGTTGCCATCCCACCAAATTTGCTCAGAAGCAGCATTCTTTACGATGTAACGATCCTTAGGAGAACGACCTGTGAATTTACCAGTGTCAACTGATACTGCACCTGTGTTAGTTAATGTACCCTTTTCGAATCCTACGTTTGCTGGATCCATTTCTGCTTGAAAAAGCTGCTCGTAAGATGGATTATGTACAACTTCGATGTCGTTGCTAATTCCATACTTGCTCAAATCTAATTTAGCCATCTTTGAAATTTAATTAAATGATTTATATTACTTTTCTATATCTCCTAAATTATTATCATGAAATCTGGTAATAACAACGTTAATCGTAGCATCGCCTAAGAAATCATGGTGCAAATGTAATACAAAAAATCAAAACAAACTACATATTAAAGAAAAATTTCTGTAATTAGTTTTTTTTAATAAATACAGGGCGGTTTACTCTAAAAAAGGGTCTGTTTTTTCTTTAATAAGACACTTTCATCTGATGGCCTTTTCTTAGAAATTTGTCGGACTTTATTTTATTCAAACGATAGATATGGTGTTAGTCTTATTTTGTCCTCTTCTGTGAACTCTTCAAGCAGGTGTAGATTCTCCCAGTCGGATAATCTGCCCTTTTGTTTTCGTAATTGAAGAATTATGCGTGTTTGATTATAATTAATGTAAGGATGGTGTAATAATGAATCGAAAGAGACTTTGTTTACTTTGACTTTCCTTAATGTTAATGTATCTACATTGAACCATATCCGAAGTTCATTATATTTCTCCTCATCGATTCCGTAGACTTCCCTCAGTTGTGACACGGAATAAAAGCCTCCTAACGACTCCCTGAATTTCACAATTCTGTTTGCGTATGCTGTTCCTATGCCCGGCACTTTCTTTAGAATTGTAGTATCAGCTGTGTTTAACTCCACAATTGTTCCTTTGGGATACTTTGTGGAATATCCATTGTTTTTGTGAAAGGAGGATTTTGAAGTTTCTTTTCTCCTTGGGGAAAACTTTGGCTTTTGTGTTGTTTGTAGTGGAGGGGGTGTTAGTTTTATTGTGTCAGGCAATACGGATTGTATTGAGTCTTCTGGCTGTGTCAATTCTTCCTGTGTGCCATTGTGAAAATCCTTTGTTATTAGTAATGCGAATATTACCAATATTATACATAGGAGTAGAATTAATGCCCTCCTTTCTCCTTTGGAGAAGTAAAAGAAATCTTGGAATGCCATAAAGTTAAAGGTTTGGTTTGATTGGTTTTATTTTGAGACAAGGCCGTCTTTTAGGTGGATGACCCTGTCTGTCTCTGCGGCTAATTGTTCATCATGTGTGACGATGACGAAGGTTTGGTTCATCTTATTGCGCAGGTCAAAGAATAAAGCGTGTAGCTCTTCTTTGTTTTTTGTATCAAGACTTCCGGATGGCTCGTCTGCAAGTATTACTGCCGGCTCATTAATTAATGAGCGGGCTACTGCCACGCGTTGTTTCTCTCCACCGGATAGTTCAGCCGGTTTATGAGACATACGGTCGGTAAGTTTGAGGAAGTCGAGAATCTCTTTAGCCTTTTTCTCTGCAACAGACATTTTGTTGTTTGCTATCAAAGCAGGTATCATTACATTCTCCAATGCTGTAAATTCAGGTAGTAATTGATGAAATTGAAATACAAAGCCGATATTTTTATTGCGGAACGCAGCAAGTTCCTTTTCTTTAAGAGAATTTGTTTCCACGCCATTTATGATGAGTTTTCCACTGTCTTGTGAATCCAGAGTTCCGATAATCTGCAATAGGGTAGTCTTGCCCGCTCCACTTGGACCTACGATTGAAACAATCTCCCCTTTGTTGATGGAGATATCAATACCTTTCAATACTCGTAATTCTCCAAAACTTTTGGTGATTCCCTCTGTCTTTATCATAATTGTTGTTATGCTGTTTCATCAATGTTTGAATGCAAAAGTAGTAAAATAATGGTTCATGCGGCAATATGGATAATTGTCTGCCATTCTTTTATTTTCATAAATTGTGCTTGCCTGTTATCTTAACTGCAACTTCGAACTATTGCAAGAATTATTAGGACGGAGATAATAAATGGAAGAAGATTTAGAAACCATAAGAATACTGATGCTGCCCCAACTGCTGCTTGTTCTCTTTTCTCTCCTTCCTTTCCAAATAAATAGCCAGCAATAGCCCCAATAAGAACAAATCCAATGATGATAGAAAAGATAGTCTTCGTAATGTTTTATAACGGCTTTAAAGTTTCGCTATTACACAAGAAGTGAATCTATTTTTGGTCCTGTAGGGACCCGTGAACCTAGCCCAACGGCTTTAGCCTTGGGTTTTAATGTATCCCACATATATTTT
>JGI994J12354_10003126_pt1 | contig 15677 bp, 15 predicted proteins | sample IntmicLarv3ML3BL_FD_12354 | JGI IMG/M metagenome (IMG submission 12354)
GGTGCTGACGGACGATGAAGGAAACCCGAGCGGCGAGCGCCTGCCCCTGCTTGGCGAGGTTAAGCGGGTAGAATATGTGTTTGCCGCGCCCGGCGAACGTGAGCGGGCGCTTCAAGGGGAGTTGGACGCGCTGAAGGCACAGGCGCTGGAGGCCGAAAGCCTGATTGAGCAGGCGCGGAGCGGGCTTTTGCCCATTCCCGTGCCCGGCGAGGAATGGAGTGCCGCCAAGTGGTACATTCAGGGGGATACTGTCACCTTCGGGGGCGTTTTGTATGAATGCCTGAAGACCTGCAAGGGCAAAGCGCCCACGGAGGAAGGCTACTGGCGCGAGGCGGAGGATATGGGCGAAACGCCCCCGCCCCTCATATGGCAGGATATTGAAAGCGGCGCTGCGATTGAAGTCGGCACGGTGGTTCGGCACAATGATCTTATTTGGCGCTGCATCAAGGCGCACGGCAAATCCATCATCCGCCAGCCCAGCGCCGTACAAAGGGAATACTGGGAGGAAATCACATGAAACCAACAGGAGAAAACGTAGCGAAAAACGCCCTTGGCAAGGTGGGCAAAATAGCCTACGACGAGCAGGATTGCCAGGCCTTTGTGGAGGGCTGCGTGAAGGATTGCGGCGGAAAAATGGATTACGCGGGCTCGAACGATATGTTCAGAAACGCCTGCGCGCCCCTGCCCATCGACGGAACGCCGCCTGTAGGCGCGCTTTTATTCATACACGCGCTTGACGGGGGCGAGCCCGAACGCTACAAGGCGGACGGCAAGGGCAACGCCTCCCATGTGGGAATCTATGCGGGCAACGGGGAAGCCGTGCATTCAAGCAAATCGAGGGGCGGGGTTGTGGTATCGCCGCTTAAGGGCGGCTGGACGCACTTCGGGCTTGCCAAGGAGATTGATTACGGCGGGCAGGGCTTTGAAGCGGAGGTGCTCGTCTCCAGCGTGAATTTCAGAAAAGCGCCCTCAACAAAGGCGGATCTGTTCATGCGCATTTTAAGGGGCGAAAAGCTGCGCGTGCTCGAAACCACGGGCGAATGGGCGCGGGTTTGTTACCGCGGCATCGAAGGCTATGTCATGCGGGAATTCATCAGCGAAAAAGCGCCCGAGAAGGTGCAGATCACGCTGGATTACACCGTGGCGGCGGCACTCTTTGATGCGCTGGGGGAAAGACTATGATTGAAACGCTATTGGGGACGCTTCTGCCCCTGTTGGGCACGTTTTTCGGCAGCGTGGTATCCATTTTGGTGGCCAATAAAATGACAGCCTACCGCCTGGAGCAGCTGGAAAAAAAGGTAGACAGGCACAACAACCTCGTGGAGCGTATGGTGAGGGCAGAGGCGAGCACCGCCTCGGCACACAGAAGGCTGGATGAGCATATTGGGAAACATCCCCAGTAAGAGGAGGAATAATATGGATCAGAACAGGTTGAAATCCCCCGTGGTGTGGGGCGCGATCATCGCGCAAATCATGAGCGCCCTGGTGCTGTTGGGCGTGTTGGATGTGGGGCAGAGCGAGGCCGTGAGCGGCTTGGTGGCGGCGGTGCTGCAGCTGATGGTCGCCTTTGGGGTGATGAATAATCCCACGAACCAGGATCGGTTCTAGGGGGCACGCGGGTTCACTGTCGTTGGGAGCAGCGCCCCTGTTGTCATTGAGAGCGGCAGCTTTGTTGTCGTTGGAAGCAGCGCCCTCGTCGTCATTGAGAGCACACCCCCATCGTCATTCTGAGCGTAGCGAAGAATCTTTCAGCATTGTGCGAAGACAAGATCCTTCACTTCGTTCAGGATGACAGCGGGAAGGATGTTCAGGATGACAGCGGGAAGGATGTTCAGGATGACACGGACGGGCAATCGTAGGGGTGAACCTTGTGTTCACCCGCAACACCGCAAGGTGTGGGGAATGGAAATGACATTTTCGTCGTCATTGAGAGCACACCCCCATCGTCATTCTGAGCGCAGCGAAGAATCTTTCAGGAGGGCATGGGCTTCTTTCTAAAAAGGCGCGGGAACCCTTTTGCGGCTGAAAAAGCAAAAGGGCTCTCGCATTCATATTCACCTCGTGCTATAATATCCCCGTACAAAGGAGGCTAATATGAACGTCATGATTGGCATTTTAATCCCCTTCATCGGCACGGCGCTGGTGTTTTTTTAAAAGAAGGAAATGGGCGACGGGCTGCAAAAGGCGCTGCTGGGCTTCGCGGCCGGGGTCATGATCGCGGCATCCGTCTGGTCGCTTTTGATTCCCGCCATCGATATGGCGGGCGGGGCATTCCTGCCCGCGGCCATCGGTTTCTTGCTGGGCATGGGTTTTCTTTTGCTGCTGGATACACTGGTGCCTCACCTGCACCTTGATATGGATACCCCTGAAGGCAAACCCCGCGGGCTGAAGAAATCCACCATGCTTTTGTTCGCCGTGACGCTGCACAACATTCCCGAGGGGATGGCCGTGGGCGTGGTGTTCGCGGGTGCGCTGTCGGGTGTGATGAATATGACTTTGGCAGGTGCGCTGGCCCTTTCCATCGGCATCGCCATCCAGAATTTTCCGGAGGGCGCGATTATCTCCATGCCGCTTGTAAAAAGCGGCATATCAAAGAAGCGGGCCTTCGCCTATGGCACGCTGTCCGGCATTGTAGAACCCATCGGCGCGGTATTGACGATTTTTCTGACAGCGCAGATTCAGCCCGTTTTGCCCTATATTCTGTCCTTTGCGGCAGGGGCGATGTTCTATGTGGTGGTGGAGGAGCTGATTCCCGAATCCCAATCAGGGGCGCACTCAAATATCGGCACCATCGGCGCGGCGCTGGGCTTCGCACTGATGATGATATTGGACGTGGCCCTTGGCTGACAATATGTATTGACTCGCGGCGGAAATCCTGCTATAATATCCTTCGCTGGTCAATTCCATGGAGAGATGGCCGAGCGGTTGAAGGCGCTAGTCTTGAAAACTAGTGATGTCGAAAGGCACCGGGGGTTCGAATCCCTCTCTCTCCGCCATTCTTTTAATGGAAGCACGCATATGGAGATGTACCCAAGTGGCTATAAGGGGCTCCCCTGCTAAGGGAGTAGGCTGGGAAACTGGCGCTGGAGTTCGAATCTCCACATCTCCGCCAAAAACGCCGCAACTGTTTAAATTCAACAGTTGCGGCGTTCTTCTTCGTTGTTGGCGGGTAAGGCAAGCGCCATCTTGCCGTCATCCGCTGAAAAACGCAATGCATTTTGCGGCGCTGTCGCGGACAGGGGTTAAAGGGGATGCAAAAAGAAGCTGTTTCTTCTGACAGCTTCTTTATAGAAAGGCGACAGCCTTATTAAAATTCAATATCCTCATCCTTATCGGGCACCAAATCCGAAAAGCCGAAGGACAGCATGCTTGTCATAGAACGGCCATTCTTGCCGTTGGATTGCACATTGCTGACTTGATTCAGTTGCCAGCCCATGAAAACAAGGGAGGAGGTAAGGCCGCCATCCAGATTCAAAGCTTCAACGGCACCCATATCCTTCATGCGCCGTGCCAGCCATTGCAGTGTGATCCCTTTTGAATCGGCAGTGCGGCCGTCCACCGTCAACAGCACATAGTGGTTTGGGGCGAGCATGCCGATGGCGTTGCGGGGCTCCCGGTGGTAGATATAATCGTTTGTCTGCACCAGCTCGCCAAGCTCACCTTCATGCACAAGCACGGGGCCGAAGTTCAGCACATGTATGGCACCCATTTCCATAAACTGTTTGCCGGTAAAGGTGCGCCGCTTATCGGCGCGCATGCTGCCATCCGGGAAGACAGCCAGGGTATCCGTCACAGGAAAAGACCTGCTGCTGCCCGAATAGATCAGCTTGGAGCGGATCAGCTTGCCGTCGCGAATGACTACGCCTAAATCATGGGCAACATAATAATCATCGGAAAAAGCCAAAACAGCTTGGTTCGTGCGGGCAATGGTCACGGCCCGTCTGCGGGTTCTGGTCGTCTTTGTCAATAGGGAGTGCATTGTTTCACCCTCGCCTGTTCTCACTTCCGTTTCATACCAGACAAGGGGCTTGCTCTGATCGCTGTAGCGCCGGATTTCAATAAAGAGCGTTGGCGATATATAGCGCCAAAGGCCCTTTTCCCCATCCACCAGCACATATTCATCATCCGCTTTTAAAAAGCCGTCATCTGTAAGGGGCGGGTAATCCGGCTCGTTTATGGGATACACAAGGGGGATCGGCGTGGGATTGGGCGTGGGGGTCACCACGGCGTCGGATTTCGGCTTGCAGGCAGAGGAATAGATAAAGCCATGCAGATCGGGCGAAATCACGGTTACAGCCGGCAGGTCATTGGCTTCAAGCAGCTCCGCCAGAGCGGTTTCAACGCTTTCGTTAAACATAGTGTTCAGGTTCTTTTTTGAACGCAAATACCCAAGATCATACAAACGCTCCTTCAGATTCTTTACAGCGTTGCTTCTGTCGTTAGGCTTCAGTTCCGGATAATTGGGCGCGGGAGTGGGCGCAGGGTTCATCTCCGCGGGAGGCGGAATGACTGCGCAGGCGGGCAGGGCAACGGATAATGCCAGCAACGCGGCAATAAGGGTGGCGGTAAATCGCTTCATGTTCATCAAAACGGCTCCTTTTGTTGATCGAATTATCAAGAAGTTCAGCAAGGTTTCATTCGCGCCGACCTGCGATGCACACAGCTCGAAATAGCTCAGGCCTGTTTACTAAAGGCCATCCGCCTTCGCTCCGGCTTTTTGCAGAGGCTATGCGCGCAAAAAAAGTGCCTCTCTTCAAAAAATAACCAGCCATCAGTATATAATAAGCATGTCACAATTGCAATGCCGAAAGAAAAGCAAAGAGAAACAAACGCCCGGCCGGATAAAGGCGCTGAATGATAAAGCCTGTGCGGTTGCGAAAAAACAGGAAATGGGGTATGATGCAGGCAATATTGAATAAAAGGGGGATTTCACCTATGCCTTTCGTATCCGTTAAAGCCGCGGCTCCCGTTTCCGCCGAGAAAATGGACAGCCTGCAAAAAGAAATCGGGCGCATCATCGCGCTGATCCCCGGTAAGACCATCGACAATTGCATGACGGAAATCGCGGGTGATGCCCGCATGTTCATGAGCGGCAAGCCCGCCAAGGCCGTTTTTTGCGAGGTGCGCATGTACGGCGAAGCGCCCAAGGAAGCGAAGGCGCAGGTGGTTCAGGAGCTGCAAGCCCTCTTCACGGGGGAACTCGCCGCCGAAAAGGTGTATATCAACTTTTCGGAATCCCACGAATGGGGCTCAAACGGCAGGTATATGGGATAAATTCTGAAAGGGCGGCGGGATGAAACATGGGTGAAATCGCTTTTGAAATGCTTGAAAATGAATACTGGTGGGGCGGGGTGGTCAACTGCGGATATATGATGCCCCTCAGCAAAAAAAGCAGCTGCGTCATTGATATGTGCGGCGATGAGGCGAAGGATCAATCCGCCGCCCTGTTCCTTTCCTCCAAGGGGCGCTTTTTATGGAGCGAAGCGGCTTTTACGCTGCGCGCGCATCAGGGGCTTATGCGCCTGGAAGGGGAAGCGCCCATCCATATGGAGGAAGGCTTTGAAACCCTGCGGGGCGCTTACAAGGCCGCCTGCTTAAAGCGCTTTCCCTTTGTACAAGATTTGCCGGACGCGCGCTTTTTTGATCGCCCTCAGTATAATACGTGGATTGAATTGGGCACGAATCAGACAGCGGGGGCCATTTTGGATTATGCCCGCGGCATTATCAAAAACGGGCTGCCTGCCGGCATTTTGATGATTGATGAAGGCTGGCAGGAGGATTACGGCATTTTCGAATTCAACAAAGGCAAAATCCCCGATCCCGAAGGGCTTGTCGCCGCGCTGCATGAAATGGGCTTCGCGGTGATGCTTTGGGTGACGCCCTTCGTTTCGGCGGCGGGCCCGCGCTATTTGGAATTGCAAAGGCGGGGCTTTCTTTTAAGGGACAGGGAAGGCAACACGGCGGTTCGCAAATGGTGGAACGGCTTCAGCGCGGTGCTGGATTTAACCCATGATGAAGCCGATCGCTGGCTGAATGAACAGCTGCGGGGATTGATGGCAAAGTACGGCGTGGATGGCTTTAAGTTCGACGCCGGGGACGCGGCTTTTTACCGCGACGATGATCAGACCTGCCGCCCGATTTCCGCAAGGGAACAGACAAAATTGTACAACCGGCTGGGCGAAAAATACGCCCTGAACGAATTTCGCGCGGCGTGGAACGAGGGTGGCCGCGCCATTGTGACAAGGCTGCAGGATAAGCTTCACGCCTGGGATCACAGCGGCCTTGGTTCCCTTGTTACAAACACGATTCTGCAAGGGCTGCTAGGCTACGCCTATTGCTGCCCGGACATGGTGGGCGGCGGCGATCTGGAAAGCTTTTTCGAAGGCCAGCCGATGGATGAGGAGCTGTTCGTGCGCTGGGCGCAGGCCAGCGCCCTCATGGGGATGATTCAAATGTCTATCGCGCCCTGGCGGGTGCTGAAGGAAGAAAACGCCGCCTTGGTGACAGCCGCGCTGAACCTGCACGTATCCCTGGGCGGGGAAATCCGCGCCCTTGCGGAGCACGCGGCGCAAACGGGCGAGCCCCTTGTGCGCCACATGGCCTATGTGTGCCCCGGGGAGGGCTTTGAAACCGTGAACGATCAGTTTTTCCTGGGCGATTCCCTGCTTGTGTGCCCTGTGATTGAAAAAGGCGCATTAAAAAGAACCCTTCGGCTGCCGAAGGGCCAATGGAAAACCCCGCGGGGCGAAACCATCGAAGGCGGCAAAACCGTGACGGTGCCTGTCGCCATGGGAGATATTCCCTACCTGCGCCGTATCTGACGCCAACGCGGTCTTAATAAAAAAACCGCACACGGATGGTATGGTCGTAGGTCTCGCCCTTGTTCAAAACAGGCGAAGGGAACGCGGGAAAGCTCGGCGCGGCGGGGTAGAATTGCGGCTCCAGGCACAGCGCGCCGCGATGGGCGTAGGGAAAGCCGTCCTTGCCGGGCTCCGCGCCGCTTAAATAGTTGCCGGAGTACATTTGCACGCCCGGCAGATCGGATTGCATGCGCATGCGAATGCTGCCGCTGTCGTTTTCAAGCTCGGCGCAAAGCCTCATATCCGCCCCGTCGGGGCGGATGTTCCAGTTGTGATCGTAGCCCTCGGAAATGAGAAGCTGCCCGTACGCGGCGTTTATCTCCTGCCCGATGGGGCGCGGGGAGCGAAAATCCATCGGCGTCCCCGCGACGGGAAGGATGTGCCCGTCAGGGCAGCAATCGTCCCCCAGTTGCAAAAAGCTATCGGCGGGGATCATGAGGTGATGGCCCTCGATTGTGCCCGAGGCATGGCCGTTCAGGTTGTAATAGGCGTGGTTCGTCATATTTAAAACGGTATCGGCATCCGTCTTGGCGACGTGCCGCATGATGATTTCGTTATCGTTTGTCAGCTCGTAGGAGGAAAGCACGGCCAGATTGCCGGGGAAGCCTTCCTCACCGTCGGGGCTATCGTAGCGAAAGACAACCTTGTTTTCACTTTCATGCGCCGTGGCCTCAAAAAGCCGCTTATCGAACCCTTTTTGCCCGCCGTGGAGGGTGTTTGAGTGATCGTTTACATAAAGGGAATAGGTTTGGCCGCCGAGGGTAAAGGCGGCGTTTTTAATTTGCCCCGCGTAGCGGCCGATCGTCGCGCCAAGATACAGGCCCGTCTTTTCATAGCCCGTCACCGAATCGAAGCCGAGGATCACATCGGTTGGGTCGCCGTTTTTGTTCGGGATCAGCACCGATACCAGCGTCGCGCCGAAGTTCGTGATTTTGATTTGCATGCCGTGGCTGTTTTCAAGGGTGTAGAGGAAGGCGTTTTCGCCCGAGGCGGTCACGCCGAAGGGGGTAGCGGTGATGCTCATATATTATCTCCTTATGGTGTGGTCAGGGCTATTTTCAGGCCCTTTTCATCGGCGAAGCGGGCAAGGCTGCCCGGGCAAAGGGAAAAATCGATGGTGTCGGGGCACTGTACCTTCATGGCCGCCGCCAGCGTCGCGATTTCCTGGGCGGAGGAGAGCACGCCCTCTTTGGCGGTCTCGTTCAAAAGGGGAAGCCCCCTCATAAGGCAGGCCATGACGGTGCCTAAAAAGCAATCGCCCGCGCCCGCGGTGTTGACGGCCTGCACCGCCACAGCTTTCGCATAGCGGCAGCGGCCTTCATGATAGGAGTAGGAGCCCTTCTTGCCGCAGGTGATGAGTGCGGCGGCCGTCGGGTTTTTTGTTTTGATGTACTCATAGCAGGCGAGGGGCATGTTTTCGGCATTTTTCCGCCCGCTGTGGGCGACGATGGCGGCGGCCTCATCCTCGTTGACGGCCAATAGGTCCGTCAGGGCGAAGCCGTCGCCCTTTGAAAAGGCATCGATTTCGCCGCTCAAAACGGAAGCCACGTTCAGGCAGCCGCGCTTTCGGCCTTCCCGCAAAAGGCAAAGCCGCGCGGCCATCGGCACCTCCGGGGCGGCCAGCACCATGCCGCGGCCCTCAAGGGGAGCGCCTTTGAAAAACGCCAGAATATCATCCTCGCAAACGCTGTTGTTCGCGCCGTTTGAGGTGGTGATATTGCCGCCCTCGCCCTCCGGAAACTGATAGCACACCGAGTACATGGTCTTTTCATCGGCGGACAGCCGCATAAAATCCGTGTTGATCCCCGTTTTAGCCATAAGGGTGAGCAACTCCTCGCCCACGGGATCGTCTCCCACGCGGCTGACGGCGTAAACGGGCATCTTCGTCCCCGCGAAGGCGGCCACATAGGTGAGGATGATATGCAGCTTGCAATAGTCCGTATCGCCTGTTAATTCGCCCAAGCGGGATTCGTTGCGCCCGAGGTCATGATCGCCTAGGAGCTTGAATAAAATGCCCTTGCCCACGCCGCCCGTTCCGATCACATATTGATAGCGCGCACCCACTAAACGTTCACCCCCGTAAATTCCCAGTCCGGGTTTTCGCAGATGGGATGGCTGGCCGTATCCCGCGTGGCGGTGATGATCGCATCGGGGTGGCTTTGCAATAGCGTCAGCGGGTATTCAACGGTTTCTTCGGAAAAAAGCGCCACGCGCAGCGCCGTTTGCTTCCAGGTGCCCGTATCGCTGAATACGCGCACCTTCTTGGCGGCCAGGCACTCCTTCACGCCCAGCGTGATGGACATGGGCGGCACGAATTGGTAGGCCGCGCCGAAGGAACGCTGCCCCAGGGCGATGATCGTATCCAAATTGTTGTCCTGAACGCGGATGGAGGCGTTGCGCAAATCCTCCAGCGAAATGTGGGAGAAGGGGTGCCTGCGGGTTTGGTTGTAGGCGATGTGCCCGTCCTGACCCCAGCCGCCCAGTGTGATATCAATAGGCGCCGCCCAAATTTTCTCCTTGATGCGGTGCATGTTTTCGGGGTTTAAAAAATGCCTGTTTTCTTCGGGCACGTTCAAATCCTTGTGAATAGGGCCGTAGAAATGTTTCAGCATGAAGGTTTTGAAGTTATAAGGGTCGTTTTCGGCCAGCTCCTGCCCCTGCCAGTCCAGGCATTCGTCCATGTGAAACACTTCCATGTTTTTCAGGCTGATTTTTTCACCGCCCACGATGGCCGCGAAGGGCGCGTACCAGCACTTGGGACCGCAGGGGATAATCGCGCGAAAGGCGCGGCCTTCCCTATTGGCTGAAAGGATTTCATCCGCCAGCTCCCGCGCCATTAAAAGGCCCATTTCCTCCGAGGTTTCCACCATGCGAAAAGGGGTTTTCAGCGCTTTGTGGGCGCTCAATTCGTCCGCTGTCAGGCTGCACCACTTGTACAGTAATTTCTTATCCATGGGAACCCTCCTTAAATGTTTAAAAGCCGTTCGGCGTTTTCATGGTAGATTTTCTTCAGCGTCGCATCCTCAAGGCCGATGCCGTAGATGTTCCAATCCCCGAGCAGGATGCCTTTATCGGTGCGGTAGGGGAAATGTTCGTCAAAGGTTTCCAAAAATTCAAAGTAGAGGGGGTAGCGCTCGATATCCGTCGGCAATAAATCCGTGCCCAGCAGGATGCGATCCGCGTAGCGGCTGAAAAAGGCACGCGCCGTGTAGGGCTGTCGCCCCAGTTCGTTTAGGCGGTCGGCGATATCGATATACATATTGGGGAAGGCATCCAGCCAGCGCCCCACCTGCGCGAGGTTCTCCGCGTAGGAGCCCACATGGGCGATGATGAAGCGCGTGTTCGGGTTTTCATAAAGCAGGTTTTCCTGCATTTTCATCAGCTCGCCGAAGGAATAAAAATGCGGGGCGCTGAACGACCATTCAGGGTGCTTAATGAGGGTATCGCGGTACTCGTTTTTTTCATCGATGGGCTTAAAGAACGCGTTCAGATCGCCGATGTGAAAGAGCACGGGCATATCAAATTCCGCGGCGGCCTGCCAGATGCACTTCAGGCGGGCATCATCGGGCCGAAGGTACGCGCCGTGCCGATCCTTTAATGCGAGGCCGATAATCTTCCAGAATTTGAGCCCCTTTACCCCCTCGGCATGAAGCGCCTTAACCGTTTGGTAAACGTGCTTTTCAAAGCCCGCCTCTTCAAAGCGCGGCACATCTACGCTGCCGAAATGGATGAAGAAATCCGCTTCATCGCGCAATTTATCCCGCACGCGGCGAAATTCGTCGCCAAAGCCGCCATCCAGGTTCACCACGCGAAAAACCCCGTGAGCCTTGATTTTTGCCACGGCCTCCCTTGTTTCATACAAATCAAAATACCGCTCCGTCTGTTCCATGGCACCCAAAAGGGTTCCCCAATGGGTATGGATATCAATGGCAGGGAAGCGGGGCTTCTCGGGGATGTGCCGCGGAATTTCAAGCAGGCATTCGAGCTGCGCTCTCATCATAAAACACCTCGTGTTTCGGTAAAGATATTTTTAGATATAGCATTACGAAAGATTCTTGTCAACCTAAAAACCTGCCGTTAAATGCATCCATTCGGCAGGCGGGGGGAGGAAAGGCGAGTTTATTTTCGTTGAAAGGGCGAGCCCCTTCTTTTATTATTTTTCGCCGCTGAAACGGCGGATGTACTCGCTGGGCGTGTAGCTGGAGTAGCGCTTGAAGGCTTTGGAAAAGGCGAATTGATCGCTGTAGCGCAGCTCTTCTGCCAATAGCGAAATGGAGGCATCGGCATTGGAGAGCGTATCCATCGCGTAGTTCATTTTCAGCTTTTCCAGATACTTCGAAGGGGTGGTGGACATGTATCTGGAAAAATAATTGCCGAGGGAAGCGGCGCTGATGCCCGCGATCTGCGCCAGATCCTCGGTTGTCAGCTCCTCTTTGAAATGGCGTTCCAAATACTCCACCAACGCGGAAACGGGCGTGGGCAGATCGAAGTTGTTCGTCTTTGAAAAAACCAGGCGGTTTCTGTCGGAACACAGGATCATTTCAATCAGCATGAGTTTGAGCGCAAGGCCGTAGGCCTCGCTGTAGGCGGGATTATGAAAGAATTTATCGAAATAGGTGGCGATCATTTCGTAATGCAGCGTAAAGCGGTGGGGCATGCGGCAATCATCAAACTGGAAAGCCAGCTGCCGATTGACGGAATTGGATAAAGAAAAATGGCTGAAAAAATGGTAGCTGTCGGCCAGCGTTTCGCCGCGGAACGCCACATTGGGCGGAACAATAATAATATCCCTCGGTTCGGAGATGTATTTTGTCCCGTCGATTTCGTATAAAAATTTCCCCTCCAGGGTGAAAAGCAGATCAAAATCGTGGGATTGAAAGGATTCGAAAATATGGCCGGCCTGCCAGGTGTTGTAACAGTGGGCGCTGTGCGTGACCGTCGCAAGGGAAATGGTTTTTTGAATTAATTGCTGATTCATGTATTATTCACCCCCCCATTGCGCCAAGTATAGCCCAATTTGCGTAAAATGTCAAATTTAATAAAAAAAATGACATCGCAAACAGCGTTTTATACATGGCTTTCGCGGGACGGGTTTGATATGATTTACGCAAGAGAAGCTCATCGCTCGTTTGAAGCGGATGAGAATCTGAGATCGTGATGATAGGTGATCGATACCAAGCGAAAAGGCGCAGGCTGCTTTTCGCGTATCTATCTTACTTATAATGGATTTTAAGGCGCAAATAAATAGTGAAAAAGGAGACGATTGGATGGAGAAGCAAACGGCACTTTCTCAAAGAAAGTCGACGCTGTGGAGCAGGCGAAACCTTTGGAGCAACCGGTATCTTTACATGATGATCCTGCCTGCCTTCGCGGTGGTGTTGATCTTCAACTACCTGCCCATGTACGGCATCGTGCTGGCGTTCCAAAAATTCGAGTACAACAAGAGCTTTTTCCAGTTTTCCTTTGTCGGCACCGCTAATTTCGAATATCTTTTCAAGCAGGCCGATTTTTTAAGGGCCTTCGGAAACACGCTTGTCATCGGCTTCGGCAAGCTGATTCTCGGTTTCTTTCCGCCGTTGATTCTGGCGTTGCTTTTAAACGAAGTCGGCAACCAGCGCTTCAAAAAGCTCGCTCAGTCCGTGATGTACCTGCCCCACTTCCTTTCATGGGTGATTATCGCGGGCATCGTGTACTCCCTGTTTTCGGGAACGGGCGGTTTGTACGGCAAAATCATGGTTGAAATGGGCGTTCGCCCGAGCCGCATCCTCGGCAACCCGGATTACTTCAGAACCATCGTCTACGCTTCCGAAATTTGGAAGACAGCCGGCTGGGGGACGATTATCTACCTGGCAGCCATCGCGGGGATCAACCCGGAGCTGTATGAATCCGCCGTGCTGGACGGCGCGGGAAAAATCAAGCAGATGTGGCATATCACGCTGCCTTCCATCAAGTACACCATCTTAATTCTCCTCATCCTCAACTGCGGCGGCATTATGGATGCCGGGTTCGATCAAATCTTCAATCTGTACAGCACCTCCGTGTACAAAGTCGGCGATATCATTGATACCTATGTTTACAGGCTGGGCATTCGTTCCGCCAAGTACGATATCAGCGCGGCGGCGGGTCTGCTTAAATCGGTTATCAACTGCGCCATGCTGTTCACCGCGAATTCCATGGTCAAGTGGTTTGGCGGCGAATCCTTCTTCTAAATTAATGATTTGTGGAAAGGGGTGCTTTTGAATGAAAATGAGACGTTCAACCGGTGAAAAGCTTTGGTCGGTATTTGTATATACATTCTTGGCAATCTGCATGGGCGTATCCATTTTTCCGCTTTGGAACGTCATCATGACTTCCCTTGTGGAATCCGGCGAATTTAACTCACGCGCACTGATTCTATGGCCGAATAAGCTCACCTTCGCTTCTTACGAATATCTGCTTTTTAAGAATAGTGAAATTTCACGCGCTATGATCGTAACGACGCTGCTCACGGCGGTGGGAACGCTCTACAGCCTTTCCATCACCACCATGCTGTCCTACGCGCTGTCGAAAAAGAGGCTGCCGGGCCGCGGGTTCTTCCTGATATTCTTTCTCATTCCCATGTACTTCGGCGGCGGCTTGATTCCCTACTACCTGCTAATCAAGCAATTCGGGCTGATGAACAATTTCGCCGTCATGTTTTTGCCAAGCGGCGTGAACGTGTTTTACTTTGTGGTTATCAAATCCTTCTTCGCGGAGATTTCGCCCGATATTGAAGAATCCGCCCGCATCGACGGCGCGAACGATATCCGCATCTTCGGGAGCATTATCCTGCCCATCTCCAAGCCCATGCTGGCCACCTTTTTCCTGTTCTTCGCGGTGGGCTACTGGAGCACCTGGTGGAGCTGCATGCTCTTCATCCAGGATACCAAGATGTACACCCTGCAATACGTCCTGCGCCGCATGGTGATTGTCGATGGCGAAAGCTCCTTCTCCTCCGCCATCACGCAGCAGGCGCGGGAATCGGGCATGTACCTGTTTGAAACGGGCCTGCGCATGGCCACCGTGACCATCGCCACGCTGCCCATCCTCATCCTCTATCCCTTCCTGCAAAAATATTTTGTGAAGGGCATCATGATCGGCTCCGTGAAGGGCTGATGGTGGTTCAATCGGTTACAAGCTCGTAAAAGGGCTTGAATAGAAACACAATAAAAGGAGGACCTCACATGAAAAAGACCCGTATCCTCGCGTTGGTACTCGCTCTGGTGATGCTGCTTCCCCTGGTTTCCCTCAGCACGGCCATTGCCGAAGAACCGATGGAAATCTCCCTGTGCTTTTGGGATATCGTTGAACTGACAGAAGATGATCCGATGCTTCAGAAAATTCAGGAAGATCTGAACATCAAGCTCACCGTCATGCCCATGACATGGGACAACGAAATCGAAATGAAGCTCCTTTGGGCTGCCTCCGAATCTTTGCCGGATATCGTTTCCACCTACACCGTGGAAGAAGATCTCTCCCGCTTCTATTCCTGGCTCCAAAGCGGCCTGACCCGTTCGATTCCCCAGGAAATGATCGACAAGTATCCCACGATGAAATCCATCGTTGAGAACAACGTCGCGGTGCAGGCCGTGAAGGAATACACAGGCGAAATATCCTTCATCCCGCGCCCCTTCAGCATGAAGAACACCTTCCTGTTCGATCAGGGCTGCGGCCTCTACATCCGCAAGGACTGGCTGCAAAACCTCGGTTTGGAAATGCCCACCACGATCGACGAGTTCTATAACGTGCTCGATCAGTTCACCAACAACGATCCCGACCAGAACGGCAAGCCCGACACCTATGGCCTGGTGTTCACCCGCGGCATCCCCGGCGCTTTCTTCAGCTGGTGGGGCGTGGATCTTGGCGACTGGATCATCGATGAAAAAGACGGAAAGTACAAGCCCGCCTATCTCACCGATGTCGGCCTGCCCGCCTTCGAATTCCTGAACAAGTGCTACAACGAAGGCCTGATCGATCCCGAATACACCACCAACAGCACCGCGAGCTCCCAGCAGAAGTTCGCCCAGGGCGCTTTCGGCGTTTACTACAGGAACGTCGACGATCTGAGCGTGTACAACCAGATGATGAAGCAGTTCGGCCCCGCGCAGGGCTTGACCTCCGCCGCGGAAGTGGTTGAGCGAGTGGGCATCCTGAACCCCATCGTTGCCAATGCGGGCGATCAGGCCAGATGGCCCGCCATCACCGATTACTCCGGCTCTGAAATCAGCGCCAAGGTATCGGATGAAAAGCTGGACAAAATCTTGGAGCTGTACGAATACCTGCTCACCCCCGAAATCCAAAGGATGCTCCGCTTCGGCTTCGAAGGCCAGGAATACACCCTGGAAGACGGCGTGGTCGTGCCGATGGTCAATCCCGCCACAGAGCTGCCCTATGATATCGCAGCCATCTATCCTGCTTCCAGGCTCTACTGCCTCGCTTCCTGGTCCATCGATACCGACCTTGAAAGCAATGTGATCCCGCAGGAAATCAAGGATGTGGCCAAAGTTGTGCGCGATGCGTTCAACCCCATCGCAACCTCTGTCAACCTGCCCATCTTCGTGATGTCCACCCCCGCCAAGGATGCCCTGGCCATCGATACCAGAAGCGGATTTAACGACATCGTGACAGGCTCCGGCGATGTGGCCGAAATGCTGCACGCGTGGCAGGAAGAAGCCCTCGCGAAGGGTCTGACGGAAGCCATCGAAGAAGTGAACGCGAAGATCGCGGAACTGGGAATCTAATACTCATTATGCTATAGGCTAATGGCTCGGCTGTGGAACATGTCTTTCACAGCCGAGC
>JGI994J12354_10003127_pt1 | contig 15676 bp, 11 predicted proteins | sample IntmicLarv3ML3BL_FD_12354 | JGI IMG/M metagenome (IMG submission 12354)
GCGCGTCTGTGATTGCGGCGGCTCCCGCCGTTTCCGCGACGCTCTCGTCAATCGCCTTACCCGCAATTGCCGCCTCAGCAGTCGCAGAGCGATAGGGCTTCGGCGCGATTGCGTTTAGCGCAATACGCGGCTCGGCTCCGCCGATTTTGACGGCGCAGTTTACAATCGGGAAATCAATCGCCTTACGGAACGCGAACTTGACAAACGCAGACTTCTCCCCCGCTTTCGGAGTCGGAATCTGAATCTCAGTGACAATCTCGTCATATGCCGCGACTGTCGAGCCGGGGATTTTAACCGTGAAAAACTCCTCAATCGGAATTGAGCGTTTATTCGTAACAATTACCGCGTCAAGCGCAATCAGCGCCGGCGCAACGTCAGACGGGTGCACCGCGTAACAAGAGCACGTCAAACACCGCTGAGCCTCCGCCTTGGCGACCTCCTGCGAGGCGGTGAATGCGTCCTCAACATCGACCTTGCGCTCCTCGAGCGCGACCTCGCGAAGAGTGAAGGAGGTCGTCTCAAATATACGCGTATCGTCAGCGCGCAGATAGTCATCGGCGTTGTCATTGAGGTTCTCATCAACGGACAGATAGCGCATCATACCGCGCGCCGCCTCGTGACCCTTTGCGATGGCGCGAATGACCGTTCCCGGACCCGTCGTCGCGTCGCCTGCGGCATAAATGCCGGGGCGCGATGTCTGCGAGTCGTTGTCGATATCAATAAGTCCGCGGGCGGAGAGCTGAATCTGATATTTGTCGTCAAGGAATGACAGGTCAACGCTCTGCCCGATTGCCATAAGGATGTTTTCGGCGGTGATAATCGTCGTATCGTTATCGTCGTACTTCGGGGCGAAACGCCCCTCATCGTCGCGCAGAGACAGGCATTTTTTGAGCTCCATCCCCTTGACGATGCCGTTTTCCTCGACGACCTTGGACATTCCCCAACCGGGCATGATTACGATTCCCTCTTCCTCGGCGCGGGCGATTTCTTCCTTGGAGGCAGGCATAATCTCGCGTGTTTCAAGGCACGCAAGCGTAACTTTTTTCGCGCCGAGGCGCTTCGCGGTAATTGCAACGTCCATCGCGACGTTGCCGCCGCCCATAACAAACACCTCAGAGCCGAGCTTGCCGTCCATCCACTTTTTAACGTCCGTCAGGAAGTCAAGACCGAATGTCGTCAGCTCCTCACCGCTAAGACCGGCGACGGGGCGCTTCCACGTTCCCGTGGAGTAGCAGACGGAATCGTACTGCTTTTCAAGCTCCTTCGGCTGAACGGTTTCGCCGATTTTCTGATTCGTCTTAAACTCAACACCCATACCCTCAAGGGCGGCGGTCAGCTTACGGACGATATCCTTCGGCAGACGGTACGCGGGAATCGCGTACATTAGCATGCCGCCCGCCTCGTCCTTGACCTCATAAACGGTGACCTTATTGCCTGCACGGCGGAGATAATACGCCGCGGAGAGCCCCGCCGGCCCTCCGCCGACGATTGCGACGGATTTACCCGTTTCAACAGCCGGAGCCTTATAAAACTTCGACGCGTTATCGAGGATATAGTCGCCGAGCGTGCGCTCGACACCGTTGATGTAAACGGACTCGCCGAATTGGCACTGATTGCACTTCGTCTGACAAAAATGCGCGCATACGCGGCCGGTGACCATTGGCATGGGGTTCACCTGCATAATGATTCGCGCCGCGCCGTCCCAGTCGCCCTTGCGGATACGGGCATTGTACGCGGGAATATCGGTCGATGCCGGACACTCCTGCTGGCACGGAGTTGCGGATGCTTTCGCGCCGCCGAGAATCGAGTGATAGCGGTTGTCTCCCTGCATCGCAAAGCACTCTGTACCACCCTTGCGGATACACTCAAAGCGGTTTTCCGCCTTGCGGAAATACCAACAGCGCGGCATCTGAGTGATATTGCCGGCAATCGTGCTCATCTCACGCAGATTCGGGGTCGAGACGGCTTTCGCCGCCTGCGCAAGAGCCGTATAATTACCTAAAATCGTCTCATTCACGGCGATATCGGACAGACGCGTCGTCGCGCCGATTTTTAGCATTCCACCCTCTTCCTTGATATAATCAAGGTCGGGAATCGTCTTGATATTTACAACAGTTTTCGGGTACAGAGCCGGCAGAATGTTATCCTTTAGCGTACCGAGAAGATCGGTTCCGCCGCCGATAATTGCCGCCTGCCCCTGTGCAAGAACGCCAGCCGCTTCGTCAACAGTCTTGGCGTTTTTATGATTAAATGGTCTCATTTTTATATCACCTTATGCCTTTCCTAACGCTTTGAGTACCACGTCGGGCGTTGCCGGCGGGTCGACCCAAACGCCGATGGCGTTGTGAATCGCAATTATAATTGTATGTGTATTTGCAAGCGAGTGCGAGATACCATTTGCGCCGTACGCGGCGTTTCCGCTGCGCGTCTCAAGGAACATGCGGTCGACGCGCGGAACATCAAGCATCGTTGTGCGCCGATGGTCAATCATGTTGTTGTTAAGCTGAACGCCCGTCTTTTCGTCGTAGACGAATTCGCCCATAAGCTGACAGCTCTGCGAAAAATACATGACCTGGTCAATCTGGCTCTCAAGCGATGTTGGACGCAAAACCTTACCCGGGTCGGCGACCACGCCATAGCGCAGAATCTCGACCTCGCCCGTGTCCTCATCGACTGCAACCTCACAGAAAACGCAGTTCATCGTGTCGAGCATTTTGCCCATTCCGAGGCTCCAAATCGCGGCGGGAGGTCTGCCGGAATACGTCGCGAACACATTCGCCGCGACAGCGTCGCGCAACAGCTTGCCCTTCGTCGGGTCAGATTTCAGAACGATTCTGCCGCCCACAATGTCAATCTCGTCAACGGAGGTAACGTCTTTTAGCGGATTCTCCCCCGTCTCGCCGCCGAACGGTCCGAACAGACCGGGCAGAGGCGGATTTTTCACCTGCTCAACCGCGGCTTCGAGAATCTTAGCCTTTAAGATATTCGCGCACTCCTTCATCGCCCACGCCGACGCGGTAGAACCGTCCGAGCCGCCGCCGACAGGCGTAAATTTCTCACGATAGTCAAAGTCGATTGCAACATCGGCGTATTCAAGCCCGACTTCCTCCGCGACGACCATTGCGTTACACTCAACGGCGAAAATGCCCGTACACGGCCCCTGCGTCGGCATATGGACAACGCCGTTGCGAAGCTCAAGCTTGCAGTCGTAGCCCGAAAACGCATGCCTCGGACAGATTTGATATCGAAACGAAGCACCGTGCCGACGCCCGTCAGGCAGAGTTCTCGTGCCCGCCTTGTGGTGCTTCCAGTTCATCATCTTTTTACCGGCTTCGATACAAGCCTCAAAGCTCGGTACGGGACGCGTATCCTCCTGCGAGTCGGGGCCGTGCAGGTTCAACTGCGCAACGTCAACCGGGTCGAGCCCAAGCTCCTCCGCGATTAGATAAATCGCCATCGTGCCGGAATCCCAGTTAAACGGACAGTGCTGACCCGACAGATACATCTTGCCGCGGTTCGAGTCCACAACGTCCATTCTCTGGCGAATATCAAGGCATTTCAGCGTATAATACGGACCGTAACCCTGATCGTTCGCCGCGCCGAAGCTTGACGAGCCGTAAGAGCCGTTATCGGCAATCGACCAATCGTCAATCGCGGTGATAAGCCCCGTATCGTCGAAGCCGACCTTGAGGTACATATAGCGTTCGTTCATCAGAAAGTCGAACGTATCCTCACGCGTGTTCGCACAGCGCACTGGCCGCCCGACGCGCCGCGCCAAAAGCGGAGTAATCTCCTGCGATTTACGCAGTCCCCAGTCGCAGTAGCGCCCGCCTTGGAACAGACCGCGCTGAATCGTCTTTTCGGCGGAGACACCGTACATCGCGCCGACATTTTCGCGGCGCTGAACGGCTCCCTCGATGTGGAGGTTCGGTCCCTCGCCGAGATATGGATTGTCGTGCCCCTCATCCCACCACGCGACGGAGGCGGGCGGGTTCGGCATTCCGGAAAGGAACGCCGGAAGCTTCAATTCATACTCAATAATGTGTTTTGCCTCTGCAAGAGCCTTATCAACATCACCCTGAGCGGTCGTTGCGAACGAGACATTGCCGCGCTTTGGCTCCGCCGACGGAGGCGCAAACAAGCCCGGCGGGTCCTGCTTTTGCCGCGCTATCGGTGCGCCGTCCTCGCGCCCTTTTTTGATGTCGATAACGTGAGGCAAAACCTCCCACTCTACATCTATGAGGCGCAGAGCCTCCTCACAGATATCCTCATCCTCGGCAACGACGATGACGGCAACTTCCGCGCCCGCCATGTCCGCCCAGTTATCAAGATACGCCGCGGGCGGGCCGAAGCCCGTCACGACAGTGTACATATCGGGGTCTTCCCACGTTATGATATCAACAACGCCGGGAATCCAAGCATTTGCGAGGTCAACGCTCTTAACAAGCGCGTTTGCATAGGGACTGCGAAGGAATTTTGCATAGAGCATGTCAGGTGCAGTATAGTCGATGCCGAACTTTGCAAGTCCGGTTGCAAGTGCGTACGATAGCTTTCCGGGGAGGTTCGGTTTTCCAACTACACGAAAATCCTCACGCTGACCATTGACGCCAACTATATCAGCCACAGCTTACACTCCCTTCGCGATTATTTGAGCCGCCTCAAGGATAGCTTGGGAGTGACGCGGATAAGTTCCGCAGATACAAATATTACCGGCGAGCGCCTCGCGGCACTCCTGCTCTGTGGGGTTCGGGTTCTTCTCAAGAAAGTTTTTCGCCGTGACAAGGAAGCCCGTCGTACAGTAACCGCACTGCATAGCGTCCCAGCGACAGTATGCGTCGATGAGCGGCTTCCACTTCGGGTCGGCGGCGATACCCTCAACCGTCTGAATGTCGTGCCCCTCGCACTCCACAGCGAGCATTTGGCAGGACAAAACGGTGCGCCCGTCCATAATAACACTGCACGAGCCGCAAACGCCCTTATCACACATGTGCTTTGCACCTGTGAGCCCGACGCGGAATTGCAGAGTCCGTTTCAGCGTCCAATGCGGCTCAATCAGAACCTCGCAATTCTTGCCGTTAAGCGTAAGCACAACGGTAATGGGGGGAACTGCGTCCAAGTGAGTTACTTCATAGTGCTGTTTCAAATCGGCGTAACTGCCGGCTACCTTTCCGCACAGCGGACAGCGGTACTCAGTCAGCACAGTGGGGATTGCGCCGATAATCGCAGATACGCGCTCCGCCGCGGCGTTCTGCGTCAGAGTCATGACACCGCCTTGAACGGAGTTTACTTCATTCGCCATACCAAATCCTCCTCAGTTTTTTATTTATCTTTCCTACTTTAATATAATAAGTCATTTCACCGCATTTGTCAACAAAAACGATAGTGAAAACGAATCTCATTTTGCCTGAAATACGTTAGAAACTCTACGGTTTCCCCATAAATTCAAAACCGCGCTTTTTTATGCGCTTGAAAAAGAATTGCGGCTCACCGTCGTGTGTCTCAAAGCGTGTCATAGTCGTATCTCTCGCAATTTGTTGCAATTCGCACAAATGCAACGTGCAAATGCTATCCCCTATTGACAAAACGCACTATAAACTGTATGATGTTTGCATTATAAATCCCCTATAAATAAAGGAGTGTAAGGTATGAAGAATTTCAAAGGTAAAATCGCTTTCATCACGGGCGGCGCGTCCGGCGCAGGGCTCGGGCAGGCAAAGGTTTTCTCAAAGGCGGGTATGCGCGTCGCCATCGCCGACGTGCGTGAGGAGGCTCTCGCCGCCGCCGTAAAGGAGATTGTCGCGTACTCCGGTTGCGCCGAGTCCGACGTGCTTTCCATTCGCTTCGACCTCACCGACCGCGAGGCATATAAAGCCGCCTCGGACCTCGTTGAAAAGACATTCGGCGGACCTCCGCACCTGTTGATTCAGACGGCGGGCGTAAACTCGTTCGGCCCGATTGAGGCTTCGACCTTCGACGATTTCGATTGGGTTGTCGGAGTTTGCTTCAACGCCGTTGTCAACGGATTGCTAATTTTCGTGCCGCGAATGATTAAGTCGTATGCGAATAAGGAGGAATTTCACGTCGCGACGACCTCATCAATGGGTGCGTTTATGGCGGGTTCAACAACCGGTCCGTACTCTGCGGCAAAGGCGGCTGTCAATAATCTAATGTACAGCTATGCGGAGGCTCTAAAGCCTTACGGCGCAGGCGCTACCGTCCTCTGCCCCGGCAATATAAACTCGAATATCGGCGACGCTGAGAAGTTCCGCCCCGCACATCTGAAAAATACCGGCTATCACGTGTCCGAGGGCACGATGAAGACGCTCCGCGCGATTCATGCGATGGGCATTGACCCTGTCGAGCTCGGCGAGATTCTCAAGGAGGGTATCGAGAATGGGCGCGTTATCGTACTCCCCGACCACGACCCCGATGGGCGCGCGGCAATGATTCGCAGTCAGAACGAGGTCATTGAGGCATATACCTTCACCGCCGAGAAGCGTGAGGCATATATGGAGGAGAAAATGAAGGCGTTCATGCCTCCTGTGAACGAGGACAGCGGTCCTCCCCCGTCGATGTGGGGCGTTCCGGAGGGCGGCGAGGCGTTCGGTCAGGCGCGCCGCGACCTCGACTACGTGGACGACGACAAAAAGGCAAAATAAAGGCGGTGTTTGTCAGGCGTATAGGTAATATTTCCGCCCGTCTTTCCGAAGTTTTTCTGTGAAAAACTTCCATACAAAGCATTCAAAAAGCCACCTTAATGCGCCATCGCTTTTCCCGAACAACAAATCACGCAAAAAGACGTAAAAACGATAACCCGCCCGCACAACTTTGTTGTGCGGGCGGGTTTTATGTCGTCAAATAAGTTCCGTATTGCACTCCCGCATAGAATTTTTAATCAGCGACAACTCGCCCGTATAAAATCTCCCGTCCGCGCTTGCCGAGGCGCGCTAAAGCGCCAACCGCTGCCAAAGTGTGTACCGCACACTGCGATACCTTGCGGCTGACTTTCGCGGCTTTTTGGTACTCCGCACGAGTGAATTCCTCCGGCAATCCGGGCGGAATCAGCTTACAAAAGTCCGACGGCTCGGCAATAAACATCTCCCCCGCCACGGCTTTCGGGACGGTATCCGTGCGCGAATATCCCTTGCGGTTGCGCCGCGTTGCGAAGCGATACTCGTCGACGTCCAAAAGCACGATTCGCAGGCGCAAATTCGGCTCTCTCAGCAGATTTTTGATATTGTACAGCTCTGCCAGCGCGTCGTATGCGCTCCACTTTTTCGGCGAGCGCTTGGTGCGCAAAACCTCCCCCGTCTCAGGGTCGAGCCAGATGATGTTTTTCGTGTGCGCAATCGGGCAGACAACCGTCACAATATGCTCCGGCAAAAACGCCGCGAGCTTTGCACGCAGGCGGTGAAAAGCCGCCGTCTGAATCTCAATTATCTCACCGTCGTCAAGCAAAATATCGGCTACATACCGCCCAACAGAAACCTCGCAATGCTCCATCGTCGGGTCGTATCGCTGTTTCAGCGCGGCGTGTAATGAGCGCTCGCCCAGCGTGCCGATAATCGGCTGAAATTCGGACTTTTCGGACAAAGGTTGAGGTGCTGATAGCTCCTGCGAGCCCTGCACCTCAATTTCTTTTTCAGACATTTTTGTTGATGATAACATCGCGGCGCTCGCCGGATTCAAGGTTAATTTCAAGCCCGTAGATTGATACGCGGTTGTCCGCGTCAAGCGCACTCCAAACCTCGTTTGCAAAAGCCTCAATGCCGTTTTTCGCGGTGATTGCAACAGCTTTCGGCTCACCGACAAAGCTCTCAAGCGATCCATCATCGCGGTTCGCGCCGGAATACGTGTGGATAAACCGACCCTCGCCGGCACGTGGCGCGTCGTACTCAAAATACTGGCGCAGGCAGGCGGGCTCATTAGCGCCGGTGAAGTAATCCGACTTCAAAATCGACAGAGTGTACCCACCGTCCGGGTCAATTACGCTCGAAATTCTCGGCGTAAAAATCGGACCGTCCGGCTCGTACGCGCGGGATTTTAAGGCGCGGCGGAACCCGCCATGCTCAGCTCCCTTGCCACCGTGCGTCTGAGTGAAATCGTGAACGATAGTGTCCGTCTGGTCGCCGTTTGTGATGACGGTTCGCGCGCCAACAACGCGTACAGGGTGATAAATCACAAGGCTCGGGTCGCCGAGCTTCGCCTCATCATAAGCGCGCGTGCGAATGCCGTCCTCCGTGCGCTCAAAAACGCGGTTTCGGCTGTTTTCCGAGCGCCCCATAATGAAATATATGGCAACGACGGAATTATTATCCTCCGAGCGACCGATAATAATTCCGCGACCGGGATATGCATTTCCGCTGAGAATATCAGCAATTGATTTAGCCATTTTCAACCTCCTGCGGTGCTTCTTTTATCGTAACGCGGCGCCCTTCAACCTCAAGCCGACCCTCGCAGTACAGCGAGATTGCCTCCGGAAGAATTTTCCACTCCGCCTCCTCCATAACGCGACGCTGGAGCGTCTGCGGCGTGTCGCCCTCATGCACCTCGACGGCCTTTTGAAGGATTATCGGACCCTCGTCCGCCTCGGCAATGCAAAAATGTGCCGTCGCGCCGGTGACCTTAACCCCGTAATCAAGTGCCGCCTGATGAACGCGCAACCCATAAAAACCGAGCCCGCAGAACGACGGAATCAGCGCTGGGTGAACATTAATCACACGGTTTGCATATTCCTTCAAAAGCGGCAACTCAAGCACGTACATAAAACCGGCAAGCACGACAAGCTCGATATCCAGGTCCTTCAGCTTCTTGTGAATCGAGTCCGAGAAACTCGCGCGATTCGGAAAATTATTCCGATCAACGACGAACGCAGGAACCCCCGCGTTTGCCGCGCGTTCGAGCGCGTACGCGTCCGGATTGCTGGAGATTACCGCAACAAGCTCAAAATTCGGAATTTCGTCGAAGATATTCGCGTTGATAATCGCCTGTAAATTCGTGCCTCCGCCGGAGACTAAAACAGCGGTGCGGACAGGATTTCCGCTTACCATTCGAGGTCAACTCCCCTCTCGCCCGCGCGGCATTCGCCGATAATGACGGCGTTGTCGCCGCCGTCACGAAGCGTTTTCACAACTGCGTCCGCACTCGCGGAATCAACGGCGAGCACCATTCCGAAGCCCATATTAAATGTGTTAAACATATCACGCATCGGGATATCGCCGCGCTTTTGAATCAAGTCAAAAATCGGCTGGCGCGTGACTTTACGTGTGTCAATGTGTGCGCGGACACTCTCCGGCAGACAGCGCGGCACGTTTTCGTATATACCGCCGCCGGTGATATTGCTTATCCCGTGGACGGCGCGCCCGTGCGCTTTCAGCATATCAAGAATCGTACGAACATACAGCTTTGTCGGCGTAAGAAGCTCCTCACCGAGCGTCTTTCCAAGCTCCGCAATGTGCTCGTGCACATTTTTCTCCTCCGGCTGCAAGACCTTACGCGCAAGCGAAAACGCGTTAGAGTGCATACCCGACGACGGAATCGCAATCAGTGCGTCGCCTGCCTTGACGTTTTCAGGTGTCAGCGCCGCCATATCTTCGTAATCGACGATACCGACGGTGAATCCTGCGATATCGTACTCATCCTCCGGCATCATGCCGGGGTGCTCAGCGGTCTCGCCGCCGATTAGCGAGCAATTGGACTGACGGCACCCCTCCGCAACGCCGGAGACAATCTCCGCCGTGCGCTCCGGCACGTTTTTGCCGACCGCCATGTAATCGAGGAAAAACAGAGGCTCCGCACCGGCGCACACGACATCGTTGACGCACATCGCGACGCAGTCGATACCGATTGTGTCGTGCTTGTCCATCAAAAACGCAATCTTTAGTTTCGTGCCGACGCCGTCCGTTCCCGACACGGTAACGGGGCGCTTCATGTGTGCAAAATTCGTCAGCTCAAACAGCCCGCCGAAGCCGCCGATACCGCCGAGGACACCCTCGCGGAACGTCGATTTAATCATCGGCTTAATCAGCTCAACCTGCTTATAACCCGCGGTGATATCAACGCCCGCCGCGGCATATGATGCGGAATGCGATTCGTTCATCTGTAATTCCTCCATAAAATCGTATCTATCCAAAAATTCTGCGAGCCATCTCCTCGTAAGCGCCCTCAACATCACCGAGGTCACGGCGGAAGCGGTCCTTATCGAGCTTTTCGCCCGTCTTAGAGTCCCAAAAACGGCACGTATCGGGCGAAATTTCATCGGCAAGTATAATCCGTCCGTCGGACGTTTTGCCGAATTCAACCTTAAAGTCAACGAGAGTAACGCCGAATTCAAGCAACATTTCGCGCAGCTTCACATTGATGGAAATCGCGAGATTTTTAATCGTCGCAATATCCTCCGCCGTCGCGATTTTCAGCGCGAAGACGTAGGATTCGTTTATCATCGGGTCACCGAGCGCGTCGTCCTTATACGAAAACTCCATTGCGGGCGCGTCGAAAACGATACCCTCCTCCACGCCGTAGCGTTTTGCGAAGCTTCCGGCGGAGATATTGCGCACAATAACCTCCAGCGGCACGATTTTGACGGCACGGACTGCCGTTTCACGGTCTGATAGCTCCTCGACATAGTGCGTCGGGATACCAATCGCCTCAAGCTCGCGCATAAAGTAGTTTGTCATGCGGTTGTTTATCGCGCCCTTACCGCTGATTGTGCCGCGTTTTTCGCCGTTGAATGCCGTCGCGTCGTCCTTGTAGTCGACAATCAGTACGTCGGGATTCGCCGTAGTGTAGACGCGTTTTGCCTTGCCCTCATAGAGCTGAGTTAGTTTTTCCAATTAAATCGCCTTCTTAATATAAATTAAAGCTTCGCAAGCTCCGCTTGTAGCTTCTGGTCTTTTTTTAGCACGCTTTGGCGCATGTCTTCCTTATAATCCGCAAGCTTTTTCGCAAGCCCTGCGTCCGCCACGGCAAGAATTTGCACAGCGAGCAGCCCTGCATTTTTCGCACCGTCGATTGCGACGCTTGCAACGGGTACGCCGGACGGCATTTGTACAATTGACAGAAGGCTGTCAAGCCCGTCCATTGTCGAGGACTTTATAGGCAATCCGATAACCGGCAGAGTAGTAAACGCCGCAATAACCCCACCGAGGTGCGCCGCCTTTCCCGCCGCCGCGATGATGACACCGATACCATTATCGCGTGCGGATTTTGCGAAATCCGCCGCCTCCTCAGGAGTGCGGTGCGCCGAGATAACATGAGCCTCAACAGTGACACCAAACTCGCGAATTGTCTTGACCGCGTCGGAAACGATTGGCAAATCGGAATCCGAGCCCATTACGATAGCAACTTTAAGCATATGCAAACCTCCAAAGTCGGCGAAATAGCGCCGTTTATAATATCAATGTTCTATGATACATCAATTTACAATTTATTTCAAGATAAATGTTGTGTTTTTCGATTAAAAGAGTTATAATAAGTACAATAACAATTCGTATTATCAAAATAGAAGGGAGTTGTCAGATATGGCGATTATTCACTTGATGGACGCTGATTTTGCGCAATCAATTAAGGCGGGAGTGACGCTTGTAGACTTTTGGGCAGACTGGTGCGGACCGTGCAAAATGCTCGCCCCGGTAATTGAGGAGCTCGCGGCAGAGCATACGGGCGAGGTGAAATTTGCAAAGCTCGATACGGACGCGAATCCTTTCTCTGCGGAGGCTTATGGCATAAGCGCGATTCCGACAGTCATACTGTTCCGCGATGGTGAAGAGGTTCAGCGTTTTATCGGAGTCAAATCAAAGGAAACGTATGCTCAGGCTCTTGCATAGTTGCAAAATTTTCAGTACAGGATACAGAACATTCTGTAGGCGTACAGAATGTTCTGTATTTCGTTGTAAAATCTAATTCAGATTTGGTAATTTATAACCATTCCGCATTGTATATGTATTTACAATGCGGAATGGTTTTGTTATAATCGGATACAAGTATGACTATGTCCGCCGACACGCGGCGGAACAATGTAAAGGAGGAAGACAAGATGCCACTAAAAAGGCTTCGGCTTAACATCAATGGTGTCGAGCGTTTCGTCATCTTCAATCCCGAGAAAGATTCTCTTTCAACGGTATTGAGACGCACTGGACTGCGCGGTGTTAAGGTTGGTTGTGGTACGGGCGTTTGCGGATCGTGCTCTGTTATTCTTAATGGAGCTGTTGTCCGTTCATGCACGCGCAAGATGAAGAACATCAAGGAATTTGACGAAATCACCACGATTGAGGGTGTCGGCACACCACAGGATTTGCACCCGCTTCAGCTGGCGTGGATTACGTACGGCGGCGTTCAGTGCGGATTCTGTACACCGGGCTTTATTGTCTCGGCTTATGCGCTCTTGCAGAAAAACGCGTCCCCATCGCGTGAGGAAGTAAGAGAGTGGTTCCGTGTACACCGCAACATCTGTCGTTGCACAGGTTATAAGCCTCTCGTCGATGCAGTCATGGAGGCTGCTGCCGTCATGCGCGGTGAAAAGACGATGGCTGACATCACCTATAAGTATGAAGAGGAGAAGGATATTTACGGTTCCTATCACCCGCGTCCGACGGCTCTTGCAAAGGTTTGCGGTCTTGCCGATTACGGCGACGATGTCAAGCACCAAATGCCGGAGGGTACGGCGCACCTCGCACTCGTGCTGTCTGAGGTTTCGCACGCAAAGATTATCAATATCGACACGACTGAGGCTATGAAAATCCCGGGCGTGTACGCGATTTATACGGCAAAGGACGTTATCGGTCCGAACAACCTCGCCTCCCCCGCGCATGTGCCGCGTCAGAAGGGCGCCGGTGTCACGGAGTTCCCGGTTATCGCAGGCAAGGTAATCAACCGCCGCGGTGACGTTCTCGCCGTTGTCGCCGCCGATACTGAGGAGACTGCGCGCGCCGCCGCGAAAGCGGTCAAGCAGGAGCTTGAGATTCTTCCGGCTTACAAGACGTATCTTGAGGCGGTTCTGCCCGACGCGATTCAATTGCACGAGCAGCTTCCTAACTTCTATATGGAGCAGCCCCTGTTCAAGGGTGAGGTCACGGACGAATCGTTTGAGAATGCAGATGTCGTTGTTGAGGGAAGCTTCCACTCACAGCACGAGCCTCATCTTCCGATTGAGCCGGATGTCGTTCAAGGTTATATTGATGAGGATGGCTCATATACCCTTCAGGGCAAGTGGCAGAGCATTGATGAGACGCGCCACGACATTTCGATGGCTTGCGGTCTTCCGAAGGACGATATTCGCCTTATAATGAACCCGTCGGGCGGCTCGTTCGGATATTCGACTGCCCCGAATGTCGGCGCTGTCGTTATGACGGTGCTCCAGCACCTCAAAATCCCCGTTACAATCACGCTTTCTTATGCAGAGTTCAACCACACAACCGGTAAGCGCTCCTCGACGTTCTCGAACGCGCGTGCGGCGTGCGATAAGGACGGCATGATTACGGCTGTTGAGTACGATATCGCTCTTGACCACGGCGCATACGCTGTTGTTGCGGGTCTTATCTTCAACAACCTGCTCGGTGTTGCGTTCCACGGTCTGAATATTCCGAATATCAAGGCTCTGGCTCGCGGCGGTTCCTCGAACCACGCGTTTAATACGGCTTATCGCGGCTTCGGTGCTCCGCAGATTTATACCACAACGGAAGCGCTTGTCGATATGCTCGCCAAGAAGGCAGGCATTGACCCGCTGGAGTTCCGCCGCCGCAATCTTGCGCGTCCGGGACACACAAGCATTAACTCGGCTCCCCTGCATGATTACGACGCATATCTGCGTCTGATTGACACAATCCAACCGACGTACGATAAGTACAAGGCTGAAGCGGCAGCGGCAAAGGCGGAAGGACGTCACGTCGGTGTCGGTGTCTCGATGGGCGGCTTCCTGTGTACAATCGGCTTCATTGATCAGGCAGAGGTTGCGCTTGAGCTGAATGAAGATGGCACAATCACCCACTATAACACGTGGGAGGATGTCGGTCAGGGCGGCGATATCGGAACGCTCACGCATACTGTCAAGGCTCTTGAGCCGCTCGGCATTAAGGCAGAGCAGGTTCGCCTCGTAATGAACGATTCAAAGCAGTGCCCGGATACGGGTCTTGCGGCGGCTTCCCGTTCGCACTATATGGCGGGTAACGCAACGCTTGACGCGGCGGAACAGCTTATGAATGCAATGCGCAAGCCCGACGGCTCTTGGCGCACGCATGAGGAGATGGTTGCAGAGGGTATCCCGACGAAGTATCTCGGCCACTATGACCAGTCCTCGCTCGGACTTCCCCCCGGACTCGACCCGAACACCGGTGAGGGTGAGAAGAACCCCGTTTATATGTACGGTCTCAATATCGCACTTGTTGAGGTTGACGTTGCAACCGGTAAGGCGGTAACGCTCCGCTATACGTGTGCTTCCGACGTTGGAACGATTGGAAATATGCTCGCGGTTGAGGGTCAGGGTTACGGCGGTCTGTCGCACTCCATCGGCTTCGCGCTTTCTGAGGATTACGATGCTGAGAATAAGCACGGCAACATGGCAGGCTGCGGAGTCCCGACGATTGATATGATTCCGGACGACATGAAACTTCTCTTTGTTGAGACTATGCGTCCCCTCGGTCCGCATGGCTCCGCCGGTTGCTCGGAGGTTTTCCAGTCCTCGAACCACATGGCAGTCATCAACGCTATTGAGGACGCTTGCGGAGCTCGTGTTTACGCGCTTCCCGCAACGCCCGATAAGGTCAAGGACGCGTATGACCGTGTACAGCGCGGTGAGGATATCACCCCGCCGAAATACTTCCTCGGTAGCGATTTTGAGGAAGAGCTCGATTGGATTCGCGCAAACCCGATGTAATAAACCTAAAAAAATCCCTCCCCGAAAATTCGGGGAGGGATTTTTCTATGCGTCATAAAACGCCCTCCTGTGCCATTTCCTCTTTATTGAGCGTCCGCTTGTACAGCAAGTCAATCCCGAACGCCCCCAGCGGAGCCGTAATCAAAATCGACAACACCGCGACAGTCAGGACGACATTCCCGCACCCAAGCCCAAGCGAGAGCGGTATCGAGCCAATCGCAGCCTGAACCGTCGCTTTTGGCATGTACGCGACCATGCAGAATATTCGCTCTTTAATGTTTAGCTTCGTGCCGAGCATACAGACATACACGCCAAGCATACGGAAAAGCATAACAATAAAAATCAATGCAATGGCGGAAATCCCCGCCGCGGCGGCGTATTCAAGGTTAACCGTCGCCCCGACAAGGACAAACAGAAGCACCTCTGCCCCGACCCAGAGCTTTGAAAATTTAAGCGACAGCCGCTTTGCCACAACGGGACGCTTGAATTGAATCGCAACTCCGAGTGCCATAACCGCAAGCAGACCGGAAAACGGGAAGAAATCCATTTTTTCAAGCGCAACAAGCAAAAACGACACACTCAGCAAAATCACAACCTTAATAGAATCGCGAATATGTACTCGCACAAAAAAGGCATTCAGCGCAAGTCCGATAACGGCTCCGATTATGATTCCCGTCAAAATCGACTCCGGAATTTTCAGAAGGCTAAGCGCGGATATCGCGTCCCCCTGCGCAAGCGACGTCGCGGAGCTGAAAATCACGATAACAAAAATGTCGTCGACCGAGGCTCCCGCCATAATCATCTGCG
>JGI994J12354_10003128_pt1 | contig 15673 bp, 12 predicted proteins | sample IntmicLarv3ML3BL_FD_12354 | JGI IMG/M metagenome (IMG submission 12354)
CATAAATGCCATGGCTGAGCCGCCTTCATTGGCTGCCGCCGCTTGCATTGCGGATGCCTGCGCTCCTACCATATGCGCCGCTGCTCTTGTCGGGTCCATGAATGCCGCATTGCGCTGAAGCTCTTTGATCATCTTCTCGTCTTCTTCATCCGCTTTAAGGGATGAAACGCCGAAGGATACAACCTCTAAACCACGCAAATTAGACCATGATGCCGAAAGAACTTCGTTCAGAACTCTTTGAATATCTGTTGTATGGCCGGGAAGAGCGCTGTAACGGATTCCCATTTCGGAAATCTTTGCAAATGTCGGCTGCAGGGCTGTCATAAGCTCTGTTTTAAGCATTCCGTCAAGCTGATTGCGGTTATATGCAGATTCCACATTGCCGCATACATTTGTATAGAAAAGTATCGGATTTGTAATTCTGTAGCTGTATTCGCCAAAGCAGCGGATTCCTATATCAATATCAATGCCTGCACGCTCATCCACAACTCTGAAAGGAACGGAGTTAGGAGTTCCGTATTTATTGCCGGTAAGCTCTTTTGTGTTGAAATAATAGACACGCTGGTCTTTACCGGTATCACCGCCCATGGTGAAGCGCTTGCCGATTGATTTAAATGTATCTAATATGCTTGTGCCTAAACTGCCTGAGAAAATCGACGGCTCTGAAGATGTATCGTAAACAAATTCTCCCGGCTGGGCGCAAACCTCCGCCACCTTACCTTGATCCACTATAATCATACATTGCCCATCTGCAACCGCTATGATTGAGCCGTTTGATATGATATTATCATTGCCTTTTGTGTTGGAGCTTCTCCCTCCTGTTCGCTTTTCTCCTCTGCATACCATTATATCCACCGGTATTGCCTCGCAGTAGAAAAACTCACGCCATTGATCCGCCATTACTCCGCTTAATGCTCCGATTCCTGCTTGTAATAATCCCATTTTTATCTCTCCTTTTCTTGGGGGGGTGATAGATTATAAATTCTAAATTATGTATATAAATACGATATTTCAGCCGCCTATGTATGAAGATATTTTTTATGTATATTGGTTCATAACATAAATTTCTTAATTATTAAACGCATCCATTATACTATGTTGCCCGTTTTCTATATTATAGCAAATTATAAATCTATCCGGATACAATTCATAATCATAAGGAGTGGAAAATACATATAGATACAGACAATTTCCCGCTCGGAAAATTCTTACATTAGGATAATATCCTTCGTTAATATATTCTTCCAGGTTCAATAAATCTTTATAACCGTGCCCCCAATTTTTACTTTCAATTAGGCTCTGAGAAAAATTGTCCTCATATTTATTGTCTCCCTTAAGCATATATTGAGTTTCCCCATCAAGGCTCATGTTGCCGGACTGGGTAAATATATAGCTTTTCGGCCACTCTGGGTCCCAGCCGGATAAAACGCAATCATCGCCCGCAAAAACATCAAACACATGGGCCCTCATTATATATATACCTTTATAGGGCATAATATCATCAATAAACCCGTCATCGGTATAAATTAAACTCTCTGTACCATTTTGAGGGTCAAGCTCAATAATATTCGTATAGTAATAAGGCGGATATTCCGACTCATCACCCTGTGCAAGCATATGGATTTTCCCGTCAACCATCCACGCTCTAAAAATATCATTTTCCCTATAAAGCACTTCCCTATCTGCCGGACTTTCAAGAGATGCCCTATAAAGAGTATTTCTAAAGCTCTCATAATATGTTCCTTTAAAATCCCCTATTGTTTCATAATAATACAGATCACCGTCTGCAATGAAAAAATCCTTAAAAGAAAGTGGCATTACAACTTCCGCTTCTGTGCTGCCTGCTTTAACTCTGTAAAAGCTCGTATAGCTTAGGTCATAGCTTAGCTCGTTATCCCAACCGGTATAATAAACATAGCCATCCCAATATATCAAATTACTGCAAGAAATATCCGTAACCTGTCTTGCCTCTTTTCCGTCTAAAGAAACGAGATAAAGCCCCTCTAAATCAGGATCGCTCATATACAAATATTCTCCTGCCAAAACCACATGGGAGCCCTGAAACAAATTGCTGCGCTCTACATATTCGTTTTGAAGCGGCGCCCCTTGGGAAATCTTTACCGCCTCCTGCTCAGGCGCTTTCACTTCTTCTTTCTGATCCAATGCTTTTGGCAGCTCCATCTTAGGCGCTTCGGTTTTTGCTCCTGCCGCTTTAATTTCCGGTGTCTTTGGTTCTGCCGCCTTCGCAGCAGGCGGCGCAGATACGTTTTGGAAAATGTTTTCAGCTGTGTCAGCCTTCCTTGCGTTGCAGCCGCACAAAGCAAACGATAAAATCAACACAGCAAAAAACACCTTAAACAATTTCACATTCTCACCTCGCTTATAAAACTTTACCGCTAAAACGTAGCGCTTTAAACCGGATAAAGGCCGGTTGTGTAAACCGGCAGAAACTGCTTAAAGCCGCTATTTTATTTATAAGCCATATTAGATTCGCTTTGCTTCTATTCCTCCGGGAAAATATACTGGTCATATTCCGGCACAGTAAAGCGGCTTAATCTCTCATAAAATTCCTCTTCGCTGCATTCTTCTTCGTATATATAATAAGCGGTAATATCATTTATTGTTTCTTGCCTTACGTCTGCTATAATTATACCTGCTGAGAAACCGCCGATAGTGTAATAAACATCATATGTTCCGTTTCCGCCGAAACCACCCACATGACCATGGAGAGCCGGCAAATAGGAATCCGTTTCACTGTCGTAAGCTATATCAACCCAGTCTCCCCCTATAGAACCGCCTGTTTCATAGCCTGATATTATTTTCTCTACAGTTCCATTTTCAGAAATTGTATAAATACCTGATATGCTATGAGGGAATATAGAGCCCCACACCTTTGATTTCAGCCAAAGCTCTTTTATGCCGTTGCCATCAATATCAACTAAAATATACTCCAAATATTCCAGTTCCTCATCTATGTATGTATTCCCGTCACCTGCCATATATTTCTTCCATTCATCGGAACGCATAAATTCATAATAAGGCCTGTAATTTTCATCATCTTCCATCCAAATAATCTCTTCAATCTGGTAGGCAAAAGGATTTCCGTCTAAACCGGAGCTGTTGTCGCCAAATACTATTCCGCAACGAATATACCCATCTCGTTCAGGTTCGTCCGGGTAATACATTTCTATAATTTCAGGGCAATAAATATCAATGAGAACACTGCATCCGTCGCCGCCTATATTATTATCTATGCCGACACATTTCCAAGATGCCACATCGCCATAAAGAAAAGGGTCCATAGTATATGTTTGAGAACCGGCATCAAATTTCATAAACAAATCAGGTGCCTTTGGAAAATCACTTAACTCAACATCAGGAAACATTGCCTTCCTATAGAAATCCACCATTGCCGCCGGGATAACTACTTCCTCATCACCAAAATACAAACCCATATCCATTGTAATAGCATGGGCAATGGCGCCCCACGCATAATATTCATAGGTTTCATTTAAATTCATGCTCATTATCAATGCCGCCGCCAAATTGACGGTTGCTGATTTATAATTCACAACCCCTGAATTTATAGGGTCAGCCGTTATGGCTATATGCGTATTCTCTCCCGAGCCGTCATAAGAATTATACCAGTTGCCGGACATATCCCCGCCTGCAAAAGCAAATGCCCTGAAATCCGGAGTCCCTTCTGTCAAATAAACCGGCACGCAAACGCTCTGCCCTTTTTTCAGATTAAGAGTTGAAAGCCCCATATATTTAAGCAGCATATAATACCCGGGCTCAAAATAAACATTTTCAAAAGAAAGAATCAAATCCCTTTCCGCAATAAAAATAATATCTTCAAGCACTGCTCTGTCATACCAAATTTCAGAAAAATCAAATACTTTCCCTGAAGGATCATGCCTCAAAGCATTTTTTGCATGTGCTTTAAACTCATCCGAATCCGGGTCTGTCAATACTGTCATTACCAGCTCGCCTTCGGGAATATCCGCCGGATTCGCTGATACTTTAATAGCCTGCGGCAGCTTAGGGGATTGCGCCTTCGCTTCTTCCGTTTCTTTTTCTGCTTTAGCCGCCGGCGGTTCAGCTGCTTTATTGTTATCCGCCTTATTTTCTGAAACATTTTGATTTACATTCGCCAATTTGTCGCCTAGATTATTTTCCGCTATGCTTTTTGTACAGCCTGACAGAATTAAAGCAAAGCAAGATATAAAACATATAATAACAGCATTTGAAACGGCCTTTTTCATAAAATACGCTCCTCTCGGCTTTTCGTCACTCAGATTATATAAACCGGCTCTAAACATATTAAACCGTATACTCCTCGCCCTTATTGTAACAATTTATTCGGTGTTTTACTAGGTTTTTCTTACAATTTTACATTCTATAAAAAATAAATACAATCTGTATGCAGCGCCATATATTCAAAATGGATTGGGTGATGATGTCCATATTGATTTTATGTGCCTTGGCAGGTCTGATGTACCGCTTAGTTGTTTTTATAGAAAAGAAATTCAACTATTCAATATAACCCTGTCTATACACCGCTTTTAATTTAGCGCAAAAAATGCCCTTTGCTAAAAGGCAGGGGCATTTTTACAATTTACAAAAAATCCAAATTAACTATCTGTTATATCCATCATAATTATTATTTTGATTTCCGTTATAATTATTGCTTTGGTTGAACTCGTTATTATCAAAATATTGCGGCTCTCTAGGCATTATTAAAGAGCAGATGATATATGCCAAAACGCCCGGAACCTGAAGAAACAATGTGCCTATGACCCATATAAGGCGCATAATTGTATGATCCATACCTACATAATTCGCAAGCCCGGCACAAACGCCGTCAATTTTTGCTCCAAAACGTACTTTGTATAATTTTTTGTACATAATAGTTCCTCCTGTATGTATTATTAATTGCAATTTGATAATATATACGCCGTATGTAGAATTAAGTTTACTGAAAAAAACTAAAAAGGTATTTTCTTTTCCACAAAGCTGTAATATTTATCACCGCCGGCAATAATATGATCCATTACCTCAATATCTACGGTGTTCAGGGCCGATTTTACTTTTCTTGTAACATCAATATCGCCTTTTGAAGGCAGCAGCCCTCCGCCCGGGTGGTTATGAGCCAGAACAACGCTTGCCGCTTTGTTTTTCAAAGCGCTCTCAACAATAATTCTAGGATAAACGGCAGAAGAATCTATACTGCCCTTATGAACAAGCTCCGCCCGTATCAGCCGCCTTTGGTTATCCAGACAAAGAATATAAAAACATTCATAATATGTATTGGCAAAAAGGCTGATACAGTATTCGCCCACCAGCTTAGAATTGCTCATCTCCGGCTTTTCGCCCCATTTTCCATTTAAATACTTTCTGGAAAGATGAGGTATCATAGATACCAAAATGGCTATATTTTCACTTACATTACAGCGCTTTGCTATTTCTTTGGGATGAGCCTCTGTAAGAAGCGAAAAGCTGCCGAACTCATTTATCATTTTATGGGCAATTGCATTTGTATCCTTTTGGGGATAGCAATAATACAGCAGCATTTCCAATGCCTCATGATCTTCAAAGCTGTCAAGGCTGCCGTCATTCATATATCGTTCTTTAATGCGCTGCCTATGCCCTTTATGTATATTTTCATCCATTATAAAACTCTCCGATAAAACAGTTTTCCGAATACTGCGGCAGTTGAAAAATTAAAACTAATTGGGGATATATCTTTCTAGCTCCTCCATAAGTTTCCCAAAATTTCCATCATATACGATTTGAAGTAGCTTATCTAATTTACTTAAGGAATCTGTAAGCTGGCTTATATTTATCAAGCCCTCCGACAATGCCTGGGGCAATTCGCCTACATCCATAACTTTAACAAATCCATCATTATCAATAATAACATCTGCCAGCAAATCGTTGAACAAATATGAATTTTCCTCGGAATTATAAAAATGCTCTACAATATCGCAATAAATAAAGCGAAGCTCTCCATTTGATTTGAAGAATTTGTTGATTTTAAATCCATCATCTAACAAATACCACGAAATGCCGCGGGAAAAATCATCGCGGGGCTTCAAAACTTCCCATTTCGTTACAATAATATTTTCATCCAAATAAACAATTTCATCCTTTTCAAGTTTAACCAGCTCATCGGGAATAAAGCGCCTTCTGTATAATGTGGGGAAATTCAAGCAAAAAGCCCCTTTCATGCAGGTATATTTTATTTCTCAAGTTCGTCGGCCAAAGCATCAGCTACTATTTGAAGCACTTTAATCCTTGCATATTTCTTGCTGTTGGATTCAATAACATGCCAGGGCGCATAATTTGTATCGGTGCGAGCAAGCATTTCATCTACAGCCAGCTTATGCTCCTCCCATTTATCGCGATTGCGCCAATCCTCATCAGTTATTTTATGCTGTTTATGGGGATTATTCTGCCTGTCCCTAAAGCGCTTAAGCTGTTCATCCTTATCTATATGGAGCCAGAATTTCAAAACAATAGTGCCATGCCTGTGCATGTGAAGCTCCATATCATTTATCTCCCGATATGCTCTGTTCCACTCGCTTTCTCCGCACAGCTTCTCGACCCGTTCAACCATAACTCTGCCGTACCACGACCTGTCAAATATACCGATATGCCCATCCTTAGGCATATTTACCCAAAACCGCCAAAGATAGTGATGGCTCAAGGCTTCCTTAGTAGGTGCGCTAACAGGGATAACCTCGTAGCCCCTTGGATCTATGCGCTCTGTGAGGCGCTTTATATTGCCGCCTTTTCCCGCGGCATCCCAGCCTTCGTAAACAATAACAACAGAGCGCCTTTTGGAATAAAGTTTGAACCCCAGCTCACTTACTTTTTTCTGCAAATCATTAAGCTGCTTTTTATATTTCTCATCCTCAATGTCTTTATTTAAGTCAGCTTTGTCCAAAATTGACTCTAAATTGACTGCCATTCGCCCTGATTCAGCCAAAGGTGCACTTTTTTCTGCTTCTTTTTTAGCTATTGCCTCTTCCAGCGCAATAACCAGCTTTTCCATAGCGCTTACTGTGGCGTGGCGCATATCATCAGCTTCAATAACATGCCATGGGCTGCTTGGGTTGCCGGTTTTTTCCAGCATATCGTTAAAAACCTTCAGATATTTATCATAATTTTTGTTCTGCTTCCAATCATCGGAATCTATGCGCCATGAGGTGTCAGGATTTTCTTCAAGCTCTGTAAAGCGCTTTTGCTGCTCGCCCTTTTCTATATGCAAAAAGAATTTAACAATGGCAGTTCCATTGTCTGTAAGCTGCTTTTCAAAGGCATTTACATCATAGAAAAAGCCTGCCCGCGCGGCTTTTGACATTTTCCATTTATTCTCCCCAAGGGGAAAGCCTGCCCTGTGCCAGCTTTTATCAAATATGGCTATCTGCCCTTTTTCAGGGGTTTTAGTCCAATAAGACCAGAGCATGGGCCGCATATAACCTTCCTCGCCGACTCTTGCCATGGTGTGGACTTTAAAATTCCTGGGGTCAAGAGTATAGGCAAATTTCCCTATAAGCGTTCCTTTGCCCGCGGCGCTCCACCCTTCCAGCACAATAATAACAGGAATTTCCTTCTCTTTTATCGTCTGCTGCAAAATGCCCAGCTTAAATTCCAGCGCCTGCATTTTCTTCTTATATTCTTTTTTATCCATATTTTTTGGACTTGCAGTATTCTTCAGCATAAATGCTCCTGTTTAAAAGATTTTTAATATAATTTTCATTCAAGTATTTTTACAGGGCAAAAATCAATATAATCCGCCGAAACCAGCTTATAGAAAATCCCGCCAATCTCTCCCTGAATGGAAGCATTAAAAGAGCTTACCCCATGAAGGTGTCCGTATAAAACCGTATGCGGCTGATATTTTTCAGCAATTTCAAGAAACCCTGACTTTTCTTTTTTATCGTTTGTAGGCGGAAAATGCAAAGTAAATATAAATTTATTATACCCGCTTTCCGCCGCTTTATCAAATGAGAGCGCACAGCGCAGAGCTTCTCTTTTATAAATCTTTTCATCATGAGCGCTAAAATGGGAATCATTTGGGCAGAGCCAGCCGCGGGAGCCGCATATGGCATAATCATTATAAGTGAAAAAATTATTTTTCAAAAAAGAAATGCTCTCAAACATAGTATTTAGCTTTGATGTGGAATCCCACCAATAATCATGATTGCCGGAATGGATAATTTTCCTCCCCGGCAGCTTATCAACAAAATCCAAATCCACAATAGCTTCATCAAGGCGCATGGCCCATGAAATATCGCCGCCAAGTATAACCGTATCATTCTCTTTTATTAAGGAGCGCCAGTTATGCTCTATTTTAATATCATGATCCTTCCAGTTTTCACCGAAAACATCCATCTTTTTATCCCTGGCGCGGCTTAAATGCAAATCGGATATAGCAAAAAGCGCCATGGCTAATACCTAACCTTATATATATCTGCCATAACCTTGATACGCTCTTTGAACATCAGCAGCTTGTCCAAATCATTTAATTGATATATTTCAATAAATTCCCTGTTAAGCTCGTTTACCTTCTCAATTTCCGCAACATTATAGAGCTTTTGCAGATTTGAAAGAATCTCGTTAACAGTCAGGCTTATGGTGAGAATTACTTTCTCGGCTTCAACAATTTCATCACGAATGGTGCTCATTTCTTTATCAAGCTGGAAAGCCGCCTCCGCCGAAGAAGTGAGCCGCTGCTGCACATGCTCGGGGATATTGCCGTTATATTTATAGCGCATGGAATGTTCCATTGTTGCCCAGAAATTCATACTCATGGTTCTGATTTGAATTTCAGCCTTTATTTTTTCCCGCCCTTTATAGGTTATTAAATCATACTCTATAATAAGATGATAGCTCCTGTAACCGCTTTGCTTTGTATTGTTAACATAGTCCCGCTCAGCTACAATTTTCATATCAAAGCCTTCGCGCTCTTTAATCATATCAACTATTTTCTCAATATCCTCCACAAAATAGCATATAATACGTAGGCCCGCTATATCCTCAATCTTCTGGGCAATTTCCTCCATGGCTACATCTTTTCTCATGGCTTTTTCCAATATAGAGCTGACGGATTTGACCCTGCCGTCAATCTGTTCTATTGGGCAATGCTTATACGCCATTTCATACTGGGCAACTACATTTTCCAGTTTAAGGGTTATTTCTGACACTGCCTGCTCATAGGGCTGCAAAAATTCATTCCAGTTTATTATTAACACGCTTATCAACTCAATTCGTTTTATAGTGAAATCTGCTGTGTATTTCAAATTATTCCAAAAATATATTAGCACTTTTTACATTAATTATCAATCTATCATATTTAAATCGACTTATTATTAATCTAATATTAATCTATTTTTCTCGACATATCTTAAAAAAATATACGGATTTACCCAAAGCTCCTCTTTTTCAGAAGGCAGATTATATGAAATACCTACATGAAGGTGGACAATGAAATTGCCCGTGGTGCCCTCTTTTTTGGAATATCCGCTGTCTCCCATGAAACCGATTATATAGCCTGCTTTTATTTTATCCCCGGCTGCAAGCCCTTTAGCAAATTCCGATAAGTGGGCATAGTAATAATAAGTTCCGTTTTCGGTTAAAATGCCTATTCTGTAACCGCCAAGCTCATTCCAGCCTATATGCTTAATCTGCCCATTTGTCATGGATACAACGGGTATGCGGCCGCGGGAGTTCAGAGAATCAACAATATCCGTACCTTGATGGGTTCTATTGCCGCCGTATTCTCTTAACGCGCCCCATGTATTACCATAGGTATAGTCGTTTCCGTTTTCGACGGGAAAGCCTTCGGGTATGGGGAAATATATAATTTCTTCCAAAATTGTATACAACATTTTCTCTATGGGCTCTATGGTTTTGTATTTGTACTTGAATCTTATGCGGTTTAAATTTTTCGCAAAATTTTCTTCAATATATTCGGAGCTGTTAACCACAGGCTTATTTATGAAAAAGTTGTTTTCGGCGCAGTAATATGTTAAAAGAGAAGGAAAATCCAAATTGTATTTTTCAGCCAGATTTTTGAGCACTTCAAAATCATTGTAGGAAATATTCATGGCCACTATGTCTGAAACATTTGCTTTCAGGCTGATTTTCTTATAAACGGTCAGCTTCAATACCAGCGCAATAAATATTATTACCAGAACCACAGCAAGGATATTACTGAGAACACCCGTTATCCGCTCAAGCCTTCTATGCTCTTTGGAATATTTGCTTTTGATTTTGATTTTTTTAGCATATTTTTTCCTGTATTTGCCATATGCTTTTCTCATATACAATCACCCAGCCTATGTATATGTATTGCCTGAGAAAACTAGAACGGCAAAGCAAGAGTTTATGTAAACGGAGAACACTTCATGTCTTCACATAAAAAAGCCACACTGTAGCGTGTGGCTTTTGCAGGCAGTTAACCTTAGTTAATCATAAGTTTTCTCATCTCTTCCGGAGAAGTTGCAGGGTCACAGTTTATGCTGATAATAAAATCAACAGAATTATTGGCTGAAAGCATTTCCAGCTTTTCAATAAGTTTAACTAAATCATCATTTTCAACTGTTTTAACTATATTTTTAAGTCCATCTACAAATATTTCCGTAATATCATTATTTTGAGATAATATTCCGCAAATGAAACCAATAAATTCTCTGTAATTGGAAAGTGGGAAATCCCCGGTTTCAACAAACCTTATATCATAATGTAAATCATAAATATGTCTCTTATCATCATCAATAAAAACAACATGTCCGTCAGTAATTTTAACAGCATCGTTGGCCATCTGAATAAGCCGTTTGGTCTTCCCTTCACCTTTTTGACCCGCAATAAACTTTATCATGTCAATCTCCCCCTTAAAATTGGATTATTTATATTAAACATGAGTAGTTACAGTAACTACAAGTTTTATACTCCATATATAGTATAGCATATCATATAATTATTACAAGTATAAAGCAAAAATATGTATATTAAGCATATTGTCGAAATATGCGCTATTTTGTCGCAAATGCTTCAATCCAAAAACTTTGTTTTTTTCCTCATTTCATGTTACTATAGAAATAATGTAATAATATGGCGTTTATTCCGGCGGAAAATTCTTTCGATATAAAAGGTGGTATATAGTGAATAACAAAAATACTTACGGCAATGATAGCATATCTTCATTAAAGGGAGCAGACAGGGTACGCAAAAAGCCTTCTGTTATTTTCGGCTCTGACGGGCTAGAGGGCTGCCAGCACTCTGTATTTGAAATTCTCTCAAATTCTATAGATGAAGCAAGGGAAGGCTTTGGCAATGTAATCCATGTGGAGCGCTACATTGATAATTCTATCATGGTTACAGACCATGGTCGGGGAATACCTGTGGATTATAATAATGTTGAAGAGCGCTACAACTGGGAGCTGGTTTTCTGTGAACTTTATGCCGGCGGAAAATATTTGAATAATGAGGGCGACAATTATGAATACAGCCTTGGCTTAAATGGGCTTGGCTTGTGTTCCACACAATACGCCTCTGAATATATGGATGTAAGCATTATAAGGGATGGCTATGAATACAGCCTCCATTTCGAGCATGGTGAAAATGTAGGCGGCATGATAAAAGAACGCACTACGAAAACCGCAACGGGAAGCTCAATTAAATGGAAACCGGATATTGAGGTTTTCACGGATATTAATGTTCCCATCTCCTATTATCTTGATGTATTAAAAAGGCAGGCAATTGTTAACAGCGGGTTGAAATTTGTTCTCTTTGATGAAGAAAGTGATAAAACCTATGAGTTTTGCTATAAAAACGGCATAAAGGACTATATAAGCGAGCTTTCAGGAGCTAATGTTGAAGCCGAATCAGAGGATGATGAATACGATGAGGATGATGATGACAGCGCTCCGGCTTCTAAGAAAAATCTGACTTCACCATTTTTTATATCAGCAGAGGGCGTTGGCCGCGACAGAGAGGACAAGCCTGATTACAAGGTTAAATTTGAAATGGTTTTCTGCTTTTCAAACGATGTAAATGCACTGGAATATTATCACAACTCCAGCTATCTCGAATACGGCGGCTCGCCTGATAAGGCTGTTAAATCGGCTTTCGTATCTGCGATTGACTCCTATATAAAAAATGGCAATCTTTATAAGAAAGATGAGAAAAAGCTGACTTTCACAGATATTGAAGACAGCTTGATTCTTATATCCAACTCATTTTCCACAGTTACAAGCTATGAAAACCAGACGAAAAAATCCATAAACAACAAGTTTATTCAGGATTATATGACAGAAACGCTTAAGAAACAGCTTTCGATTTATTTCATTGAAAACAAAGCTGAAGCGGATAAAATCGCAGACCAGATATTAATAAACAAGCGCAGCCGAGAAACTGCCGAGAAAACCCGCCTGAATCTTAAGAAGAAGCTGACGGGAACTCTCGATATGAACAACAGAGTTGAAAAATTTGTAGATTGCCGCAGTAAAGATACAAATATTCGCGAGCTTTATATTGTTGAGGGGGATTCCGCTCTTGGTTCATGCAAAATGGGGCGCGACCCAAGTTTTCAGGCAATAATCCCTGTTCGGGGCAAGATTTTAAACTGCTTAAAATCGGATTATGATAAAATTTTCAAATCGGATATTATTACGGATTTAATCAAAGTTCTGGGCTGCGGTGTGGAAATTAAAACCAAGCATAACAAGGATTTTAATTCATTTGATTTAGATTCTTTGAGGTGGAATAAGGTTATTATCTGCACTGATGCTGATGTGGACGGTTTCCATATCCGCGCTATGATTTTAACTATGCTCTACAGGCTCGTTCCTACTTTAATAGATCACCGCAAAATTTATATAGCCGAATCGCCCCTATATGAAATTACGGCAGGGAAAAATACATTTTTTGCCTACAACGATAAAGAAAAGAACGATATAGTTGCCAAGCAAAAAGGCAATGTTAGAATACAGCGTTCAAAAGGCTTAGGGGAAAATGACGCCGATATGATGTGGCTCACTACCATGAACCCTGAGACGAGAAAGCTGATTTCCGTTCTGCCTGAGGAAATTGAGAAGACCCAGAAAACATTTGAAATGCTGCTGGGTAACGATTTAAAATCAAGAAAACTCCATATTGAAGAAAACGGACATAAATACATTGATTTAAGCGAGGTTGTGTAATGCCGCCAAAAATAAATATTATTGAACAAAATATAACAGATACGCTGGAAACTAATTTCATGCCCTACGCCATGAGCGTTATTATTTCCCGGGCAATACCTGAGATTGACGGTTTCAAGCCTTCCCACAGAAAGCTCCTTTATACTATGTATAAAATGGGGCTTCTTAAAGGCGGGCGGATGAAATCCAATGACGTTGTTGGGCAAACCATGCGCTTAAATCCCCATGGTGACGGCGCTATTTATGAAACAATGGTGCGCCTGACAAAGGGCTATGAAGCTCTGCTCCACCCTTTTATTGACAGTAAAGGTAATTTCGGCAAGGTTTATTCAAGGGATATGGCTTATGCCGCCAGCCGCTATACAGAGGTTAAACTCTCTCAAATTTGTGAAGAGATTTTTTATGATATTGATAAAAACTCAGTGGATTTTGTAGATAATTATAATGGCACTATGCAGGAGCCGGTGCTTTTCCCCACTACTTTCCCCAATATTCTCGTTACATCCAATCAGGGTATTGCTGTCGGCATGGCTTCTTCCATGTGCAGCTTTAACTTGAGAGAAGTTGTGGAAACTACTATTAATTTCATAAAAAATCCTGATGCTGATATATCAAAAACCCTCCTTGCTCCGGATTTTTCCACAGGAGCGCAGCTTATATACAATAAAGCTGATATGGATAAAATTTATGAAACAGGCCGCGGCAGCTTCAAGCTCCGAGCTAAATATACCTTTGACAAGAAGAACTCATGTATTGAAATTACGGAAATCCCTTACACTACCACTGCGGAAGCCATTATTGACAAAGTTATAGCCTTGGTTAAAAGCGGTAAAATCCGTGAGGTTAACGATATCCGCGATGAAACGGGTCTTCATGGTCTTAAGATTGCAATAGACGTTAAACGCAGCACAAATCCCGAGCTTTTAATGCAGAAGCTCTATAATATGACACCCCTGAGCGATAGCTTCAGCTGCAATTTCAACTTGCTTATCGACGGGCGGCCTCTGACTTTAGGAATTAAAGGTATATTAGAAAACTGGCTCATATTCAGGCGAAATTGTATAAGGCGGCAGGTAAGCTATAATTTGGATAAAAGCCGAGAAAGGCTCCATCTTTTATCCGGCCTTGCGAAAATTCTCGTAGATATTGATAAGGCAATTGCCATTATCAGAAATACGGAAGCCGACTCCATGGTTATACCAAATCTTATGTCAGGCTTTGAAATTGATAAGTCGCAGGCGGATTATATTGCGGAAATACGCCTGCGCAATTTAAACAAAGAGTATTTGCTTAACAAAGTAAGCGAAAAAGAAAAGCTGGAAAAAGAAATTGAAGAGCTTGAAAGTATTCTCGCCAGTGAGAAAAAAATAAATGCAATTATCGTAAGCCAGCTTAAGGATGTTTCCAAAAAATACGGCAATGACAGATTGACTGAAATAGTTCACGATCATGAGATCGAGCAGATTTCAGAAGATGTATTTATAGATGATTATGCCCTTAAGGTTTTCATGACAAGGCATAATTATTTCAAAAAAATCTCTCTGGTTTCCCTCCGCTCTGCCGGTGAGCAGAATGTTAAGGAAGATGATTCCATAATTCAAGAAATTGAGACTACAAACAAAAGCGACATTCTATTTTTCTCAAACAAGCAGAATGTTTATAAGGCAAAAATCCATGAGCTGCCTGATTGCAAGGCATCTTCCCTTGGAGAATTTCTTCCGAACCTGCTGGATTTTGAAGAGGATGAGCAAATAGTATTTATGGCGGCTACAACAGACTACAAGGGCCATATTATATTCGCCTTTGACAACGGCAAAATAGCCAAAATCAATATGGAAAGCTATCAGACAAAGGTCAACCGCAAAAAGCTCATAAACGCATATTCCTCAAAGGCTCGCCTGATATTTGCCGACTATATTCAAGAAGATACCGATTATATGGCTATCAGAGATTCAGATAAAGCTGCACTGTTTTCCACTGACCTCATTAACCCTATTCAGGCTAAAAATTCGCCGGGGGTTCAGATTTATACTTTGAAGAAAAACAGCATAGTTTCGGCTATAATACCGAAGGAGCAATTCAGCGGAGAAGACTGCGAATATTACAGAACATTTAAGATTCCTTCAACAGGGCATTTTCTTAAAGAAAATGATAAAATAGCCAATAATATTTCAGGGCAGATGAAGTTATTTTAGAGCTTTGTGGTAAGGGGTTATGGTAGATGCCGAAGTTATCCATCAATGATTTTCAGGCAGAGCAATGTAATATTTTTTATGAAATGGCTTTTGATTTTTACAAATATGCTGAACCGGAAAAGGAAATCGGTTTAAATCAATTATCCAATACTTTTAATAATTGTATTAATAAGAGCCCCTATATCCGCGGGGTTTTTATATGCTGTGATGAAGTTATTGCCGGATATGCTCTGTTGACCTTTACTTATTCAAATGAATACGGCGGGG
>JGI994J12354_10003129_pt1 | contig 15664 bp, 12 predicted proteins | sample IntmicLarv3ML3BL_FD_12354 | JGI IMG/M metagenome (IMG submission 12354)
ATTAAACACAACACCCATCGGGGGGGGGGGCAACACTTTGAGAACAAAAACCCTCAAGCTAAAACGTAAAGTAGCTAAGCTAAAACAACAGTCTTTCAAGCATCAACTCTTCGCCCTAAAACAACAAGTATTCATATCTAAATACTCTAAACCAATCCTAACCGCACTAATACTATTACCCCTACTAGCAATAGCACTAATACAACCAAAACCAGTACTAGGTGATCCAGGCACTCCATCTGCAGCTGATCTAGTCTTCCACTCGAATCCAGCATCAACAATTCCTGAATGTTATGGCTGGAGCGAGTGTTTTGCATTTACTATAGATACTAGATTGGATACAAGCGGGAATATTACTGGGTCTAATACTACTTTTAGAATTCCGACTAATAGTGGCATGGTAGGTGCTAGTACTGTTCACGCATACGATTGGATTGTGGATTGGGGTGACGGCAATATTGAGACAGTATCAGGCACCAATAGTACAACCTCTTTCGGTGTATTGCATACCTATTCCACTCCCGGCGAATACCGTATTACCATTCGTCCTAATGTTACCAATGAGTTGCTAACCCCTAATGGTTGGATGAATTCGTTTGGGTTTTATAATAATACTACAGGCGCAAACGCACAAGGCAACAGGACGCTTTTTCGATCTATCAACTCTCCGTTTACAGATAATATGCGAAAAGGCTCATTATCTACAAATCAGAACTATCGATTCGCATACATTTTCTGTGGCGCAACAAACGGCCTAGGAATACCAGCTGGTCTATTTGACAATATTAACACCAGCGATGGATCTCTTTTTCAATACACATTCTCCAATACCTTTTACGGTTACGCCCAAAACTCCGCAACTGCAACCATTCCAGCAGGGCTATTCGATTCGTTAGATACTAGTAATGGAATTAATTTCTGGGCGATGTTTGGAGAAACTTTTAGATTTTACGCCCAAGACTCCGCACTCGCCACAATCCCGGCAGACTTATTTAACAGTCTAAACACCAGTAAAGGACTTGCTTTTGCGTACATGTTTTCAGAAGTTTTTTCATCTTATGGTATGTATTCCACTTCTACAACCGCCACCATTCCAGCTGGATTATTCGACTCGTTAGATACCAGTAATGGAGTCCATTTTAATTATATGTTCAATAGAGCCTTTGGATATTATGTTCGAGATTCCGCAACTGCAACCATTCCAGCAGGGCTATTCGATTCGCTAGATACCAGTAGTGGCAATAACTTCCAGAACATGTTCTCAGATACTTTTAATTACTATGCTCGCTATTCCACAACTGGCACAGTCCCAAGTAACCTATTTGACTCGATTAATACTTCTAATGGAACTAACTTTACTAATATGTTTCTAAGAACTTTTGATACTTACGCCACCCACACTGTTTCTTTCTTGATAGATGGCGTGATTGAAGATTCGCTAACTCAATCTTTCGCCAATCTATACAGTGCTAAAGTAGGCGTAACTGGAGCGCCTAGCTATAGCCCAGCAATTACCGCTGGCAATACGATTAAACCGACATATAATAACACTGCGCGTTCAATTTCGCGGCCAACGGGAATTTATACTAGCTATGATTGGTACACTACAGACGGCACGCCTTGCACAGTAGCTAGCCCAACACTAGACTGTGGTATACAAAACAGTAGCACGCTAGTATCTTTCCCTAACACTACAGAATGGACACCAACCACCTCCACCGAAAAAGGCAACGTAGTCTTCTACGCCTACTCACTACCAGACCCGCTATCTATAACAGCAATCTCTCCAAACACTGGACCTATTGCTGGTGGAACAACCATCACCATAACAGGCACTGGCTTTGACGATGATACAACCGTAGAACTAGACGGACTACTATGTACTAACCTAACCCTAATTAGCACAACAGAACTAACCTGTGATACACCATCTAACACTGCTGGACCAGTAGATGTTACCATCAGCAATATTCTAAGTTCACCAACAACCCTCACGGACGGATTTACATACACAACTACACCAATACCACCACAACCACCAGTTATACCAACAACGCCACCAATTAACCCACCATCAGGAGACATTGTTATTCCGGGGGTGCCGAATAGTGGGGTGCGCCGTTTGTGGTAAAATAGTTACGTTATGAAAAAATCAGAAAGAATTAGTCGCACTATCTTAATATTTCTAGTGGCAGTAGCGTTGTTAGCGATAGGGCTGCAGGTTATAAATGAAAAAACGAATGCGCTAGAAACAACATATGCAATTATCACGTTCGCAGTGTCGCTGATTGCGCTGACTATGGCTGTTATGCAGGGATTGAATAACGCACGAACAACGCGCGAACTGACTAAAATCGCTCGCGAAATCCGTCAGTTGATGAATAGTGTTGAGGAAGACGAGCGTCGTGAGCTTGCTTTGAAGCGTGAAGTTAGGCGAAACCTTAAAAATAACCAACAAGAATTAGAACTCCTTACTAAGCGACAAAAATAGTGGCGTTTCCGCGCACGAGATGGTACAATACTTATTAAGTGGCGAGAAAACTTGATTTTTTTGACGAGAAGAAAACGATAATTAGTAAGGGCGAGAATGCAGCACGAAGTTTCTGAATTTATTTTGAAAAATGGTGGACGAGGTTTGATTGTTAATGTTCCATCGGCGCCAGTGATGAGCGCGCAATTCCATTTTCGGGCGGGCAACCGTTATGTTAGGCACGCGCGTGAAAAATGGGAAACAGCGCACATTATGGAGCACATGGCGTTTGGCGCAAATAACGGTTTCAAATCAGGCGTTGATTATGACGCAGTGTTTACAGAAAATGGCGCATATCATAATGCTTGGACATCAGATATTGCAATGTGTTATGTAGCAGAATGCGCTAATTTTGAATGGGAACGTATCTTGAATTTGCAGAAATCGGCGATTTGCGATCCAAAATTTACAGAGGATGAATTTGTTGCTGAGTATGGCAATGTCAAGTCAGAACTCTCGGGTTATTTGTCGCGCGCTGAACGTGTTTTGTGGCCTAAAATGGCGCAAGCTATGGGCGAGGGAACCAAGACATATCAAGAGCGCCTCGATGTTATGCCAAATATTTCCGTCAAAGATATTCGCGAACATTACACGCGAACACACAGCGCGGAAAATTTGCGATTCGTGGTAGCAGGAGATTTTACGGGTCGCCTGGGCAAATTGCGCGAACTTCTTAACGCGTTTGATTTGCGCGATGGCGAACGACCGCCGTTACCAGTTGACGAAATGCATTCTTTTCAACCGTTCGTAGTGCGCCGCAAAGACGTGCCGAACATTACTTTTGGCTGGACGATGAATTTGCCACGCCGTCTGAGTGATGACGAGGATGCCGCGATGGAAGCTTTGAATCATATTCTGAACGGTACATTACACAGCCGTATTCAGGGAGAGGCGCGCACTAAAGGTTTAGTTTATGGCATCTGGTCGGATACATCAGCGAGCGAACATAATTCCAGTTGGGATTTCGGTGCGGCGGTTGAACCAGACAAACTTAATCGGGTTTTTGATCTGATTGTGCGTGAAATTCGTCGCGTCCAAGAAGGCGACATTTCTGATGCTGAAATTGAATCGGCTAAACAATATGCTCTTGGGCGACATCAAATGGGCATTCAAACAGTGGGGCAGTTGAATAATTGGCTGGCGGAACGATATTTCTTTGATGGTCGCTTTGAAGATTTTGCGGCGCAGCCTGATCGCATTCACAAGATTTCTAAGGAACGTATCGTTGAAACTGCTCGACAGTTCTTTACTGCTAATTGCTGGGGCCTTGGGCTGTATGGCGATACCGAAAAAGCTGTTGCCGAAGCACTGAATGATAAGCTCAATAAATTATTTTAGTGGTATATAAATATAACACCTCCTTGCTCGGAAAAACTTACAAGCAAGTTTTGTCCCTCACTTCGTCAATGTTATAATAGAACATATGAATATTGCAATCGCTGGTTACGGCTTGGAAGGTCAATCAAATTTGAAATATTTTCGCAAGAAATTTCCTGATGCCAACTTTACGATTTTTGATGAAAGCATAGATGTGAATGACATCGCAGTCGATGTTGAGATGGTCGCAGGGGAAGAGGCTTTTAAAAAAATTCAGAACTTTGATTTAGTAGTGCGTACGGCTGGACTAGCTCCATATAAAATTGCTCAGAAAGACAAAACCTGGTCATCAACGCGAGAGTTCTTCAAGGAATGTCCAGCGCAAATTATTGGTGTAACTGGCACAAAAGGCAAGGGCACCACAGCAAGCCTAGTTGTTGAGATACTTCGAGCTGCAGGTAAAACGGTGCATCTACTTGGTAATATTGGCGTTCCAGCATTATCAGAACTGCCTAATATTAAATCAAGCGATATAGTAGTTTATGAATTATCCTCATTCCAACTTTGGGATCTTGAACGTTCACCACATATTGCAATTATAACGCTAATCGAACCAGATCACTTGAATGTGCATGAGAATATGGATGACTACGTGGGAGCTAAAACTAATATTCGTCGATGGCAAACTGACAGTGATCTTTGCGTTTATCATCCAACTAACGAGCTATCTCGTAAAATTGCTCTATCAAATCAAAAAGGTAAGACCGTTCGATATGCTGCACCGGAGGATGAAGGGGTATATGTTTCGGAAAACTACTTCTGTCAGTCTGAACAAAAAATTTGTTCAGTAGACGCATTGCAACTTTTAGGTATGCACAATGTTGAAAATGCCTGCGCTGCACTAACTGTAGCAAAATATTGTAATATCTCTGATGAAGATATCGAAATGGGATTAAAGAAATTTAAAGGTTTGCCACACCGTATTGAGTTTGTGCGTGAAATTGATGGTGTTAAATATTACAATGATAGTTTTGCATCGGCACCATCAGCGAGTGTGGCAGCAGTCAAGTCATTCACTCAGCCAGAAGTGGTTATCTTGGGTGGTATCGACAAGGGGGCAGATTGGACAGAGCTTGCAGAAGCTATTAAGAGTCATAACATTCGAAAGCTTGTCCTAATCGGTCAAGTACGCAATAAACTGCTGGAGTTCTTAAAACAAAATGGTGTTACTGCGCCCATTGAATCTACTGATGTAAAAACTATGCCAGAAATTGTAGCAATAGCACGAAATTCTGCAGAATTGGGTGACGTAGTGATTCTTAGCCCAGGACACGCCAGCTTTGATATGTTTAAGAATTTCTACGATCGTGGCGACCAATTTAGGGACGAAGTTAATAGACTGTGAACAAATTCATTTTTTCTGGATTTGAATTCAATCACGAAACAGCCGTGGCTGATTTTCATTACGAATTTGAAAACGGGCTAACTTTTAAAGAATCGTTTGAATTTGTTTATGAAGGTGTGAAATATGATACGGAAATGCTAAATAACGCATTGTTTCTAGCACACATTCTGGTTGGCGTGTCGTATTATAAAACTTTTCCAACTTCGCAAGTAGAGATTCAATCTGGTGAAATTGATGTTTGGCAGGCAAATTTCTTCAACCAAGTTTTTCAAGAAGGTCTGGGTCAGTTTGCTTATGAAAATAATTTAACACGAGCTGATTTAGCGCACTTTGCGCCAATGGTTAACCAGACTGTGAAAACTGCTAAGCCATATGATAGGCAGGGAATAATTGCTTTACAGAGCGGTGGCAAGGATTCGTTATTATTGGCGCAAATGTTGAGCCAAGCAGGGCAAGATTTTGCCCCTTGGTATGTAACTAATAGCGGAAAATATCCACAACTACTAGACGATCTAGGGCAACCGCTAAAGTTAGCGCGCCGACATTTGGATCGTGAGCAACTAAAAAAAGCTGATGAGCTAGGTGCTATGAATGGCCATGTGCCAGTCACTTACATTATCGAGAGTTTAGCCATTGTGCAGGCTATTTTGTTAGGCAAAAATTGCGTATTGGCGGCAATTGCACATGAAGGCGAAGAGCCTCATAGTATGATCAATGATCTGCCGGTTAATCACCAATGGTCAAAAACTTGGATTGCTGAACAAAATCTGGCACGCTACGTGAATGATTATCTCTCACCAGATTTAATAATAGGGTCACCGCTTCGTAAATACAGTGAATTGCGCGTTGCAGAATTGTTTGTTGAAAAGGCTTGGGAAAAATATGGTCACCGGTTCAGCTCTTGCAATATAGCGAATTATCAACAGGGAACTGATAATTCTGAACTTAAATGGTGCGGCGATTGTGCTAAGTGCGTTAATACATGGTTGCTGTTAGCACCGTTCATACCAGCTAAAGAATTAATTAAATTATTTATGGGCTATGATTTATTTGCTCGAACAGATCTAACAGACATTTTTAAGGGGCTATTGGATGTCGGCGATATAGATAAACCTTTTGAATGTGTCGGTGAGTTTGATGAACTACGCACAGCATATTATATGGCACAAAAGAGGGCCGGATATGAGAAACTGTCGTTTGATGTGCCGCAATCAACTTTTGATTACAATTTTAAATTTGATTGCAATATGACATTATCTACAATATTTGAATGAGTTTATGCTAAAATAGATTTATTATGGAACAAATTTGGCTGAATGAACTCGGACACAATAAAGATTTAACATTAGAAGATATCGAGCGCGTAACTCGTTATGCTAAGGATCTAATTCAGGGCTTAACAACAATCAAACATTATCCGCAAGGAGTAACGGTTTTTGGTTCGGCGCGAACGCCTGAAACTGATTTTTATTATCAAAAAGCGCGCGAGTTGGGACAGAAACTTGCGCAAGCTAAACACCCAGTTATAACTGGTGGTGGAAATGGCATTATGGAGGCCTCTAATCGTGGCGCATACGAGGTTGGCGGTCGCTCGGTTGGGCTAAACATTGAATTGCCACACGAACAAACTTTGAATTCATATACTACAGACAATCTGCAATTTCGCTATTTCTTTGCTCGCAAAGTTATGCTGACTTTTTCTGCAAAGGTATACGTTTATTTTCCGGGCGGTTTTGGCACAATTGACGAATTTTCCGAGATTTTGACACTTATACAAACCAAGAAAATTCCGCCTGCGCCAGTTATTTTGTTTGGTGCTGAATTTTGGCAACCGCTGGACGATTTCTTCCGCGTTAAAATGGAAGAAGAGCAAAAAACCACCAGTGTTGGTGATCGGGATCTTTATACGATTACAGACGATGTTGATTATATTGTTCAGGTTGCTGATGCGGTTGCGCCAAAAGAAATCGGCGAGCATATGCAGCACGCTATGACACTGACGTCGACCGATCACCGTGGTGTGATGTTGTAGTATGGTATACTGTTTTTGAATGAAAAGTGACTTAGAAAAAAGGTTAACAGCTCTCGCGAACGAAGTAGACACAGCGCGAGTAAAATTAGATTTGCCAGCCAAACAAAAAGAAATCGCAGCGCTGGAAGACGAATTGGCTCAGCCAGAAATTTGGCACAATCCTAATCACGCACAAGATGTTGCCAAGAAATTATCAGAACTGAAAAATCAAGTCGATCCGTGGAATGTTTTGGCGACACAAACCAGCGATTTGCTGGAATTATTGAATATATCCGACGATGATATGGTTCAAGAATTCGACGGACAAATTGCGGCGCTCGAAACGGATTTTACCAAGTTAAAACAGCAATTATTGTTTAACGGAAAATATGACAGCGGCAACGCGATTCTCCGATTGTCGGCTGGTGCGGGTGGCGATGACGCGCAGGATTTTACCGAAATGCTGGAAAGAATGTATCTGCGTTGGGCGGAAAAATCTGGTTTCAAGGCTAATACAATAGAGCGTTCAGCGGGCGAAACAGCTGGTGTGAAAACTTCTGTAATTGAAATAACAGGGGCATTCTCCTTTGGTAAATTGCGAAGTGAAAACGGCGTGCATCGTTTGGTGCGCCTTAGTCCCTTTAACGCCGAATCGCGCGAAACTTCCTTTGCCTTGGTTGAGATTTTGCCAAAAATTGACACGCCCGACGCGGTAAAAATTGACAATAAGGATCTAAAAATTGACGTTTATCGCGCTGGCGGACACGGTGGTCAGTCGGTCAATACAACAGATAGTGCGGTTCGCATTACGCATACGCCGACTGGCATTGTGGTGGCGATTCAAAATGAACGTTCGCAACTGCAAAACAGGGAAAAGGCGATGGGGATTCTGCGCGGAAAATTAGTGGCACTGCAAATGGAACAGCACGCTTCAAGTATCGATGAGTTGCGCGCAGGCGATTCGGCAAGTTGGGGCGCGCAAATTCGCAATTATGTGCTTCACCCCTATAAATTAGTCAAAGACACGCGCACTAAATACGAAGAAAAAGATGTCGACAAGGTTCTAAACGGCGCAATTGACGGCTTTTCGCAGGCGTATCTAGAATCGCAGGTCACAGAATAAAACACTTGCTTTTTTAACAAAAGTGTGATATAATACGAATATGTGAACTGCTGAGGTGTTTATCGCCATAGCAGTTCTCAGAAAAACAATGCACGGAGGGTCGAGATTTTTCTCGGTTCAGCCGTGTTTTTTATTTTTCTTATATATTGAGTCAACAGGCGAGAAAGGTGAAGTGAGAGATGAAACGAGTTTTTGTGATTTCCAGAACAAGCTGGACGGTATGGTTGGGAATGTTTTTTACGTTGGTTGCAATTTCGGTTACAGCCAGTTTAAGCATCGCTGCGTTTAGATCTGGTACAGTTAATGCGTTGAGAGAGGTAAGAATTGTACAAGAATTAACATCAGCTAAGCAAATTGATCAATTGGCGCGTGCTAAATATTTGACAGAGCAAGAAGATAAACGAATAGCAGAAAAATTAGCGCAAGAACAAGCTGAGGCAGCGGCAAAAACTAACAATTCGTCAAGCACTGCAAAATCTAATGCTGTCCGCGCAGCCAGCAATCCAGCGCCCGCGCAAGCGTGTGATCGACTGATTATTCCAAAAATTGGACTTAATGCGTGTTTGGCGACAGTTGGTTTGGCTACTAACGGAGCGGTTGATGTACACAGCAGTCTGCCAGCTTGGTTTAACCAATCATCGCGTGCTGGTACGAGAAATGGCACCTACTCAGCGACGTTTATCGATGGACACCGCAGTGGCATTTTTCGCAACCTTGGACGACTGGCGATTGGCGATACAGTTACGGTGACATTTATAAACGGTGAATCTTATATTTATACTGTGCGAGCGACTGAAACCACAATGCTTGACCAGACAGATATGGGAAAAGCTTTGTCAGTTTACGGTGGCGCAGCGCAAGGACTTAATCTGATGACTTGCGATGGTGCGTATAGTGCCAAGGCAGGAACCGCCGAACGTCGCTTGACGGTTTACGCAACGCGTTAATATTTCTTAAGAAAAAGTCTTGCATTGTCAAAAAAAGTACGTTACAATATAAGCATAGCCACGAAAACAAACAGGCTAAAATAGATACAAATAGGAGACAAAAAATGTCAGAAACGAACTTTTTTGGGTTATCGCGTCGTTCGTACGACCCGTTAGCCAAATCACGACCGCTGGTGGTGCCAGAGCGGTCCAGTGTGCGACACCCTGTATCGCACAGTGTTGCGCATCATCGAACGTCGGTTGGTGCATCGCCTGCATCCATTCGCGCACATCGAACAACGAATATAGCACCAGCTAAACCAAAGCATATTGTAACGCCGCCATCTAAAAAATCAGCACCGCGCCCAATAACAACAATCAAGCCAGCAACTTCTTCTCCGACGCTGGCTGCGGTTCGCAAATCACGCACACCAGCTATTTCGGTAGATGAATTACTTAAAAAGACTACTGCTAAGGAAATTGTAAAAACTAAGCCTCTAAAAGTTGCTAAACCAGTCGGTGCGAAGAAAACGCGAACTAAGTTAATTCACAAACTAGCAACGCGAAAACGGGGCAAGGTCGAAAAAGCGACTGCTAAGAAGATTGTTAAAACTCCTAAGATTCAGCCAAAAATTGTGAAAAAGGAAGTCGTAAAAACATCGCAAACGCATCACACAAAAGCGCTCGCTAGCGCCAAAAAGGTCACATCAACCAAACCAGTAAAACACCCAGATTTCACTACGCAGGCTTTGACTTCGGCGGTGAATTCTGCGAATACAGGTGTGCAACAGCCAACTCATATGATGATGTCGGGCAACGGCGAAGCTATCGCTGAATCGGAAAATATCTTGGATAAATTCCCGAAAATTGCGTTCGAAGTCAAAATTAACAAAAAGCGTATATTTGCGGTCATTCGTACTGTGATTATTTTGACTATTCTGACAATTAGTGGCTATTTGGCGTGGGACACTTGGGCAGTTAATCAGGTTGGACGACAATCGCTTTCTAATCCAGCAATGGCGGTGGCAATTGACGAAGCTGGCCCATCTGGGGTTGATATGACTAGTATCAGTAATCAGGCGTGGGCGGCACATACAATGCCAGCGGATCAGGCTCGATATGTTTATCTGCCGACAATTAATGCGCAAGCGCGCGTAATGAGTGTCGGCATCAACAGTAAAGGCAAGGTCGATGCGCCGAAAAATGTCAACGATGTATCGTGGTATGACGGTTCGGCAAAACCGGGTCAAGAAGGGCAAGTCTTCCTAAATGGGCATTCTTCCTTTGCATCGACCTATCGGGCGGCGTTTGATAATCTTTCTAAATTAGAGATTGGCGCTCGAATTGCAATCGAACGCGGTGATGGCAAAATCATATATTACAGCGTGGTCGAAAATGAGACGATTGACGCGGATAAGCTTGATATGAAAATGGTACTCAGCGTGCCAGAGGACGCCACTAAAGGCCTGACACTGATGAGTTGTACTGGCAAATTCGATTATCGGACGCAAAGTTCTGACAAGCGTGTGATTGTGCGTGCGGTTCAAGTTCAAGAGTAGAAAAGCGGGGTATTGATTTTTTAACGTAAATGTGATAAAATAAAAGTATGTACCTAAGAAAGGAGCTGAAGTGAGTAAGTCTAACGAAAATACTAAACCTAAATTGTTAGAAATCGGAAATGCAATCAAGGGTAACTTCGGTTCACGATTTCGTAAAATAACAGCTATGAGCCTTCTTGCTGTAATGTTATTACAGAATGGGTCTTATACTGTAGCTAGCCCAGGATTAGAGTATGAAGAATCTGCAAGCGAAGCAACTATACCTGAAATAAATGAAAGACCTGAAATGGATTTGAAATTTACAGAACCTGAAGACCAAAGTTATCAAAATCCAGAACACGAAGAAAGTATAGAACGAGAAGATATTGAACCAAATCGACAGGAGATAGAAACGAGGATGGGAACCAGGGAAATCACTGGTGGCATGTTTGCAATTAATGAGCAAGACGAAGTTGGCTCGAACAAAGATTTAGCGGAGGGCCTAGATAATGTCTATGACCAAATTCAAGAAAATCTTAGTGATATTAGACAGCAAGCCGAAGCTAATGGTGAAGAAGTGGTGTCTGTTAGGTACAACATCACGTCCATGAAAGTTATCGGTTATTCTTCAGATGAGTGTCGCGGTGAAGGTAGTATTGGTAAACCGGATGCATATAACGATACACTGGCTGAGCGTCGCGTTGAAAGCATAATAGACGAGATTAAACGCTTAGAAATTAACCGACATTTGAGCATAGATTCTCTTTCTCTGGAGAACAAAGAAACGGTGATTACAAAGCTAGAAAAGCAAGAAGCGCGTACAGAGCGCTATGAACAGTATGTGAAAGATGAAAGGTACGAATATGAACTCGAAAGGCACAAAGATGAAAAAAACTTTATGCTAGAGCATGCGAGTGATCCAGAATTTGAGATGAGAAAAAGAGAATACGAGCATGATTCTGGGTATGCGCAAAGAAAAATTGACCGCGAAACCGATCCCGAATATGATGAGTGGAAGCTAGATCAAGAGCGGATGAGGTCAGAAGTCCGTGAAGAAAAACCTCTTACTGCCAAGTGTGTAGAAGACATTGTTCTCTCCGCCCAGAACGCTTTTGACAATAAGATATCAGCAGAATGGACAGAAAGCGTTCTAACTCCGCAACAAGTCGAGACTATGAACGAACTAGTGGCAAGCGACGGGCGTTACGGTAGCATCAACGACGCGGTTCAGGCAGCTGCAAAAGGCAAACAAATTGACGGCGAACTGGGAGAAATGATTGACAAATTATTTACTCAGCAGCGCGGTATAGAAATCAAGGTAGAAATTGAATATTCTGTAGATATTGCTTCTTCCAATCATGAGCGTGGAGATCGTTGACGAAAGGTGAAACTTTTTCTTTTCGAAAATGCTTATGCGTGATATAATACTTATATGATTTTATTGGATCGGGTGACAAAAACGTACCAACGGGGGTTGCGACCAGCTTTAGATAAAGTTTCGCTACACATCGCGCCACGCGAATTTGCGATTATTGTCGGCGCGAGCGGGGCGGGTAAATCAACACTTCTCAAATTGTTAACACACGAAGAAAAGCCAACTAGTGGTAAAATTGTGGTTGGCGGAATTGATTATGATGCGCTCGATGAACGGGACATTCCGTTATTGCGTCGTAAAATCGGCGTGGTTTTTCAGGATTTCAAATTGTTGCCAAATCGCACAGTGTTTGAAAATATCGCGCTCAGTTTGGAAATTTCGGGTCATACAAATCGTGAAATTCGAACAAATGTGCCAAAAATCTTGGAATTGGTTGGTTTGCGTGGTAAAGGTAAAAGTTTTCCAAATCAACTCAGCGGTGGCGAGCGACAGCGTGTCGCGATTGCGCGTGCGATGGTGCGCCAGCCAAAAATCTTGATTGCGGACGAGCCAACAGGCAACCTTGATCCAAAAAATTCGTGGGAAATTGTGAAACTTCTTACTAAAATCAACAAATTTGGCACAACGGTTGTGTTGATTACGCATTCAACGGAAATTGTAAATCGATTAAACACGCGTGTTATCACGATTGATAATGGGCAAGTAACTAGTGATGTTGCCAACGGAGGTTATCGCCAATGAGTACGAATAATAAAAAACCATCAGCGAAAAAAGCTCGCTTGGCGCGCCCAAAACAAACACGCCGTATGTTGACGCATTCGCGTGTAATGCGCTATGGCGTGCGAAACTTTACGCGCAATGCTTGGTTGACAGTGGCGGCGACAGCAGTTATGACTGTAACGCTTCTTATTATGTTTATAACTGTGGTTGCCAGTCGAATGCTTAATAGCACTGTGGATAAATTGCGCGAAAATATCGATGTTTCTATTTATTTTGATCCGAAAACTGACGATGATACGTTGCGTGTTTTAGCGGGAAATATGCGATTTGTCGATAATGTAAAGGAAGTCACAATCAGTAGTAGCCAGAACGAATACGATAAGTTCGTAGAAGACAACAAGGGTGATACTAATTTGATTAAAACGATTGCCGATATAGAAGTTAATTTTCCAGCCGTGATGCACGTTAAACTTAACGACCTGGACAATCTAAATCCAATTCGCGATATGGTTGAGGGCGATTCGCAATTTCAGAAATGGATTTATGCGCGACGCTTGCCAACATATGCTGGCGATCAGCAACAAACAATCAACAAAATTGCTAACTGGGCAAGTTTGGCGCAACGAGGCGGTTTGATTGCAGGTACAATATTTTTGATAATTTCAATTTTGGTGATTTTTAATACGATTCGTATGGCAATTTTTAGTCGGCGTGAAGAAATAGAAATGATGAAATCGGTTGGCGCCGACAAACATTTCATTCGTGGGCCATTCCTAATTGAAGCCGAAATGTACGGCATTTTAGCAGCGGTGATTGCTACTGCGTTAGGTTATATTGCGTTTATGTGGTTGGCGCCTGGATTGTCGAATTACGGCGTAATAGTGACTCCAATCCAAGAAATAATGGTCTTTTGGTGGTGGTTGATATTGGCGGCGATGATTGCGATCGGTGTTGCTATTGGATACGTCTCAGCGTGGCTGTCGTCGCGACGTTACTTAAAATAAATAAAAACTTAAAAGAGTTTTCCACAAGCATTATTGTTGACAAACACAAGCGTAATGCGTTATAATGAATGTAGGGTCTCCTGACCACCACTATTAAAAAGGGAGGGCAATATGAAACATAAGAAATTTTTGAGCGGTAAAAAACCGATTATTAAGGGTCGACCCGTTGTTGTAATGCAAAGAATTGCCATATTTGGTGTAGTTGCTATGATTCTAATGAGCGGCGCAACAATTGTTACGCAATCGGACGTAGTAATGGCGAATTACTATACCGAGCAAATCAATAAACTCAACAAGGAAATTAATGGCTACAATGAGCGTGCCAAAGAATTATCAGAACAGGCCGACAGTTTGGCGAACGCAGTAGCGCTGTTGCAGAATCAGCAAGATGCTTTGCGTGCGGAAATCGACCTAAACAAAGCGAAAATCAATGAGCTAAATGAACAGATTGCTACTAATGAAGCCATAATAGAACAGCAGAGCGCTGTCCTTGGCGATACACTGGTTGATTTGCATCTCGACAAACAGATCACCCCTCTTGAAATCTTGGCGAGCAGTAAAAGTCTGAGTGAATATGTTGATAAAGAAGCTCAGCAAACTACTGTTAAGGAACAGGTTAATTCTTCGATCAATAAAATTAACGAATTGAAAAAGAAACTTCAAGAAGAAAAAGCAACTGTTGAAAGATTACTTCAAGATCAAGAAAATCGTAATAGCCAGCTTGCGACTATGCGTCAAGAACAACAAAATCTCTTGGATTCGACACAAGGTCAAGAAGCGGCATATAAAGATATGACGAGCAAAAATAAAAAAGAAATTGAGCGTCTTCAGGCTGAACAGGCTAGAATTAACCAGAGCACAACGGGTGGCGGTACGATCGTTGCTGGTGATCCGAACAGGGGCGGTTATCCAGATCGTTGGAATAATGCACCTATAAACACGTTCGTTGATACGTGGGGAATGTTTAGCCGCCAATGTGTTTCATATGCAGCATGGCGAGTTCATAATGCGTACGGCAATATGCCGTATTGGGGCGGAATTGGTAATGCAAACCAATGGGACAATAACGCGCGCCGTATCGGAATTCCTTACGGTTCAACGCCAAAACCTGGTTCAGTTGCACAATTTGATACTGGTCGATATGGTCACGTGGCTTGGGTTGAATCGGTGAATGGCGACGGTACATTTAATTTATCAGAATATAATCGAAATGGCGATGGCAAATACTATGAGCGTCGCAATGTTTCAGCCAGTTCGGTTAATATGTTTATCTACTTCGGCGAGTGGAAACGATAGTAAACTCGACTAGCATCAACATTCTGTTTGTGCTAATATGTAATAAATGAAAGTTACATTAAATCCTATTAGTCCTGAATCAAGTTTTGCGTCAAACAAGAAAAAGACGGTTGGCGTTTCGGCGGCGGTGTGTGTCTTTGTGGCGTTGGTTGTTGGTGCGGTTGGTTTTGCGCTGGGAACGCGTCATCGCCAAAGTTTCTTTATCAGTGGTGATAAACTGGATTACTCCGAACTGGACGAAGTTTACGCTAGTTTACAAGCAAAATATGACGGCGATTTGGATACAAAAAAGTTATTACAAGGCGCCGCTGCTGGTATGGCGTCAGCAACAGATGATCCGCATACAGCATACTTTTCCGTAGAGGATGCTAAGGAACTAACCTCTGATTTGAATGGCTCGTTCACTGGAATTGGTATTG
>JGI994J12354_10003130_pt1 | contig 15663 bp, 15 predicted proteins | sample IntmicLarv3ML3BL_FD_12354 | JGI IMG/M metagenome (IMG submission 12354)
AGCTGGTGGGTCAGGGCGCGTGAAACCCCTTGCACGGCAAAGGTGAAGGACACATGCTCAATGGGGCTGACATGGCCGGAATCCATCACCCTGGCGACAAATTCCGCCTGGGTTTCGTGCGCTATTTCCCCGGCCAGCAGTCTGGGCCACATGTCGGCCACAAACCCGGCATGGTAGCACTGCCGGAAGGCCGCGTACACAAGGGAGAGTGCATTGGGGGTAGATGAAAGCAGGCTCACCTGCAGCGATGTTTCGGCCATACTGTCCTCTCAAGAAAGGTGGAAACGCCCGTTTTGCAAACAATCAGCCCAGCATTTCAAGGTGCCTGTAGGCCTTTGCCGTAACCGTGCGGCCCCTGGGGGTGCGCTTCAAAAACCCGCTCTGGATAAGGAAGGGCTCGTAAATGTCTTCAATGGTTCGCACATCTTCCGAACAGGCCACCGCAAGGGTTTTCAGCCCGGCCGGCCCTCCCCCGTAGTGTTCGATGAGTACAGACAAGAGCTTCCTGTCCATCTGGTCAAGGCCGCACTTGTCCACGCCGATGCGGGAAAGGGCGCTGTCCGCATCCGGGGCGTCAATGGTGTGGCAGTTGTTGACCATGCAGAAATCGCGCACCCGGCGCAGCAGCCTGTTGGCAATGCGCGGGGTGCCGCGCGAGCGGCGGCCAATTTCCAGCGCCCCCTTGGGGGTTACGGAAATATTGAGAATGCGGGCCGTTCGGGTGATAATTCGGGCAAGTTCCTGCGGGGTATAAAATTCCAGGCGCAGCAGCACCCCGAACCTGTCGCGCAGGGGCGAGGAAAGCAGGCCGATGCGTGTGGTGGCCCCCACCAGGGTGAAGGGTTCCATGGCAATTTTCACCGTGCGCGCCCCCGGCCCCTGCCCGATGACCAGATCAAGGGCGAAATCTTCCATGGCCGGGTACAGCACCTCTTCAACGGCAATGGGCATACGGTGAATTTCATCCACAAAAAGAATGTCGTTGCGGCCAAGGTTGGTCAAAATGGCCGCGAGGTCGCCGCTTCTCTCAAGCACCGGGCCAGAGGTGGAAACCAGGTTGACCCCCAGTTCCGCAGCCATTATCTGGGCAAGGGTGGTCTTTCCAAGGCCGGGGTTGCCGTGGAAAAGCGTGTGCTCAAGGGCCTCGCCCCGTTCCCTGGCGGCTTGCAGGTACACCTGAAGGTTGGCCTTCAATTCTTCGTGGCCGATGAATTCCGCCAGTGTTTGCGGACGAATGCGTTCATCAGAAACCGGGGTTTCCTGCCCTTCCGGCTCTTCCGGCCCTTCCCCTCCGGGGGCATAGTCTGGTGGAAAAATCGTCATCTCTGCCCTCTGGCAAGAATTTTCAGGGCCTTACGCAGCGTTTCACCCACATCCAGTCCGCTTTCTCCCTCAAGGGCCGACTTGACCGCCCCATGGGCATCCTGATCAGAGTAGCCAAGGTTCATAAGCCCGTTGATGGCGTCGTTCATCACCTGCGAAGCCTTGCCCGTGGCTGCCAGGGGAATGCCCGCCGGGGTGGTCTGCAGCATTTTGTATTTCAGTTCAAGAAAAATCTGCTGCCCGGTTTTTTTCCCGATACCGGGAACGCGGGTCAGGGCAATGGCATCATCGCTGGCGGTTATCTGACGCAGATCGTCCGGGGTGAACACCGAAAGAATGGCTAGAGCCGTGCGTGCCCCCACCCTGTTTATGGAACGGAGCAAAACAAAGGTCTGGCGCTCGTCCCAACTGGAAAAGCCGAACAGTTCAAAGGCGTCTTCCCGCACCACCGTGCAGACAAAATAGCGCACCTCGCCGCCCGTTGCAGGGGCGGAAGCCAGCAGGGGCACAGGCAGGTACACCTCGTACCCCACGCCGGAGGCGGTTGCCACCACGCAGGAATTCTCCGTGGTTTCCAGAAGGCGGCCTTCAATATAGGCTATCATGTGTTCTCCGTATTCGCCCCGGCAGTGCCCTCACGAGGGTGGAGTGCCTTCTCTGCCAAGGCGTGACAGGTTCGGCTGGGGAGTACCGAACCATACCTGTTCTTCAGCCGGTTCCGGAACAAGAAAGGCAGAGGGAAAAGACAACTCGCAACCTACCTTACACAGGCCACAGCTTTCCCGCAACATCAGCCCACACCCCTTCGGGCGCAAGCTCCCTCATGCAGTTGTGGTGCCCCTCCGGGCATTCCCTGTGGCCGTGCAGGCCGCAGGGGCGGCAATCCAAGGGCCGTTCCATTACCGTTGCCCCGCTGCCGCGCGGAAAAAAACCAAGTTGCCGCGTGGTGGGGCCAAAAAGGGCTGTTACCGGCACCCTCTGCGCCCAGGCCAGGTGCATGGGGCCGGAATCATTGGTCACATAACAGGAAAGCCCGCCAATAAAGGCCCCAAGCTCGGCCAGATTCAGCCTGCCGGAACAATCGTGCAGCCGGGCAAGGCCCGCGCCCGAAGCCTCTATGGCTTCGATCATCTGCCTTGCCACGCCCTCTTCGCCCGGCCCGGCAAACACAAGCACATGCGCCCCGCCGCGCAGGGCCCGCGCGCCTATTTCCGCGAAAAATTCCACGGGCCAGCGCTTTGTGGGCCACACCGAGCCGGGGTGTACCCCCAGAACCGGCAGGCCGCCCCCCTTTCGGGAACCACTGTCTTCACCCGCCAGAACCTGCGCCGCAACGCGGCCCCCTCGGAAATCCTCCTCCCCTGCCGCGGCCAGCCCGGCATAAAAACGGGCCGCTTTTTCTCTGGCCTGTGCGGGCAGAACCAGATGGGGCCAGTGCCGCTCGACCATTTCAGGGGCGGGCGGCCCTGCCCCCTGCCCGCCTTCACGGGAAAACCCCTGGGGAAGGTCCAGGGAAAAGCCAAGGGGCACAGCCAGTTGCAATAGCCGCTCAATCTCGTCCCTTTCGGCAAAACAGCGGGGCACCGGGCAGGTGAAAAAGAGCCGGGGCAGACCTGTTTCATTGTAGCCCACCCGGCAGGGCGCCCCGGAAAGGCGGCTTATGAGGGCACTGCGAAAGCTCGGGTGCGCGCACACCCACAGATCATAGCCACGGGCGGAAAGCTGCCTGCCTAGGGCGGGAAGGCCGGAAAGACTCCGGCTCTTCCTGTCCATGGCAAAGACGGCCGCCAGATCGGGGTGGTCTTCAAAAAGCCCGGCAAACCCCTGCCGTACATAAAAATCAATGGCCGCATCCGGAAACAGGTTCCTGACCGCCCGTATCAGGGGCAGGGTAAGAACCGCATCCCCCAGAAAGGCGGTGTTCCATATGGCTATGCGCTTCAGCGAAGCGGAAAAATGCGGCGTTGTACCCATGAATGCGAAGACTCTCCCCTCAGGAGGCCAGGTATCTGTCCAGGGCCATTACCGCCTGCTTGAAGGCAGGCCAGTCTGCGGCAACAAGGTGCGGGTACCCCTCCCTCTTTTCATCAGGAAAACAGCGGTAGCCGGGGCCGGAAAGAACGCCCCCCGCTTCCGCACAGGCTGCCGAACTATCGGGCAGTGGTTCCAGGCCAAGGGTTTTGGCGGTTTCTTCCCCCTTGCCCGTGAGCAGAAGGGCGGCAGCCCGAACCCCGGCCCTGAAGGCAAAGGCCAAATCTGTGCTCTTGTCGCCCACCATCAGGGTATTCGCCCCTTTAAGGCCGCTATTCTGCTTGAGCTTGCGCCAAAGGCCGATACGGGGCTTGCGGCAGGTGCATGCCGCCTCGGGGTGATGGGGGCAGAAAACCGCATCGGTGAGAACCACGCTGGCTTCTTTCAAAAGCTCTGCCAGCCGGGCATTGCATTGGTGCACATCGTCAAGGGCGAACATGCCGCGCCCCACGCCAGACTGGTTGCTCGCCAGAAAAAGGCGCACCCCCTGGCTGCTGAAATAGGAAAGGGTATCGGCCACGCCGGGCAAAAGCTTCACTCCTTCCGGTTCGTGCAGATAGTGCCTGTCTTCAATGACTGTTCCATCCCTGTCCAACACGATCGCAGAAAAAAATTCCATACGTTCTCCGTCAATGCTTCGCCGACAGCCAACAGACGCAGCGGCACACAGTTCAAAAAAAAGCCACGGCCAGAACGAATACCCTGACCGGCCAAGTTGACAAGGTTTACGCTAAAATCCTCCTGTTCACAATGAGGCAAAAAACAGCTTTCCACAAGGGCGTGTTCGGGTTGCCCCGCATTTTCTCCGAAGGGCACTACCCGCCTGAGCGAACAATGCTTTCCAAGGCCGGGAGAGCCCTTGCAAAGTGAACAGGCCCTTGGCCCCAAGGAATTTCCCCTGCCTGAGCCTTGCCAGCCGTGCGATAATAGAGTAGTATGGTCTCCTATAAGCTAACAGTAACCAGTTTCAGTAATCTCTCTCCCCTTCTCCCGAGGATTGCATGGCAAAGAAAAGCAAGCATCTGTACGCCTTCGCCCTGGGGCTTTTTCTCCTTGGCGTAGGCTATCTGGTGGTTTCAGGAATTTCCGAGAATTCGGTGTATTTTCTCAATGTGGCCGAGGTGCTGGAGTTGCCCCCTGCCGAGGTGCGCGCCGCCAGACTTTTCGGCACGGTGAAAGACACGGGCGATCTGACCCTGCCCGATGGCAAGGGCGTTGCCTTTGAACTCATGGATATTGAAAACCGCCAGAAGACCCTGCGCGTGGTCTATACGGGGCTGGTGCCGGAAAACTTCAAGCCAGGGGCCGAGGTCATTGTTGAGGGCAGTTTTTCAAGCAACCATGAGCAATTTGACGCCAAAACCCTGATGACCAAGTGCCCTTCCAAGTACCAGAAAGAAAACCGCGTATGATTCGCCGCCTTGTATCAGGCCGCAGTGCCTCTCTCTCTTGACCCAATGCTTTTGAACGAGCTTTTTTTTCTGCCCCCGTACACACGGGTTGTTTTTGCTTTCGCCATGCAGTAAAAAGCAGGGCGTTCCTTGATACAGCCGGGGCATACCCGGCTCTTTTAAACTAGCGTATACGCCTCCCTCAGGAGTTTCTATGTATTTTGCCGCGTCCCTTGCGCTTGTCGCCTGCTTCCTTCTCGCCATCCTCCTTGTCTGCGGCCTTGGCGCTCGCATGGCCTTCCGGAAAACTCCGATGGGCGCCTCCCTTGACTCCGGCATTCTTTTTGCCGAAAAGGCCCACTACGCCATCAGCGCCCTGATGACCGCCAGCTGTATCATCCTGCTCGCGGCCTTTGTGAACTGCGATTTCAGGGTGCAGTATGTACACGACTATTCCAGCACCACCCTGCCCCTGTTCTACCGGATAACAGCCTTCTGGGCCGGACAGCCCGGTTCCATGCTCTTCTGGGCCTGGACAGTGGTTTTAAGCGGGCTGGTCTTCATGTGGACCCGGGCCTACCATTCCCTGCTGGCCCTTACCCGAATCTGGTACTGGGTGTTCTATTTCGCCATTGTCGCCTTTTTCTGTTTTCTGCTCATCACCTGGTGCGACCCCTTCATTCTCGCGGCCGTGCCCATGAATGAAGGCTACGGCCTGAACCCCCTGCTGCAAAACCCCGGCATGATCTTCCACCCCCCCCTGCTCTTTCTCGGCTACGGCGGCTTTGTCATTCCTGGCTGCCTGGCCCTTGCCCAAACCCTGCGCAAAGCCAGTGAAGCCCCGGCCAGGGAACCCCACTGGGGCAAGGCTGCCCAGCCCTTTACCCTTGTGGGCTGGAGTATGCTCACAGCCGGAATCATTCTTGGCGCGTGGTGGGCCTATATGGAACTGGGCTGGGGCGGCTACTGGGCATGGGACCCGGTGGAAAACGCCTCGCTCATCCCCTGGCTTGTGGGTACAGCCTGTATTCATGTCTCCATTATCGAGGTCAGACGCAACAAACTCGGCCGCCTCAGCACTTTTCTGATGGTGCTGACCACCATTTCCGCCTTCTTCGCCACCTACCTTGTGCGCAGCGGGGTTGTGCAGTCTTTGCACGCCTTTGGCGACGGCGGAATCGGCCTGCCCTTCCTTCTCTTCATTGCCGGTTGCTTTGCCGTGCTCATTCCGGTGTGCAGGTTTGCCCCGGCAGAGGGCGAACCCCTTGGCGACCCCTTCAGCAAGGAGGGCCTGCTGCTGCTTGTGGCCTGGCTCATGCTCGCCCTTTCCATGATCATCCTTATAGCCACCATGTGGCCTGTCATTATTGATACCCTCATCGCCATCGGCCCCGCGCTTCCCGAAGCCGTGCAACCCTGGCTGCCTGTCAAGGCCATGGGGCTTGAGGCCGCCTTTTACAACAAAACATGCCTGCCCCTTTTCGCGGCCATGGGCTTTCTGCTGTTGCTCTGCCCCTACAGAAAATGGGTTGCAGGCTTTGCGGAAAAGAACATGGCCCTCTTCTGCGCCATCGTCTTCGTGGCCCTGATTCCCGCCCTGTGGTTCAGTGGTGTGCGCCTGCCCCTTTCGGTGCTGGCAACAGCCGCTTCCGGCGCGGCCATACTCGGCCTTGTGGCCCTCTTTGTCATGCGTCCCTCCCTGTGGAAGGTGCAGGACGCCATACGGGCGAACGGGGTGCATCTTGGCCTTCTGCTCGTTATTATCGGCGTGGCCTTTTCCGGCCCCTTCCAGCAGAAAGGCGAACTGGTGCTTGCCAAGGGGCAGAGCGCCCCGGTGGGCGGCTATGCCTTCATGCTCTCGGAAATCTATACCGGAAAATCTGCGACCTCCACTGCGGGCAGGCCCAACTACGAGTTTCACGAACTGGAAATTCTGGTGGAAAAAGACGGCAAACCCTTTGGCGTTCTTTCGCCGCAAATGCGGAAATACGCGGGCTATGAAGACCGTAATTACCCTGAAGTTTCCACCATTTTCAGTGTGAAGGACGAGGTCTACGCCACCTTTGTCGGCCTTGACGGAAGCATGAAGGCGAGTATTATCATTCATGTCAACCCGCTGGTAAACTGGCTGTGGATAGGAGGAACGCTGATGAGCCTCTTCCCCCTGCTCATATTTTTCCGCACGCGCAGGCCCGAATATGAAGAAAGCGCCGAGTAATGGCCTTTGCCAAGCTCAGGAGCAATCAGGAATCCCATGCTGGCCCGTCTTGAAAAGGTAGCCCACTTTTACAACAGCAGACTCATCTTCAAAGATGTGTCCCTCGCCTTTGGCGCAGGGGAAATTTCGCTGCTCACGGGCGCAAACGGGGCGGGCAAGTCTACCCTGCTCAAAATACTCGCAGGGCTGGTCAAGCCCTCAAACGGCAGGGTGGTGTTGCAGGAAGACCTCACCATCGGCATGGTGGGGCACAAGAGCTTTCTCTACCCGGCCATGACCGCCAGGGAAAACCTGGCCTTCTGGGCGGACATGCACGGCAGAATCTCTTCCGGGCAGGAGATTGCCGAAGCCCTTGAGCGCGTGAACCTTTCCCCCTTTGGCGATGAAAAGGCCGGAACCTTTTCACGCGGCATGGCCCAGCGCCTGAGCCTTGCCAGGGTGTTTCTTCTTTCGCCCGACCTGCTCCTGCTTGACGAGCCGGGCACTGGCCTTGACTCCCGGTCTTCCGCAGCCCTGTATGCGGAAATTGCCCATGCAAAAGAGCGCGGGGCCTGCGTTGTATGGATAAGCCACGCCATAGAGGCCGACGCCGCGCGGGCCGACAGGGTCATCCACCTGGAGGACAGGCAGGCGACCCTTCTTTCACCGGCAACCGCAGGGGGGGAACAATGATACGCGCTGCACGGGCCATGGCCCGCAAAGACCTTTCCCTGCATCTGGCGCGAAAGAGCGTTGGCATGGTGCAGCCCGTGCTTCTCGGTCTGCTGCTCATCTTTCTGTTCAGCCTCTCTCTGGCCGTGGGCGAAACCATGTCCCCACAGGGGGCTGCGGCCGTGTTCTGGATGTCTACAATTTTCTGTCAGGTGTTTATTTTCAACACCCTGTATTCGCACGAAGAAAACGAAGGCCAACGCACGGCCCTCCTTCTTGCCCCTGTGCCGCCCCAGTCCATCTGGCTGGGAAAGCTGGCCGCCGGGTTCATAATGCTCCTTTTCGCCCAGATGGTCTTTTTCCCCGCTGTGCTGGTGTTTCTGGGCCAGAGAATGAACGAAAGCTGGCCCCTGGCCCTTGGCATGCTCCTTGCCGTCAACGTGGGCATCACCGTGCTCGGTTCCCTGCTCGGCGCGCTGGCCCAGGGCAATTCCGCCCGTGAATCGCTTTTTTCGGTCATCCTTTTCCCCCTGCTTGTCCCCGTGCTGCTGGCGGGCATTCAGACCTTCAGCACCCTGTTCAGCACGGAACTGCCGCCCCCCTCCGGCACAAGCAGCTCGTGGTTTTCCATTGTGCTCGGTTTTGACGCCATTTACGGCGCTGCCGCGCTCATTCTCTTCCCCCATCTCTTTACTGCGGACGAATAGGTAGCCCATGCAGACACCGCCCGGAACCATTCCTGTACCCCCCGCAAGGGCCGCGCAGCCCCCCCTTGCCTTGCGGGCCGCCCCGGCTATCGGCCTTGCGGGCGGCGTCGCCTTTGCTCTGGCCCAGTTGCTGGTATTTTTCTATGCCCCGGTCGAGCAGTCCATGGGTCTGGCCCAGAAAATATTCTACCTGCATATTCCCCTTGCCTGGTGGGGGCTTTTCAGCTTTTTCCTGAACTTTGTCGCCAGCATCCTGTACCTTGCGCGGCGCACTCCCTTCTGGGACGCCCTGGGCGCGGCCACCGCAGGCGTGGGCTTTGTCTACGCCGTGCTGGCCCTCGGCACGGGCATGTTCTGGGGCCGCTTTGCCTGGGGGGTATGGTGGACATGGGATGCGCGGCTCTCCACCACCCTGGTCATGTGCTTCATCTACGGCAGCTACATTCTGCTGCGCGCCGTGGAAATGCCCGCCCATAAGCGCTCCGCCGTGGCCGCCGTGGTGGGCGTTGTGGCCTTCCTTGATGTGCCCCTGGTCTATTTTTCCGCCCGGCTGTGGAGCTACATACACCCCTCTTCAATTGAAATGACAAAGGAAATGGGCCTTACCCTTCTTGCCTGCGTGGCCGCCATGGGGGTGTTGTGGCTTGGCATAACCCTGCTGCGGCTCGGGCTGGCCCTTGATGAACATACCCTGCATTTTTTGCAGGAAAAACAGATTCTGCAAAGCGAATAGGTGAACATGATGGACGCACTTCTCTCCCTCGTTCTGGCCAATGCCCTTGTCTGGCTTGGCATTGGCGGCTACGTCTGCCTGCTTGGACTCAGACAGACCGCCCTTGCGAAACGGCTGCACAACCTTGAAAACCTGAAGGGGAACTCATGAGCGGCCGCGCCCCATACCTTGCCCGGTATCTTGTTTTCGCCCTGGTCGTCGGCATGCTGGCTCTGGCCGCTTCCGCCGGGCACTATATCTTTGAGAGAAACACCGGGAAGGCCTTGAAGCCCGCCCAGTCTGCCGAAGCGCCACAGGCCGGGCAGGCCGACGCTCCCGGCGCGGCTGCCGCTGGCAGCCCTGGCATGGGCGAGGGCATGAGCGAGCAAACCCTTTCGGCCCTTTCCGGGCTGATGGCCGAATTGCAGAAAAACCCCACAGACGCGAGGACGCTTACCGACATAGGCCGTTTCTTTGTGGAAAACAGCGAATGGCAACGGGCTGAATCCTTCCTTTCCCGCGCGGTGCTGAGCGCGCCCTCGGCCACGGTGCCGCGTCAGCTTCTTGGCATTGCCCAGTATCAGCAGGGGAAACTGGCCGCCGCCGGCGAAACCTTTGCCGCCCTTCTTGCCCTTGAAGAAGTGCCGGAAGTCATGTACAACCTTGCGGTTATTTACAAATATTCCCTGAACAGGCAGGAAGACGCCCGCCATCTGCTCGAGCAGATTGTCAAATCCGCCAAAGCGGGTGACGAACTGAAGGCCGAGGCCCAAAAGGAAATGACGCTCGAGGCCCCTGCCGCACCCTAAGGCAATGTAACGTTGAAACGCTGCATTCGGAGTTGGCGGCGAAAATGAATTTCGCCTACTCCTCGTTTGCGCGGACGAGGCTTGCGCCCTCGTCCGTCAGAGCATTTTCAAAGTGAAAATGCTCTGACGGCATGGCCTCTTTCCCGACAAGGCCCCATGTGTTCTGAGCGCAGTTCACAGAGGGGCCTTCCGGTTTTTACCAGGAAACTATAAAAAAACTGGTGCCTTATTTTGAATCGGATAGTGTTGGAGAACTGTTGCCGTCAGGCAAGGAAGACGAATTCTTTACTGCGGGAGTCTACTCTTGTGGTATTCGACCAAAGTAAATAATGATGCCTGACGCCGCATCACGGCATAGTAGCCCAACACCTCAAAAAAACGGCACTTGACGCCAATGTATTTGCACCATAAACTTGTACACTTCTTTTTTCGGGAGCTTGCCCTGTCCATCAAGGTAACCATACTGAAAAATACACGTTTTTACTATAGCAGAGTAACTTTGAAACGCTGCACTCGGAGTTGGCGGCGAAAATAAATTTCGCCTGCTCCTCGTTTGCGCGGACGAGGCTCGCGCCATCGTCCGTCAGAGCATTTTCAAAGTGAAAATGCTCTCATCACCACCAGGAAGGAACCCACTCCCTGCTGTATACGGTTTTCGCCTTTGGAAGCGAGACCATGCAGCGGGAAGTCTGTTCGCAACCAACAGGCCCACACGGCAAGGAAGGGACGCATGAATATATCGATCAACAAAGCACTCACCTTTGACGATGTTTTGCTTATACCCGGCTTTTCTACAATAACACCTGATATTGTAGACGTTACTTCGTTCCTCACCCCTTCCATCAAACTGAATATTCCCCTTATTTCCGCTGCAATGGATACGGTCACCGAATCTGCCATGGCAATTTCCATGGCCCGGAACGGGGGCATAGGCATCATTCACAAAAACTCTTCCATCCAGCAACAGAAACTGGAAGTGGAAAAGGTGAAAAAGTCTGAAAGCGGCATGATTACCTCCCCGGTGACTGTCAACCCGAAAGATACGGTTGCCAACGCCCTGGAACTCATGCAGGAATACCGCGTTTCCGGCCTGCCGGTGGTTCGCGGCAAAAAGTTGGTGGGCATTCTTACCAACCGCGATGTGCGTTTTGTGAGAGACAGCGAAACCACTCTGGTAAAAGAGGTGATGACCAGCCGCAGGCTTGTCACGGTGCCTGTGGGCACCACCCTTGAAGAGGCCAAGGAACACCTGCACAAAAACCGCATTGAAAAACTGCTGGTGGTGGACGACAACAAACAGTTGCGCGGCCTTATCACCATGAAAGACATAGAAAAAATTATCAAATACCCCAACGCCTGCAAGGATGACATAGGCCGTTTGCGCGTTGGCGCGGCCATAGGCGTGGGGGACGAATGCCTGCCCAGGGCCGAAGCCCTGATTGAAGCCGGGGTGGATGTTCTGGTGCTTGATTCGGCCCACGGCCATTCGCAGAACATTCTCTCCGCCGTTTCTGCCCTCAAGGCCGCCTGGCCGGGCATTTCCCTTGTGGCCGGAAACGTGGCCACCTACGAAGGGGCCAAGGCTCTTTTCAAGGCCGGGGCCGACACGGTGAAAACAGGCATCGGGCCCGGTTCCATCTGCACCACCCGCATTGTGGCCGGTGTGGGCGTGCCCCAGGTCACGGCGGTTGTCGATACGGTCAGGGCCGCGCGCGAGGTTGACGGTTGCATAATCGCGGACGGCGGCATCAAGTATTCAGGCGATCTTGTCAAGGCTCTGGCCTTTGGCGCGAACAGCGTCATGATAGGCAGCCTGTTCGCGGGCAGCGAGGAAAGCCCCGGCGAAACCATTCTCTATCAGGGCCGTACCTACAAGATATACCGGGGCATGGGTTCCATAGACGCCATGAAGGAAGGAAGCAGCGACCGCTACTTCCAGCAAAAGAGCAAAAAGCTCGTGCCGGAAGGCATTGTCGGCCGCGTGCCCTACAAGGGGCCTGTGGGCGAAAGCCTGTACCAGCTTGTGGGCGGCCTGCGCTCGGGCATGGGCTATGCGGGGGCCGAAAACCTGTCCGCCCTGTGCGAAAAGGCCCGGTTTGTGGAAATTTCCGCTGCCGGTCTGCGTGAAAGCCATGTGCACGACGTCATTATCACCAAAGAAGCTCCCAACTATCAGGTTGACAACAAATAACCCGCTTCCGGGGCCTTCCCGGAAACCCGCCCCAGGCAGTGGTTCACCTTGCCCGGGGCCTTCACGAGGATATTTATGGCTGCTTATTCCAAAGTGCTCATCATAGATTACGGCTCGCAGTACACCCAGCTTATTGCCCGGCGTGTGCGCGAGGCGGGCGTGTATTCCGCCATTCTGCCCTGTACGGCCAGCACTGCCGAAATACAGGCCGCGGCCCCTTCGGCCGTCATCCTTTCCGGCGGGCCGGACAGCGTTACCAACGAAGACGCCCCCGGCCTTGACGCCCTTGTTCTGAATCTCGGCGTGCCGGTTCTCGGCATCTGCTACGGTATGCAGCTTCTGGCCCATGTGCTTGGCGGCATGCTGGCGAGCGCCACAGACAGGGAATACGGCCCGGCCAGACTTTCCATCAGACCCTCGCGGCTTTTCGAGGGCATAGGCGACAGCGCCTTTACGGTGTGGATGTCGCATGGTGATCGGGTTCTTGAAGCCCCGGAAGGGTTTACGTCCATTGCCTCCACGGAAAACCTCAGCCTGGCGGCCATGGCCGACGAGCAACGCGGCATCTACGCCGTGCAGTTCCACCCCGAGGTGTTCCACACGGAAAACGGGCCGCTGATACTGCAAAACTTCCTTTACAACATTGCCGGTCTTGCCAAAGACTGGACCATGAGCGCCTTTGTAGACCGCTGCATTGCCGAATGCCGCGCCCAGGTGGGCGCCAGCAAGGTGGTACTCGGCCTTTCTGGAGGCATTGATTCCACCGTGGTGGCCGCCCTTCTCCACCGGGCCATTGGCGAGCAGCTTCACTGCATCTTCGTTGATCAGGGGCTTATGCGGAAAAACGAGGCGGCCCAGGTCAGAGCCACCCTGAACCAATACCTTCCCGGCCTGAACCTGAAAATGGTGGACGCCTCGGACACCTTCCTCTCTCGCCTCGCCGGTGTGGAAGACCCTGAACAGAAGCGGAAAATCATTGGTTCAACCTTTATCGACATCTTCGACAGGGAAGCCCTTGCCATTGAAGGCGTGGAATTTCTGGCCCAGGGCACCGTGTACCCCGATGTTATCGAATCATACAACGCCAAGGGCGTGGTCATCAAAAGCCACCACAATGTGGGCGGCCTGCCTGAAACCATGAAACTCAAGCTGGTGGAACCCCTGCGCGAGCTCTTCAAGGACGAGGTGCGCAGGGTGGGAAAGGAACTTGGCCTGCCCGATTCCGTGGTATGGCGGCAGCCCTTTCCCGGCCCCGGCCTTGCGGTGCGCATTCTGGGCGAGGTTACCCGCGACCGCATCGCGCTTTTGCAGGAAGCGGACGCCATTGTTCAGGCCGTGCTTGAAGAAACCGGCTGGTCGCGCAAGGTGTGGCAGGGTTTTGCCGTGCTGCTCCCCCTGAAAACCGTTGGCGTGATGGGCGATGCCCGTACCTATGACAATGTTATTGCCCTGCGCGTTGTGGACAGCGTTGACGCCATGACGGCAAACTGGACCCGCCTGCCCCATGATGTGCTTGCCGCCATTTCCCAGCGCATTGTCAGCGAAGTGCGTGGAATCAACCGCGTGGTGTTTGATATTTCCTCAAAGCCACCCAGCACCATAGAGTGGGAATAGCGCCATTTTTCCGGGCCGGAACAGCAGGGGACGCCCGCTCCTGCGGTTCCGGCAGGCGAAAGACGCTGAAAACCCTCTCTGGTGTGCCACTGGCAGGGTTTCTTTGCCAAAACCGAACCGGGCTGCGGGCTTGAAAAGGGTTGTTTCATGCTTGGAATTGGAACCAGCGAATTTCTAGTCATCATTGTTGTTGCCATTCTTGTGCTTGGGCCGGAACACCTGCCCCGCGTGCTACGAACAGTGCAAAAAGTGATGTCCGACTTCAGGCGTATCAGCACAGACTTTCAGCGCGCCGTAAACCTTGAGGCCCATCTGGAAGAGTTTACCGGCCCAAGCACCGCAAAAAATAGCACAACGAAAAAGAAAAAGAAGAAAAAGGCCGCGCCTCCTGCGGAAACCCCGGCCACAGCCGCCCCGGCGGAACCTGTGACCCCGGCAGCACCGACCGCCCCCCCCTCGACCACGGAGAGCGGGCCTGGGGTGCCCCAATCCGAAGGGGACGCCTGATGAGCATACCCTCGGACAGCAACGATCTTCCGGGCCAGACACCGGACACAAACCAGCCCTCTGAACAATTCTCTGACCAGACGGCCCAGCAGTCACCCGAGAAATCACCCGAACAGTCGCAGGGGCAGACGCCTGAACTCCTGCCACCCGAAGCACCGGGAAAACCCTCTGGCGAAACCCCGGCTGCGACTGCCCCCCTGGCCGAATCTTCCGACACTCCCGCAGAAGACCCTCCGGCCACTGCCGGGGCACACTGGCCTGCTGTTCACCCTGATCTGCTGGCCAATCTGGCCGCTGCCGAACGCATGTCTGCCAGACCTGCCGAACCCTCTTCCCCTGTTGCCGAAGCCTCTTCCCCTGCCCCGGACGCGGAATCGGAATTTTCTGTTCCCCCTTCCCCTGCCTGGGACGCGCCTCTCCCCTCCGAAGCTGAAGAAACTGACGGAGAGGCCCTGCCTGTCTATGAATTTGACGAGGCCACAGACGGCATTATGAAGGCGTCTGACCAGGATTCCGGCGAAGAAGAAGAGGAAGAAGAGGAGGAGGAGGAGGAAGAAGACGGCGAAGACGAAGAAGATCGCCCCCTCACCCTGCGCGACCACCTTGTCGAATTGCGCAAGCGCATTTGCCGGGCCTTTCTGTGGATTCTTGCCGGGTTCGTGGGCTGTTTTCCTTTCGCGAGTACGCTTTTCGGCTATTTGCAGGCCCCCCTTGTTGCGGTTATGCCCGAGGGCAGTACCTTTATTTTCACCGGCTTGCCCGAAGGCTTCTTTATTGAAGTGAAGGTGGCCTTTGTTGCCGGGCTGTTCATCACAAGCCCGATGGTCTTCTACCAGATTTGGTGTTTTATTGCCCCCGGCCTGTACAGGGAAGAAAAGATATACATCATTCCTCTGGCCCTTTTCTCTGCCATCTGCTTCATTGGCGGAGCTTCCTTCTGCTTTTTTGTAGCCTTCCCCTTTGCCTTTGAATTTTTCATGAGTTACAGCACGGAAACCATCAAGGCCATGCCCTCCATCAGCGAGTATCTGCATCTTGTATTGCAAATGCTGCTTGCCTTTGGTCTGGTATTTGAATTGCCCCTCTTTGTGCTCTTTCTCTCGCGCCTTGGTATGGTGACCGCCGCGCAGTTGCGCCGTTTCCGCCGCTATGCCGTGCTTGTGAACGTTATTCTGGCCGCGATTCTGACCCCGCCCGATGTATTTTCACAGCTTCTCATGGCCGGGCCGCTCCTTCTGCTGTATGAAATAAGTATTCTCATTGCCGTGATCTTCGGCAAAAAACCCAAGGACAAAGACGCCGAAGAGGGCGACCCCGCATCGGCCCCCGAGGGCTCTCCAGCTGTTGCGGACGCGGCCCCTGGCGGGGTGCAGGCAACCGAAAACAGACAGGGCGACTAGGGCCTGTTAACACAAGGGTCTTTTTGCCCCCTGGCTGCGTTGGAAAGCATTTTTATTCCAGTCGAGTACCGCAAAAGTACACTCCTTCCATAAAAATGCTTTCCGCCTT
>JGI994J12354_10003131_pt1 | contig 15657 bp, 13 predicted proteins | sample IntmicLarv3ML3BL_FD_12354 | JGI IMG/M metagenome (IMG submission 12354)
ATTTAAACTTAAATCATACTCAATCAACCCAGTTTTTGGAAAAATAATTAGTTGAGCAGCAAGTTCAATATCACTACTTCCCTCTTCAAATCCCAATCTAACAAGTAAATCATGTATTTCTCCAACAGTTATTCCTGTATCCAACTTCAAGGCTCTTTGAACATAATTTGTTAATGCCTCTTGATATTTTAAAATATCTTCTCTTTGTAATTCTAATTCTTGTAAATTAGTTTCAGCTTGTTTAATTCTAGCTTTAACCTCATTTAATCTCAATTCAGACTCTGATTTGTTTTTATCAGCTTGTTTCATTTCACTAATTGTTTCACTCAATTCTGAAAAAAGTTCTTCCAAAGTATCGAGTTGTTTTGTTTCTTTCAACTCTTTCAAATCAATACCAGCAACCAAATTATCATATGAATTACCACATCCTAAATAATTATCAGTATAATCCTCAATATTTGCTACAAGTTCTTTTTCCATATTAGCATCTTCTGATTTTAATGATTCTATAGAATCAATTTCAGTTTGCTTTAATCTCAATACCACGCTATCAAAGCTCTTTAAATTATATAATCTTTCTAATATTTTTTTTACATCTGAAGAAATAGTGTTTCCCATTGTAATCACTCCTCACCTATTATAGATAAAATTATAGCAGAGATTAAGTAAAATGTAAACGACTAATAAGCCGACTAATGTTAAAGTTTTATGAAAATGAGAGCAGTAAAAACTATAATGTATTATATAATATACCTCGAAAAGAAAACGTATTTTTATATGGCAGATAAAAGAAAAACTTTAACATTCATTCTCCCATTATCATATACTACAATTAGAAAAGAGGAGGATTTATATAATGAAAAAGAAAATAGCTTTTTTTCTTTTAATTATTATTGTTATTGGAGTTTGCATTATCACTTACAAAAAAATGACTGAAAAAAATGATAATAAACTCACTAAAATTAAAGTGGCAGAAGTTACTCACAGTATGTTTTATGCTCCATTGTATGCAGCAATTGAAAATGGATATTTTAAAGATAACGACCTTGATATTGAAATTATTTTAACACCTGGCGCTGATAAAGTGAGCGCTGCTGTCTTATCTAATGATGTTCAAATAGGTTTAGCTGGTCCAGAATCAACAATATATGTTTATAACGCCAAAGAAAGTGACTACTTAATCACATTTAGTGGTTTGACAAAAAGAGATGGACAATTTATTTTATCTAGAAACAAAATAGATAACTTTTCAACAAGCGATTTAATAAACAAACATATTCTTGTTGGACGAATTGGCGGAATGCCATCACTTAGTTTTGAAAATGCACTTAAAAACACAAATATCGTTCCATCACTAATCAACATAGACTATTCAGTTGATTATGCATCATTGAGCGGAGCTTTTATTGGTGGAAATGGAGACTTTGTAAACCTATTTGAACCACTTGCAACCAAATTAGAAAAAGAGGGATATGGTTATGTTGTTGCCAGCGTCGGAGATTTAGCTGGCCCAGTTCCATATACTGCATTTTACTCTAGAAAAAGTTTTCTAGAAAATAACCAAGATCTTATAAAAAAATTTACTGATGCTATTGCAAAAGGATTAAAATTTGTTGAAGAGAATGACGCAAAAACAATAGCACAAACAATTATCAATCAATTTCCAGATTCATCACTAGAAGATGTCACAACTATTGTTGATAGATACAAAAAATGTGATTCATGGTTGAGTAATCCATATATAAGTGAAGAATCATTTAATAATTTACAAGATATTATGATTTCTGCAAACCAAATAGATGAATATGTTGATTACAATAAACTAATACAAAACATACATAAACCTTAAAATTAAGTAAAGAGCTGAAAATTCAGCTTTTTATTATTTAACAAATGTTATTGCACTTGAATATAATACACTAGTTGGGATGTGTTTAAACAATATGGATTCTATTTTAGAAATTCAAAACTTATCAAAAACCTATCATACAAAAAATGGTGAAATCGAAGCAATCAAAAACATCGATTTAACAATTAAAAAGGGCGATTTTATTGCTATTGTTGGTAGTAGTGGTTGCGGAAAAAGCACACTCCTATCGATTTTAGCTGGACTAGATGAGGCAACATGCGGAAAAATAAATTTCAAAAACAATGCCAAAATTGGTTATATGCTCCAACAAGACGCTCTTTTTCCATGGCTAAATATACTAGAAAATACCACTCTAGGATTAGATATCAACAATATCAAAACAAAAGAAAATATAAATTATGTTAAAAAACTACTAAAAAATTATCACTTAAGTGATTTTACTTATAAATTTCCAAACCAACTATCTGGTGGAATGCGCCAAAGGGCTGCTCTAATTAGAACGCTAGCAACAAAACCAGATATTTTACTACTAGATGAACCATTTTCAGCACTTGATTACCAAACCAGCCTTGCAGTTAGTGATGATGTATATCGAATTATAAAAGAAGAAGCGAAAACTGCAATTATGGTAACCCATGATTTAGCGCAAGCCATAAGTATGGCAGATACCATTATAGTACTATCCAAACGACCTGCAGTAATCAAAAATATATATAAAATTGATTTAAGTAATAAAGGGTTTCCCATTGAAAACAGAAAAGCAAAAGAATTTGCCAAATACTATGAAATGATCTGGAGGGATTTAGATGTCAATGTCACTTGAACAAAAAAAATATTTGAAAAACATTAGAAAAACAAAAATTAAAGTTAAATTATGCCAATTATCAATAATTTTTATTTTACTAATTAGTTGGGAATTAGCAGCATTTTATAAAATCATTAACCCCTTTATTTTTTCAAGTCCCTCTGCAATCATTCAAACTATTCATAATTTATTTCAGCAAAACAACCTGTTTCCTCATATTTTTACTACTGTTTTCGAAACAATTATCGCTTTCAGTCTAGGAATTGGCCTAGGAATGATTATCGCCATTATACTATATCGCTATACATTCATCGCTAAAGTTATTGATCCATACCTCACACTCCTAAATTCTCTACCAAAAATAGCACTTGGACCAATTCTAATCATCTGGATTGGTGCCAACACCAATTCCATTATCGCTATGGCATTACTCATAAATCTAATTATCAGCATTACTACCATTTATAATGGTTTTTGTGCAACTGATCCAATAAAGCTAAAACTTATGCAATCATTTAAATCAAATAAATTGCAAATATTAACGAAACTAGTAATTCCAGAGTCCTACCCCACTATAATCAGCAGCTTAAAATTAAACATTTCGATGTCCCTGATTGGTGTTATTATGGGCGAATTCTTAGTAAGTAAAAAAGGTATTGGTTATCTAATAATGTATGGAACTCAAGTATTCAACTTAAATTTAGTAATGAGTGGAATTACTCTTTTATTAATAATCTCTTTTATTCTATATCAAATTGTTTCTCAGATTGAAAAAAAATTATTAAAAAAATAACGAAAATTCGTTATTTTTTTAACATCTCAATTTCCACAGATAAGGAACTATTAAAATCAATTTCTACTTCCGCATCAAGATAAACCCTAATCTTATTTTTTTCAATTGTCTCACTTAATGTCCCCTCTTTAAAAACCACATAATAATATAGTCCATCTTCTAAAGTAGGTAAGTCACCTAATCTAACAATTTTACCATTCACAATAGCCTTTATCTTATCCAAACCTATTGTAGAGGTTTTACTAATTGTAAAAACTAATCTGTAATCAATAACTCCCATTTTATAATTTTGAATTAAAACATCAAATTGCTCAGCTTCTAATGCTTCTAAATCACTTAACTGTCTTATTCCTGTTTTAGAAAAATTCTCATCAACATAGTAATCAAAATACGATAAACTAGCATATGAAGCTGCAATTGCTGCATAATCATTTGCTTCAAAATTTTTCCAGATAGGTATTGAAATTAAAATCAATCCAATCATCATAACTATTTCTAAAATTAAGGATCTAATCCTCTTATTCAACACTTCCATCATTATAACCCCCTCGAATAACAATGAATTAAAAAATATGACAGTTATTCTATCATATTTTTACAAAATGTCAAATTCAGTTCTTCAATTTAGGTAATTCGAATTCCTCTTCATCACTTGTAGTAACAACCTCAGAAATTATTGGAATATCTGCATTTCTAACAGCATTTTCATTATTTACCTCATCATTAACTGGAACATCCTCAGCAAGACTAGGCATATCTGGATAAATATTTAAATCAATTGGAATAAATTCATAAATAACTGGCAACTTAGTTGAATCAATATCAAGAGCACCATTTGATTTAAACTTCTTTTTCAATTTTTCCTTACGTTTCTTCTCTTTTTTTTCTTTTTCTATATCAACCAAATTATTTTCATCATCAAGTTCTTTAACTTGTTTTTTTACACCAACAACTTTAAACACTTTTAAAACATCATAAATTATTATTCCCAAAGCTGGTATAACAATTACAAATAACCATCCACCTTTACTTGCCAAAAAAAACTGAATTCTACCTAATTGTGGAATTTTAAAAATAACTTTACCCAAGATATCATCAATTGTTACCAATGATGTATCTTGAACCATTACAGCATCTCCCTTTGTTACAAATTGTTTTTGTCCATCAACCTCAACAATATCATCAATACGATGAGTAACTGTCATTCCAAGATTAAGGCGATTAGTTGAAATAAATGTAATAACATCTCCCTGTTTTAAATCATTAGCATCCTTAACTGGCACATCAACTATAACATCATAAAGTAAAATTGTTGGTTCCATACTTGTACTAATAATTGTATAAAGTGAAAAAGGCGGTTCATATGTCTCACCTTTAGAAGCATATAATTGAACAGAAACAGCATAAAACACTAATGCTCCGGCAATAAGGATAAGCACTAAAAAAGCTGTCCATGATACAACATTGGAAACAAATTTTAAGACGGACTTAAACTGTCCATAAGTTTCTTTTTTACTCATAGCCCTGCTCCTTATTCTCATCTATTATTATAATCCATTGAAATAAAAAAAACAAGAAAAAAGGCACCGAAAATTCGGTGCCTAAATATATTAATTTGCACTAACCTGAATTACTCCAGAGAAAGTTTTTCCTTGATCAACATCTTGTGAATAATTTCTATCAATATATTTGAATGAAATTTCATAAGTATGTGTTTGACCAACCTCAAGTGTTATTCCTGAAAGCATAGTAGTATTACTTGACGGAGCTTGTTGATTAGTCGCAACCACAACACCATTTTGCTTAATGGTATAAACTAAATCAGCCTTTCCAACAAAAGTATTCGTTACACTTTTCCAATCAAGATTATATGAAACACGTCCCTCACCAGTGTTTTTTACTGTAAAAGTTTTCGGTGTTGTACTTTCCCAACCAGGTCTAATTCCATTTGCTAAGAAACCTGTACCATCTTGATATGCAATAGACAATACTTTAGATGTTGAAATAACATTTCCGTTCCCCTCACCATCAACTACAGTATTTTCATTATGATCTAAACAATTATAATCACATTTACCATCACCATTTGTATCACAATTATAATCACAAACACCATCATTATTTACATCACAGTTCCAATTACATGTCCCACTTCCAGTAGTATCACAATTATAATCACATTTGCCATCTCCATTTGTATCACAATTATAATCGCATTTGCCATCACCATTTATATCACAGTTATAGTCGCACTTGCCATCATTATTCGTATCACAATTTAAATCACATTTGCCATCTCCATTTGTATCACAGTTATAATCGCATTTACCATCACCATTTATATCACAATTTAAGTCGCATTTACCATCATTATTTGTATCACAATTATAATCACACTTGCCATCTCCGTTTGTATCACAGTTATAATCGCATTTACCATCTCCATCTGTATCGCAATTTTGTTTACACAAACCTCCACAGTTGTAATCGCACTTGCCATCTCCATCTATGTCACAATTGTAATCACAAATATTATCACCATTTACATCACAATTTAAATCACAAATTCCATCTCCATCTGTATCTTGATTCATTAAATTACTATCTGGCTTTCCATCTCCATTTGTATCGCAATTATAATCGCACTTGCCATCCCCATCTACATCAATATTAATATCTGGAATCTTATCTCTATTTGTATCACAATTAATGTCACACTTTCCGTCTCCATCTAAATCAATATTAATATCTGGTTTTCCATCTCCATCTAAATCCAAATTAGTATCAGGAATCCCATCACCATTTACATCACAATTTAAATCGCATTTTCCATCCCCATCTATGTCTTGGTTAACTAAATTACTATCTGGTTTCCCATCACCATTTGTATCGCAGTTAAAATCACATTTACCATCATTATCATAATCAATATTTAAATCAGGTATTCCATCTCCATCTGTATCAATATTAATATCTGGTTTCCCATCACCATTTACATCTAAATTAGTATCAGGTATTCCATCTCCATTTGTATCGCAATTAATATCGCATTTGCCATCCCCATTTGTATCTTGATTAATTACATTTTTATCTGGTATTCCATCTCCATCTGTATCGATGTTATAATCAGGTATTCCATCATTATTTATATCGATGTTGATATCTGGTTTTCCATCTCCATCTAAATCAATATTAGTATCAGGAAATCCGTCTCCATTTACATCACAATTCAAATCACAAATTCCGTCTCCATTTGTATCTTGATTCATCAAATTTTTATCTGGTTTCCCATCCCCATTTGTATCAATATTAAAATGTGGTACTCTATCACCCTTATAATCAATATTAATATCTGGTATTCCATCTCCGTCTACATCAATATTAATATCTGGTTTTCCATCTCCATCAATATCGATATTAATATCCGCTATTCCATCTCCATCAATATCACAATTTAAATCACATTTTCCGTCTCCATTTGTATCACAATTCAATGTGCACTTATTAGCATTATTCTTATATATTTGAATAAATGAATAAGTAGCACCAGTTGCTGAGACAAGAAAAATTAACAAGAAAATTATTATTAATAACATTCTTTTCTTTCTTTGTTCTTTCTCTACATCTTCCTCTAATGCAGCATTCTCTACCAACAAGGTATTTTGTTTTTCATTAAGAATTTTTGTTTGTTCTAAATCATTTAGATTAGTTTGTTCAGGTTTCATAATAAGCGCTCCTTACTATATGCGTACTATATGCAAAGTATAACACAACCTTTAAGTTTAAATCAACAAAAAAAACCTAAATATAGGTTTTTTAAATGTTTGATATCAAATTATGCAGAAACTGCATTAGCTTCAACTTCAATTTTACCAGAGAATGATTTGTTTTGATTGTAATTTTGTTCTGAACCAGTTTCTCTAAATGTAACAACTAAAGTATAACTATGAGTTGCACCAGCAGGAATTGTTATTGTATTTTCAATAGCACCCGCAGCTGTTGGCATTGTAACATTAGTTTTAGATAATCCAGCATCATTTGTTAAAGTATAAACTAATTCATCAAGATGTGCAGCATCAAATGAGTTTGAAATAGCTGCCCATTTAACATTATAAGTCATTGGTACTTCACCGTTATTTTTAACAGTAAATGTAGTTGAAGCAGTCGCTCCAGGAACTACACCAGACGAATCGTTTCCTAAGATTAAATCTTGTCCACTCGTATAGACAATCCCAAGACTTGCAGTTTTAACTTCCACGACACTTGCAGATGCATTTCCAGTTACTGAAGTAGTAAAGTATGCAAACGTTGCACCTACCACTGCTACCAATAATGTTGCCACTGCAATAATTGTCAAAAATACTGTATGTTTTCTGTCCATTTCTATATACCTCCTCTATAATTAACATGTTATCAAATAAAATTATTTAATGCAACACATTTTTTATCTTCCGACATTATATTTTTTATGTTATCATATACTCATATGAAAAAAAATATTAAATATCTCGTTGCTTTTGCAACGCCAATTGTTATTTTCACTCTAGCATTACTAATATGCAATTGCTATCCACTGGGCGATAATATTCTTCGCGTATTTGACGCAAAGTCTCAATATCCTGGATTCTTTTTAGGTCTCAAAGATTACTCGAATTACAGTTTTAACGTCGGATTAGGGATGAATTATTATGGCACTGCAACCTATTATTTAACTAGCCCATTAAACATTCTCATCCGCTTTTTTAGTATTAACAACTTTGACATTTTTTATACAATAATCATCATAGTTAAAATAGGTCTTTGTTCCCTTTTCATGAATATTTATTTAAACAACATCAAAAAAAGTAAATGGACCATTATTTTTAGCACCTGCTATGCTCTTTGTGGATACATTAGTGCTTATTACTATAATGTTATGTGGTTAGATGGAGCATACATGTTACCATTAGTAATGCTTTGCATTGATAAACTAATTGATAAAGACAAATTATTACCCTATTATATAACTCTATGCTTAACAATAATATTTAACTATTATATTGGTTACATGATTTGCATTTTCTCATTTATCTATTTTATTTTCAAAATAATTAATACAAATAATGCCAAAAAGAAAAAAATTATTAACTTCATTGTTATATCTCTTCTAGCAGGCTTAACAACTACCTTTATTCTTCTTCCATCAATGCATGCACTCCTATTAGGAAAAGCTAATGGATTTGATAGTGGATGGACCAAATATTTTGAAATCAACAAAAATATTTTAAGCTTCTTTTATAACCTAAGTCCTGCATATTTAAAAAGTGGTGATCAAGCTTATGGACCTGCTCAAATATACACTAGTTTATTCATTGCAATTCTATTTATATTAATGTTTTTTAACAAAAGAATTACTAAAAAATTTAAAATTTCAACTTTCATTATTTTATTATTTTATATTTTATCATTTAGCTTCAATTTATTAGACTTTGCTTGGCAATTCTTTCAAAAACCAATTTGGTGGCAAAGTAGATACTCATTTACATTTAGTGCATTTCTCGTATACATCGGCTACTATTCATTTATTAATGCTGATACATTAAACATAAAAACTAAACATTATATTTCGATATTTTTTAGTTTTGTAGCTTTAATAACAACTTCTTTTATTATTACAAACTATAAGAGAATTGAAATACCCCATATTTTATTTTTGATATTTAGTATCCTGTTGATAATTATATATTTATACACAGCCAAAAACAAAAAACTTCACTTTCTATTAATAATTTTTATCATTTTCGAACTAGGAATTAACTCATATTCATCAATAAAACACAATCTAACTGGTTCAACTATTGAATCACATAAAATGATTAGTAATATAACAACACAAACTGTTAATGAAGTATTAGAAAATGATTCATCATTTTACCGAATGGAACTGTTAAATAATCAAACATTCAATGATGGTTTAATCTATAATTATAATGGAATAAACTACTTTAATTCTGTTAGAAATCAAAAATTCGTTAATTTTGCAGAACATCAAGCAAACTTCCGTGTTAGTTCAGGAGCTAGCATAATAATGGATAGATTTGATCCTTATATAACTTCAATGTTAAATATTAAATATTTTATTGGTGCTAACATGGATTACTTTATTCAAAAAAGTAATCAAAAAACTTCCTACACAATTTATGAAAATCCATACCCATTAAGTCTTGGTTTCATAATAGAAGATCATTGTATTAGCAACAAATCATATTACGAAAACATCCATACCATGTTTAAATGTATGACTACTATAAATGATCCTATATATATAGATAGCGAAGAATTTTTTATAAATAAAATACAGCAAGATGGTGCTATAATAATTGAATATAAATTTGATAGAGAATACTTACTTGCACCATTAAAAAATAATGTTTTTACTCAAAGAAGCACAATATTTATTAACGATGAACAAATAAATATTTCTTATCCATATTTGATGGTAAGAAAAGATGATACTATAAAAATAAAATATAATGACATTTTTGTCTATAGTTCTGATGAAATGGATTTTAAGTTATTAGATATTAATACTTATGAAAAACATATGGACATTTTAAACCAAAATTTATTAAATATTAAAGAAAATTCTACCCACTTAATCGAGGGTGAAATAACAACTAATCAAGAATCCATACTATTTTTATCAATTCCATATGAAGAGGGCTTTAATATTAAGGTCAATGGTAAAAATCAAGAACCAATTATTCTATTTGATACATTTCTTGGACTAAACTTAAATTCAGGTGAAAATATTGTTACAATTGACTATACACCAAAAGGATTAAAACCCGGAATGATTATATCAACAATAAGCTGTCTATTAGCAATAATATATATTTCTAAAAACAAAAAAAAGTGATATACTTACATTATTAAGAAGAGGTAATTTATGAAATTAAGTGTAATTATTCCTTGTAAAAATGAAGAGGGAAATGTAAAAAATATTTTTGAAAAATTAAATAAAGTATTATCCAATATTAAACATGAATTGATTTTTATCGATGATGGTAGTAATGACAAAACACTAGTTCGTCTGCGTGAAATTCATCAACAAAACCCAAATGAAGTAAAAGTTTTAAGTTTTTCTAGAAATTTTATGAAAGAAGCCGCAATGTATGCAGGACTTCTGCATAGTAATGGTGAATATACTTGTATCATTGATGGTGATATGCAACAAAACCCATTATACTTAATAAAAATGTTAGAGTTTCTAGATAATAACAATGAATTTGATCAAGTAGCAATGATTCAAGAAAAACGAAAAGACAGTTTTCTTTCTCGTTTTTTAAAAAAATGTTTTTATAAGTTTATTACTAAATTAAGTGACGTAGAATTTGTTAATGCTGCTAGTGATTTTAGAATGTTCAGAAAAAATGTTAAAAATGCTGTGTTAAGTGTTGGTGAACAAAATCGTTTCTCAAAAGGAATATTCGCATGGATTGGATTTAATACAAAATACATGCCATACAATGTGGAAAAAAGAGCCTCTGGAACTACTAAATTCAATCTGAAATTTAGCTTCAAATATGCATTTGATGGCATCATTAGCTTTAGTACTAAACCACTTAGATTTGCAACTTATTTTGGACTTCTTTCTTCTGTTTGTTCATTTGTCTACACAATAATAATTATAGTTCAAAAACTAGTTTTTGGAATTGATGTTGCTGGTTACGCCTCAACAATGTGTATAATTTTATTAATCGGTGGAATTCAATTAATAACGATTGGAATTCTTGGAGAATATTTAGCCAAAACTTATATGGAAACAAAAAAAAGGCCCATATTTATTATAAAAGAAAAAATAGGGTTTGATGAAGATTCTATTCTCTAAAAAATATATATACTATTCACATAGCTATTCAGCCAATAGTCAATAAAGCGCTCTGAATGTTAACCTATTATTGTAGGTGTTGCATTATGAACAGTAAAATAAAAGAAGTACAAATTGAGGGTGGTATATTTATATTCAAATTATACCAAATTTTAGAAGATAAAAATATTAGCATTAACAAATTAATGCGCGATACTAATACAGATTTTAAAGTAATCCAAAGGCTTGCAAAAGGAGACTGTATTCGAGTAGATTTAGCAATAATAGCCAGATTATGCGCATATTTAAAGTGTGATTTTGAAGACATCATCGAACACAAAAGAAATTCTGAATTAATAATGAACTAAGAAAAAGAGATTGATTTGTAATAATCAGTCTCTTTTAACTTAAGAATTTTTTTAAAGTAGTTTTCAAGAAGCTTCTATCAACTGGCTTTGGAACATATTCATCAAAACCAAGACTCAAATAACGCTCACGCATTCCCTCAACTGCATCAGCAGTCAATGCAACAACAGGTATTCTAAAATTTTCTATTTTTCTTAATAATTTTAAAGTTTGAACACCATCTAATTTGGGCATCATTATATCAAGGAGTATTAAATCATAGCTACTGCCACCAACAATCTTACTCAAACATTCATCACCAGAAAGTGCCTTATCAATAATTGCTTCTTCCCTTTCAAGTAATCTACTTGCAACTTTAAGATTAATTTGATTATCATCAACAATCAAGATTTTTTTTCCTTTAAGAAAGTTTTCTTTTGCATCAAAAGATTGTTCAAGTTGCTCCATAGAACCAAATTCTTGATTTAATCTAATAGTAAATTTACTTCCCTTACCATAAACACTATCAACATCAATACTTCCACGCATCATATCAAGTAACTGCTTAGTTATAGCAAGTCCAAGTCCAACACCCTCAACAGTACTATAATCATCATCAAGTCTTTCAAATTTGCTAAATAACTTGTCTATCTTACTTTCCATTATTCCAATTCCTGAATCTTCCACAATAATAGCTAATTCGCATATACTTTGATTAAAATTACAAGTAATCCTTAAATTAATAAAACCAGTTGCAGTATATTTTACAGCATTAGTCATTACATTCAAAATGCACTGTTTAAGTCTTTTTTTATCACCATACAAAATTTTTGGAATATCTGGATTAACCAAACAAGTAAACTGGATTGGTCGCTCTCCTATTTTAGCATTAACTATTCGCTTAACTTCATCAATCATTTCATAAAAGTCATAATCGGCTTTAACAATATCTAAATTACTAGTTTCAATTTTAGAAATATCTAAAACTCCACCTATTATATCTAATAAAACATTTGATGAAATCATTATGTCTCTTGCATCTTCCTTAGCTTCATCCAAGGTTTCAGCATACTGTAAATTTTGTGAAAGTCCAACAATTGCATTAAGTGGCGTTCTAATTTCATGTGATACATTTGACAAAAAATCACGCTTAACATCATTAGAACGCTCTACTTGCTCTTTTGCTATTGCTAATTTTTCCACTACCCCAACATCAGGGTTTTTTATTGTAAAAAACATAATTAAAGCAATATAAGCAAAAATCATTGCCTCCAAATTTATTGTTGGAATAATTAATCTCATTGAAGAAGAAAAAACAATCAAAAACATTAATAAAAATAAAGGAAAAAACTTTTTAAATTTTGCATCCTTATTTCTTAACAGAGCACTAAAAATCACCACAACAATCGACATTGTATAAATAATACAGGACAAATACAACGCATATGTTGATGTTCCAACTAATAAAGATTGATTTTTAATTTCAACAATATTCAAATCAAATCCTAAAATAGCAAGTGATGCAATCACATTATATATTAAGGTGAAAACTCTAAGTTTTATCGAAATTTTTCCACCACCAAAAGCAAGATTAATTATATAAATAAACAAAATCCACACTATTAACAATGAAAAAATATAATTAATTTTAACAAGATACATTGTAATATTAGAAAATCCAAACATATTCTTACAAACAACTGCAATACAAGATGCAAAAGCATTGACAGCAGTTAAAATTATATAATACGAATACATTTTTGTTTCAACATTTTTAACTCTTCGTTTAGAAAAAAATATGATATTAACAGTTACAGCTATAATCAAAGCACAAACTGGAAAATATAAATCACTCATTATGTTGACACCTCTTTTCTGAAATTTCTAAAAATAATAATTAAAAAATGGGGTAGTAAAAAGACACCTAAATGTCTTTTCGCTAAAAATCATTGCATGTATTAAATATAATACATGTAAATCATATCATAATATTTATCAAAAGTCTCCTCATGAAACTCACATTTGACAAAAAATTTACACAAAGTAAACGACATATCATTTATCTTATAATTCTCATTTTTGCACGCATTAATCAAGAATACTACAAATCAATAACAATTGTCTACATGTTATTTAAGCATTACTGTAAAGTCATTTTTAATAATATATAAGGCATCGTTTATAATTTAATAGCTAATATTCTTTTTAAGTTCATCTATATGTTTACAAAGTTCATTTTCAAACAAAGTGTTTTCTGCTAATTCTAAAAACCATTCTTCACTTTCAGCAACATACTTTGCTATCCACTTATCTGATGCATGATGTGCCTCAGATAAATTATGAATTCTATCTGCCAACTTCACTGCTTTAGCAAGTTCATTTAACTTAATTCTACTCATATACTCATCCATTTTATAATCTTCTTCTTTTGTTAATAATTTTACAGCATTAGCTATCTCATAAGTAGAAATAGACAATATTTCTTCATAAGTAGTTTGAGTGTCTTCAAGCAAATCATGAAATAAACCCACAATTTGATAATCCTCACCATATCCCGCTTCTTTTAGGATATCTGCAACAGCAAACGGATGTAAATAATATGGAGTCCCTTGTTTTCTTTTTTGATTCCCATGCCTAGTTTTTACTAACTCTTTAAATTCATTAAAATTCATATCCAACCTCAAATTTCTATTTAACACTATTACCATATAGTTTTAATGTATCTGTAATATTCCAACATTTTATTTCGATAACATTTGTCATCAGGTGACATAATCGGCTTTAAACTATCAATTATTTCTTTTGTATATTCCAACAAATTCATGTTTTGATTAAATGGAGAGTTCAAATCATTAATACTTTTAATATCTACATTATATTTCTCAATCAAATATTTTAAGAAATCTACTTTCCCTACTGAATTTTTTATAAGCCTTGCTAATATTTTATCAATGTTTTCTTTGACAGCACCATTTTGTTCAAAATATTTAAATATTTCTAAATCCAAAACGATTGCCATTAAATCACTTTCGCTATTACCCCACTCGGGATATTTACGAAAAATATCTAATCCTTTTTTGTGTAGTGATTTTAATGCTTCCAAATTACTACTTAAAATTGATTGAAATAATGCATCATAATTTGCACTACTATCTAAAGAATCATAATCAGCTCCAATTTCTAGAAGAAAATCTACTTTGTCATTCTGCTTAGCTCTAATAGAGTAGATAAGCAATATGGAAAGTATTGTTGATTTATTTGTAATTGACTTTTTCGTTAGAAAAAAATCAAAAATTTCCAAATTCTCTTGTTGTATTATGTCTTTGAATTCATCCATAGTATAAGTTTCTACAATTTCTTTTGCTTCCATAAAATTACCTCAAATCTATAAAATATTATACATTGATTTTTATAAAATAAAAACCATTGAATAAATTCCAACGATTTTCCTTATGACTCCAAAAGTTGGAGTGAATTTACAATTGGAGCGTGCTACCTGTCTTATTACAGTTTTTTTTTATCATCTCACTATTATAAAATTACCACATTTTCAGTTAGTAGTCCAGTTATTTTTTTTCATATTTTTTGCAATTTTGAATCTATTTTTTTTAATATTTATTTGGCAAATTATAACTTATAATTATTTATTTTTATAAATTAAACCCTCTTCCAAAGCGTAAGGTATAATTTCATTTTTTAATGTATTGGATAAAATATTTTGATTGTCTTCTGCTCCAAACCACATAAAACTCTCTATTTCTTCTGATATAGTTAACTCGCCTTCTAATAATCCATTATACTTGAATATGTACATGTGAATTTTTAAATTTGGGTCACTAGTCGCTGTTTCAATAAAATCCATTATAAAATTAATTTTTGATTCATCAAATAATGCTTTTTCTCCTAATTCTTCATGGCATTCCCTTATAGCGGCTTGTAAGGGCGTTTCGCCTTTTTCAACACGTCCACCTATCATTTGATAAGTTGGTCTTTTT
>JGI994J12354_10003132_pt1 | contig 15655 bp, 10 predicted proteins | sample IntmicLarv3ML3BL_FD_12354 | JGI IMG/M metagenome (IMG submission 12354)
CCAGTCCGTCCGGCAAAGAGTCCAGCCAGTCGCCTATACCAAGCTCCCTCGCCAGTTTATCGCACATCTCGCGCGTGATACCGCTGTTGCCGAGCGCGATATTGTCATATATGCTCATGGTGAAGAGCGGGTTGTTCGACGACACATACACTGCACTCTTAAACAGCCTTTCGCGGTCGGCAATTTCACCGTCCACCAAAAACGCTCCATATGGCGCGTCGTACAACCCTGTCATAATCTTCAAAAACGTGGTTTTGCCGCATCCGCTCTCGCCTATCAGCACATGCGACTGCCCCTTGCGAAGTGATATGCTGAAATCATGCAGTATATCTGCGTTTTCGTCGTATGCAAAGCGGATATTTTGGATGTCCAGCGTGTCAACGGAGTCGTACGCGCCGTCGTCGGTTTCGTCTGCACAATTATCCTGTTCAGACACCTCCAGCAGTTCGTATACACGCTGCCACGCAATCTTTTCGCGCGCATATCCACGCGTACTGGCAAGCACAATACGCATCGGAGTCGTAAAATCGCGATACACAGCGATAAACGCGAGTATCTGCCCGATCGACATATTGCCCTGTATGCTCGACATACCGATAATGATGATTACGCCCAGGAAAAACCCTTCGCCAACAAGGTTGTATATGCCCTCCGACGCAGAGCTGACCTTTTGGGAGTTGAACGTACTCTTGTTATACACGCGCTTGATGCCCAAAAAAGAGTTCATAACATAATCCCTCGCCTTATAGGTCTTGATGGTATCCATCCCATGCCCCACGCCCTCAACAACGGCTGTCAGCTCACCCACCGTCTTGCGCTCTATGCTCTGGAACCGCTTATACAGCTTGGTTGTGTAGTAGTTAACAACGCTAAGCCCCACCGAAAATCCCACTACGATAATGCCCGCAACCAGGTTAAGGCTAATCATAAACGCCGCCTGCAATACCAGCAAAAATATGCTTCCGAGAATGGTCGAGAACACATTGCCAACCATGTCGGACGCAATATCTATATCGTTGCGGTATATGGATTGCAGCTCGCCTGTCGAGTATTTTTCGTATTTCAAAAACGGTATCTTGGAAAGGTGCTTAACAACACGCACCTGCGTTTCCACACGCAATCTTCCGCAAATTTTCGAATCGACGATCCCCCCTACCACACGCAATACATAAAAACTAAACATAATCGCCGACGCAAGCAGTACAATCAGTATAAAATCCCATATCCCGTTTGGAAATCCCGCCTGTATCGTGTCTGCTATAGTTTCTACAAAACTCACGCCGCCTATGCGTCCGAGCGACGAAAGTATAGCCAAAACCACCATGCCGGTAATGCTCCATTTGTTATTCCTCAGAAATTCTTTATAAATATAGTTCCCCTTACGCTTCATATGTACCACTCCCTTCCGACAATATCGCCGCTTCGCGCACAATACCCGCCTCAACATGAATCACGCGGTCAAACGTGTACGCGATATTCTCGTGGCAGACAAATATGACTGTCTTATCCGCGAATTCGCGCTCCAGAAGCTGTGTTATCGCCAGGATATTCTCTTTGTCAATACTTGCGAATATCTCGTCGCCCAAAATCAAACTTATCTCCTTTTTGCGATACAGCGCGCGCCCGATATTCAGCCGCTGTTTTTCACCCTGCGACAGCAGCTTCGGCGCGGAATCGTATATTTTATCCAGATTCAAATCGGCGAGAATACTCCTGCAACGTACGTCGTCATACTGCCTTGATAATGCCATATTTTCGCAGACCGTGCCGTCGAGCATATTGCTGTCCTGCGTGATATATAGGTATTTGTCCGACACGCTGTCAAGATTTATAACGGATATCTCGTAGTCGCCGTAGTAGATACCGCCCGAAGTCGGCTTGTACAGACCCGCGATAAGATTGAGCAGGGTGGACTTGCCCGAACCGTTCGCTCCCTTAATCATCACCTTTTCGTTTTCTTTTATCGTCAGATTCACATCTTTCAAAATCTCCGTTTCGCCAAAGCCAAACGACATATTCTCGCAGCGTATCACAAACCGGTCCGCATCAATGCTCAGCATTGGCTCATCCCCTACCTCCGCATCGAACAGCACTTCGTTTACACTGTCGATAACAGGCACACATCCTTTGAGGCATCCGTAGCCCCAAACAAAGTGGCAAATCGACCACACAAACTTCGACGAAGCCGTTATAAGCGCCGATATCACGGCGATGTTCGTAAGACCGAAGAACACCAATATGCCGCCAATGCCGTACAGAATTATATACTCCGTGAGCTTCGACACCGACCACGTGATATCTCTGAGACATCCGTGCCAGCCTTCAACCACTACATTCGCATTGCGCAAGCGCATCTCTTTTTCTTCCAGCGACCCTGTAAAATAGCGCACTTTGTGGAAGGTTCGCACCGTTACCATATTATTCAGCACATCCACGATAAACGCGTCGTTATGCTTGCGCGCCGTGACAGCCCTTTTGGACGCCGCCTCCTTCTTTTTGCCGAATACGATTACGGCGTAGTGTGCGCCAAGGTTGACCACCGCCACCAACAGCCCCATGCGCCAATCCACAAAAGCCATGTACGCCGCCGCGCCCAGAAACATAAACACACCCAGAAAATATTCGACCAACGTGTAAATGCCGTCAAAAACCGCATTTTCCACGTTTGTTATAACGTTTGTAATAATCTCGCCCGATTTATAGCTCGCAAATCGCGATTTTTTAAGGCTTATAACCTTGTCGAGCATCTTACACTGAATGTCCTGCATCATCCTGTTTCCCGCGTGCCTAATAAACAGCCCCAGCGCAACATCGTTCAACACGAATACCGCCGTGTATACAATTACCATAACGCCCGCAATTTGCAGCGCCGCGATATCCTTGCCGTCTACCGCCATAACTGCCCGCCGCATGATTTCCGCGCTGAATATCTCCGCCGCCGCCGAGATGAAGGTTAGCGTGAATAGAATTGCGATATAAAATTTATAGGATTTTGCGTTTGAAAGGAACCCCAAAATACCGCGTAGATGGGTTGTAAAACGAATTTTGTCCTTTTTTTCTTTCAAGCGATACACCTTCTTTTCAAGAATTTTTACTATACAGCAAGAATACTGCGCCGCATTACCTAAAATGAGAAATAAAAAAGCGATTGCATACACAATCGCACAATTTATTTATTCAAAATATCGGCAAAGCGGTGATTTGCTCCTCGCGATGAGCAAACTACCACAAATGTCGGCTTTTGATTTAATAAATTTATACGACGGCGCAATTTGATTCTGCATAGGTATACATACAGCGACCATATATTGCCAAGTTCGATTAGTAAGTTTCCTCATGATTGCACCCCTTTCGTATAATTTATGAATATCACTATAACATGGTATTTTGGCTGTGTCAAGAAAAACATGAAAAAAATGCAACTTTTCTTGCAAAAGCCAATACCTCTCTTTAACCCCTGCCGCCCATCGGACGCACACACACGCCGTTCTTTGCCAAATACTCCTTTAACTCGTCTATCTCGTAATTCCGCTCTATCCGCGGCGAATAAAGCATGCTGCTTATAATCGCCGCCTGCGCTTTTGTGTCTTTAAAAAGCTCCAGCAAATGCTCCGGCTTGCCCGCTCCGCCTGATGCGATAACAGGTATGCTCAGTGTGTCTGCAGCGGTTTTTGTAACCTCAAGGTCATAGCCGCCAAGCGTGCCGTCGCGGTCGATGCTGTTGAGGCATACCTCGCCCGCCCCAAGCTCCTGCCCGCGCTTTACCCATTCCAGAGCATCCATGCCGACAGCGACCCGCGCGCCATCGATATATACCTCGTATCCGCTCGGTATTTGCGCCGATTTGCCCACCCACTTCACCTGCGTAGACAACACGATACACTGCGACCCAAACGCCTTCGCGCCGTCGTATATAATCTGCGGATTGCGCACAGCCATAGAATCTATGCTGATCTTCTCCGCTCCTGCCTTCAACACATCATACATATCGTTTAGATCCTTGATTCCGCCGCCCACAGCAAACGGGATAAACACACACTTCGCAACCTTTTTCACAGATTCGATATCGATTCGCCGTTTCTCGCTGCTTGCGGTAATATCGTAAAATATCAGCTCGTCTATCTGCTGGTCATACACCCTAACCGCCATCTCATGCGCAGGCGCGATATGGATATTATCTTGAAAGTTTTTCGCCTTTGTAACCATACCGTTCACGATGTCGAAGCACGCAATCAGTCTTTTTGTAAGCATATTATCGCCCGCCCTTCTCAATATTTGAAGTACTCAAAAATTCTCTCAACAGCTCCAGCCCAACGGCTCCGCTCTTCTCTGTATGAAACTGTGCGCCGTAGATATTGCCCCTGCGCACCGCCGCTGTAAATACGCCGTCGTAATCCGCTGTACCCCAAATTATGCTTTCATCCGTAGGATTCGCATGGTATGAATTAACAAAATAGTAATAGCCGTCGTTGTTCTTGTCGGTAAAACTCACCTGATTCCAACCCATCTGCGGCACATTCACACACGCCGAATCGAACCTGGTTACCGTGCCGCCAAACCAACCGAGACAGTCTGTATCGCCTTCTTCGCTGTGTTCAAACAGTATCTGCATACCAACGCAGATGCCCAAAAACATCGTTCCTCTGTTAAGCACCGCGTCATGCAATGCGTCTAAAAGCCGAAGCTCGCGCAACGAATCCATAGTAGCCCGCGCGGAACCAACGCCCGGTAAAATGATATGTGTCGCACCGGCAAGTTCGTCCGCCGTATGCACCAATTCTGCGTTATAGCCAATGTATTCCACAGCCGACAGCACACTCGGCGCATTCCCGGCTTTATAATCAATTATTTTTATCAATATCCGCACCTCCGATATTTTGTGATTTTGGTGTTGTGTTTCAAGCCAATATTGCAACCTCGAAGGGGATTGCGGGTCAAGCCCACAATGACGTTTTTCTTGCAATCGCCGCATTCAGCAGCCCCAAAAACAGCGGGTGTGGTCTTGTCGGGCGGCTCTTAAACTCAGGATGAAACTGTACGCCCACAAAGAAGCACTTATTCGGCAGTTCCACAGCTTCAACCAGGCTGCTGTCCGGCGATGTGCCGCTTATCACCAACCCCTGCCGCGTCATCTGCTCGCGGTAACGGTTGTTAAACTCATACCGATGCCGATGCCTCTCGCCTATCTCCGCCGCGTTATACAGCTCCGCAAGCCGTGTATTTTTCGCTATCACACACGGATATTCGCCCAGCCGCAATGTGCCGCCAAGGTCTGTAACGCCGAGTTGGTCTTCCATAATATCAATAACACGATATGGTGAAGTCTCGCTAAACTCGCCCGAATTTGCATCGGTCAGCCCGCATACATTTCTTGCATACTCAATAACCGCAATCTGCATACCGAGGCATATACCCAAAAATGGTATGTCGCTCTCGCGCGCAAAGCGGCAAGCGGCTATCTTGCCCTCCACACCGCGGTCGCCAAACCCGCCGGGGATAATGATACCATCTATTCCGGCAAGCTGCAGTCCGGCATTTTCTTCGGTCACATCCTCGCTGTCAATCCACTTGATGCTGACCTTTGCACCCGTATCATAGCCCGCATGGTTCAAGCTTTCGATAATAGACAGATACGCATCATGCAGCTTTACATATTTGCCGACGATGGCGATCGTAAGCTCACGTTTTCGGCTGTTGATTTTCTGTATCATACCACGCCATTCCGCCAAATCCGGCGCCGCGGTTTGAATATCCAGCTCGCGGCAGACAACGTCGTCCAGTCCGTTTTCGTGGAGCATAATCGGCGCTTCGTAGAGGCACGGAAGGGTTAGGTTTTCTATAACGCAATCCGGCTTCACATTGCAAAACAACGATATCTTCGCCTTGATCGCGTCGTTTATCGGTTCGTCTGCCCGCGCAATGATGATGTTTGGCGAAAGTCCTATCGAGCGCAATTCCTTAACAGAATGCTGGGTCGGCTTCGATTTATGTTCGCCCGAGCTCTTTACATAAGGCACCAGCGTAACATGGATAAACAGGCAGTTTTTCGCCCCAACCTCCAGCGACACTTGGCGTATCGCCTCCAAAAACGGCTGGCTCTCAATATCGCCCGTTGTACCGCCAATTTCGGTGATTAGTATCTCTGCACCCGTGTTGTCAGAGCCTGCATATATAAACTCCTTAATCTCATTTGTGATATGCGGTATAACCTGCACGGTATTGCCGAGGTATCCGCCCGCACGTTCGCGCGCCAGCACATTGTTGTATACCTTGCCCGATGTTAGGTTCGAAAATTTCGTCAGGTTTTCGTCTATAAACCGCTCGTAATGCCCCAAATCGAGGTCTGTCTCCGCGCCGTCGTTGGTAACAAACACCTCGCCGTGCTGGAACGGGCTCATTGTGCCCGGGTCAAGGTTCATATATGGATCCAGCTTTTGCGCGGCGACTTTCAAACCTCGTTGTTTGAGCAGCCGCCCAAGGCTCGCCGCCGTAATGCCCTTGCCAAGACCGGACACGACGCCGCCTGTTATAAATACGTACTTTTTCACACTACACCACTCCTATTTCGCTGTTGTCATAAGTTTATATGCTACTCCCATTCGCCAAACAAAATTTAACTTGAATAATTTTGTTTAGGGCAGCTCAGGTAATCCAAGCTCTTTCAAAAATTGATTGTGCTTTGTCTTTGCTTTAAATATATCTTCTTCAATGATATCCAGCCTCTTTTTTACATCTGCTATGTCGATGATTTCTTCTTCCATAGCTGTACTCACATATCTTGATATGTTGAGATTAAAACCGTTCTTCTCAATCTCTTCCATTGAAACACGACGCGAATACTTTTTATCATCCTCTTTGCGGAATTGATATGTCTCAACAATTTTGTCGATATGTTCCGGCAAAAGAATATTTTGGCGCTTGCCTCTCTCAAAATATTCACTTGCATTAATAAACAGCACATCATCAAATTTCTTGCATTTTTTGAGTACAAGAATACAAACCGGAATGCCTGTTGAGAAAAAAAGATTGGACGGCAAACCTATAACCGTGTCAATATTTTGATCTCTCAGCAGCTTCGTTCTGATTTTTTCCTCTGCGCCGCCGCGGAATAATACACCATGAGGCAAAATAATTGCCATTGTGCCTTCGTCGCTCAAAAAGTGAAAACCGTGCAGCAGAAATGCAAAGTCCGCCGCAGATTTTGGGGCAATGCCATAGCTTTTAAAGCGAAAATCTTCAGACAGCGTTTCGCCCGGCTCCCAACGGTAGCTGAAAGGAGGATTTGCAACAACGGCGTCGCATTTTATTTTTTTCGCCGGATTCATCTCGTTTAAGATATCCCAGTCATTCGACAGAGAGTCTCCGTGGAAAATTTGAAACTCAGAATCTTTGAATCCGTGAAGCAGCATGTTCATTCGAGCAAGGTTGTACGTTGTAATATTTTTTTCTTGCCCATATATTTGACTAATGCTGTTTGGCTCAAGTTGTTTTTTTACATTAATTAAAAGAGAACCGGAGCCGCAAGCAAAGTCGAGTAAGTTGTTGATTCGCTTCTTTTTGCCTGCGCCGGGATTTTGGCTGTCAAGGGTAACAATACGCGACAGAATCGTGGAGATTTGCTGGGGGGTGTAGAACTCTCCCGCCTTTTTACCCGAACCCGCAGCAAACTGACCTATCAAATACTCATAAGCGTTTCCTAAGAGATCAGTTTCGCTTGTAAATTCAGAAAGCCCCTCGGCAATTCTGGTTATGATTGTACATAACATTGCATTTCGCGCAGAATAATTTCTTCCAAGTTTGTCAGAATCAAGATTAACCTCGGAGAACAAACCGCGAAATGTACTGTCGAAAGATTCGTTTTCTATATACTTAAAACCCTGCTGCAACGTTTTTAACAAATCGCCGCTTTGCGTCCTCGCCAATTCATATATATTGCTCCACAAATAGTCCGGTTGAATCACATAGTGAACCTTGCGGCGCATTTGCTTTTCAAATGCCGTTACATCATCTTTGTTTTTTGCATACCAAACGCCAAGCGGTGTCACTTTTTTATCCTCAGTCTTTATAGCATCCTTGTCCGCAGTCTTTTTTGTTTCAACTGCATCTTTAATTAAATCCGCTTCGCATTGCTCGTAGTCTTTGCCAAGCTCTTTTCTTGCCGCTTCCTCGTAATTATCAGAGAGGTAACGCAGGAAGAGAAAAGACAACATATAATCCCGAAAATCGTCCGGATTCATTGCTCCGCGCAGTTTGTCGGCTATTGTCCATAGGGTTGCGCCTAACTGTTTTTGTTGTGTATCGTTCATTCTTGCACCTCCTATTACTCACCAAATAATTCGGTGTTGAATTTATATGTTTCCAAAAATCTGCTTAGGATTTCTTTGAAAATTCTTTTATTATCTTCAACCATTTCAACCGGTTCGAATATTGAATATGCTCCGTGACTCAATAGGTTCGTCATTCGTAAATGTATCAAGTCATCCAAGTCTGTTTCATCTCGCTTAATGCAAGCGGAAAATTTGTCAAACCCATGAAATGAAGCTGTTTTTTCAAGAATATTTCTGAGAATATTAAAGTGGTATGTATAAAGCTTTCCGGAAGCCACAACCTCTTTTAATTGCTTCAATAGTTCGACATGATGAAAAAAAGGAGTATCTCCGGTGTCACGCGTGGTGTATCTGCCTGTATCGCCTTTTTTACTAAGAAAACGCTTTACTGTGTTATCGCGTTTTAGTTCGTTATATAATACATTGAAAAACAGCGCATGGTGTGTTGAAATTACTATTTTTGAATCACTATTTTTCACCAATTCCGCAAGATGACAAGCCACAGCCACAACATTATTGTCATCCAGCGATGATATTGGGTCGTCAATATAAATATATTCCACCCAAGCATAGGCAGGCTCCCCATCAATTGCCAGCTGAGCAACAGCCAGAAAAAAACACCAAATAAAAATATTTTCTTCTCCGCGCGAGATTTTAATATAGTCTTCCGTTACAATACGACCACGCTTATCAACTTCACGCGAAAAAGAGATACGCCCTTCGGTGTAATTGATGTAAAAGTCGAAATCCGCATAGATACTAAGAAACGAACGAATGCGCGTTTCAATTGCAAATCCTTCTAATCCGTCAAAAAAACGAGAATTTTTATTAAAAACAAGCTCTCTCTCCACATCGCCTTCAAGATCATTGTTCCATGTAAAAAGGTCTTCGGTAAAAGCATTATAGTAAAGTGTATCCGCTTTTTTCGCATCATCACCTCGAACAGTTTTTTTGCCTAAATCTTTGAAAGCACAAGAAAGCCTGGTCTTCCCTGTGCCATTATGAGCAAAAATCAGGTAACACTTTTTGTCGCCAAGCGTATCACGTATATTTTGCGCTAACTTTTTCAAGCTCGGAAAGATTTTGCTGTTCATTTGCTCACCTCCGCAACGGAAGGGAATAGGCTCTGCATCAATCCTTTTTTATGGGCTTTCAACGCTTCAACCTTTTTGGCTTGCTCGGTTATAAAAGCGTCAATGCTCGAAAGGCAGTCTGCGATTTTTTGTTGTTCCGAAAGACTCGGAATAGAAAAAACGAGCTCTATAAATTGTGTGATTTTAATACTCGGCTGAACTGCAGACATCACAATAGATTGAATATATTTGTTGTTGTTTTGTTCGGATAATAGATAAAACATAAATACACTATTGTGGTTATTTGAAAAACGTAAACCAACAACATTTTGAGCAACAGCTGCAACTACAGAGTGATTATAATACGAACATAATCCTATTTTCCCAACAGTTGAAAATAGGATATCCCCATGTTTTAAATGCACCCTAAACCAATTTTCAAACACCTCTTTTGAAACATATTTTTTGACTTTCGAATAGTTTATATTAAAGTTTCCAATTGCCCCCACTTCTATTAGAGCTATTCCGGAATGAGCTGTATTGGGTGTTTTACCCCTATTGTCAACAATTGAGTCTAACGTTTCGGAAAGCGTATACTCTTCCCAATCCCCACTATCCCTAAACTCCGGAAATCTCCACTCCGGCACAGTTTTCCCTTCGGCGGGAAACAGTTTCTGCATAAGTCCCTTTTTGTGTGTCTTCAGCGCCTCAAGTTTTTTGTCTTCAACGGCGATAAGGTCGTCAATGGACGAAAGGCAGTCGGCTATTTTTTGCTGCTCTTCTGCTTTAGGTCTTGGCAATAGAATAGATGAGAATTGACTATAGCTCACCATTTTACCATCACGAATTCCTTCCAAGTCCTTGTTTAGGTCTTGGATGAACTTAGCTGTTTTAAAGTAATGCTTATAGTATTGTTCAACAACAGGAACCTTCTTACGCAAAATGATATATGCCGGGCTACAAATCCCATGATACAAAGAATATTCTATCCCTCCTTGGAAAGACCTTAAGCTAATAATGAAATCTCCTATTTCTACAACCTTATAGCTTTTAAGGCTCTTATCCGTTACCGACACATTATAATCAATCTGATCCCGGGGAATAGCACCATGTTCCTGTGTTACAGCAAGAACCGGGATATCGCAATCATGGTTCTTATCGCTGATTGCTTCAAATATTTCACTCCCATTTTCATGTTTAATTGCGCCATCATTGTAAAACTCCGAAAACCTCAGTCTGGGCGCCAGCGCTGCTTCTTTTCTCTTACTCATAAGCCTTCAACCCCGCAATCACACGTTCGCCTGCAAATTTTTTTAGCAGAGGAACCAAATCTTCCATCAATTCAAGCTCCTTCTTTGTCCGGTCTTTCCAAGAAATATCTAACGCAGCAAACAAATCGCTCAGTTTTTCACCATCAAAAATCATGCGCCCCATAATTTCATCCACAAAAGCTTGCAGCAATGCAGACTGCAATCCATGCTTATCGGCGAGCGACGACATTTTTTCTGCCGCTTTTTTGCCCTTGAATATTCGATATCCCTCTTTTATGACCTTTTCATCCATACCTTTTCCGGCTTCCAACGTGTTGATATATGCAATAATATCATCGCGCTCATCCATCATGTTTGAATTAGAGCTAAGCAAAGCGATGAGCTGTTCGCAGCTCATCCTTTCTTTTTTAGGCACATCAGGCTGCGTATACTTTGAAATCAAAGACATGATATAGTCATAATCAATTACAGCAGAAGAAAACAAGATAAACTCGAAGTCAAGCTGCTCAATAGCGGTGTCTTTGTCTTCGAATTGCTTGCCCTGCTGCGCTTTTAATTGTTGGGCAGTTTCAATATACATCCCACGAAATGCACGCAGGGTGTCCTCCGGCAATAGCTCCTCAATTTTCGCCGCTTGCTCTTCTTCAATATCCGTGTATTGGTCAAGCTGTGTTTTGAGGCGCTGAACTTCTTTGAATTTATTGATAAATTCGCTTCGTGCGGCGTCTCCTTTAAGATTGCTCACTTGCTCGGGTTTGCATTCTAAGCCCTGCGATTCCATAAATTTTTCAAGCTTGGCAACCGCCCCGCTCAGCTTATCTACAACAACAGGCGCAGGGTCGACAAGCCATATTTCCTTCGCTCGATCCCTATCCTTTTTCCCGGAAAATAGTGCGATTGCTTCATTAACCTCTTTCTCTTGCCCTCTAAAATCAAGAATATTTCCATAAGGCTTTGTGTCGTTTAGGATACGGTTCGTTCTTGAAAAAGCTTGAATCAAGCCGTGCTGCTTCAAATTCTTATCAACATATAGGGTATTAAGATACTTCGAGTCAAACCCTGTCAGAAGCATATCCACAACAATCGTTATGTCAATTTTATTTTTATGAGGATAGTCCGAGTTGGGATATTTTTGGTCTTTGATACGTTGCTGTATATCCTGATAATACAAATCAAATTCATTAATATTATGATTTGTACCATACATTATGTTGTAGTTTTCCATAATTCTTTTCAGAGCGACCTTTTTCTTTTCGGGTTCTTTTTCGTTATCTGCTTTTTCCTGCTGCAAATCTTCTTGCAGCTGTTTAACATCCTTATTCCCTTCGGCAGGAGGAGAAAAAACACAGGCAATATTCAGCGGAGCATAGGCTTCGCCTTCGTTTTTCTGCCGTTCTTCCTGCAATGTTTTGAATAGCTCAAAATACTCGATTGCATCGTTAATGGACGCAGTCGCAAAAATTGCGTTGTAGCGCCTTCCATTGGTTACGGCATCATGTTTTGAAAATATCTTCTCAACAACTTTTCTCTTGGTTAAAGCAGCAGAAGCTTTCGTCGCTTTTTTGGCGTCCTCTTGCTCAAAAAAATCAATATGAAAACGAAGCACATTGCCGTCGTCAATGGCGTTTGTAATTGTATAGGCATGCAGTTCTTTTTGGAAGACATCTTCCGTTGTGATATAAGAACCAACTGTACCATCAATTTTTTTGTATGAAGCATTATCTCCAAATATAGGTGTTCCGGTAAACCCGAATAGCTGCGCTTTGGGAAAGAAGTTTTTTATAGCCTCGTGATTGTCGCCGAATTGAGAGCGATGGCATTCGTCAAAAATAATAACAATACGTTTGTTTGACAGCTTTGCCAAGCGTTGTTTGTAGGTCAATTCGCCCCTCTTCTTTTTCTCCTGATTGCGTTTGCTGTCTTCGTCAAGAGCGAGTCCGAGTTTTTGGATGGTGGTGACAATAACCTTGTCTTTATAGTCATCAGAAATAAGGCGCTTCACCAAGTTTTCAGTGTTGGTGTTCTCTTCAACACATCCCTCTTGAAATTTATTAAACTCCAAGCGAGTTTGCCTGTCAAGGTCTTTTCTGTCAACAACAAATAGGCACTTTTCTATTTCTGGGTTATCCTTTAAGAGTGTAGATGCCCTAAAGGATGTGAGTGTTTTTCCGCTTCCGGTTGTATGCCAAATATAGCCGTTGCCGCGATTCTGGTCAATGCAGTCCACAATCGCCTTTACAGCATAAATCTGGTAAGGACGCATAATCATCAATCTCTGCTCGCTTGCAACAAGCACCATGTAACGGCTTATTAATTGCCCAAGGGTGCATTTTGGAAGAAACTTGTCAGCAAAATCGTGAAGATGCGTGATTTTTTTGTTTTCTTCATCTGCCATTTGGTAAATCGGCAAAAAACGCTCGTCTGAATTAAAAGAAAAATGTTCCTTGGAATTGTTTGCAAAATAATATGTATTGGTTTCATTGCTCACAATAAAGAGCTGCATAAAACAGAGCAGCGAATTGGTATAGCCATTCCCGGGATCATTTTTATATTCAACAATCTGTTCCATTGCCCTTTTAGGTGTAATTTGAAGCGTTTTAAGCTCGATTTGAACAACAGGGATCCCATTAATAAGGATAATGACATCATAACGGTGATTGCTGTTTTCTGTATTCATGCGCAATTGATTTATTACTTCAAACTCATTTTTGCACCAATCCTTGATATTGACAAGCATGTATTGAAGAGGTGTATCGTCGTCACGTTTGAAGGTATTTGTTTCCCGCAACATTTTAGATGCGGGAAACACTTCGGGTGTAATGATCGACTCTCTGAGACGCGCAAACTCCGAATCACTGAGCTTTACGTAATTTAGCTTTTCAAAATGCTCCCTAAAGTTTGCCTCAAGCGATGCTTTATCGCGAATATCTTCACGATAAGTATATTTTAGTTCTCGAAGTTTTTCAATAAACTCTATCTCAATTTGCTTCTCAAATTTCATGGTTAGTCCCCTCTTGATTTCGTTAGCCATCCATATCTATTGCCACTAATTCACGAACTAAATGCAGATAAAATTATATCAGATAATGTTTAAAGGTGCAATGCATATATTTACATTTCTAAACATTATTGAATATTGCGATAGACTAAGTGAAGTGCGTCGGATGGGAATTATGAGCAATGGATAAAGTTTTTTCTACAAGCAATTTATGAGTCTACCAAGGATGCTGCAATCACAATCGACAAGCTAACGACATTGCATAACGAAAACACCGCATTGATATCCAAAATGGGACTCGCACAAAAAAACGCTGCGATTATTCGCATATCTCGACGAGAATCCAATCATCGAATTGTTTGGGTATGCCATCAAATATTTTTCTAAAATCCACAGTAATTACCCCCACACATAAAATCCAAATACAATTGAAAGCGGCAAAACATTTGTGTTCTTAATCTACCATAGTGGTAATTTCCAGTTTTCACGACCTAAGCCACCTGTATGTCAAGTGCAGACTAAAGAACTTTTACTCGTGTGATACAATTCTTTCCGCCGCTTGCTATACTCTCAATAATTTCTGTTTTCACCGGATGTCCGCATACTTCCCGTAATCCCTTTTCGTGATGTCCATTACAACATTCACACCACGTTATGGATATAGGCTCATATTGGTCTAATTTACGAAAAAGATTGCACCAGCATTTAGGTTGTTGCTCAAAATTTGATACATAAGTGCCATCTTCTTGTTTTATATATCCATACGCAATCAAAAATTCATGGATGTTTTTGCATCTTGCCATAAGCTCGGTCATTTCACGTTTCTGTTCTTTGGGAAGATTGCATGTCTTTCCGTGCCTTACTTTTACAATTGTTTCACGGTCTAAAGAAGCGTCCATTCTGTCCATAATACGCCGTGCTAATTCCACTTGGTCTACCGCGTTCATCTTATCTGGCAAGGTCTCATATTCAGGAAATATTTTCGTTGCCATATCTTCGCCCGTATATGTTTTTAAGTTTTTGTAAATCATAGAAAACCCATGAATTGCCATATTTGATTCCTCCACTTAATATAAATTTCACCAACCCGAACATTCTACCTTTTCACAACCTGCACCACACCTGTGCAACCATCTTTTTACCAAAACCAACACAATCAGCCGAATATTCTGTCGATACTTTTGCCGCAACCAACACAATCAGTATACCACACGAACATGACAACTGTACGTCATATTTATAAATTTTTCTCAATAATCCGCACAACCTCATCGATACACTCTGCCGCCTCACGAAGCTTCGCCGCAATTTTGCCGCGCTTCTCTTTGTCTTGCAAGGCTTCAAGCGTTACATTGAATCCGCCGCCGAGCGCTTCCAAATCCTCGCCGTTATCGTTGTTCCAAATTTGTTCCGTGCGCCCATAACGCCTGTGTAAATCATAGATAAACGTAAGATCGGGATTAAGTTCATATGCTTTTGCCAAAAATCCATGGCAAGTATTTTGTAAATTTGACCAATGCCTTTCTATCAAAAGGCATTAAAAAAACACGATAACTCATCGTGCCCATAATTTACAAAATTATTTGGCGTGTGGTTGTCTAAAAAACCTTATATTAAATTCACCTTCAAATTATTAACTGCCAACATATCATACCACTCCTTACACGTTAAATTTTGAACTGCATTATTAATATACACCGAAAGCGCGGAAATATCAAGCTTTTCAAGCTTACATTTTTGTAACGTTTAAAAGATTCCGATACAGAATATCCAACGTTTCCATCCACATAGTCCTATTATTTCATCTACAGGTGCCATCGCCGCACCCATATTATTGGCATCGGTTATACCCATATCCACCATCTTGCCCGCCGTAATATGTGTAATATACGGACCTTTTCCCGAGGCGGATATAAGCGCGCCGCCCGAGCCTGTAACAGTCCACTGCGAGGTTAGCGGACGCTGACCACCGTATTCCAGCGGATA
>JGI994J12354_10003133_pt1 | contig 15654 bp, 15 predicted proteins | sample IntmicLarv3ML3BL_FD_12354 | JGI IMG/M metagenome (IMG submission 12354)
GCGCTGGGGGTGGCGATGATGGCGGGCCTGGCGGTGGGCGTGCTCAAGGATGAAGGAGAGGTGCGCTCGGTGTGGCAGCGGGATTTGGTGTTTTCTCCCCAAATGGATGATGGGCGGCGCGGGGCATGCATGGATGGCTGGAACCGCGCTCTTGGTCGCGCCAAGGGGTGGATAGAGGCATAATCATTGGTTTTGCGGCAATTTGCCGCATTTTTGTCCTCGAAAATACTTCCAATAGAAGTTATAATGCGATTATGCGTAAAATTTAAACAAATACTTCCAATCGAAGCACGTTTGTGCTATAATGTAAATATCATACTGGTGTAGACAATGATTGGCAAAAAACGACAAAAGGAGTGGCGCGCCCATGGAACAAGTAAAATTGATGATCGTAGAAGACAACGCAGAACTTCGTCGCATGCTCGGCGACTATTTTGAAATGCAGGAGGACGTGGCGGTTGCCGGTACCGCATCCAATGGTGCGGAAGCCCTCAAGCGTATTGATGAGGTCAATCCGGATGTAATGCTTCTGGATATGATCATGCCTCAGATGGATGGATTTGAATTGCTGGCAAGATTACGCCAAAAGAAGTCGGAGGAGCGCCCGGAGGTTATTGCGCTTACCGCGCTCTGCCGTGACGACTTCATCAGCCGTACGATTGAGCTGGGCGTTCGCTACTATATGGTAAAGCCCTTTGACTTTGACCTTCTGCATCAGCGGGTTGTGGAGGCTGCCGGAATGCGCCGCGGCACGCCGGAGATCGGCATTGCAGTGCCGGGCACACGCACAAAATCCGTTGACGAACGCATTGCCAATATGTTTCTTACCATTGGGATGCCCGCCCATATCAAGGGGTACCAGTTCCTGCGCGAGGCTGTGAAAATGGTCATGGAGCAGCCGGATATGATCAACCGCATCACCAAAGAGCTGTATCCAGGGATTGCCCACCGCTTTAACACCACCTCCAGCAAGGTGGAACGTGCCATTCGCCATGCGATTGAGGTGGCGTGGGGGCGTGGGCGTATTGAGGTGATCAACCAGGTGTTTGGCTCCAATGTTTGCACCCTGGAAAACAAGCCCACCAATGGCGAGTTCATTGCCCTGGTGGCGGATAAATTGAGCCTGGAACGTTCCGTGTTGGCATAATGCGTACAACCTCCTCATAGGGTGGATGGGAATCACCCGACGGGGAGGATGAGATGATGGATGAAACTGTTTTGCGCGAAAGCGTGGAAATCGAACGATTGGCGGCGGAAACCGCTGAGCAGACATTGGTGGAAGGCGAAGTGGCTCTCCCCGGCGGAATCCGCGAGGAGGCAACGGTTCTCGGCTGTGAGGCGCGGCTGGTAATCTCCAGTGTGGAGCCGCAGACGGACCGGCTTGCCATGGACGGTACAGTGGTCTTTCAGGTGCTGTACCGGCAGGGGGATGAGACGGTGCGGGTGCTGGAGGCGAATTGCTCTTTCAACCACCTGGCGGAAATGTCTGGCGTGGAGGCGCAGATGCACCCCCAGGTGAGAGGCGGTGTGCAGAGCGCGTCGGCCCAGCCCGTGAGCGGACGCATGCGCCTCAGAGCTGTGGTGGATGTAGCCGCACGCGTATTTTCGCCGGAAGAAATGGCTGTGGTGACGGGCGTGACCGGTGTGGAAGGGCTGCAAACGCTGGAGCAGACCTATTCTTTGACGCGCCATGCGGCCACAGGGCATGCGTCCGCTTTGCTGCGGGAAGAGTTTGACCTGACGCCCCCACCTCATGTTGTGGAGACGCTATATGCCCGCGCCACGCCTCATGTGCGGAGCATATCCGGCGGGGCAGGCAAGGCGATGGTGGAGGGTGACGTGACGCTGGAGGTGTACCATGCCGGGCTTGATCCGGATACGCCGTTGGTGGTTACCCAGCACCTGTTTCCCTTTGAGCAGGCGGTGGATTTGCAAGGGAATGTTGGGGATGATATTCATGCCCGCGTACAGGTGCAGGATGTTGTGGCCTCCTCTGTGGATACGGGCGACGGTGCCCGGGTACTCCGTACGGAAACGGTGTTGGATCTGGAGGTGGAATCCTTTGCGGAGGTGACGGTGGAGTCCCTTCGGGATGCATACACGCTTTCGGGCGAGGCGCTTTCGTTGGAGGCCCAGCCCATTTCCTGCTTTGCGGGCGTGGAGAGCGTTCATGCGATGGAGAGCGATAAGCTGGTGATGTCGCTGCCGGAAAACGCGCCACCAGTGGCCAGAGTGCTGGGCGCACTGCTCACGCCCATGATGACGGGCAGCGAGCAGGTGGGCGGACGCACAGTGATTGAAGGGATCCTGGATACACAGGTGATGTATGTGCCGGCGGATGCAGCGCCGGTGGCGTCGATACGGCAGGAGATACCGTTCCGTATCGCGTTCCAGGGTGCGCTTCCAGTAGGCGCAAACGTGCGGCTTACTACGGAGGATGTGCAAGCGGAGGGCATTGCGGCGGATCGTGTGGAGCTGAAATACCGCATGGGTATGGCTGCAGATGCTGTAAAGGCGCGTCCTGTTTCCTTGCCGGTGGGGGTGCAGCGGACTGCGGCGGAGCCGGAACGCAGTGGGCTGGTGATGGTTTGGCCGCAAAGCGGCGAGGANATGTGGGANATNGCCAAGCGGCTTCGGGTGACGGCGGAGAGCATTGCGCGGCTCAATCCCGGGATGGATGCGGCGAAAGCGGGGCGTGGCGTGCTGGTGTTGAAGAAAGGGTAAGGCGAGGGGACGCTGGGGGACTCTGTCCCCCAGCGTCCCCTACTTAAGGGATGTCCTCCCTTAAGAATCTCATCCTTAGGGTTCTTTTTTTATGAAAATCCCTCCCTGCCGTGAGGCAAGAAGGGATTCCAAAAGGATTTAATTCCTTTGGCAGGGGTTTCAGGGGATGGAATCCCCTGACAAACATTCCTGATGTCTCTCTCCCTTCCTTTTTCGAGAGGCGTGTGCTATACTGCGCACAGAAATGAGTGGAAACAGGAGGGAATGTGTGCTGGATGGTATTCCTTGCCGCAACCTGGCAGAGGACGGTGTGGAGATCATGCGCATTTTGGACGCAGTGTATGAGTCGGCAAGGGTGGGGCATGAAGTAAGGCTGTAGCGGAAAAAAGAGCAGGGCGGCTGCCGTGAGGGGCCGCTTTTTTTGTTGTGCCGATGAAATCCTTGAAAAAACAACCATAAGAATTATTTTGAATAAAATTAGCAAAAAATCTGATAATTGTTGAAAAAATGCCGTTGACAAAAGAAAAGGCGCGTGATTAAATACAGAAAAGAGAACAAATGTTCGTCTTCGAACAAAAGGAGGATATCATGAACGAAAAGATGTTGAAGGCCATTATGAAGGAACAGGGGTTTACGCAGGAAATGTTGGCTGAACGGGTGGGCGTAGATCGGTCTACGCTGAACCGTAAAATCCGGGGACACCACAAAGGGTTTTCTCTACAAGAAGCATGCCAGGTGGGATACGCGCTTCAGATGACGCGGGGGCAGATGACAGAAGTATTTTTTGCGAACTTTGACACGTAGATTGCGCGGAGGAGGAGGTATAGAAGAAATGGATATTCGGGCGTTGCTGGTACGGTGCAGGCATTCCCCAGAGGAGCTCAAGGCGCTCAGGCGGCAGCTTGGCCGCCTGGATGGGGAAAGCGCAAAGAACCATATGGTGCATTATCGCGAGCTGCTTACGCGGCGGGAGAAGGATGCGGAGAATGACCTGGCCTCGTTGGAGGAGCTCATCGGCGGACTGCGTGATACGCGCACGCGCACGGTGATGCGGTATTACTATGCCATGGGTTTTTCCGACACGCAAATTGGCGAGGAAATGGACATCACGGACGAGTGGGTGCGCAAAAAGCGTTATGCTGCGGTGAGGCTGTTGGAACGCAGGTGCGTGGACAGGGCAAAGGGCGCATAACCGCCTTCTCCCAAATGAATGTGTGAGGGCTGTAGCCCTTGTATCGGGCGGCTCCAGGCGTGGTATATACGCACGGGGCTGCCGTTTCTTTTGTTTTGGGCAAGGGAGAAATCCGGGGCGAAGACTCTTTTTTATCCCTTGCGTGGCATGTCGAAATACGCTATGATGAACGGGAGGTGTGAAAATGGATATAAAAGAAATGGCATTGCGTAAGCATGAGGCGTGGCAGGGCAAGGTCGAGGTGGTGTCACGGGTGCCCGTGACCACCCGTGAGGAGCTTTCTTTGGCTTATACGCCCGGTGTGGCGGAACCCTGTCTGGCGATTGAAAAGGAATATGAAAAATCATTTACCCTGACGCGGCGGGGGAATCTCGTGGCGGTGGTGACGGACGGTACGGCGGTGCTGGGCCTTGGCGATATTGGCCCGGAGGCGGGCATGCCCGTCATGGAGGGAAAGTGTTGCCTGTTCAAAGAGTTTGGCGGCGTGGACGCATTCCCGTTATGTATCCGGTCCAAGGATGTGGACGAGATCGTCAACACCGTGTACCTGCTCTCGGGCAGCTTTGGCGGCATCAATCTGGAGGACATTGCCGCGCCGCGCTGCTTTGAAATTGAGCAGAAGCTAAAAGAAAAATGTGACATTCCCATCTTCCACGATGACCAGCATGGCACGGCGGTGGTTACGGTTGCGGCGCTGGTGAATGCGCTGCGTTTGGTGGGAAAGGAATTTGCGGGGATTCGCGTAGTGATCAGCGGCGCGGGTGCGGCGGGCATGTCCATCGCCAAGCTGCTGATGACCGTAGGCGTACAGGATATGCTTCTGGTAGGCCGTCAGGGAATTCTCTGCGAGGGGATGGATAGCATCAATCCCGCGCAACAGGAAATGGCAAAGATGACAAACCGGGGCTTGTTGCGGGGCACGCTGGCCGATGCGATGCGGGGAGCGGATGTGTTCATTGGCGTATCCGCGCCGGGGATTGTTACTAGGGAAATGGTTACATCCATGGCGGATAAGGCCATTGTGCTGCCCATGGCGAACCCGGTGCCGGAGATTTTTCCGGAAGAGGCGAAGGCCGGCGGCGCGGCTGTGGTGGGAACGGGCCGCAGTGACTTTCCGAACCAGATCAACAACGTGCTTGCGTTCCCGGGCATTTTCCGTGGGGCGCTGGACGTTCGGGCAAGCGACATTAACGATGCGATGAAGCTGGCTGCGGCGGAAGCCATTGCCGCACTGGTGACCGCGGAACAGCTCTCGCCTGAATATATCATCCCGGACGCGGTGGACAGGCGTGTGGGTCCGGCGGTGGCGGAGGCCGTGGCCAGGGCCGCGCAGGCAAGCGGCGTGGCGAGGATATAACGGGGCGGTAGTATGGAAGCGATGTTTGCGCGACAGGTACAGGACGCGATTGAACAAAACGCCATGATCGTAGCCGGGGAAACGGTGCTTGTCGCCGTTTCCGGCGGAGCGGATTCCATGGCGCTTTTGTGCGTTCTGTGGGCTCTCCGTGAGCGGCTTGACGTTGGCATTGTAGCGGCGCATTATGAGCACGGCATCCGTGGGGAGGCTTCCCGCCAGGATGCGCGGTTTGTGCAGGGGTATTGTGCCGCGCAGGGCATCCCATGCCGCGTGGGCATGGGAGACGTGCCTGCAATGGCGCGCGTGTGGCGTTGCGGCATGGAGGACGCCGCCCGCCGGTGTCGCTACGCATTTCTGGAGGAGTCTGCCGCTGCGGTGGGGGCGGGGAAAATCGCCTTGGCCCATCAGCAGGAGGATCAGGCGGAAACGCTGCTGCTGCATCTGGTTCATGGTTGCGGCCTGGATGGGCTGGCTGGGATGCGGCCGGTGCAGGGAAACCGCATCCGCCCGCTCCTGGACATTTCCCGGGCGGTGCTGGAGGCGTACTTGCGCGAGCAGGGCATCCCCTTCTGCGAGGATGCGACAAACAGAGATATTGTCCACGCCCGCAACCTGCTCCGGCATAGGGTGTTTCCGGTGCTGCGGGAAATGAATCCCCGGGTTTGTGAGGCCATGAGCCGCACAGCAGGACAGGCTGCGCAGGCCGCGGCCACATTGCGGGCGGGCGCGGGAGTGCTGCTGGAGGGCCGTGTGCGGGCCACACCTTATGGGGGATTCTGGCATGTGGAAGGAATTTGCCCGACGAGGGAAGCGGTGCGGCTGCTTGCAAGAAAGCTGGGCGCACCGGAAATGGATGCGCGAACCTCCGGTGCGCTCCAGGGCCTTGCGCCCGGGCAGAGCATGAACCTGCCGGAGGGCTGGCGTGCCCAGCGGACGGAGAAGCGTCTGCACCTGCTGAGGGAGGACGTGTTCACGCCCGAGTGGACGGAGGAGGATTTCATAAGAGAACCCGGAAGCGCAAGCGACCTGGGGGATGGGATCCGGGAACAGGCGTTTGACGCGGATGCGCTGGTCGGCGCGGTATTTCGTTCAAGACAGGAGGGTGACCGCTTCGCGCCCCTGGGTGCTACGGGCACGCAAAAGCTCAAGCAGACCCTTCGAGATGCGGGTGTGGACCTGCCCCACAGGGACATGCTGCCGCTGCTGTGTAAGGACGACCGGGTGTTGTGGATTGTGGGCGTGAAGCCGTCTCGGGACGCGGCGGTGCACGAAGGGACAAGGAAAGTTGTAAAAATACGGTATACTGGCGCATTGCCATGGGAAATATCAAGTAACGGAGGAGAACACGATGATTAACCCAAGCACCTCACTGATGTACAAGGATCTGGAAAAGCTGCTGCTGACGCGGGATCAGATTGCCGCACGGGTGTCGGAACTGGGCCGGATGCTCACAGAGGAGTTTGCGGGACGCGACCTGGTGTGCATCTGCATCCTCAAGGGCGCGACGCCATTTTTTTCCGATTTGATCCGCTGCATGGATCTGCCGCTGAGCATGGACTTTATGTCTATCTCCAGCTACGGCAACGCGACGAAATCATCGGGTGTGGTGCGCATTCTCAAGGATCTGGACAAGGACATCGTGGGGCGTCATGTGCTGATCATTGAAGATATTATTGATACGGGACTGACACTCTCCTTTCTCAAGGAAACCCTGAGGACCCGGGCGGCAGCGTCGATTTCGGTCTGCACGCTGCTGGATAAGCCCTCACGGCGGAAGGTGGATCTCACGCCCGATTACCGGGGATTTGAGATTGACGATCACTTTGTGGTGGGGTATGGCCTGGATTACAGCGAACGGTACCGTAACTTGCCGGACATCGGCGTGCTTCGGCCAGAGGTTTACAGTGCTTGAAGAAAGTGATATACTGAAGAGTGATATTGCGTTACCATGCGCGTTTCAAATGAATGATATGCAGGAGGTAGCATTTTGAAGCGGCCTTTTCGTGGCTTTGCGGTGTATGCCGTGATTCTACTTGCGGTGTTGATTTTCTCCCAGGTATCGTCCTTTTTTACAACGCCGCAAACAGCAACCGTCTCCTACGGCGAACTGCTGGACCTGGTCGAGAGGGATCAGGTGCGGGCAGTCGCCATTATGGGCAATCAGCTTGTGGGTTTGCAAAAGGATTCCAAGATTGCGTCCGAGGACTTCCCATCCCGGTATGATTTTGAATGCACAATCAACAGCAGCACCTTTGAGGCGTCCGTTGCCAAGATTTATGCCGGGAAAACAGGACGAGCGATAGAAAGCGTTACCCCGAAGGATTTTGGCTTTGAGTATACGCTGCTCAATCCCGTGCCCACCCCATGGTTTGTGGAGTTTTTGCCATACATGGTCGGGATGATTCTGGTATGCCTGTTCCTGCTATACGTTATGCGGCAGCAGACGGGTGGCAACAATAAGGTCATGTCCTTTGGCAAAAGTCGCGCCAGGCTGCATGATGCAAGCAAGAACAGGATTACCTTTGCAGATGTGGCTGGGGCGGATGAGGAAAAGGAAGAGCTGGTTGAGATCGTAGAGTTCCTCAAGAACCCCAAGCGCTTTACGGATATTGGCGCGCGCATTCCCAAGGGTGTACTGCTGGTAGGCCCTCCGGGTACGGGAAAGACCCTCCTGGCCAAGGCTGTGGCGGGTGAAGCGGGCGTGCCGTTTTTGACCATTTCCGGCTCTGATTTTGTAGAGATGTTCGTGGGCGTTGGTGCCAGCCGCGTACGTGACCTGTTTGACCAGGCGAAGAAGGGCGCTCCGTCGATCATCTTCATTGACGAGATTGACGCGGTGGGCCGCCACCGTGGCGCGGGCCTGGGCGGCGGACATGATGAAAGGGAGCAGACCCTAAACCAGCTCCTGGTGGAGATGGATGGGTTCTCCAACAACGAGGGCGTGATTGTCCTAGCGGCAACGAACCGCCGCGACATCCTGGATCCGGCGCTGCTGCGTCCCGGCCGGTTTGACCGGCAGATTACCGTGAACTACCCTGACGTGGTGGGGCGCGAGGCTATTTTGCAGGTGCATAGCCGTGGAAAGCCCATCGCCAAGGAAGTGGATATGTATACTATCGCCAGACGCACGCCGTTTTTCACGGGCGCGGATCTGGAGAATGTGCTAAACGAGGCCGCCATCCTTGCCGCCCGCGCCAGGCAGAGCGAAATTACTGAACCCAACATAGAAGAAGCCATTACCCGCGTGCAGATGGGTCCGGAGAAAAAGAGCCGCAAGGTGACGGAGCATGACCGCAAGATCGTTTCCTATCATGAGGCGGGTCATGCCATCGTGGGCCTGATGCTGGAGAAGGCACCGGACGTGCACATGGTGACGATTGTCCCCCGGGGGGAGAGCGGTGGCCATACGCAGTTGCTGCCATCTGAGGAGAGCACGCTCAGCTCCAGGCAGGAGATCATCGACGGCGTAACGATGCTCCTGGGCGGACGCGCGGCGGAGGCGATCATGTTTGGGGATGTGACCAGCGGTGCGGTAGGAGATCTGCGGGCCGGCACCGCCCAGGTGCGCAATATGATCACCAAGCTGGGCATGAGCGATGTGCTTGGCCCCGTGTTTTATGACGGCGGGCACGAGGTTTTCCTGGGACGGGATTTCGCCCAGTCCCGCGATTATTCTGAGCAGGTTGCCTCGGCCATTGATGAGGAAGTGCGCAAGACCATGGAAGCGTGCCTCATCCTGGCGAAAAAGATCCTTGTGGAAAACAAAGAAAAGATGGAACGCCTGGCGGAGCTGCTTCTGGAGAAGGAGACGGTTGTGCGCGAGGAGCTGGAGGCGATCCACAAGGGAGAGCCGCTGCCGGAGCGTATGCCTGCCAAGAGCGTACCTGTGCCGGAGGAACCTGAAACGGATGGGAATGACGAGGTTTAAGGCTGACCTGCACCTGCACACCACCGCGTCGGATGGAACAATTTCCCCGGCGGAGATGGTGCGGCATGCCCAAGAAGCCGGCATGGCTATGGCGGCTGTAACGGATCACGACACGGTAAGCGGCGTGGCCCAGGCGGTAGAGGCCGGAGAACGGCTTGGCGTGAGGGTGCTGCCCGGCATGGAGATGACCACGGGCGGCTCGGAGGAAATCCATCTGCTTGCCTATGGCATAGATCCAGAAGACCCGAGGCTTGCCGCGTTTCTGGAAGGGCAGCTTGCGGAGCGGGGGGCACGGATGCAAACCATGCTGGACAGCCTCCGGAAGCTAAACATGCCGCTGACATTGGAGGAAGTAACGGGCTGGAATCGCCGTTTTATGGGAAGGATGCCTCTGGCCCGCGCCATGGTGGCGCGAGGGTATGTATCCTCTGTACGCCAGGCATTTGAGCGGTTTCTCGTGCCAGGCAAACCTGCGTACGTGCCGCGAAAGCAGCTAGCGGTTCTCGATGGAATCGCCCTGCTAACAGGCTTTGGCGCAGTGGTTTCCTTGGCGCATCCGGGCAGGCTGCGCATGGAACAACAGACGCTTGCGGCGCGGTTGCCGGGGTGGATAGAGGCAGGTCTTGCGGGCATGGAGGCGTATCATTCCAGTCACATGGAAGCGCAGGCCGCATGCTTTGACCGTATGGCCCGTCGGCATGGGCTACTGGTTACCGGTGGCAGTGACTGCCATGGCTGCGAAGAGAGCGGCCCGTGGATTGGAGAGCATCTCAAGGGATGGCATACCATCTGGGAAGATGTTCAGGCGCTGCAGGAGCGCACGAATCTGATACAGTAGGGGGAGATTGCTGTACATGTCGTACCGTCAGCAAGGATATAGGCCGCAAGCGCGGCAAAGTCAGCCGGCAAGAGGAGCGACATCGCGAAGCGGCGGGAAAGCACCGCCAAGAAACCCGAGAAGCAAAAAACGCAGAAGAGGCTTCCGGGCGATCCGCATATTTTTGGTGCTGGCTGTGTTCGCCTTTACGGCGACCTTGGCGGTTACAGGGTACATGATCTACGAAGAGGTGGGCAGCGTCGAGCGGGAAAATACCTTTTACCGTGGCGTGTACATCGATGACATTGAGCTGCACGGGTATACGCCGCAGGAAGCCCACGACATGCTTATCAGCCGGGCACGTACCGACATGCAGGATTGGTCCCTGACAATTTTCTTTGGCGACCGCACCTGGACACTGGATGCGGAGAATCTGGGCATGAACCGCTCGCTGGAAACCATTGTACCAGCAGAGATTAACAGGGCCTTTTTCATCGGCCGGGGGGATGGGGATCTGCTTGGCATCATTGACCGGTATAAGATGATTGTGGGCCTTCGCACAGAGCCGTATAAAGCGTATACCAGTGGCATTGAGAAAAACACTGCCATTATCGATACAATCCTGGCGGAAATTGATGGAGTGGTGTACGTTGAACCCAAGGACGCCACCCAGGGCTTCGATCCGAACCGGAAAAATGCCATCATCGTCACGGACGAAACCTATGGCCGCCGGGCGGATATTGAAGCGCTAAAAACGGAGATCGTGGCGCGGGTTAATAGCATGGAGGGCGGGAGCATCCAAGTGCCCACGGTGGATATTGAGCCGACCATCCGGGCGGAGACACTCAAGGGTGACGTTGCCAAGCTGGCCAGCTTTTCCACCCGCATTTCTACGCAAAGCACTCAGGCGCGCGTGGATAACATCCGTGTAGGCTGCGATAAGTTCAATGGCAAGAGCTATCCTCCGGGGGCAAAGATCAGCTTTAACGATGTGGTGGGCAAGCGTACGCTGGAGAATGGCTTTTTTGAAGCGGAAGAGCTCGTGTATGGCGCATATGAAATAGGCGTGGGCGGTGGCATCTGCCAGGTTTCCACCACATTGTACAATGCGGTGGTGCAGGCAGGGCTGGAGGTGGTCAGCCGCACGAACCATAGCGTGCCGGTACGCTACGCGGAACGCGGCAGCGACGCGACAGTATACGATGGCCGAATTGATTTCGTTTTCCGCAACAATACGAACAGCACGATCTACATCACCGCCATCCAGACTACCCGGGATGGGAACAAGATCTGCCAGGTTGAGATCTACGGTGCGCCCAACGAAAACAATGTGAGCTATAAGCTGCACCATGTGGAGGAAGAGGTTCCGGTTCCGGCGAAGGTGGAGCGCATTCGCGACAGGAATGGCGATCATGCCACCTATACGGACCAGGAAGTGACGGTAGAAGGGTCTGTAGGCTACCGGATCACCTCATACCTAATGACGCTGGATGCCAGCGGCAATGTGATTACGATTTCGGACAAGGTGTTTTCAAAAAGCTACTATCCGCCTACGTCTACCAAGGTATATACGGGCATACAGAAACGGCCATAAAAAAGACTGTCCCCTTTGGGGACAGTCTCGTGCTGTTACGCTCTACAGCGCGCCAAGCCTCCGGGCCATGCTCTGCACGGGGGGGAGGGATGCAATGATGGCTGTGAATGCGGTTTCCACGCCCATGTAGCCTCCGTTGTACAGGGCGGAGGATACGAAGCCGCCCCAAAGAGAAAGATCCGTAAAGTCTGTGAAGAAGATCAGGCCGCTGATGGTATGCACGGCAAAACGGCCGAAGCCTGCCAATACAATGCCTGCGGGAAGCGCCCATGAACCGTTCTTCTTCCGGAATGTGCCTGCCAGGCCCAGCATGGCAAAGGCGATGGGGTAATCCAGTAGCACCTGCGCCCAATGTACGATGTAGGGCTCCTGCAAAAATTGTAGAAGACCATAGCCCAGCCCGGCGGTTATGCCGGGCAGTACGCCGTAAATCCAGCTAAAGAGCATGAGTGGGAGCATGGATAGCACGGTGACGCTGCCGCCAAGGGGCATTTTGAACAGCGTCAGATAGGATAGCAGGAACGAGATGGCCATGCTGATGGCAGCGGTTGCGAGCATTTTGACGGTCCATTTGGAGTTTCGCATGGTGAGAATACCTCCTGAAAAAACAGATTCCCGCTCGCCGGATGGCGTGCGGGAAACGCAGGAACAATCCTGACGCTTCCCTACGGTAGGATTACCTACACAGGTTCATGGGGTTGGGCAGATGCCCCTCTCAGCCTGCGGCGTATACCGCTCGGCTCCCCCAGCGACGGGTCTGCGCGAATTATAGCATATAAAGAGACGGAGTGCAAGGCGCTGGACGGCACGGACTGCCTCCACCACCTAGCCCCATCAATAGAAAAACCACCCGCCGTGAGGCGAAAAGGTAGGGATTCCAAAGGGGCTTAGTCCCTTTGGTAGGGGTTTCTGGGGGGGCAGCGTCCCTTGATATTTTCCCCACTTCTTTTGTAAAGGAGCACTACATGCATCACTTTTTTGCGTACATGGCGCGCATGCGGCATATTACCCGTTGGGGGCTGATGCGCAACACTTTCCCGGAGAACGATCAGGAGCACGCCCTGCAGGCGGCCATCATCGCCCATGTGCTGGCGACCATCCGCAACGTACGGTACGGAGGGACGCTAAATGCGGACGCTATTGCCGCAGGGGCCATGTATCATGATGCGGGAGAGGTGATTACGGGGGATCTGGCGACCCCCATCAAGCACTTCAACCCGGAGGTGCGCGAGGCATTTGACAGGCTGGAAACAATGGCGCGAGGTAGATTATTGGCCATGCTGCCGGAGGATCTGCGGGAGGCGTACACACCGTTGCTTTTGCCGGACGAAAGGGAGGAAGGGTGGCGCATTATCAAGGCGGCGGACCGCATATGCGCGTACTTGAAGTGTGTGGAGGAGCTCAAGGCGGGCAATGGAGAGTTTGCGAAAGCGAAGGAAGCGATCGGGAAGGATATTTGCGCACTGGACATGCCGGAGGTAAAGGATTTCATGCGCGACTTTGCGCCCAGCTTTGGCCTGTCGCTGGATGAGCTTAACTAAAGGAGGGCGTTTGAGAATGAAGGCATTGATGGAGCGTGTGTACAGAGCGAATATGGAGCTTTGGAAACAGGGCTTGGTGATCTATACTTGGGGAAATGTCAGCGAAGTGGACAGGGGCGCGGGGCTTGTAGCAATCAAACCCAGTGGCGTGCCTTATGACGAGCTGAAGCCGGAGGACATTGTGGTGCTGGAGCTGGCCAGCGGTAGTCAGGTGGCGGGCGCACTGCGTCCTTCTTCCGATACGCCCACACACCTTGCGCTCTATCGTGCCTTTGACACGGTAGGCGGCATTACCCACACGCACAGCCGTCATGCCACTGCCTGGGCGCAGGCGGGGGTGTCCCTTCCCTGCTACGGCACCACCCACGCTGATTATTTTTACCAGGAGGTGCCCTGCACCCGTGGGATGACGGAAGAAGAAATTGGCGGTGCATATGAAGCGGAGACGGGCACGGTGATCATTGAGGCGTTTGCCGGACGGGATCCCATGGCTACGCCTGCCGTGTTGGTGAAGAACCACGGGCCCTTCACATGGGGAAGAGACGGCCTGCATTCGGTGGAAAATGCCGTGGTGCTGGAAGAGGTTGCGGCCATGGCGGAATTGACGCGTTCGATCCATCCTGGTGCAGAAAACGCATCAAAATCGCTCATGGACAAGCATTTTTTCAGAAAACATGGAAAAGGGGCATATTATGGTCAGAAAAAATAGTGAAGTTTGCCATGGCCGACAAACAGTATCTGCAATCTTTGTGAAACAAACCAATTTACCTTTGTGCATTTTTTCACTATAATCAAGAATCATCAGCGCTTTGTTGAAGGCGTTGATCATTCCACACTCATCGATGAGGAAAATGTAAAAGGAGAGTGTTCTATATGGCAAGCGTAACCTTGAAGAACATCTACAAGATCTATCCGGGAAACGTGACGGCAGTAAGCGACTTTACACTTGACATTGAGGACAAAGAATTTATTGTCTTGGTCGGCCCGTCCGGTTGTGGTAAGTCCACCACGCTGCGCATGGTCGCCGGCCTGGAAGAGATCTCCGATGGTGAACTTTACATCGCGGACAAGTTGGTCAACGATGTGGCACCGAAGGATCGTGACATCGCCATGGTGTTCCAGAACTACGCGCTGTATCCGCACATGACCGTGTATGACAATATGGCCTTCGGCCTTAAGCTGCGCAAGACGCCCAAGGCTGAAATCGACAAGCGTGTGCATGAAGCCGCGAAAATCCTGGATATTGAGCATCTGCTCAGCCGTAAGCCCAAGGCGCTCTCCGGCGGCCAGCGCCAGCGCGTTGCCCTGGGCCGTGCCATCGTTCGCGAGCCCAAGGTGTTCCTGATGGACGAACCGCTCTCCAACCTGGACGCCAAATTGCGCGTTGCCATGCGTACGGAAATCACCAAGCTCCATCAGCGCCTGCAGACCACGTTCATCTACGTAACCCATGACCAGACCGAGGCGCTCACCATGGGCACGCGCATCGTGGTCATGAAGGACGGCTTCATCCAGCAGGTGGATACGCCGCAGAACCTATACGATTATCCGGTGAACCTGTTTGTGGCCGGCTTCATCGGCAGCCCGCAGATGAACTTCTTCGACGTGCAGCTTGTTCGCGAGAGCGACGGCGTGTACGCCACCTTTGGCAACAACAAGGTGCTCCTGCCCAACAGCAAGGTCGCCAAGTTTGTGGACGAAGGCTGCATCGGCAAGGAAGTTATCATGGGCATCCGTCCTGAGAACCTGAATGATAGCCCCGAATTTGTCCAGGCCAATCCGAAGACGACCATTGATGTGGATGTTGAAGTTGTGGAAATGCTGGGCTCGGAAACGTACCTGTACGTTAAGACCTCCGGCAAAGACGATAACGTCATTGCCCGCGTTGATCCGCGTACGGTCTCCCGTTCCGGCGACAAGGTCAAGCTCTGCCTGGAAGCGGAACACCTGCATTTCTTCGATAAGGAAACGGAAAGCACCCTGCTCAACCGGTAATCCTTCCGCCCAATATGAATCCTAAGAGGCTGCCATATGGCAGCCTCTTTTGGCGCAATTCACATCGGGAATGGGACGCTAACCATTAAAAAGCGAAGAAAGTTTGACAAAACATAAGAAAACAAGCATAATAAACGTATTATGGGCTTTGGCAGGATAAAAGCAGAAATTGAAAATTTGTGAGGGTGATACATACATGCCGGATAAGCATATTATTGATCAGGTAACACGAACGCTTGCGGGGCTGCACAGGGAGGTTGTGCTCTTTGACGAGGATGGTAACTCCGTGTCCACCGGCGGCAGAAAAGCGGTGCCCATGTTTGAGGAGCAAAGCAGTGTGGCCGTATCCGGCGGCGATACTTGGGTAAAGGTACAGCACGCGCACACGGTGTCCTATGCATGTGCGCAGGGGGTGGATGAGGCGGCTGTGGACTGCGCCAGGCTGGCCGCCGCGCTGGTGGAATCCATCATGGCGGAGCCCCCTGCCAATGACCGCGCCGACGTGG
>JGI994J12354_10003134_pt1 | contig 15654 bp, 15 predicted proteins | sample IntmicLarv3ML3BL_FD_12354 | JGI IMG/M metagenome (IMG submission 12354)
AAGCCAAAACCTAAAAAAGGCTTAATAATCGGCTTGATTGCTGGTATTGGTGGATTAGTTATTATTGGCATCGTCTTGTTCTTGATATTAGTCATATTCAAGGGCGATACTATCGGTAGTATATCAGAGCTAAAAACGGCTATGAAGGATCAGAAGGCTATTAACTGCGTTATATCTAAGGATGGTGATGATATTTTATTACAAACTAATAATGACTGGACAAAAGTCAGAATGCGTATGAACGCATCTGGCCAAGACATCGAAGTTTTGGCGATAGACGACGACGCAGCCTATTTCTGGTCTGGCGACGGAGATGAGGTGGCGTACAAGGCACCATATGCCAGTTTCAAGAGTACATTTAACGAATTACAAGATGAGATTGAAGATACTAGTGACGATGATGACCTTGAATTGAAATGCGAGCCCAGTAGCAAAGCCGACTTTAAAGTTCCGTCAGATATCGATTTTGTTGATATATACGATGCTTTAATGTGAAATAGCTTAGATGAGCAAACAAGAAGACGACCTTAACCAAATTCGTACGGATATTCTGATGCAGAATGTTTGCGCAGATTTAGCCAAGCAAGCAACAAACCTTGTGATGGGCGACGGTAATGTTGACGCGGATATTGTCTTTATTGGTGAAGCGCCCGGCAAAAACGAAGACGAACAAGGACTGCCGTTTGTCGGTGCTGCGGGGAAATTCTTGAACGAAATGTTAGAAGCAGCAGCAATGAAGCGATCAGATGTTTATATTACTAATATTGTGAAGTATCGTCCGCCGAATAATCGCGATCCGCTCCCAGAAGAGAAGGAAGCTTTTTGGCCGTTTTTGTTGCGACAAATTGAAATAATTCAACCGAGAATCATCGCTACTTTGGGGCGTCATAGTATGGAATATTTTTTACCAAATGAAAAAATCAGCGCAATTCACGGTCAGCCGAAACGTATTGATCTAAATGGCAATAAAGTCGTTATTTTGCCATTATTTCATCCAGCGGCAGCGCTGTATAATGGCGGTATGCGTGAAACTCTACTAAGTGATTTTTCGAAGATACCAGATGTAATTAAGCGAATCGCTGAACGTGATAATGTGTTAAAAATCATGACAGATTGAACTACTCTCTGCAAAATAGGAATTGACTTTTTAAGAAAAATTTGATACAATAGAGGTACTCAGCAGGAATAAGCAGTTTCTGTAACGTCTCGTGATAAGAACTAACTTAAAAAGATAGGATTGAAATATGGGTCAGAGAAGAGTGACCGAAACCAAGCAGGATGACTTGTCAAAACGTCCAAATGTTAGACGAAAAACTGGAAATAGCGTGTTGGATGCAACCACTACCCGTAAGGGTGAAGTGTTGCGCGCAGCGCGCCGTACCAGCGAAAATGTCAATTTGCAGGCTGCGTTATATAACAACAATGATACGCCAACCAACAAATCAATCTATAACGGCTTTGATGGCGAGCAATATTCGCCAGCGCTAGTCAAAAAAACTCAGTCTAAGGATCGGCCAACGCTAAAAGTAATTCCCGTTGGAGGCACGCAAATTGGTCGCAACACTACCGCGCTTTGCTATGGCGATGAGATTGTGCTCATTGATATGGGCTTTGAATTTCCGGGCGATGACTATCCGGGCATTAACTATATTGTCCCTGATATTTCGTGGCTCGAAGAGCGCAAAGACCAGATTAAGGCTGTCATATTTACGCACGGCCACCTTGATCATATTGGCGCGTTTCGTCATATGATTCCGAAAATTCCAGCACCAGTTTACGCAACTAAATTCACGATTGAAATGCTGAAAAAGAATATGGAAGAGGAAACTACTGGATATCAGCCCGAGTATCACGAACTTGTACCAGAAAAGCACGATCGTGTGCAACTTTCGGAGAACTTCGGTTTAGAATTGGTGCGTGTCAATCATTCGATTCCAGATAGTGCTTGTGTAGTTATTCGAACACCAGTTGGCGTGGTGGTTTCCAGTGGCGACTGGCGTTTCCAAGAAGACCCGCTTGATGGGCGAGAATTTGACTTGAATCGCTTGACGGAAATTGCTTCCAAGGAAGGTATTCATTTGCTAATTAACGAAAGTACCAGCTGTGAAATCGGTGGTAGCAATGATTCAAAAGAAGCAGATGTTCGAATGACTTTCGATCAGGTTATGGAAATGTATCCGAATTCGCGTGTGATTATATCGACGTTTGCGTCGCAAATTCATCGTTTACAATTGGCGCTCGATGAGGCTGCTAAACATGGTCGCAAAGTTGCTTTTGCGGGCTATTCGATGATTAACAATGTTGAACTTGCGCTTCGCACGGGCGATCTTAAGGCGCCTGCAAACACTATTATGAAACTTGAAGACGTTGTTAAACTTCCTGACAGTCGTGTTTGCATAATTTGTACTGGAAATCAGGGTGAAATGAATGCTGTCTTGAATCGTATGGCTAGCGGGGCTCATCGTTGGATTAAAATCAAGAATAGTGACATTATTGTTCTTAGTTCATCGCGTATTCCTGGCAATGAAGGACATGTCGCAATTATGGAAGATAACCTAATCCGCGAAGGTTGCGATGTTATTTCTAAGAATAATGCTGAATCTTACGGTCTTGGACCAGTTCATATGGGTGGGCACGGTCACCACGACGATCACGTTAAGTTTATCACTGCATTGAATCCAAAATTTTACTTTCCTAATCATGGTGATTTCACATTCTTGGAACATAATGCGCGCATTGCTGAGAAAGAATGTGGTATTCCGCGCGACAATATTTTCGTCTGTGATGCTGGCGATGTGGTGGAATTTTCTCACGATAATACTGCTAAGCGTAGTGCTCGAATTCATGTTGGCAGCGTGATGTACGATGACGCTGGTGCGATTGTGTCTGAGGTTGTACTGAAAGATCGTATCCACATGTCTACTCAAGGAATGTTTGTGGTTGTACTGACTGTTCAGCGTGGCACTGGACGTTTGCTCAGTTCGCCAGATATCATTAGCCGCGGTTTCATATATTTGCGCGACAGTGAAGAGTTAATTTCTTCGATTCGTGCTTATGTCAAGCAAAAAGCTTCGCGAGCTTATTCTGGTCGACGAATTGACATGGACGGATTCAAGCGCGATTTGCGTGACGAAATTACACAGATTCTATATGATCGAACACAGCGTACACCAATTGTTATTCCAGTAGTTAACGAAATTGGCTCAACTAATTCACCAGCGGCGAAAAAGGCTCAAGCCGAAATCGACAAACGCGACAATGATTTCAAGCAACAAGAAATGAATCGCATTCGTGGACAAGCCAAGAGTAGCAATACAGCGCATTTTGCTCCGCGCAAAACTGGCAATCAACCACCACGCCGACAACCAATTAGAAAGAAAAGCGCAATGCCCGCTAGTAAGCCGATTGCGTCAAAAAAACCTGAAGAAATCTCGTTCAAGAAAACTCCAACTGGACCAAACCCAATGCGTATGTGGCGCGAGTAGCATAGTAGCAAACTATTTTTCTACGATAGCAGTGACTTCGATTTCAATCTTGGTGCCTTTTCTGGTTGTTCCACTTATTTCAACCATAGTGCTGACCGGTTTGCATTTCTCGAACCATTTATCTCTTATTTTACATACTTTTTTAAAATTACTCATATCAGTTAAGTAAATCACTGCTTTGACAACATTATCGATAGTTGCTCCTGCAGTATTTAAAATCGATTCTATGTTTTCAAATATTTCTTCGGTTTGTGTTTCGATATCTCCTGAAATTATTTTGTGATCACTATCTTTCTTTGCTTGCCTTCCTGACACAAATATTAGGTAGCATTCCCCCATGTCAATTTTCTTTGCGGGCGTGTAAATGCCGCGTGCTTTCTGGTTGTTCTCTGGATAAATATCTTCAATTCTCATTTGCTCATTTCCTTCCTTAATAATGTTCTTATTATACCAAAGAACTTCAACTCAATGTTAGCCTAGCCTCGGTGAGCACGAAGAGCGTTAACAATAACGGTGACGTCAATTAGCTCTTGGAGAGCGGCGCCAATTAGTGCTGGAATAAAGCCAAAAGCGGCGATTACTTCTAATATTAAACACAGCGCAATGCCTATCCAAACTGATTGCAATGCTACGCGAATCGTTCGGCGAGATATTTTCCTAAGTAACGCTACACGCCCTAAATCATCGAGCATAATTACAGCATCGGCTGATTCGCTGGCTGCTGTACTGCCGCGTGCGCCCATAGCAATGCCAATATCGGCGGCAACTAAAACGGGCGCATCATTTACGCCGTCGCCAACCATCGCAACACTGTCTTTTTCATTGCACAGACTTTGCATGATTTCAACTTTGTCCTTCGGTAAGAGTTCAGCAAATACCTTATCGACACCAGCTGCCTTGCCAATTTTTTCTGCGATAGTGCGACGATCACCAGTTAGCATGACTGTCTTTGTAACGCCAGACGCCTTAAGATCACGCAAAGTTTCTTTGGCTTCTTGGCGAACTTGATCGGCAAAATAAATTGCGCCAGCAAATTTACTGTTGACTGCCAAATAAATTGCCGTCGAAGTATTTTTCTCTTTTGGAATTGTAATCTTATTTTTCTTCAAAAATTCAGCTCGACCAACGATAATTTTCTTATTATCGACAGTAGCAAAGACGCCGTCACCGGTAATTTCTCGAACATTTTTTGCACGAAGGATTTTTACTTTATTCTGTTCAGCGTAATTGACTAGCGAAGTTGCAAGAATGTGCGAGCTGGCAACTTCAGCGCTGGCAGCTAACTTGAGAATCTCATCTTTGTTGAAATTTTCTTCAGCTACAATTTTGTTGACGACGACATTACCGTGTGTCAATGTTCCAGTTTTATCAAAAGCAAAAATAGTCGCTGAACTTAGTTTTTCTAATACGGAACCATTTTTAACAATAATACCGTGTTTGGATGCGCGACTCATTCCAGAGATTAAAGCAATCGGCGCTGCCAAAATCAGCGGACAAGGACTGGCTACGACCAAAACTTCGGCGAAACGAGTAGCATCACCAGAAATCGCCCAGGCTGTTCCCGCGATAGCATAAGAGACGATAGTGAACGGCACAGCATAACGATCAGTCATTCGGACGAATGGTGCGGGTTGGCTTTCGGCGTCGCGAACCAATTGAATGATTTGTTCATACTGAGAATTTTTAGCATCGGCTGTGGCGCGAAGCTGAATTGCCGTATCGCCGTTAAGAGAGCCAGACATAATATTATCACCCGATTTTTTAGCAACAGGAATTGACTCGCCAGTTAGTGAACTCTCATCGAGCTCAGCTTCGTCGGAAATCAATTCACCGTCGACAGGTACGACTTCGTGGGGTTTGATAATGACGATATCGCCTGGCTTAACGACGGATATTTCAACGTTAACTATTTTAGAATTTCGCAATATGTGCGCTGTTGTGGGCGCGCGTTCCAGTAAACTAGACAATTCTCGTCGGGCTCGATGAGCTGCAAAATCCTCTAAAGCTGTACCGCCAGTCAGCATTACAACAATAACCAGTGACGCCCAGTATTGGCCAACCGCCAGAGTTGCTATAATTGCAGTGAGCGCCAGAATATCAACACCATATCGACCTTCGCGCAACGTTTGAATTATGTCCCAAACTAAGAATGACGCAACAAGAAGTGAGTATCCAGTAATTAGCCATTGCGCTGGACCAGATTGGTTTACCAAGAACGTTAGGATTAACGCAGCTATGCCGAACAGAATCGCTAAAACAAACCGCCAATAATGTAGGATAGATTTTATAAGTTTCTTCATTGCAACTATTATAACATACGGATATGTTATAAGTTTCTATAAACAGAGAGATGCAAATTACTCAGTAGATTTCAAAGCTTCATCTATAGCCTGGCGAACGGCGCTATCGGTCAGTTCATCAACTTGCTTGCCATTAACAAACCAAACAGGCGTTCCGGTTATTCCGGCTTTTTTACCCATTTCGCTGTCGCGATTTATTTTTGTTAAAATACCATTTCCGCGATAGTTCTCAATTGCTTTCAGAAAATCATCAACATTGAGATTAGTCTCTTCGGCAAATTGGCTAAGCAGCTCACGGCGTCGTTCAGTCGGAATGGCTTGCCCAGTCCAAGTTGAGTCGTCTTGGAAGAGTAGCTCGTGCATCTTCCAATAAGATTCTGTACCGCCCAGCAGGTAGGCTGCTTCGGCGGCAGATTGGCTAACTATTGAATTTGGATAGTTCAAGCTAAAGTTACGATAAATAAATAGTACGCGATCTTGATAATCTTCCATAATATTCTTGAAAGTTGACGACAATTGCGCGCAATGAACACAGGCAAAGTCTTCATATCCAATAACTATAATCTTGGAATTGACGTTTCCGATGTAGTGATCAGGAATATTATCTTTTTCAATGTCTTCAACAGTTACTAGTTTTTCGATATCTATCCCAGATATATCGATATCGCCATTTGGCTGATCATTCTTCCAAATAATCAAAATAGCCAACACCGCTGCCACCATTATTGCAAACGCAGTCCATAATCTTTTGTTCATAAATATCTCCTCCTTGAAATTCTGACTCTTACTATTTTAGCATTAGTTTGTTATAATTAAAATATGGATATTTTCCGTGTTTGCCTAACGGGCTTAGTATTAGTGACATTACTAACATTTCGATTCAAAGCAGACGAATCGCGATTTGAAATCAACAGACAGGCAACACACAGTAAGAAGTACAAAACATTGGCGCGATTTCTGGATATTTATTCGGGATTGATAATTTTAGTTCGAATCTTAGCGCTGGTAATGGCAGTTCTTCTGGTCGCTTTCGCGACTTTGTCTTGGGGTATCTTCGGCGGAAGTATAATCGCGTTCGCAGCAATTTTGTTAGCGTGGATATTAGGGCATATGTTGCACGGCGTTGCGGAATCGCTAATTGGTAAACACCTCGAATTCTTTAATAAATATTTTGCGTGGACGAGCATATTAAATCGTATTGTGATGGTGGGCGATGAACCGCAAATTGGCTCGGAGCATGAGTTAATTCACCTAATTAATCAAGGTGATTTTCTTGACGAGCAGACAAAAACTCTCTTAAAAAGTACGTTGGCGTTTCGCGATCGAACAGTAAATCAGGCAATGACCTCGCGTGATAGAATCGCTTTCATTCACGCAAAAGATTCCCTAACGCCAAAACTCCTTGATGAACTGTTTATGTCAGGACATAAAATTTTCCCAGTAGTGCAAGGCAGCTTGGATCACGCAATGGGACTGCTGTACATCGATGATGTGATGCTCGTGGAACAGCAGGAAAAAACCTTGAAAGATGTAATGCGAAAGTGTCCGCCGCCAATTGAACACGATGCGCCGTTGGAATCGGCGTTGAATCAGATGCGTGAATATCGTTCGACGATTCTTATTGTGATTAAGAATGAGAAAATAGTTGGTTTAATCACACTCAGTGATATTATAAAGCAGATTTTCTAGTTCGCTAACTTCGTAAAAGTATGCTAAAATAATATTATGAGAGTTGTTCACTGTAATAATTGTAATTTGTGGGCTGGCCGCGAAAATCGGTGATTTCGCGTTGACCGCCCTTCATCCAACCGAGCGAACTTGAACAGAAAGGGAATTAATGGAGCGAATTTTAGCACGAGAAACAATTGAAAAGAATGGCGAAACCGTCAAAGTTATGGGCTGGGTTAACACGCGTCGCGATCACGGCGGAGTAATTTTTGTTGATTTGCGCGATCACACGGGCTTGGTGCAACTGGTTTTTAATCCGGAACAGGCTGAAATTTTTAAGGTAGCCGAAACTTTGCGCGATGAATTTTGCATTTCTGCCGAGGGAAAAATTTCCGCGCGCGGTGCGAATTTAGAAAACCCAAATATTGCAACTGGCAAAATTGAAATTGTTGTCGATTCACTAACAATCTTGAACAAGTCAGAGCCTTTGCCTGTGGCGACGCGCGACGAAGGTCAGCAATCCGGCGAAGAGCTTCGTCTGAAATATCGATTTCTTGATTTGCGTCGCTCGTCTATGCAAGAGATGCTTCATCGACGCGGTGATTATTACAAATTCATTCGTAATTACATGAGCGACGCTGAATTTACAGAAGTAACTACTCCAATTTTAGCCAATAGTTCACCAGAAGGCGCGCGCGACTTCCTAGTCCCAAGTCGTGTTCATCCTGGCAAATTTTATGCGTTACCACAGGCGCCGCAACAATTCAAACAACTTCTTATGGTTGGTGGTATATCGCGCTATTATCAGATAGCAACCTGTTTCCGCGATGAAGATCCACGTGCAGATCGATTGTATGGTGATTTTTACCAACTGGATTTGGAAATGTCGTTTGTCGATGATGGTGAAGAAGTCCGCACAACGATGGAACCGCTTATTAAAAATCTTGTAACTGATTTTGGTAAAAAGAAATTACTAACAAAAGAAATCCCGCGTATTCCTTACGCCGAAGCAATGGAAAAATACGGCATTGATAGACCCGATTTGCGTTATGGAATGGAGCTGATCGACTTGACTGAAACTTTCTCGGAAACTGATTTCAAAGTCTTCAAAACCGACTGTATCAAGGCGATTTGTGTGAAAAATGGTGCAGGTTTGTCGCGCAGCCAAATTGATAACTTTACCGAAATTGCGAAAGGCGAAGGCGCTGGCGGATTGGCATATTTAACATACGAAAATGGCGAAATTAAATCACCAATCGCGAAATTCCTATCTGAAAAAGAATTGCAAGACATTACCGAAAAAACTGACGCAAAAGACGGCGATGCAGTTTTCTTCGGTGCGGACGAACGTGCAAAAGTCAACAAAGTTCTTGGTCGTTTGCGCATCGAATTTGCTGACTTTTACAATCTCAAAAATCCTGATGAAGTTGCATTATGTTGGGTTATCGATTTTCCGTTTTACGAATACGATGAACATAATTGGCTTGGTCGTGGCGGTGTGGAATTCGGACATAATCCGTTCTCGATGCCAAAAGGCGGCATTGAAACTTTGAAAGTAGCAAAAACTGACGAAGAAAAATTGGCGATTGTGGCGGATCAATACGATATGGTGATGAACGGTTACGAAATTTGTTCGGGCGCGGTACGAAATCATAATCCTGAAACTATGTACGCGGCGTTTGGTGCGATTGGCTACGATAAAAAATATGTCGAAGAAAAATTTGGCGCGATGTTGAACGCGTTTAAGTTTGGCGCACCACCACACGCAGGTTGTGCTTTCGGTCTTGATAGAATTTTTATGATTTTGCAGGGGACGGAAAATATTCGCGATATTGTTGCATTTCCGAAAAACGGTAGCGGCGTGGACGTTATGATGAATTCGCCGTCAAAAGTCGAAGCAGAGCAGTTAGACGAATTATCAATCAAGAATATAGAAAAATCATAAGCAATTAAACCGACAAATTTTCGCTAGTTTGCAAATCAATAAACTCAGAATTAGCTTCATCGCAGGCTTTGCGAATCCAATTATAAGTAACGCTTTGACCGGCTTCGCTGAGCAGGGCATTATGTGTTGGGAAAACTTTTGCGGGCTTAGTGGAAGCGATATATTGCATCACATCGTTTACTTTGAGCCACGGCGCGCTAACTGGTGTTGCTAAAATTTGCGGACGAGTTGGCGGCACTTCGAACGAATCGCCTGGATAAACCAAAGTATCATTCACGACAATGCCAAAATTGTTGCACGGAACAATATCATCAACAATTGGTGCGTGGTTGTGACCGAAAAATTGCAAAACAAAGTCGCCAATTGTTTTCTTTTCATCTGTATTCGGCACGACGGAATTAGGAATTTGAGAAGAAACTTTTTCTGTTGCAAATATTACAGTGTTAGGATTGAGGGCAGTGATAGACACGATTTTTTCTGGATCAAAGTGATCGGCGTGTTCGTGCGTAATAACGATCGCATCAATATTATCGCTTGGCGCAAAACTGCTGGAAAAAACTCCAGGATCAATTACTAAAATTCTATTATTTATTTCAATTGTAAGGCAAGCGTGTTCGTACTTAGTTATTTTCATACAGATATTATAGCATTAACAAAGCAGACGACAAAGCTGTATAATGTTTTATATGAGTGCAAAAATTCATCGACGACGGCGTAGCGTGGCAACTGCGATTATAGGTATAGCGGTAGCTATTGGAATGTTTTTGCAATCGTATTTGCCCGAGCCTAATGTGTCTGTTGTAAATAATAAAACTGAAATTCCTAGACAGGTTGATCTCGATCAGCCGTTAGCTGCAGAAAGCTTGAAACTATTGGCCATCAAAGGACGTGCGCCGAAAACTGGTTATTCGCGTGGTGAATTTGGTAATGGCTGGTCAAAATGGCAAAAATGCGACACCCGCCAACGAATTTTAATTCGTGATTTGACAGAAGTTGAATTAGCAGATGACGGCTGTACGGTTCTGTCTGGCATATTGAATGATCCTTATACTGGCAAGATTATTGAATTCACACGCGGTCCAAATACATCTAGCGAAGTTCAAATTGATCACGTTGTGGCATTATCAGATGCGTGGCAGAAAGGCGCGCAAAGTTTAGACGCAGCTACGCGCGAAGCGTTGGCGAATGATGATTTGGAACTCTTGGCCGTTGAAGGGAAGGCTAATATGGAAAAGTCCGACGGCGACGCAGCAACTTGGTTGCCGAAAAATAAAGCTTTTCGCTGTCAATACGTGGCGCGCCAAGTCGCTGTAAAAGTTAAATATTCTTTATGGATAACAGAAGCTGAGCACGAAGCTATGGCGCGAATTCTAAACGACTGTCCCGAACAGCGCTTGCCATCGCCATAAACTTTTATTTGTGAGTTTTGAACAAGAATCGCAAATAATCGCGCATCATACGAGCGCCACAAATAGTTGGTAAGTAAGCTGCCAGCTGACCAGTGACTTGCTTGACCCATTTCGCGTCATCTCTCATTGCGTCTGCGGCAACGCGCATCTGCTCGTATAGGGAATCGACTTCCGCATCATAATTGCCGCCGCGAACTTCGAAAATAGAATCGGGTGGTTCGATGTCGGCTACGCCGCCATCGTTAGTTGATATTAGCATCGTCAAATTCGCGATGTCTTTCATAAAACTCGTGCCGCAAGCTTCCCAGCCGACTACCGGGACATTAATCGAAACATCTGAGCCAACGCTCATAGCTGCCGACAAACTTTCATCATAGTCAGTGATGTAATGAACACGTTCTTTTAAGACTGGGTCGCTATCGATACTTTTTAGCATAATTTGTAAACGATCGTATGTTTTATCGCCAGCAGCAACATTACCGGGCATCATTCCCGCCATAATGTAATGTGCATTATTCTCAAGTAAAATATTCTTGATTTCGTCGATGTTTTCGAACGGCATCCAGGGGCGTTTGTACTCAACAAATCGCCTCTTAAATTCGAATAACATCGCATCTTCTGGAATTTGCACAGCCTGACCATATTGGTCTTTTCGATTTTTAAGTTCTTCATTTAACCTAGCACGCCCAAGATTTTTGATAGGGCGCAAATCGTCAACTGTGACTCTACTTAATAATTCTTGGAAATTTTCACCAGGCATATCGAATTTATCAAGGATTTCTCGATCGCGATAGAATTTCAATACTTCTGGCATCAGCCAAGTTCCTAAATCAATTCCATTCGTTATCGCCTTGAAATCGATGCGTTCGCCGCTCAAACCGTGAACGTCAATGACTTTGGCGTGCAGTCGCGAAACGCAATTTTTTGCCTCTGCCAGTTCGATCGTCATACTATTAAGTTTTAGTCGTCCATCGCGGAATAGACCGGCGATGAAATGTTTCAAAGCTGGGCTAACAATATTTGGAAAAACAAACTTCTCAAATTGCTCGTAAGTATACGACGGCTCGGCCGCCTGCACTAGAGTATGATTCGTATAAAGCGTATGTTTACGTACATAAACAATCGCCTCATATAAATCCATACCGTTACGACAAAGTTCGTCAAGACGCGCCACTGCTGCAAAAGTTGAAGCTGTTTCATTCAGCTGAATAACTGACGGTTTAAGTCTTAGCATCTTCAGCGCTGCATAGCCACCAATACCTAATGCGACTTCTTGGTATAAACGATGATCTTCGGATGCATCGCCAACATAAAGCGCGCCAAAATTAGGCTCACCAACCGTTAGAAAACGCGTTGAACCAAGAACTTTTTGATAAATTTCTAAACTCGCATCAGGCTGACCTTTAACTTTTATTGCAATATCGCCAATTCTTTCGTAACCTGCATCTATTGGGTTACGTGGCACATAAGTATCGTGCGGCACTAAATCAGTCATTTCCTGATGACGCTCTTCACGATAAAATGGCGTTAACATCACGAACGGAATTTCCAGCGCTTCGGCTGTTCGCCGTGTATCGGCCGCCAAAACACCCAGGCCACCAGCACCGCGAATTCCGTGTTCCACGTCGTAAACTTCCATTGTTGTATAAACGTACGGGTGACTATTTGAAATTTTGTGCGTTAAACTGGCACGATCAATCGCCGCGTAAAATTCTGCAACGTCTTCGATTATATTATTGTCTGATGTTGATTGCCCACTCATACGAAATATTCTATCAAGAATTAAGCATAAGCGCAAATCGCTTTATTTCTTTTTCAGTTCATCGCGAATTTCTTTGAGCAAGATAATTTGCTCGGATTCTTTTTTGGCAACGGCTTTGTCTTCGACTTTTGAAACAGCCCCGTGATTTATCCTGTTGATAATCTTGACAAAGATAAAAATGCTGATGGCAATAATGAGAAAATCAATAATATTTTGCAAGAAAAGTCCGTAAGTAATATGCGCCGAACCGACATTGATCGCTAGCGCCGAAAAGTCCAGCCCACCGAGCAACACACCAATCAGCGGCATTATAATATCATTAACCAGCGATGAAACAATTTTGCCGAATGCACCACCAATGATAACACCAACTGCCAAATCAACAACGTTGCCTTTGCTGATGAATTCTTTGAATTCGCGGCTGATTTTGCCGACGGCTTTGATGTCTTGGGAAATTATTTCTTGTGTCTTGGATTTTCTTCGCATAATGCCTCCTGTCTAATAATTTAAAAGTAAGGAAAGCCCCATCGTTCGCTTGGATTGATGAATCTTTTACCTTGATCTAGTGCATCGATTGTTTTCATATCCTCGTCGCTCAACTCAAAATCAGCAACATTAAAATTCTCGTATATTTGCTGTTCACTGGAGCTTTTTGGAATAACAACCACGTCCTTTTGCAGACTCCATTTCAAGGCAATCTGCGCTGGGGTTCGTTCGTATTTTTCGGCAATTTTCCCAATTGTTGCGTCTTTTAGAATTGGCGCTTCGTTGGACCCAAATGATGAATAAGCCGTCACAGCAACGCCTTGACCGTGGCAGAATTCTATCAAATCATTTTGCGCATTATACGGATGAAGTTCGATTTGATTCATCATGGGTTTGATTTTTGCATACGACAACAAATCAACCATCATTGGACCAGTAAAGTTAGCTATTCCGATTGATTTTGCCAAATTTTCCTCAACCAATTTTTCCATTGCGCGCCACGTGTCGGTCAGCGGCACAAAGGAAAGTTTGATCAGATTATCATTACCAACTGGGTGGCTGCCTTCGCCTTTTGTAAAACCTACACCCCAATGCATCAGATATAAATCGACGTATTCCAACCCTAAATCTTGCAAAGTTTGACGACAAGCCATCGCAACATCAACGGGCGCGTGTTCTGTATTCCATAATTTGCTGGTGACAAACAAATCTTCGCGTTTCACTAAACCGTGACGAATAGCATTTTTGATGCCTTTGCCAACTTCCTTCTCATTGCCGTAAATTGCGGCACAGTCGATGTGACGATAACCGATTTTGATCGCCATTTCTATCATTTCGGCGGTAATTTCGCCAGCTAAACGCCAAGTGCCAAAACCGAGCATTGGAATTGTACTCTCATTATTAAGAATTAATGTTTTCATTAAGATTAATTATATCACGAACTTTGTGAGCTTCTAAATATTTTATTTAGATTTAGCCAGTTTCCTTGTCAAAAGTTTTTCGATTTTGCATGCAGATTTTTTTGTATGTTTCTGCGCAAAGAAATCTTCCCACGAAGCCCACTGAAAATCAGTTGATTCTGCTAAATCGATTCTTATATTTCGTTCACTATTTGCGAAGAATAAATACTCGAACGCATAGTGATAATGTCCTGGTTCATTTTCCTTCTTATTTTCGGGTATAAAATGTGAATTTATATTAAATGGCAACAAATTATTTTCTGGTTCGAACGGATAGTATTCTAAATTGTTGCTGTCTAATCCAGTTTCTTCTTTCAGTTCTCGAATGGCTGCTTGAAACGGATTTTCGCCTTGATCAATGTGTCCGCCAGGTTGAAGCAGCAGATTCAGCGATTTATGATTAAGAAGTAAAACAGTTTTGTCTTGTAAACTAACAACAAACGCTGATGCTATAAAATGTCCAGTGAAATTTTTGCGGTCAATAATTTCGTCATCAGATTTTGCTTGATTTGCTTGGTTCAACGCTAAAATGAGTTTTTCTTTCTCGTCGGGAAAATATTCCAAATAGTCGTTGATTAGATCTTTTATCATTTGCGAATCTTGCAATTTATTTATAATTATGGCTTGGCTGGGATGGAGGGATTCGAACCCCCGAATGCATGGACCAAAACCATGTGCCTTACCACTTGGCCACATCCCAACGCGTTTCATAGTTTAACATACAATCAAACTTTTTTCTATGCTATAATGAACTAATGAAAAAGATTGGCATAATTAGTATTGCAATTCTTGCGTTTGTCAGCAGTAGCAATCTTATGGTATTGACTGTACTAGCTAGGCCAGAAACAAGTACCATATCAGCTAGTTGTGTTGCGGCGCAATCGATTCTGAGCCAAATTCAAAAAGCCGACACAGGTTCACGTATCAATCGTGGTCACGACTACACGGAAATTCTGAGTCTGATGTTTGCTATGAATGCGCGGCTTTCGGTCAATAAAATTGCTGCACCAATATTGACTGATTTGGCTATGCAATTTGAGCAAAATATAGCACAGTTCCGCTCTGATTATGACGAATATGACAAAATCCTAACGAGCGCGCTTCGTGCGAAATGCATCAACAACCCCAACGATTTTTATGATAATTTAGAAAGCTCCCGCGCTGCTCGAAAAGTTTTAAAGCAAAATGTTGCAGCTTTGGATCAAATTATGAATGACTATTCTAGCCGATTAAATGTTGTTTTGAAGGAATCTGAATAATGTTTTCGCGATTCAAAAAATGGACGGTAGAACATCAATGGTCAGTTTTCATAATCTTAGCATTGGTCATAGCAACAGCATCAACAGGCGTTAGCTTGTGGTTGTATCGTGCGAGCGGCACGGCGAGACTTGATTTGTCACGACCAGGTTACGAGAAAGTTCGCGAAGAAGTTCAAGATGATAACGACAATACAAAACCGTTTCCTCCAACTGGACCACTGGACGATGCGACAATTGAAGATTTTCGATTGCGTTATAAAACTGTCAGTGAACGTCTTGACCAAATGAACAATTATGACAATGCGGTTATGTCGGACGAGAATTTGGGCTTTGCGGACAGTCCAGCCGTGACGGAGCCGATTGAATAAATGTTGCACGATG
>JGI994J12354_10003135_pt1 | contig 15653 bp, 18 predicted proteins | sample IntmicLarv3ML3BL_FD_12354 | JGI IMG/M metagenome (IMG submission 12354)
TAATGCGATTTTTTAGGTCCTCAATATCTTCACCAACGCCTTCATATAAGCCAGAGTTAGATATTTCAGCGTAGAGGGCAATTTTTGCTTTTGCATAATTAACTTTTTCGCGTTTAGAAACTAAGTCCTTGGATTTTATGAATTTTTGCTCAATGTTTTTTATTTGTTTCCAAACATCTTTAATTTGACTTTCAATTTGCCCATGCACTTCTTTTAGTTTACGAACATCCTCTGAAAAGTCAGTAGTATACTTATTTGTAATTTGGAGTTCAGAATCTAATCACTCTGTCGATTCAACAATTTTAGCATCATCATTAGAAAGCTCTTCACAATTATTCTCGCATATAGGACATAAATAATCTGCATTTTCGTGGTTTGATATTTCTGTCTGTTCTTTCAATTCATTTAGCATATCATAGCATATCAACAAATTTTGAGCCAGCTTGATTTGCGCCGCTCAAGTTATCACGCTTTAATAATACGTCTCGTTCTTCATCTCTTAATGAATATAATTCTCTATTAAGAGAATTATACCTTTGCACTATTCCATCTTCATTAAATAAGTCTGAATCATTAAAATCCGGTAAATCAGATGCAACTTTTAACATCCTTTGTGCCGTAATATCAGAATTAAAAGGTGCATCTAATAAAGTATAATAATCTTGCAAAACTCATACAAATATTACTAGCGCACCATGTCTTTACCATTTGCAGAATGCTATTTAGCGGATTTCCGACAATAGCAGTAATAGCGATGGTCGGGATAATCTATATGAATATTATTATGTTCTGGTATTTCGACAGGGTGAAAGCAAGCTTTGCGTATAAAAGTAAAAGTGAAGCTGCGGAAATTAAGCTAGAATTGCAAAAACAGTACCATGATATTCTGAATGAGCATCAAAGGGAAACAGACAAATTGTGGCACGATATGAAAAAACATATAAATGTTATGAAAACACTTGTGAACAGCGGCAACTTGAGATTACATCAGAATATGTCCAAGAACTTGAAGCTCAAATGAGCGATACTGTGAAAATTATTCGTACAGATTATCCCGTGTTAAGTGCGCTTCTCACAGAGCAAAAACAACGCGCAAAAAGATACAATATCCCATTTAACATCGATGTCAGATTAGAATCTGATATGAAAATCACACCTGTGGATTTATGCATTATCCTTGGAAATCTATTCGACAATGCACTCAATGTCTGTTGTGAGCTACCACAAGAAGCGGAAAATGGATTAATATATCTATCACGCAACGCAGCAGCGCAATTGTTATTCAGCTTGAAAATACATACGATGCCGATGCGATGCCTAAACACCGTCCCGGCAAGCATAGATTGGGACAAAATAATATTCGGCAAACAATTGGCAAGTATGGCGGACAATTTGATATTGCAGATAAAAACGGAGTTTATAGTGCCTCAATTATAATTCCGTAGTCGGCTGATGTGCAAGTTATCCCCACAATCTGCAAGTTGTCACACAGCTATTGAAATTGGAACAATAACTCGCTAAGCTAAAAACAGTTACAAGGCTGTTTAGCTTAGCGAGTTTTATATCAGCCGCTTACAGCCTTACAAATTAATAGAAAGGAGTGCATACCAATGAAAAAGAAAATATCTCGTTTCGCAAAGAAATTCATGGGGGTAGTTCCTGCGCTGGCACTTATGCTCGCCGTGCAGTCTGCCTCGGCAACCTGCTTCTATTGCCTACATCAGCCGGATGTGCCGGAAGAGCTGGAGCAGTAGAATGACACAACCAGAACAAATAAATTAAAGTGTTTTATGAAGAGGAGAAAGGATTTTTGAAATGACTAAAAAAAGAATGTTTAGCCTGTTGATAGCAATGATTATGGCTTTTGCTGCATTCCCTGCTACATCTGCATTAGCCGAAACTACAATTGAGCCTACAGAATATGAAATACAGCTAGATGCTGATACAAGTATTATTGTAAGTGTTCCAGAAGAATATCAGTCACTTATGAGCGAAGAGGACTTAATTGTCATCGCACTCAATGAAAATCTACAAGATGGTGAGCGCATAAATATCCACTATGTTGAAGAAATTGAACCTGCACAAGAAGAACCTTTAGCTAGTGTCTTTGGGATATATACCTATAATACCACGTTATCTAAGACTGGAAGCGAGATGGCGGTGCAGAATTACTTTGTCATTTCGGTTGCTAAAGGTCAAGTCACAACACTTAAACAAGAATTCATTCAGACCATGTCAGCAGGTGTTGCTGTAAATGCATATAAAGTTACAGCAGAGTTGAAGGCCAGTGTGACAGCATCACATTCAACAACTCAGCAGTTTTCTGGACCGCCTGAAACAAGCATATACAATAGTAGGCAGTTTAGAGTCCAATTTTATGCACAAAAATATATTTTCACGCAGACACGATATTTCCTTGGCGTAGCCAGCGGAACAGTAAGAGGAACTGTGGATATGCCAACAAGATGGGCTTCTTACAGCATAGATTCTACCGTGAGATAGCCAATGGAGCGGTAACAAATGAGGTAAGTCCATTACGGCATAGTATAAGTGCTAAAATCAATTGAATATAACAAAGATACACAAGCAAGCTACTATAAACTTGCTTGTGTACTTATAAGGCTATATTTATCTCCTATGCTATGCGCTTTACAAAGAGAAATCTTCGTGATAGAATTTAAACCTAAATAACACTTATGTGAATAGAGTCAAAAGGAGATAAAATGAAAAAAGCACATTTTGGAATTATATTATTTTTACTAGGTGGTATTGGCTTTCTGATTTTTAGTATGTATCTGTCCGCACATCAATACAATTACAATGGTATGACCGGCACATATGCCGCATTACTCGGCAATGAACTGCTGGTGCCTTATACTATTGTGTGTGTAATTGCTATTGTCGGGCTAGGCATTTGTGTTTATGAGGCTTACTTTCGCCAGTAAGCCAATAACAGGAGGCGATGTACATGAAAGCAATTGGGAAAGTTCTTGGTGTAATGTTTTTATTCTTTTTTGTGACATTTTACGGACAAGATATTGTGTTGGATATAGTTATACCTCAGAATAGATGGGGTTCAAATGAGAGAATGCTCGTTGAAATTGTTTGGCTGATTATACTTTACTTTACATTTATAGCAGGTTTGATAACATGTTTTGTTCTATATGTTTTAGCCAAAATGCAAGAAGATAAGAAAGAGATAATCGCGCTAATAAAGCAACAAGCATCCAACGAATGAACAACACAAAATAGAGTTAACTCCACAGACAAAAAGGAGCCTGTCAATTGACTCGCACCAAAATTAGCGGACATGACAAGCGCATATGCCTTTGACGAGGGCAAGGTGTGTTTTGAGTTCTACTACGGCGAAGCCGCAAAAATTTACATTCCGTTTAAAGCAAAAGGTTAAATAAACAGAAAAACACGGGTACAGTTTATTGTAAAACTGTACCCGTGTTTTAATTTACCCTGTGTCGGATAAAATGGACGACCATATAAAACCCGTTCACTCATAGATTTTGCAAATCTTCCGCATTTCATCGCGTATGATATCGCGAAGGCTGTCCGGCTCAATGATTTCAGCTCTATCGCTAAACTGTGCCAATCATGCAAAAAAAACACCGCTTGCTGACACATCGGCGCTGAGCGTAAATCACCCGTTTTCATTGTCTATAAGCACAACGTCACTGCCGAAGTGGTCAAGCGCAGTGCTAACAAGGCTCACGTCGAAAGCAAGTATGGCGGTTATCGTCGCGTCGCTGTGCATTCCGAAGTTCTGTTGCGTGTATTCGACGATATTAAAATCGCGGTGCTCGTAATCATCCACAGGTTCATCAATGCGTTCAGCACTTTCCATGCGGTCAACACGAAAGCTCGCAAGCCACATATTGCGAGTACGTATTTGCAATTGGTTTATTCCTGCCTATTCCTAACCCCTCGTGCCCTCAAATATAAGCACCCCGTCAGCGCAAGCGCCACAGCGCTTGCTGCCAGCGCTATCCAGAGATAATCCAAATACGTCTTCTGCATCGCAGCACTGTCCCAGCCTAAATTGATATTAGCCCGCAGCTCCGGCTCCTGAAACTCAAAAGGCGACACAGTAAATCCAACCAGTTCACGGTTCACGCCGACTGTAGTCCGGCTCTCCGGCATCATACCGGCAAAATCATAAAGCAAACTCTGCGTGTCCTCGCTGTTTTCGGTCTTCACCGCGGCAAATTCGTCTAGCAAACTGCGAAGCTGATTCTGCTCCGCCGCCTCGGTTTGATATGCTTCATCTCTCAGCAAATAGAGATATTCATTGTAAGCGGAGTGAACATTCCACATCATGCCGATGTTAACATCAAACTGACGGCTCAAATCTTCGCGCACTGTGCCAAGGTAAGTTTCATAGCCCGAAAGCTCTGCCGCCACCTGCTGCTTAACATTATCAGACAAATATTCGTCAACCTCAAAACTGCTGAGCTGCGAATGCATTAGGCCCAGCGATGCCCAAAAATCATCAGGTCTCGGCGGTGGGGGAACCAGTGGATTTTCCGGCTGCTCTGCCTCAGCCTCCTCAAGTGTTTCGACTGCCCCCGGGAGAGCGTTTCCATCATATTCAGGAGGCGTCAAAAGCTCCGGAGCTTCGGGGAAAAGTGTTGTTGGAACCGGAATTTCCGGAGGCTCCGCCGGAATTGTCGCCCCCTTGTAAGCAGGAACACCCTTAAAAAAGGCAGACTCCACCGAAGCAAGTGGAAGCTTGTCCAAAATGCTTGCATCAAATCCGGAAAGCTCCTCCCAGTCTTCAATCATCTGGTTCATTTCGTCAATATATAAAACCAGCGCCTCGGCATATTCTTCAGCCGTTTCAAAATCTCCAGCCTTCGGCATGTCCTCCATCTCGTCAATGCGCTCCTGCGTCTCCATTATAAGAGTTCGCCATGTCCACAGCTCCGCCGCCACATCTTCAACCGGTCCCACATCTCCCAGAGAGTTCATCACAGTCTGCAAATCTGCGGCATAGGCGCCTAGTGCCGAGCCCCAGACTGCATGGTCGTCTAAAACCGGTCCGATACATTCGGTCAGCGCCGCTCTATACTGCGCCGAATCCTCCATATATAATACCGACTCATTTAAATATTCCTGAAACTTTTCATACCAAACACTAGATTCCGCCACCCAAATCTCGCCGCGTTCATACCAAGATGTGATGTCGGTTGTATATTTTTTCAAAGCATCTTGCCATTCTATATTTTTCTTGTGCCACTCGCGAAGGTCCGTCTCATATTCTTCAACAGCCTCGGCAAATTCATGAACCTCCTCGCCGTATTCCACAGAAATATTCGTCCACTCTGTCAAATCGCTAAGCCAGGCGTCCTCCTGCTCGGGAAAGCCCTCCGTCAGAGCAAAAAGCCCCTCGCGCATATTTTTATAGTCCTTACTTGCTGCTCCGTAGCTGTCCAAATATTCGTTTGACACATCGGAAACCATCCTGGAAACCTGCACCATGTACGAGTTTGTGTCCGCCACATGCGGCTCCAACGGCACAACCGGCAAGTCTCCCAAATTTAGCGCATCGGTAAAGTTGCCAAGCACCAAAGTTTCAAGTGCCGCCATATCTAAACTATCATTTTCAAAAATGGCATTCACATTGTCCTGCGCACCATGAAACTGACCATAAATAGAGCTGACATATGTATAGGCGATGTTAGAGTTTATGGACATTTGAAGATTTAATATTTCTACATAGGTTTCAATATATGCCTCCTCCGGAAGGCTCGGGTTTATGACAAACTCAAGCTGCACACGCTCTGGCGCAGACGAGTTAAAGGATAAAATCTTGCTGGACACATCAGAGGGAAAGATAAGGATTGCGCCATAGGTGCCATCGCTATACCCATTTTGAGCCATGTTGTATGACACCAGCGAATAGTTGCTGCCAAGCTGCTCAATAATGGTCGAGGCATAGCCCTGCTTTACCCCGTCTACCATAGCGCCTGTGTCAGCATTTACAACAGCAATTTGCGTCTGCATCCGCGCTTGCAAATCCTGATGTGCCTTCTGCTGACCGAGCATTATGATGAAGCCCGCCAAAACCGCGCAGAGTAGCGCAAGCAGCAGAAAAATGGCTGTCGGCAAAATCCATATCTTTCTCATAAGCTAAATCTCCTCTGTAAAAAAACCTCTATTGTCGCATAAACGGTATCTTAACCTGGCGCGATGCGCCGCGCCTGAACCAGAATCCGATGTCCGGCACAGCCTTGTATCCGCGCGGCGGTGAAACCGCCAAAATGTTTTGCTCGCCGGGATTTCCGAGCACAATTCCGCTTTGCGTTTCTTTAAGAATCTTTGTCAAATTGTCATATCCGCGCATTTTGCTAGGTAGAGTCGTTATGACAAACGAGATGCCAAGCTCCATTGCTCGCGGCAAAAGCGGTTCCAGCTCCTTTGTTTTGGCTTTGCACAATTCAATAAAATTGTCCCCGTCGTCTATCAGCAGGAGCGCGACGGGCTGTGATGCGCTAAAATCACGAATGCGCCCGCCGACTTCTTCAAACAGCTTTGCGCGTCGCTCGGTTTCTTCCAAAAGCGCCTCATAAAACGCGTCAAGCCCAGACTCCGAACCCATATATGCCACACCCGGCGTTCCGTCAAAGTCCTGCAAATCTCCCACGCGAGAGTCCGCAATAAAGAATTTGCAGCCCTCAAACTGCGCAAGCAGTAGCTTTAATATGTTCGTTTTTCCGACAGTTGGCGCGCCAACCACCATTTGGACAGGAATGCCAAGGTCCAGATAAAGTGGGTCGGTCGTCTCTGGGTCAAATCCGATTGCAGCCTGTTTTTCGTCGGTTTTTAGGCAGTCTGAAAGGTCCGCATAGGTCACAACATCCGCAAGCATCCGAATTCCGGTAGCTTTCGGTGCCGTGTTGTTTTTGGATATTTCAGAAATCATATCGCCAACTAAATTGGCATTCAGAAAGCTTGTCCATAGCGGACAGCGCTTGTTGCCGTTTTTTGCCGCCCAAAATGCTCTTCAGCCCCACAATGCCGCCGGACCATGTGCCGATGCTAACTTCGTTGATGTGGCCGCAGTAGCGAGCCTGTCCGTTTCTGAATGCCGCTCGTAATGCCAGCCGTGCCCAATCGCCCATTAGCCCCTTGCCCGATGTCAGGTGGTTTCGCGGCAATTTGACCCACTTGTATTTGAGCAGACATTTCATAAGGCAGCTCTTTTCTTTTCCGTCTAATATTAAAGACGGTTGGTTTTATGGGATTCTTCCGGGTTTGGGAAATATTTTTTGGGATGTTATAAATAAAGCTACTGAGGTGCGATTAATTGCACCTCAGTAGCTTCTTGTTGGGGTATATTCGGTTGTTGCGGTTTGTCTCAATCGAGCAAAAGCCGAGCTAGATTATCACATAAATCAATACTCTCTTCTGGAGAGTTTCCCATTAATATTACTAACTATAATTTATTAAAAAGTGTAAGATTACTGTGCCTCTTTTGGGTAAAAATATTCATACACATAAATTCGAAAATTCACATAAAATAAAGCTTGTGTGGCACATCTTATTTATTTAATTCCATTTTTTGCAAATAGCGCTAGCTGCTCTTGCAAGGCTTTATCTAATTCGGCATAAGTAGAGTACTCAATTCTCGAATAACCGTTAACATCAAAATGTATCTTTTCCCATTTAAATGCAGTTACAACAATCTGCTTTTTTAATGCCAGGGCATACCCCAGTTCAAAATAGCAATTTGGTCGTTCTCTTGACAAATCTGCAACAACAACTTCAGCAAGTTCAATATGGCTTAGTATTTTTTGCGTAATTGGTTCAAATGTTGTATTGTCATCTATTCTTTGAGGCGTAAAGCCTTTCGATTTCGCGGCATTTTTTATAGAATACTCAATATTGCAAAGCTCGTTATCATCAGGGTTCATTGCCATAATAATAAACAATAATCCTTTTTGAACTATCTCGTTTTCGCTTACTTCATAAGGAGCCATTTGCTGGCGCTCTATGCCCAAAACAGCACTGATTGATGAACTATTGCTATCGTAGTTTTCTATTATTCTCTTTAATTGCCGTATCATTGATTTAGCAGGTGATTCCCCATATGTATTTTTTATTACCTCATCGAAAATATAGGGAGGATTCAAACATTCTTCTTGTATCGCGCTGTATTTTTTAAGGCGCAAAGCAATCTCGTCGTCATTTATGTTGCGAGTTTTTTGAGTTGCTAGCAAAATATCCTTAGGGGCATCATATATCATGAAAATGACTTTAAGTTTCGCTTTATAGTCCTTTTTTAACTTTGATATAGTTTCTTTATCATTACAAATTATCAGATGATTTACATTATTCAATAGCGAAGCATCAATCTGTATTTTCTCTATACCATATTCAAAACCATATTGTGAATAAATATAATCGTATTTGTTTTCAGGAAACCCATCTGGATACGAAATTATCTCTTCATCATCATATTGTCTTTTATGTCGAGTTGTGCCCTTAACGTGAATCGAAATATTGGTGAGCCGCTCATATGCCATTTCTAGAAGTGTCGTTTTTCCTGTGCCTGATGCCCCACATATAATGTAAATCATTTTATTCACCTCTTTTAAAACAACTCGATAACCTTTTGTCAAATCGGCAAAAGTCGCATATTACCGAAATTGACCTCCAATAGATTCCTCACGCTAGATTGTTAGGACTGTACTGTGCTTAAATGTCAACTTTGTATTAATTTGCGGACAAGAAAACAGCAGTTTCTCAATGATTCCAAAAGAGGCCGCACTGTTTGCACACGATTTTGTGTCCGCAAAATCTAAAGTGTCATGCCTACACTGCCAACTGCTGCGAAAATATGTATTAACACTTGGTGAAAATACATTTCTGGGTGGCATGAAACCAGAATGATTTTTGCGAACATGAGTGACCGAATTTTATGACGGTATGAGTGAGGCAGCGCAAGCATATCATATTTTTCAAGGAATATCACACACTACTAGGACCTGCTTAACGACGGACTCCAATAATGCATACAAGCTGTTACCCACGCTAAATAAATTGCTTAGATTTCTCTTTGTATTCATTTACAATTATATTGAAAAGGTTATTCCTAGATTTGGGTTCCAAATAATTATGGTCTGCTCCAGAAACGCAATGATACCTGTGACAAGGAAGAAGGTTATTTTTATTAGTTAACAAGTAATACTCATCATTTTCACTTTCGATAACAGAAATGTTACCAGGGAATAATCCAAGCGCATATAATATATTTTCGCGAGAGTTTGAATCGAGAAAAAATGAGCCATGGACAAAAAGTCCTTTTCGTGACGTGAAGCCTTTTGAAATTAATTCAAGATGTCCACGATGAGAAAACAATCGGTCAAGGCTGTTGTGATCAGTCAAGCTTGGTGAAATCAGTATTAAACCAAGAATTTTACTTGTATGACGCAATGCTATGTGCAATGCTAAATTTGCACCAACACAATGCCCAATAAGGAAAAACGAATTAATACCATAAATTTCAGCAAAGTACTTGATAATACAATCATATGTAAAAATAAAATCGTCAAAATCAATATTTTCTATATCACCATCACTTTCACCCATGCCAATACAATCAAAACGTGCAACACACGAATCTAATGAGGTCGATAAGTGTCTTGCCATCTGAAAATATAACCGATGTGGTCCGATTTTATTTGAACTCAAATATCCATGCAATATTAATGTAATATGCGAATATTCACCCACATCCAAGGAATGATGAATTGCGCCTCGAATAGTTCCCCTACTCGTGCTTATTTGACAAAAATCAATCATAACAAGTATTCCAACAACTCCTTGTCCGTGTTTTTTGAATCAAGGTGAGGCATTCTCCGGGAAAAATCAAAAGATACAACCTGAGCATTTTTTATAGGAATGTGACAGTAACCATGCCCCGGCAAATACGAATTTCCACATAAAATATGTGACAACAGAATCATTGTAGATGTTGAGCAAATTACAATATTGTTAAAACAATTAAGCAATGATAAAAATTTAACACCCCTGCCCCAAAATAGTTCAGGTGCTTCCATACCAATGGGCCTAAGGGCATCAATCTCAATTTCGCGCTTTCTCCATTGCTCCATTAATTCATAATCTTTTGGAAATTGCTCCAAAGCGTCAGCATCAGATATACCATTTAGTCTACCAAGATTGATTGATGATAACAAAGAAGTTTCGACAGGCTTTATATCAAAATTGTTAGCTATAATCTGGGCAGATTCTCTTATTTGCACACTATTTGAGTGAAATAAAGATACAGTACCTTTATTTATTTCAAGATTAGTTAGTTTATCGCAGATTGGTATGGCTTGCTTGCGTCCCCAATCGGTTAAGATGTCACCGGATCCTCCGTGGATATTACTCGTATTTTTTATTGATTCAAAATGTCGCAGCAAAATCACTCGACTGACATCTTCATTAAACTCGGGAAATAAATTATCATATTTTATCATCACGATATTGCCAGCGGGAACTGACGTTTCAAGAGGCGGTCTGCCATTATTGCCACAGTAAGATAGTATTTTTGTATTCTCGGTATGAAATCAACTATGCACACTTCTCGTTGTATAGGTACCCATTTTTCTGTGTTTTTGTCATAAACAATCCCATCAACTTTTGCTGAATCCAAGTTATTGTTAAACATATTTAGAGCATCTTCTATTTTTAACCATACCAACCCTGAAACTTCAGAAACTTGAGGATAGAATTTTTCCAACGGTGTATCAATCTCAAGCAAATATACCGATTGATATTCTCGATTTTTTTGCCCTGTTTCAGCATCATCGACTTCAACACGATAGCCCAAAGAATATAGATCATTAAACTTAATTTCGATACCTAGTTCTTCGCTCACTTCGCGTATTCCATCGGCATCTTCTTCGTTGTCAATTAAGTGTCCTGCCGCACTGATATCTAGCATATTCGGATAACTCTTTTTTTCTTCCGACCGTAGCTGAAATAAAATTGATCCACCTCCAACAGCAGAAACTAGCCAGCAGTGGAATGTTTTATGCCAGAGCCCTTGCGCATGCACTACGTTACGCTCTTCAATTCCTTTTTTAAAAAGGTTGGCGTTATAAACTTGCAATTTTTCCATCGTTTACATCCTTTCATAATTGTGATATTGTCTGAAAAACATCAAAAATCTCACCCCAGAATGCAAATGTTATTTCATCAAAGGGCTGCTTTCTACATTCAGCGAGATGTTTATTGCGTGCATCTTGTTTGCCCATTTTATGATATGCTACAGCAAGACCCATATTACATTTCATCAATTCATCCTGGCGATTCACTCTTTCGGCAACTCCTAATCCACTATTAAAGGCCGCAATTGCTTTGCGCAAATCTTCTTTTATAAATAATATTTTTCCTTTTTGAGAATATGATTTTGCCTTACGTTCTTCGTCCAAAAGATTATCATATCCTTTTAAAACATCATTTGAAATTGTTAATGCTTTATCTAGCGCTGCTGGATCAGATTTTGATTTAGCCACAAGTAGTTCAACTTGGGCATACCCCACACCTAGTAGCATTTCTTTCTTATCATGTTCGATTGGAATGGCAAGGGCGGCATCTTTTGCATCGGTGAGGTTTTGATTCGCATCTACAAGCAATGTAATGTCACCGATTGATAAATCAATACTGGCTAAGTGCCTATAGGCCTTTGCAGCTAAATAATGATTTGAAATACCATTTGCGCACTCAAGTCCGCTTTTAATGGTTGTCTTCGCTTCGTCTGAATTTCCAATTACAAAATGTGTCCAACCGATATCATCAATTTGAACACGCGCCATTTGTTCTTTATCATCAAGTTTACACGCTGCTTCAAAAATCAAATCACCAATGGCTATCCTATACTTGTATTGCCCAGCAATCCATAAAACGCGACTTATTGCAGAGCCTAAACGTATTACTGTGTTATAGTCTCGTGCCAGTAGTGATTTTTCAAGTTCGTTTTTCAAAGCCTCATAAATTGATGTCGCATCTGGCTTCTCAATGACAGGATAAGTTTCCGCGACAAATGCACCGCTTTTTATCACCGAAAACAATAAACCTACAATTACAGAAATCAAAACAGTAATTATTAATCCTGACCAGCCTAGACTTTGAATTTTGACTAAAAAGGGATCTGTCGACGAGAAGAACAACTGGACATATCCCGATAACCCAGCACCAACTGTAAATAAGGTGATGCTAAATGCTAAACCAAATAATTTCAAAATATCTTTCAATATGTAACCCACCTATCACATGATGTAGCTTTGTGGAACGCTCAAAATATACACATTTATAATAACACACTATCATTTACATGTCATTACTTATTTCGACACTATCGAGAAACGTAATAATCCGAACCTATCACCAACAGGCACTATCTGCGAGGTTGGTTCAGATTATATTGGTTTGGTGCAAGTATTCATAAGGACAAACTTGCAAACCATTACAAATTAAGGCTTTCGGCAACCGAGTATATGAAAACTATACAAAAAATTGAGACTTCAAGCATTAATTTACTTAAATTACATATTATATGGATAATGCGATACTATTTACTGGTTAGTATTTCTCGATTTTCATAAGGCTAGAAATTATTCCTGATAATTGCTCTTCCCGTTTTTCTTCTGGAACACGGTCAACAAGTTCAATAGCAAGCATTACTTTTTGAAGATATGTAAGGCGTTCCAGAAATTCATTAACATGTTTATTGCTCTCTTTATACAGGTTAAGTGATGTAGCTCCGATGAACTCAGACAGCAGGCCAGCAACACCGGCAATGAGAGCTACTGAAATCCGGGAGGAATCCACAAAACAAAGGACAACAGCTACGACTATAAGAAGGAAACCAGCAACTATCATAGTAAGGCTAAATTGATATGCTCGTTTAGACTGAGATTTATTAATGGTATAGTATTCATTTAGTTGGCTTAAATTTAACTGAATAATGTCCTGTATGCGAGGGTTATCCTTCTGTGCCTCTATTTTCTCTTCGAGGGTTTGTTTGCGTTTTGTTATTTCTCCAATCGTTTCTGATAAGCTTTGTCTTTCAAATAATTTATTTGAGAAAGAACCGATTGTCAAAAGCAATAGGCATGACACAACAATGATAATTGCTAATATAATATCAGCAAAAAACTTATTTGTCTCCGCCGTGCTACCGTTTCCAATACATACGTTGATTATACGGTTGCTTATCAGTAAATAAAAAGAAATAGATATAATATCTAAAACAGTAGTAATCGCCAGTAAAATTGCCCGCAAACGGGGACGATTATGTATTGCTTTCATGAAACCGAAAATAATTTCCGCTAGCGGACCATCAACCGATAACATGTTTACCCTCCTCTATTTTAGCAAAGAATTACTCTACTTGCGCCCTCACAGTATCGCCATAATAGACTGTTATGCAGCGAACTTCTAATCATTATTAATAATAATACCACAAGTTTAGCCAAAAATAAACAAAAACAGGTTGGAATAAGCCAACCTGTTTTTGTCCTTATGACCATTCGAGGGGCATTCGTAGCGGTATCGGTGGTCGGACTTAAACCCACAACCTCTTTACCACCCATAATTGGCAGCGCTACCTCATGATCCAATATATTATTGATAGCTCATCTGCGTAATCAGTTGATATTTCAAGCGATTACGCAAGAATAAATTGGGTAAACATATTATAAGCCTTAGCTTATTCACAAACCGCTCTAATTTTAGTGAGGGCGGTTTATTTTTGACTTTTTCGTTAGTGGATGATTTTTGCAGTTATCTCTACGGCTTGTTTGCCTGCATATAAAGCTGCTCAATTCGTGTAGTTTCTGCCACTCTTGAATAATTTTTCTGATAATCTGATAATCTGATAATATGTATGTTTGATTTTTAAGCGCAATTAGGCTTTCTCCCAATTGATTTACAGCCTTGGAAACATCTGATAATTTTCAGTTTTTTAGGTTGGGATTATATGTTCAGAGCGTGTTAATTTTAGTGTGTTTTCAATGCTTTAAGTTGTGTTGCAGTTTGCCTATAGTTTGCCTATTAGACGGTCTTTATGGGCTTTAATCGGTCTTAGGCGATTTTTTGACTCTTTATAAGAGGGCATAGAAAAAGTACAGTATTTTAAGCTTTTCAGCAATAATACTGTACTCTTTTTTGGTCCGAGTGACAGGACTTGAACCTGCGGTCTCTTGACCCCCAGCTAATTGGGGCAGTTGGTGTAAACTTTGCGGTTTCAATGTTTTCTTGAAATTTGTACTGCAATTTTACTGCAAATGGAGCGAAAAAAGATAACACTAAATAATGTTAAATGCTACGTACATGGATGACAATTATCAAATATTGAAAATAGCAAAATATATCGGACACATAAAAATTAATTTTACTCCGCTATCAATTAATCACACTTTTTATTCCGCGCAAGACAACTCTTCGCTATCTTCCCGGCTGACCATTCGATTTATCGCACGGAAATATGTTACATTTCGCCAATTTCTACTTTCTTCTGTCGAATATACGGAAGTTAGAAAAGCTGCTATAAAGAAAGCTAAAGTAATAGCATCATGAATATTTTCAAAACCATTACTCCACGATGAAACGAAAATTATAAGTATACTAACTGCCAAGTATCCCCAAAATAAAATGGTAGCTATACTCCGTGTTTTGGCAAATTTCATATTGTTGGCAAGAAATGGTAGCAACGTAGGCGTTAAAAAAACAATTAAATATAATCCTATTAAATCTGGACTTATCAAAAAACGATGTATAAATCCGGCGAGAGATAGTGTGCCGGTAACTATCCACAATTTATTAAACGATATTTCTTTTTTTGAACGCTCCCAATCATATTTAAGCAAAAGCTCAAGTCTGTCAATCAAACTATGTAAATTACGCTTGGTTTGCTTATCTCTGAAATTGTTCAAAGCGACCCATATATGCCCATCTTGAAGAAAATAGTTCTGTTCTTCAGCATCATACTTTATTGCGTTTTTTTTGAGCGCAACAGCATCTTGATATTTCCCATATGGGTTAAGCTGACTTTCTATGCTTATCAATATTTTTTGTACCTCAGTTCCATATGGCATCTTTGCCCACGCTTCGTATAACTGGCTAATAGCATTTTTAATCTCCTTGCGCCAACTGGAGCGCTCTTCTGTGATGTGTTTTGCAGACAACGAACGCTCTGTTTGCATGAACGAAGTCACTCCGCCAACGATTGCCGCTATCACGGTTGATGTTAAAATTGTTGAAATTGAAAGACCTTCCAGCATGCTCATGTCCCCCTCTTTTTAATCTGAAAACTATTTTATCAAAGCCGGAGCATTTTTACAATGCTCCGGCTTTATATCTATCTTATTGCATCTCCAAAAACCGCACTACAATTGCTGCGGTTTGCGCTCTTGTTGCTGTGCCCTGTGGGTCTAGACTTCCGTCAGAGCCTGTTATTAGACCATTTTCAACCGCCCAGCTCATCGCATCTTTTGCATAAACTGACACAGAGGCATAATCTGCAAAGGCTTCTGTCCTTGCGCTGTTTATGGGCGATGCGCCGCTGTAGCGATAGAGGATTGTCACAAGCTGCTCGCGCGTTACATTTGCATCGGGGCTGAACTCTGTTT
>JGI994J12354_10003136_pt1 | contig 15650 bp, 13 predicted proteins | sample IntmicLarv3ML3BL_FD_12354 | JGI IMG/M metagenome (IMG submission 12354)
CGTCGGTAAGCGTCGCGGGACCGTAAGCCGAGAGGAATCTCTGAAACATTTCGGGTAAAACTTCGTTGAATGTCTGCGTCGGTTCTGTGCTTATCAAATCAAAATCGCGGCTTGTCATATCACGGAAAGCGACTTTTCCGAGCCGCGCAAGTTCACAGAAAACACCGCCCCACGGGGATAATGCGTTATCTATTGTTTGTCCGTCATATTCACCGATAAATATACGGCGCATTTCGGCACGCGAATAAACGCCGTCTTCCATGAGGTTCAACACTTTATCGGCGATTTCCCTGTATCGCTCTCCCCATCGCCATTCACCCGAATTAAGTGCGAGTAAATTCGGCAGGTCGTCGACAGATACACCGTGCAATGCGTGATGTATCCATGTTTTTGTCAGTGCGATTTTCCACCCGTCAAGTTCCGCGCCGCGAATCAATGCGGAAAAAGCGACATTTCGGTGAAACCAGCAATGCAATCCGAGAAGTTCATATGAAAGTTCAATAATATCCTCGCATTTACGCGACAAATATAATCCGTGCATACGTCTTTGTAATATTTGTTCCGTTATTTTGTCCATTATTTATCCCCCAAACTGCCGAAAAAATATTTTTTTTGTTTTTATTATAATAACATGAAAATATAAACATTTTATATGATTTCTTAAAATATCCCGTATAAATAAAGTTTTTTTCACGTACTCACGTCATAATCCACGGGTAACATATCCATATCGGGTGTAAATATTGTCGTTTGTTCCATGTTTTGCATAAACACAAATTCATCAGACCATAATTTCATGCGTAAATGCGGGCTTTCGAGCATACCTTCACCGTAATATTTTCCGTTGCATGTGATAAAATATCTGCTTTTTGACAATGACACACGCATATATTTTAAATTGTCGTATGTCAGACGGGATATTTTTCGCGCCGCGATTATTTTTTTCGCGCTTGTTATACCGATACCGGGGATTCGCAGTAATGTTTCATAATCCGCCGTGTTTATCTCAACGGGAAACATTGCGATATTTCTTAAAGCATATCCCGCTTTCGGGTCTATATCAAAATCAAGATTGGGCGAATTTTCGGGAAGTATCTCGTCGGGGGTCATACCGTATAATTTTATAAGCCTGTCCGCCTGATATAACCGCCGCCCTCTCCATTTCGGCGTTCTGTATCCGCCTATATTTACAGCGTCAAACGGCGAATAATACACCCTTCGCATATCATATTTTTTATACAATGAATCCGCGAGAACCGTTATTATTCTGTCGGTTTCACCCATTGCGCCTACCATCATTTGTGTTGTCTGACCTGCGGGAGCGAATGCCCTGCCTGTTTCGGAACGCGCTTTTATTCCCCTTTGCGGGTTTAACTCTTTTATCAAATCATTCACCGCCGACATCGGGGATAATATATTGTTCCTCGTTTTTTGTTTCGCTAAAATCTTATATCCGTCGCTGTGCGGAAGTTCTATGTTTACACTCACCCTGTCGGCTAAAAATCCCAGTCGACGTATCAATAACGGGTCGGCTCCCGGCATTATTTTTGCGTGAATATAACCGTTATATCCGCGTTTGTGGCGTATAACTTTCAATGTGTCGATTATCAGTTCTTCTGTATAATCGGCGTTTTTGCATATTGCCGACGTGATAAAAACACCGTGACCGCATTCGTCAGCCGAAGCGATAGCCAAATCCGCGATTTCCTCGGTTTTGTGGGTATATCTGCGTTTATCTTTTGAACAGCGGCAGCCGCAGTATGAACAGTTGAAAACGCAATCGTTTGAAACAAACACTTTCGGTACAGTCGGCGGCGACGGTTTTGATTTTATGTTTGATATACTTTTTCCGATAGCGACCAAATCGTTATCGTGAGCGTCAAGTCCGCTGTAATCGCCCTGCGCGGCTTTGTCGCCGTCGGCGATGTCGTAAACCGCGTCGTCACGCATGAGCGACAGTTTCTCCTGAAATGAGATGTCTTTCGGTATGATGATGTTTGACATATTGGAATCCCTCTTATCATTTTAATAAAAATCAATAAAACTCTGTCAAAAAAGTCGAGTAACTGATTTCAAAATCTGTTATAATATAATTACTTCTGGAAGAAATAAAAAATAAAAAGGCGTGGATTAGTTTGAATTACAACGCTCAGATATATTCGTTGATTGCCTATATAGAACAGAATATAAAAAACAAGCCCGATTATCGCGAATTAGAAAATTTAATGGGATTTTCATACCGTTATATACGTGAGATATTTCAAAAAACGACGCGAATTTCATTGTCGCGTTATATTCTCGCACGTAAAATCGCAAATACCGCGTTTGAAATACGCCATTCATCAGAAAAAAGTATCACAGATATAACTTTTGAATATGAATTCTCAAATCTCGATACATTCACGAGAGCTTTCAGGCGTGAAACAGGTTTAACGCCGTCAGAATTCAAAAAATCAAATTATTTATGCGGACGAAAAATTATTTGTCCGGGTGTTTACGCACCGGTTATTTTGAATCCTGATAATTCAAAATTCACGCTGCCAAAATTTATGGAGGTAAACGAAATGTGCGAAATGAAAAAAACTGCCGACAGTTGTATATTATACGGAGTACCGAAAGTATATTACGGAAGAACGGTTGACGGGCAGACACAGCTTACGCCGTTCCCTATGTGTCTGCAAGCGGTTCTCAACTATATGGGGCAAAATATCAGTTATACGCAAATTATGGCTTCTTCGGGAGCGGCATTCCGTCAGAGATTTGATGTTAATGGTTGGAATATGGGCGCGGTAGACATCAGATTTACATACGAAAATCACATGAAACCCTTTGAGCTTGCTTTTAAAAGCGCGGGACGAAGTTATAAAATTTTGGAGCATCCCGAAAAACCAAAATCAATTTGCAAAGAAACATCACTGGAACTTATAAAATCAGAACTTGACTGCGGACGTCCCCTTATTGCACTGGGCGTTGTCGGTCCTCCGGAAGCCTGCATTATAACAGGCTATAAAAACGGCGGTGAAACATTGCTTGGTTGGAGCTTGTTTCAAGGCGGCGGTCCTTTCGATGAAGATTTGGAAATACATGAAACAGGCTATTTTATCAGAGATAACTGGTGGGAAAATACGGAAGCTGTAATGTCAATCGGAGAAGAAATCGGTTCGCTCACGCCTGTAAAAGAAATTTTGAAAAACGCGCTTTGGCTTATGACAGAAGATAATATTGCAACTTACGGCGGTTCAAGCAATTTTTACGGCGGACAGGCTGCCTATGAAGCATGGGCGAAAATGGTTGAAGATGATACAAAATATACGGAAAACACCGATATATTCGGGGCGACAGTTTCCCATGAAGACCAAGAATGTATGCTTGCCGAGGGACGCGGAACCGCCGCTTTATATATCAATTCGTTAGCGGAACAATATCCGTTATTAGCATCTGAATTTTCAGAGTGCGCCGCTTTGCTGAAATCCGCGGCTGATTGTGTTTCTAAAATGCAAGAGATACGCGGCGGTCAAGGAGCAGACAAAACAAAAGCGAAATTTCAAGAAAAAGAAACCCGAAGTAAAATCGCAGAGTTTATACGGCAAGCCGCGCGGTATGAAAAAGACGCCTGCGCAGTTTTGAAAAAACTTATTGACAAGCTGTAATTAAAAATTTATATTATCCCAAACAGGGACGAGAAATCGTCCTTGTTTTTTTAGAAAAAACAGTTATAATTAAACTTTATCTTGAAAATATCACACAGATACGATACAATAAATATATTATAAACAGAAAGGGTGTGGCGGACATGAAATATACATTTATAATTTCCAAAAAAACAAACAAGTCAAAAGAAACAAACGGGAGGGTTATTATATTTTAAACCTTTCCAACTTAAACGGAGGAAATTATTTTGAACAGAAAATTTATTGCGAAACATTGGTACGCCGACTCTTATGAAAAATTTGAAAATCATACAAACGACGTTGAATTTTTTTTGAAAATCCTGCGTGAGCAAACCGACGCGAAACCTCAAGAAATCCTCGAAGCGGCTTGCGGAGGCGGCAGAATCAGCGTTCCGCTCGCGGAAGCGGGTCACAATGTCACCGGTTTTGACATGGACGAATTCCGATTATTACACTGTTATCAAAAATCAAAAAATATACCCAATATAAAATGTTATCAAGCCGACGCTGTCAATACAGACTGGGGAAGCGGATTTGACGTCGTCGTAATGGCGGGGAATCTGCTCATAAACATAGAAACCGAAACGGATTACAAAGAAGCGCAGCGGCTTTTTATCAGTAAAACGGCGGCGGCGTTGCGTCCCGACGGGCATTTGCTTTTGGATTATGACCAGCACACGGAAAGTTCAGCCGTGCAATTTTTCAACAGACTGGGCGAAAGCGGACGTTTGGGCGACGATTCCGAATATACCGACGATTTGGGAACAAGCGGGAAATTTAAAATTTACGGCAATATATATGACCCTGTGACACAAATTTGCACATGGGCAAGTCACATGGATTTACTGACGAACAACGGCGAACATATTATAGAATCAACGGCGGGATATAAACACATTCCGATGCTTAATCAGGTATATGAATGGCTTGATGATGCGGGTTTAGTCGTTGAAAAATCTTATCGCAATTATACCGATGAACAGTTGTCCGAAAATGAGCCCGGTTACGCGAAAGCGACAATCTGGGCGAGAAAGGTATAGAGGTGGGTTTTTATGTTAATAAATTACAAAAACTTAACCATTCGCAATGCGGTGGCCGCCGACGCGGAATTACTCTGCACATGGTGGAATGACAGTAATATTATGGCTCAATTTGGCTTACCAAATGGTGCGGGATGTACGCCGGAAGAAATACGCAAAGGTATTGCTGACAATAAAGATGATAATCGGCACATCATAGAGCTTGACAGTAAACCCATCGGTGAAATGAATTACCGTAATTTCTGTTACCCCGAAGGCATAATAGAATTTGATGGTAAACCTATTAGTGAAATTGATTATCGCAATATGGACGGGGCGGCGGAACCCGGAATCAAAATTTGTGATTTTTCCGAACGGGATAAGGGTTACGGTACAAAATTACTTATTGTGTTCATTGACGCGTTATTTCGCTATTACGGCTATGAAAAAATAATTATAGACACAGACCTAAAAAATGAACGAGCACAGCATATTTATGAAAAAAAGTTGGGATTTCGGCGTATCGGGATACAAAAAAATTCTTCACGTGATGAATCGGAATATTATGAATCAGTTGTATATTTCGAAATGAATAAATCTGAATGGTTTGCTTTTCGTAAAGAATCGCTGGAATATGTTCATATTCCCTGCGACAATATGATAGAGAAAGGATAGGTATGTGTATATGTTAAACAGTCATGATTTAAAAACTTGGGGTATATTAAGCGAAATCGAATTCGGGTATTATTATGATGAACATTACGGCATAGGAACGGAAGATGTTCCGTTTTTACTCTCAACTATCGGCAGCGAGCATAAAAATATTCTGGAAGTGTGCTGCGGCTCGGGGCGCGTACTTATTCCCCTCGCCAAAGCGGGACATAAGATGACCGGATTTGACGCGCATTACGGAATGCTTGCACGTTTACGCAAAAAGTCGAAAGGGCTGGCAAACGTTAAATATTACTATGCCGACGCGTTAAGACACGAATGGGAAAAAGGATTTGACGTCGTTCTCGTCGCTTTCAATGTCATCCAAAACATCGAATTTATGGACAGTAACGACCCTGAGCAGGAATTAGCGAACTATAAAGTCGCACAGGAATTATTTATCAGTAAAGCGGCAAAGTCACTTGTACAGAGCGGACATTTATATTTTGAATTTGAATTGTTTGACAATCAGGCGGGAGAATGGTTCAACACAGAACCCGACCCCGAATGGTTCATCGACCCCGAAAAAATAGATATGAGCAATGCGGATACAGATGATTACGGTATACGCAGTAAATCCATCAGCGGCGGCTGTATATACGACTGCGAAACACGGTTTATGCGGGAAAAATACCGCAATATAACAATATATCCCCCGCATGGTGAAAAACATATCAGCGAAAGTACAAGTTTCAAATGTAACCTTTCGCTTGACGATGCCCGTAAAATGCTTACCGATAACGGTTTCGAGATAGAAAAAGAATACGGCGGATATAACGGAGAACCGATTAAAGAAAATGAATATAATGAAGCTGCTGTATTCTGGGCGAGAAAAATTTAGTAGAATATCACAATCAATTTATCAGGGACGAGAAATCGTCCTTGTTTTTTTATATGTTCGAAATATATAATAACATTCCGAACATATATTTGTCAAGTGGTTTTTACTTGATTTTGAAAATATTTTTTTGATATAAGTAAAATCGCTTGACAAAAGATAGTAAATATAATATAATAGTGATATAAAATTATAATTCGCGGAGGTTGTAAAAATGAGTGTACTTCATAATATGCGTGGGATTGAAATCCCGAAGTTTCGCGCGGTTTCGTCGGGTTTAAAAACGCTCGAAGAAATTTTCGGTAAACATGGGTTTAACGACTGGATAAATAAACATCGAAATCTTATAAAAAATCATGTCTATGAACCAACGGAATTTTTATGGCATGAGGGCGAAAAAGAAACATGGGGGTACGGTCAGAATATTTTTATCTCCGCGATAAAAGACAATGTCACCGAAGCGGACGTTGCACCTTATGAAATAATAGATTTTCCGGGCGGTATATTTTTAGTCGCGACAGGTGACGAAAACAACAACGATGATTTGACCGAAACTATAAATTGTATGATGTCATGGATAGATATCAGCGATATTTTCGAGTATGGAGATTTCCCGAAAAGCGGAATGTGCAATATGCCGAATCCCGACGGTGCGTTTGACAGGGCGTTGGGTATAGCGCAGCAGCAAATTTATCTGCCGTTGAAATTCCGCACGAAAACATGAAAAATATCGTTAAATTTAAATTTTATAAAAGGGTAAATGAAACAAAATGGATATAGAAATAGAATGGAAAGAAAAATTCCCGCGTAATACCAAACCTTCGTATGAGGAATTTTTAGGATTTATGCCGGATAATATCCGTGAATTGTTTTTGATTTTCAACGGCGAAATGGCGGAAAAATACAGGGTATATAATAATTATCCGCGTTATGATAAAAATCATGGCTGGATATATGGATATTGCCGCAATTACCGCGTCGAATTGTTATCCGTAACCGTAGGAAAAGATTATTTCGCCGTTTTAGGCGTTAAGATACAAGACAAAAAATCTTTGAATAACGCGCTTGAAAAAGTTGACTTTAAATATCATGACGGGGACGGATACGATGAAAGATATAACCGTGTGACCGCTGAAAAAAAAGGTAATCAAATCAAGAGGGCAAAAATACGTCTTGAACGCGAAAAATCAGAACTCGTACAAATTACGGAAAATATAGACCCCGACAAGTTCAACAAATGTAAGTGGAGTGAAAAAGTATCGCGGAGCAAATTGATTAGACTGTATCAAAACGACGCAAAAGGGCTTGTTGACGAGGATTTGCTCGACGAGGTAGGTTATACGCTTTATTCACGCTGTAAACAGGCAAGGGAAACTTTTGAATGTTTGAACAAGGGCGAAATAATTTGCCATCATTGCGGCACTGTAAACAAAGCCACGAGTTATACAGATTTGATACATTGTCCGTGCGGTTATTATTATACATACCGCGAATACCGCCGCAGTTGCCGCGCAAACAGTATACCAGGAGGACGTGCGACGGATATATTTAATACATTTGCGGACAAATGGCTGTTATGTAAAAATGAAAAAGAAAAAATGCTGCTGATAGATTGGCTGATACACGAATGTCATGTCAGTGTTATGACAGGCGGAAAAGGCAGGAGCGTATGCGTTAATCTTATAGAAGGGACAACCGCGCAAATACGCGATATGCTTGAAACTCTGGCGGGGAATTAAACCCGAAGAGATTAAATAATATTTGAGGTGAAACATCATGAAAATATCGGCAAAACTGAAATCGCTGCGGGAAAATAACAGATTGACAAAAACCGAATTGTGCAAACGATTGAACGTCATATATACGACCTACAACAACTGGGAAACAAACGCGAGTAATCCCTCAATTCCCGATTTATGTATGCTCGCCGATTTCTACAATGTCACTGTTGACTATCTCATCGGTCACAGCATAAAAGAAACGCCCGTAACCGAAATACAGGCGTTAGTGCAGAAATACAATAAATTATCCGACAAAGAGCGTCGGTTAGTAAATGTCATGATAGACAGCATAACGATTATCAACAATGAAAATAAAATTGATTTAACTGATGTAAACGCGGTAATATNAGCCGTGCCGCTAACGCGGAAAATACCGCTGTTCAGTCAGCCTGCGTCTGCCGGAATCGGCGTATATCTCGACAATGCCGACTATGAAACTATGAGTATTCTTGATATACCCGAATATCGCAAGGCGGACATGGCTATTCGTGTAAACGGCGACAGTATGACCCCGGATTATACCGACGGCGATATTGTACTTGTGTCACAGCAACCGTCGGTTGACATCGGCGACATTGGTATATTCATACACAACGGTGAGGGCTATATAAAAAAGCTCGAAAAAGAGGGGCTTGTATCGCTTAACCCGAAATATACGGCTATACAGGTGAGCGAGTTGGATTCGTTTAAGACAGTCGGGAAAGTGCTGTGTATTCTTTGAGGTGATAAGGTGAAAATAAGAGATATAAACAAAGATGAATATAAAAGTTTATATTCGCATATGAAGCGTGATTTCCCTGCCAATGAATTACCGCCATTCTTCGCGTTAAAACGCAATTTTGATAAAAATATTTACGACGGATTTTATCTTACGGAGGAAATTGATAAGGGATACGCTGTAATTACCGCGCCTGAAAATCTGCGTTACGCGCTGCTCAACTATTTCGCGGTATTGCCCGAATACAGAGAAAAAGGTTACGGCAGTGAATTTTTGAAAATTATCATAAATCGTTATTCGAAGCGTGTTCTTGTTCTTGAAGCGGAGGAACCGTCGGCGGCTAAAACAACCGCCGACCGCGAAGAGTCTTTACGCCGTATAAAATTTTATGAGCGTGCGGGATTCCGCGTTATACCGACGAAGCGCGCGAAAATATTCGGCGTGGATATGGTAATAATGGCAAGCGGACAAGACGAAAATTTGAACGTCAGAGAAATAATGCACTCGTTATATCTTCCCTCGCTCGGCTCAAAACAATGGCTGAGGTTTATAGATATAACATAAATTCAAAATTAACTATATTAAACGGCAAGAGGACATATAATGGCGATAAAAAGTAAAAAATATAATATTGCAGACTTTATAATAATAACATTTAAATCCGCGCCGTTTTTAACGTTAATACGAATCGCGGATAAAATTATTTACGCGCTTATCCCTATGTTTACCGCGCTCGTCACCGCTGATTTTATAAATACCGCACTGTCGATATTTAATGGTGAAAAAACGAGGGATAAAATATATTTCCCGCTTTTTTTATTTTTATTGATTATTTTACATCAAACAATCAACCATACTTTAATAAATCTCGCGACTTCAAGAATGAAAATGAAAATGGACGAATATTTTAAAACAGCGATAGTCGAAAAAAGGGCGAAACTTGAATACCGGTATATAGAAAATAACGATACATGGGATATAATAAGCAGAGTTTGCGCCGAACCGACTGAAAGGATATACAGGGGATTTGATATTATTCTCAGAATGGCTGATATGGCGATACGTATATTTTCACTTATGGCGGTTTTATTTACTCAGGTCTGGTGGGCTGGGATTGTCACGATAATTTTGTCTTTTCCGTTGCTGTATATATCGGTCAAAAGCGGGAAAACGAATTATGAAGCGTTTAAAGAGGCCGCGAAATATGAACGCCGCGCGGGATATTTACAGGAGATTTTAACAGGGCGTGAAAATGTTGATGAACGCGCTATGTTCGGATATACCGGCGGTGTCAATAAAAACTGGCTCGAAAAATTTGAGACAGCCCGAAAAATAAATCTTAAAACGCGGCTTAAAAACTATATGCGAATGAACACAGGAAGTTCACTGACAATATTAATATGGTTTTTGATTGCCTGCGCGTTGATTCCGCCTTTGGCGGACGGAGGATTATCCGTAGGTATGTTTATCGGTCTTATATCGGCGGCTTTCGGTATAACTCAGATGGCATCGTGGGAATTATCCCATATAACGGACGAAATTGCGAATAACAACGAATATTTAAAAGATTTAAGCGAGTTTTCTTCTCTTTTCGAACAGGAAGGCGCGCTGGATTTGCCGTATAATAATAAAAATACAAAAGAAAAAAACAGCGGATTTATTTTTGAAAGTATAGAATTTTGTGATGTGAGTTTTAAATATCCGGGAACGGATAATTATATATTGAAAAACTGTTCTTTTAAAATAAATAAAAATACGCAATACGCGTTTGTCGGAGTAAACGGCGCGGGGAAAACCACAATAACCAAGCTGCTCACGGGATTATATTCAGGTTTTGAGGGGAATATATATATCAACGCTAAAAATATCGGTGAATATTCGCACGCGCAGATAAAATCGTTTTTCACGGTTGTGTATCAGGATTTCGCGAGATATTATATTTCTGTTCGTGATAATATTTCACTCGGCAATATAAATGAATTTGACTGTTTAGATAATAAATACGAACAGTTGCAGAATATTGAGCTTTACGCAATAACAAACAAACTTCCGGACGGTATTGATACATATCTTGGTAAAATAAAAGAAAACGGCGTTGATTTATCGGGCGGCGAATGGCAGAAAATCGCGATAGCGAGGACACTATGCAGCGATGCTCCGATACGTATCCTTGACGAACCGACCGCCTCACTCGACCCGATTGCAGAAAGCAATATTTATGAAATGTTCAATAATATCAGTAATACAAAATTGTCGGATAACGTAAAAACACAAATATTTATTACCCATCGTCTGGGTGCGGCTAAATTCGCGGACGAAATATTTGTTATTGACAACGGACGCGTCGCGGAACAAGGAACGCACGATGCACTCATATTTGAAAACGGTATTTACGCCGCAATGTTTGAATCTCAGCGGGGGTGGTATAAATGACAAAAACAAATAAAATAAATACGGAAAACAAAAAACGTCCGAATATATTTAAAACATTTTTTTATGTTTTGAAGTTTGTATTTAAATCCTCTCCGGGATTATACATAACAGCGCAGATTTTATCGTCGTTACACGCGTTTACTTGGGTTTTAGCCACGGTTTTGGACCAGAATTTTTTTGACAAAGTAACTTTGTTCGCAGGGGCTGAAATACCGTTTGCGGAATTGTTTGCCGCGCTCTGTTTCTTATTTTTAATCAATGTGACAAATCGTTTTCTTAACGGAATCGTGAATTTTTTCCCTCGTGCGTGTTATGAAAAAGTCAGGGGACATACGGCGTTTATCATTCATGAAAAAATGGCGAAAATATCCCCCGTTGATTTTGAGGATACGAATAAACTCGACGATATCAACAAAGCCGTACAGGGTAAAGATAACGCTGTCTGGTTTGTCTTAATGTTTTCATGGGTATTTACTTTTTATATTCCGTATTTTATATTTATGTCGATATATTTATTTTCGTTGAAACCAATCCTGATACTCGCGCTGGTTTTTATATTTATTCCTGTTTTATTCACTCAGATTATACGCGCGAACGTGTTCTCAAAATTAGAGGATAAATCCGCTCCTATAAGACGCGAAGCTGAATATTATGAAAAATGTATCGTAAGCCGCGAATATTTTAAAGAGACGCGTTTACTTGGCGCTTACAAATATTTCAACAAATTATTTTCCGACAGCTTAAAACTTTTGAATAAAATCAGGTTCAAATCTATGGTAAAAGCTGATTTTACAGAACTCTCTATGAAAATCCTTACAGCCGCGGGATATTCGGGGATATTATATCTTCTTTTTGACGCATTGATGAAACAACAGATTTCCGTAGGCGCGTTTGCCGCGGTTTTCGCTTCGATAACAAAAATATATCAGTTTATGCAGGAAGTAATATGTTATCATTTGGGCGGTATAGCACAGGATTTAGGCACAATCCAAAATTTTATAAATTTTTTGAATCTTAAAGAGCATCCGCAGAATAACGCCGATATAAAAAGTGATTCTGACATTGTTTTAAAAGATGTTTCGTTCGCGTATCCGAACTCAACGCCTGTACTTGAAAATATAAATTTAAAAATCAACGGCGGTGAAACAATCGCGATTGTCGGCGAAAACGGCAGCGGAAAATCCACTTTGATAAAACTTCTGTCAGGTATATATAATCCGGTTTCGGGCAATGTTTTTTACGGTGATATTGATATAAAAAATGTAAATTTAAAAACGGTTTTCAATAAAACTTCGGCAGTATTTCAAAAATACCAGCGGTATCAAATGACACTTGGGGATAACATATCAATCAGCGATTTTGAGAGGGATATTAAAACAACCGAGCTTGACGCTGCCTGTGATATGTCGGGAGTCACCAAAAGCGAGGAGGCTTTTACGGACGGTTATAAAACCATGCTTTCACGTGAGTTTGACGGTACGGATTTATCCGGCGGTGAATGGCAGAGGGTGGCGATAGCGAGGGGACTTTACAGAACGCATGAATTGATTATTTTAGATGAACCTACCGCCGCTATCGACCCTTTTGAGGAAACGCGTATATATAATCGGTTCGCCGAAATATCAAAAAATAAAACGGCGGTTATAGTAACGCACCGTTTGGGCTCTGTAAAACTCGCGGACAGGATAATCGTGTTAAAAAACGGTAAAATCGNCGAAACCGGCACGCATGACGAATTGATTTNNTNANGCGGTGAATATAACCGAATGTTTATAGCTCAGCAAAAATGGTATATAAAAACATAATTGCCGCAGGTCATGCGTAAATGTAAATTTTGACCTGTGGCAATTATGTTTTTTTTATTTTTATTCTTCCCCGTTCAAATCCAACGCAAAGAACGCTCCGCCGCTCTGTGCCAGCCGCCTATAAGTTTGTCGCGGATTGATATATCAAGCTGCGGACTGAAAATTTTCGCGACTGAGTTACTCGCGGCGGACGCGATTTCTTTTTTGTCCGCCCAGTAACCGACGGCAAGTCCTGAAAGATACGCCGCACCGAGTGCGGTTGTTTCGATACACATGGGACGATGTACCTGCGTTTGGAGTATATCTGATTGAAACTGCATTAAAAAATTGTTCGCGCACGCTCCGCCGTCAACTTTCAGGGATTTGAGTAAAATCCCTGAATCTGTCTGCATTGCTTGGAGTACGTCGAATGTCTGATACGCGAGGGATTCAAGTACGGCGCGTATAATGTGGCTTTTGTTCGCTCCGCGTGTAAGTCCTACAATTGTTCCCCTTGCGTATGGGTCCCAGTACGGCGCGCCTAATCCCGTGAATGCGGGAACGAAATATACGCCGTTTGTGTCGCTGACTTGTGTCGCCCAGTATTCCGAGTCAGAGGCTTTGTCAATCATACGCATTTCGTCGCGTAGCCATTGAACCGCCGCGCCCGCGGTAAATACAGAGCCTTCGAGAATATATTCCGTTTTACCGTTGATACCCCATGCGAGAGATGTGAGAAGTCCGTTTTGCGATATTACAGGGGTTTCGCCTGTATTCATAAGTATAAAACAACCTGTGCCGTATGTGTTTTTTACCATACCCGGCTCAAAACAGGTCTGACCGAATAATGCCGCCTGCTGGTCTCCCGCTATGCCCGAAATAACGATTGAACCGCCGAAAATTGACGGGTCACTTTCACCGTAAATATAACTTGACGGCTTGACTTCGGGGAGTATATTTTCTGGGATAGAAAAATATTCGAGAATATCTTTGTCCCATTTAAAATCAAATATATTATATAACATAGTGCGTGAAGCGTTGGAATAATCGGTGACATGCAGTTTACCTTTGGTTAAATTCCAGATTAACCATGTGTCAACAGTACCGAATAATAATTCTCCGTTTTCGGCTTTTTTTCGTGCGCCGGGGACATTGTCGAGAATCCATTTTATTTTCGTTGCGGAAAAATAAGCGTCAATAACAAGACCGCATTTACGCAGAATTTTATCTTTCCAGCCGTCGGCTGTAAGTTTATCGCATAAATCTGCGGTACGTCTGCATTGCCAAACAATGGCGTTATATATGGGTCGCCCTGTTTTTTTATCCCAGACTACAGTTGTTTCACGTTGATTTGTGATACCGACAGATGCTATATTTGTATAATCAATCTGTATTTTCCGCATAGCTTCGCGGGCAACGCTGATTTGCGACGCCAAAATCTCGTCCGCGTCATGTTCAACCCAGCCGTCATGGAGATAATACTGTTTAAATTCTTTTTGCGCGATACTGATAATTTCACCTTTTTTATTGAATATAATACAACGTGAACTTGTTGTTCCCTGGTCAAGAGCCATAATATATTTTTCCATATTATGATTTCCCTTTTTTATTTTATATAAATTATTACTTAAAGTATATATAATATTTTAACGAAATTAAACTGATTTTTTGTTAATTTTCGCAGTATTAAGAGAAAAAAACCGGTTGAATTTGTTTTCTTTGCAAAGCGAGTTCATAAGTTTGCATGACCAAATCCATATCACACACCAGCGACGACGGTTTCGCTTCCGTATCGTCCTGATACATAGGGACAAAAAACACATTTTTTTTGTTGAGCATTACACCGATATTTATAAGATTTGAAGAAAGCGCGTCGTTTGTACAAAGCCCGATGACAAGCGGCTTTTGATTTCGGAGATGAGCTTTTATCGCCATTGTCACGCTCGTGTCACTTATGCCGTTGGCTAATTTCGCGAGTGTATTCCCCGTACACGGGGCAATAATCATAACTTCAAGATTACGGTTCGGACCGATGGTTTCACTTTCTTCGATAGAATTTATAATTTTTTTCTTCGTGATTTTTTCAACACTGTTTATAAAATCGTCGGCTTTACCGAAACGTGTCGAGATATTACAGGCATTTTCGGATATAACGGGCATTATTTCTATACCGTTTGAGGCAAATTGTTCGAGTATTTGCAGGGTTTTTTTATGTGTGCAAAAAGAGCCGGTAATCGCAAATCCAATCATGTCATGACCTCCGCTCTTTCGGATTTATATGAATTTTATTTTTTCGACTTTTCATTTTATTATGTTTCCTCTCATTTGTTATGTTATAATTTTTTATCTTCTTTAATATTGTATGAAACCACATAGGGTTTGGCAACCGTATGTATTTATCCCCTACCCCCGGTAAATAATAGTTATAACACTATGTTTTAAAGGGGGATTTTTAAATTTTGAAAAAGATATTCAGCAAAAACAATATAATTTTATCCGTATCTTCGGCAGTTTCGGGAATGATGAACGGATTTGCGGGAACAGGCGGCGGAATAATATTATATTTTGTTTTGAAATTTTTAAATAAAAATAAAAACGTAAATATAAAAGATATAATGGCGACGACAATTTCCGCGGTTATACCGATGTCGATAATAAGCTCGATTATTTATATGATAAAAGGCAAAATGATTTA
>JGI994J12354_10003137_pt1 | contig 15645 bp, 18 predicted proteins | sample IntmicLarv3ML3BL_FD_12354 | JGI IMG/M metagenome (IMG submission 12354)
CACCGACAGACAGCCTTGAATAGAGTGCAGTAATCTTGTTGTATTGGTTCATGGCTCAATCCTCCGTCAATAAAATTTGTCTTACAGTTAAGATTATGCACTCCACCGTGTAGAGCCGTACTCAATATCCTTACGATATTTTTTAGTATTTTTGCCACGAAAATATACAATCGCTTTGAACAAACCACCGCAAGAAGCACCGACAAGTAAATCAAACAGATGAAAACTCGGTAATGAATCACTAAAAGCAAGACTAAAACCACTTCCAATATTCGAAATCTTTTCGATAAATTTAACGCCAACAGATAACCGATATGCTTGTCCTAATTTAGTAGCAAATAATCTCATAATAACGAAAGGTAACGCTTTTATAATAATTTTCTTAAAATCAATTTTCAATGTTCACGCTCCTTATTCTTATTTTTAGTTTTATCAAGTACTTGATTCGCAACTTTTTCAACAAGGTTTCGTAAAGTCTTGATGATAGACGGTTTCACAGTAATATGTTTCAATTGCTTTGCAGAAAACTCCTTAAAAGCGGCAGTTATAGCATCGGCATCCCGTCCCTTAAAAAAGACAAGCCATTTCGGCGGAGTTTCGGTTTTATCTTTAGTCAAAGCAAAATCCACCCCATATTTCCGAGCAACCGATTCAAATACCTTGATATTTTTGTCGCTAATCTCGATATTTGAAACGCCGACTCCCTGATGAGTAAGCTGCTTAACCGTTTGTTTTCCAATACCGTTAGTAACTTTATCTTTCATCATATTTTTGCTTTTTTCAAGAAACATTTTCATAGCTTTTGCAAGCAATCTTCCGCTAATCTTGCCGCTTTTTATAATCAAAGTGATGTTTTTTTCGTTTACTTGGTCTTGTACTGAGATTTTGTTCAACTCCTTTTTTTGAATTATAGACATAAAAAAACACTATCCGTTTAAAGATAGTGCTTATAAATATTTGATTTAATAATAATCTATTTAAAATTATTGTTTCAACAATTTCCAATAACCTTTTTTATTTGAACCGATTCTTTCAATATATCCTAAATCTTTGAGAATTTTTAACTCTCTGGAAATTGTTCTCAAACTTTTTCCAATCTTTTCAGCAAGTTCTTCGGTTGTGATTTTAGTATCTTTTTCTATAAAATCGAGGATCATCATTGAAGATTCTTTTAATATGCCATTTATTACGCCATCATTTGACGTATTAAATCCTTCTTCAAACGGAAAAGTAACAACTAAAAAATTAGGTGTAAATTCAAAAATGCTTTCATCGTAAACTTTTAAAATTCGATTCATTCCTGAACCCAAATGTTCCACCAATCCAACATCTTTAAAAACACGCATTAATTCACGGTTACGAGGCATGGAACGACAGTTAAAGAAATCCGACTGACTTAAACCCGATACTAATCCTCCGTAAGAAGTTATTGTAAGACGGTCAGAATAAATTTCAAAAACGGGCGGTACTTCACGGCTGTAATCATTGTGAACAATGGCATTAATGACAGCTTCTCTTAAAGCCGTTCTATCTACCATTTTTCTTTCAAGCCGAGTTGTTGATGTAATCTTTGCAAAGGTTTTGTTTTCAACGTCTAATTTATCCAAAACTTTATTCGTAGCTTTAATAATCGAACAATAACCATATTCTTCATTTTCAATCAAATCAACTTTATCTGTTCCTGCATATTTGGCAACTTTAATTGAAACACCATTATTATCCGCAAGCATATAAGCGGCATAATTATATTTTCCATTTTCTGTTAATAAATCAAGATTTTCTTTAAATTGATCGTTGAGTTCTAAACCGTTTTCGTCATAATAGATTTTAAGTTGTCCAAATGACAATTTATTGCGTGGTGAAGGCATATTGCTCAATGTAACTTTCACACGTCTTGCGTAATAATCATCAATCATTTGAGTAGTCATTGGCTGAACCGAACTTCCAACACGAACGAAACAGCCATTGGGTGACATCCCATATTTTTTTAGATAGTACGGCTTTTCAAAACCACTTGATATAACAATTTTTATTATCTTCTTATCTTGATAATTTTCGGTGACAATATCAAATAGACCCATTGTAGCAGGGAGAATGTTGTTTTTTATTCGGTCTATAATTTTGCGTTGAGTGCCGTCAATATCGTCCACGCCATAAGCATTGCCATCATCATCAATTCCGATATAGAGTACTCCACCTTCATGATAATTTAAAAAGGCAATAATCCCACGTTCCAAATCCTCCGTGAGTTCTCTTTTATATTCAATTCGGTTGGATTCTTCGTTCATTGTAATTTCACCGTACTTATTTAAATTTTAATCTATTGTCATTGAATTATCATATTTAATGATAAAATAAAAATAATATATAGTTATTATATCACGAATAAATTAAAATTACAATAAAAACAAAGTTTATTTTCAATACACAATTTACAACATTTGTGTATTGAAAATAGTATATAAATAATCCACAATATCGTTTTATTTATCCTAATTACAAATCACGATTTGTATAATCATGGTTTGTAATTGATGGTAAATACATTTTTAAATTGTACAAAAAAATATTATTCTTCTTAACGATAAATCATTTCGATGCTAAATATCAATCATCATGTCAAGAAAAATCAAAATATTTTGATTAATTCGCACATAAATGTTCAAATCATTCTTTCTCCAAATCATTTTGTTGTTTTTTTCGACGTGCCTGTTCCAATATAAAATCAATGTTTTCTCCCTTTAATTCGCTGGGATATGATTTATTAAAATCAAGTAAAATGTCTTTCGCTTGTTTTTCGCTTTCACGAATTTCATTGAAAACTCGTTCAAAATCGCCGTTAATAAAAGCGTCATCAATCATTTTTTGTGGAACGGGCAGAAGTTCCGCTTTTTCGCCATACAAAATGGCTATAGCTGTAATAATAGCTTCTTTTGAAATAGGCTTATTGATTTTTTGATGTTCCCACAAAATCCCTGCGACATCGGATAAATCATTTTTATATTGCCTACCACTCATTAACTTCATGGCAACAAGGTATTCAGCTAAAACAGTTCTTACTGTGATTACATTAGAAAATGTCTTATAATATACCGAAACTTCTGATAATTTATCCGAAAATGAACTTGTATTAGTAAAATCTGTATTCAACCAGCCATTTGGTAATCCAAGTTTATCTCCGACATGATTTACAGCGTCTTTCATAACAGAAGATGCAAGAATTATTGCATCGATGTCATAAGTCATTTCACGAAATCCATAATTGGCAAGAATAGCAGCACCACCTATTAAAATAATTTCAGCAGGCATTTTTGTTCCGTTCAGTTTTCGAAATTCTTTTCCCAATTCTTTGAGATAAGAGTCGAGATTTTCTTTGGTAAAAGGTTTATCAATAGACATTTCGCACCTCGTTTTCCACGATATTAAAACGTATAAATTCAGGAATACCTTGTGCATAGCTATCTTTTTTCGGTTGGTCGCTGTGGCTGAATTCACTCATCGCAATAATACTTGATGGATAAATCGGTTCACTCAAACGAGTAGCACGAATATCGTTATAATCATTGCAAATAGGCAAATCATTTTCACGACTTAAATAGTCAACCATAGCCAACAGATACAAACTTTCAGGAAACCACTTTTTTTGATACAATTTCCTTATATCATCGGATTCCAATGTTTTTATAATAAAGTCAATGTCACCCATATCTTTTACCATATGGCAAATATTACTTTTATATGTTTCAAAACTTTGACGGTATTCCATGCTTTCGATAAGCAATTCTTCTATACTCACATCCAATGCTTTCGCCAATCGATACAACGTTTCGCCTGTGCAATTTTTGATTTTTGTCTTTCCTGTGGTTATTTCGCTTATCGTAGTAAAAGGTACTCCGCTAATTTTTGAGAGCTTATATTTTGTTAAATCTTTTTGTACTAAAATTTCGTTAATATTCATTTTCGAAACCTCCTATCATTATTATAACGAATATCCGTTACAATGTCAAGAGATTTAAAATTTATTAATAAATATTATTTTATCAAATCATCGTCCAACCTCTTTATCCTTAAGTAACCGTATCTCTTTCTTCGCCAATTCACCAATAGTATCACGAATCATATCCATATGCGATCAATCGTTATCGAGCCATTCGTGATATATACTTTCAAGCGGATTTTTCAATTTTAGCAATATTTTCGCTTCCCTATCAGGTATTTCGCAAGATTCAAGGCAAGAAAGTATATCATCCTTGATAACTTTTTCATAAGCATATTTATCAAGCACTTCTACGACGGGTATATTTTCAATATTGTTTATAAAGGTTTTGTATTCATCGGATACTTTTTCATATAAACGTTCTTGGATTGTCATAATTTTTCCTCCTTATTTTAAAATTCTCAAATATATAGAAATTTTTTTATACATAGTTATTTATTCCCATACATATCATGATTTACCCGAGCTTTATAATAATTCCCAATAGTAGCAGGAGCATTGAACAATGCCGTTAGCAAATAGCTCCGAATATTGCGAACTTCTGTAGTATTTTTACGAAGCGAATCGATGACATATTCCACATGAGATTGATCAAGTTTCATCATTCGCTTTTTGACAAGTTCAACAGGTTTGTCCTCTCCGCCGATTCGAATTGTCTTTTTCTTCGAGCAAACAATTTCCAAAATCAATTCAAAGATTTCTTCGATTTCATCTCGGTTATGACGATATTCTTCGCACAAATAATCGTATGCAATATTCCGCTTTATCATTTCGCTGTAAATATCAATCGCATCCATCGTATCAATGTCGCTCGATTCATCGTAGTTGATAGATTGATTGATATTTAATAAATCAGTATTTGATTCTTTAGTATTTAATATATTAGTATTTAATTGCGTGCTGTTTTCATACATAGGATTATCCAATATTGGATTTTCGTATACAGGTTTTTCCGATGTTGGTTTTTCGTATGTAGGTGAAGAGTTTTCCACAGAATTATCAACAGCTTTTTGCGGTTGTTCGTGAATAGTATATTCAGTATCTCCCAATTGTCCATTTGCAATTCGAATACGTTGACGAGTAAGATAACATTGCTGTTCTAACTCGAGTATTCCTGAGCGGACACTGCTTAATCCGTCTTGGCAAATGTGTGATAAGCCCTTGAGCGTGTAATCCCAGTTTTCGGGAAGGGACAGCATGAGGGAGAGCAGACCTTTTGCTTTGAGCGATAATTGCATATCACGCAAATGATGATTTGACATGATTGCGTAGTCTTTGGTTTTTTCTATTCGGAAGGTTGACATGGGAGGAGTTTCCTTTCTCTAAAATATTTTTTAGTTTTCTAATTTAAAAATATTTCTATCATGTTATTATAAAATATAATATAAATAGCTACCACAAATGTGATAGCTATTTATATTATATTTTATATAATTATTAAAATCTTCTTATAACAGCTTTTCTTAAATGATTTTGTTCAATATAATTCATATCATAATCTCCAATCAATTCTCCATTAGCAACATTTATATGCAAAGAGAGAAACTTACCAAGTATAGGGTTAAAAATTATTTTTGCACGTGTACTATTATAATTTTCTTTATCAATGATATTTTGAATTGGATCAAGTCCTTCATTTACAAAAAAGCAAATATGATGCCCTAATCCTTTTTCGCGAGCAACATCACTTTCATAATAAAGTCCTATAACACCTAATTGATATAAAACAAGGAGTTTATTTTTAATTAATGTACAATCATACGCAAATGAAGCATCAAATTTTATTGCCGATAATTTTTCGCAAAATAAACCTGTATGTGATATTAAATCCCATGTATCAAATGAATGTAAGACTTTACTTAAATTACGAAAAACATGCTGATATTCTTTTATAAATTCTTCTTGAATTATTTCTTTTGCTTTTGCCGTAAGACTTTGCTTTATCGTTTCGACATTTATATAATTATCAAATTCACTTTTATCGGATAAAGATAACAGTCGTGCAAAATGAAGTAAAATTTCGCGAGGTCTCCAAAATGATAATCTCAACATATAGTTAAATAAATCGAATTTTTGCTTATTTCCATCTACAATCATTTCAATTTCAAGTGGTATTTTAGGTAATTTTAATTTTAATATATTTTCAAACCTTTGTTTATAGTTCGATTGTTTATCAGGTTCAATTTCATAAAACATTTCCAATCGTAAAACAAGCATTTTTAATAAATCATATGCATCCCAGTATAAAGAACTATATTTTTTCTTTGCACTATCTCTATCAATACCTTTAATTTGATCCAACCTATCTTGAGGTAAAACAATGCAAAAATCCATGAACTTACACAAAGTATCCATTGAATTACGAAAATGACTACTTTTAAAATTGGTTGTAACTTCCATAAGACTCCGAAAAAAAAGTGCTTCAAATTCCATTCGTGATTCTTTTTCTGGGTTTGAATTATCCATATATTGAGCTATTCTTCTGAAGTCTTCAGATTTTGTGTCAAATCCATCAAGCGAGATAAGAACTTTTTTTGTACATTGTGAAATAGCCGTAACATATTTTTTATAAAGATCATTACCAAGAAAATCTTCAATAATATTATTTACATTCAAATTTGTTTGAAAAGACGATATTACTTTACTTTCATCTCCAATAAGTTTAAATATTTTATTGTTTATATAATCATTAATAATTTCAATTGCTAAACTAGAAATACTTTCTTGTGTTGATTCTTGGTCTAAAATTAAAACAGATAATTTCTTTCGTAAAAGTTTGGATACATCATGAAATATTTTTTGTCTTGGATCATCTATTTTTATTTTAAAATTTTCTTCCTCAATAGATACTATATAAATACTTTGTAAAGTAATAAAAACTTCCCAAAATAAGCTGGTTAATTTGACAATTGGAATTTCAACACGATCAGCTTTGTTACAATGAATCAATTCATAAATTGCTTCCATATTTATATATTCAGCATTTATTGGAGCAAGCGTTTTATACTTTTTATTAAAACGATCCGGATCAAAACGTTCAAAAATTTCCAAAAGTGTAGATTTTCCACTACCTTTTCTACCAACAATAAAATAAACTCGCTGATTAAAAATTTCATCATAAGCATCTATTTTTATCATACATTGTTTTGGTAAAGATCCATCAGCTTTTGTATTAAATAAAAGTTTATTATATTTATCATCTTTATCATCAAAATAAATATCTTTATTTTTATATTGAATTGTTGCTTTATTTATTATTTCACCAATTAATTTAGTAAAAAAAGGTTTGTTTTCTCTTTCAATTATAATTTTTTCTTTATTTTTTATTGTATATAAGCATTTTGAAAAATTAAAATAACCTATTCTATCGAATTCAGTTGGAATAGAAGACTCTTTGTCACCTCTAAATAAAATAGGGTATATCGCTGAAGGGTTTTCATTTAAAAGAATTTTTATATAACCATATTCACGATAAACGCCACGTTCTGCTTGCATTTTAGTAATAACATTTTTATAGTTTGGTGTAAAAAAAAACAACTACACAATCAGAACTTAATATTTCTTTTTCACGACTTATATAATCGTCGCCAACAGGAAAATCTAATTTATCAATAATCACTTTTACTTTGTAATTGGAACGTTTTTCTACTTCATTCTTTAGATATAGAAAAAATGGATAATTCTCACTATCATTTCGACAATATGCGAAAAAAATTGTGGCTTTTTTAGTCATAATACACATAAACCTTTCATGTTTTTATAATAAGTTTTAGATAAATCATGTGTTTATTTTCTAAATTGTATGAAAATTAATTCATCAAATAGAAAATATAAATAAGATTCAAATCATTGTAAATTTTTTGATAAAATAGCAAGTATAGCAACTATTATTGCTGTTGGAATATAAAATCCAACTTCAGTGAACGACATCAATGTTTGACATAATGTAGTTTTGTCAAACCAATGAGAATTATCTAATTTCATATCAAAATCAGTTTCAATTGTTAATTTTCGTATTAAATCATATTTTTTTCTAAATTTTCGTTCTAATTGTAAATAGTATGAATCAATTATCCAAAATAAAAATATTGGAACATATGCTATAAGAAAAAAAAGTGAATTAGCATCTTTGGTAGCTAATAAAAATATTCCAGAAATTAATGTTACTACCCAACCTTTAAGTGCAAATGAATTTTGTGCCATTCGATTAATTATTTGTTGAATCATTTCTAAATGCTTAATGTTATTATCCACCATAAAGTATCCTTCTAAATTTTACTACTATATATTTACTTAATTTATACAATAATTAATATAAATAAATATTAACATATTTAATAAAAAAAATCAATAGATATGAAATAAATAGCAAAAAAAGTTGAATTTTATCTTTTGTTATATTAATTAATACAATAAATTTCTTGACATTTAAAAATTTTCGGCTATAATATAATTATACAACATTTTAGCCGAAAGAAGAAAAATAATGAACTATATAAAAAGACATCTCGAAGAGGTTGTTTTGAAACTCAGCAAGTCATATTCCGCCATTTTAATCACAGGACCTCGGCAAGCAGGAAAAACTACCATGCTTCACACTTTGTCAAAAAAAGAAAACAAAAACCGTGAATATGTCACACTCGACGACTTAAACGAAAGAACAATGGCGAAAAATGACCCCGCAATGTTTTTTCAAATTCACAAACCGCCAATTTTAATAGATGAAGTACAATATGCACCTGAACTTTTTTCGTATATCAAAATTCATATTGACAAACATCATAATCCGGGAGATTTTTGGATGACCGGTTCGCAAATTTTCAAGATGATGCACAGCGTTCAGGAATCGCTCGCAGGTCGTGTCGCACTTTTGCACATGTCGCCATTATCGCAAAGAGAATTAAACGGTTCAATAAACATTCCGTTTACAACAGATTTTGAAACCTTGCTTTCGGAAAGCAAAAAAATAACCCAGGTTACAACACCCGAACTGTTCGAATGTATATGGAAAGGCAGTATGCCCGGACTTGCAAGCGGGCAATTCACAGACAGAACTATATTTTATTCATCATATATTTCAACATATATCGATCGTGATGTACGTGACTTATCCAGCTCAATAAACGCATTAAAATTCATGAATTTCATCACTTCCGCCACCGCAAGAACAGGGCAGCTTCTGAATTATAAAACAATCGCCGATGATGCCGACATAGACCAACTTACAGCGAAAAACTGGATAAATATCTTGGAAACATTAGGAATAATTTTTTTATTGCACCCATACTCAAACAACGTCCTAAAACGCACAATAAAAACGCCGAAATTATATTTTTATGACACAGGATTAGTGTGTTATCTCACAAAATGGAGCAACCCCGAAATCGCCATGAATGGTGCAATGAACGGTGCATTACTCGAAAATTATACCATTTCCGAAATAATGAAATCATACCAAAACGCTTCAAAGGAGCCGTATCTGCATTATTATCGTGACCGTGACACAAAAGAAATCGACTTAATAATCGAAGGCGACGGAAAACTTTGTCCAATCGAAATCAAAAAAACAACAACACCCGATAAACGCTTAACCCAAATATTCAATATAATCGACAAATCGCCGTTACAATTAGGAACAGGAGCAGTTCTTTGCATGGCAGAAAAATTCAGTGCATTTGACAAGGATAATTTGATTGTTCCTATTTGGATGATTTAAAAATTATAATTTAAGTAAAACTAATTTAAGAATAAGATGTGATAAATTATGGAAACAAATAATTTTAAAATATATAAAGATTTTCTTGAAAAAATAATTAATATTGATGTTAATAATGATAATTTTAATTATACAATAATTGCATTTGTTAAATATTTTATATCATTAATAAATTCATTTGAAAAATTAGTTATTGAGAATGATTTTATAGGATTGACATATATATTAAGAGGGCAATACGAAATATTATTACAATTTTGTTATTTAGTAGAATATTCTACATTCGAAAAAGATAATATAAATAAATGCCATCAACGTGCATTAAGTTGTCTTTATTTTAACACATTACAAGAATATGAATTGGCAAAAAGTTCAGAAGATGAAAATTTATATAATCCAATTAAAAAACAGTTAGAAGATCCAATTTTTAATGATATAAAAATTGAATATGACAACAAAAATAAAAATAATAAGTATTTGAATTGGTATAATTTATATAGCAATATATCTACATTAAATAAATTAGAAGAACATTTAGATTTCAAAAATCAAAAAAATCAAGCATATAATCTTTTTTCTAAAATATGCCATGGTAATTTGATAATTTCATTTCATAAATATTCTTCTTCATACATAAAAGAATGGCTTGGGCTGTCCAATAGTTTTATGGGTGTTTTTTGCGGAAATTTAATTTATTTTGCAACAAAAAATAAGCTTGACATTCAACCTTTCTTATCTTTTATGATATCTAACATTGAAGATGATTCTATTCGAAATCATTTTTAATCATTATGAAATAAGCATAAAAAATTTACTTAAAAATAACAAATAAATAAACAAGATTTAATTAAATGAACTTTAAAAAGGCATTTTCGACTTGATAGTTGCAATAATTGTTTTACTTAATAATGATGTAACTTGATAAACAAATATTTAATATGAAATAGTAAGCTCCAACTACCGATAAAGGTACCGTGATATTATCAAAACCCACAGGTGTAAACGCCTCAAAAAAGGTCGCAACAAGAGCTAATATAAGGGAAAGAATAATTATAACAGATATTGAATGGTAAATGCTTGCAATGCTAATAAAAATTGTTATAGATATAAAAGTTGCAATAAACATACCAACACAACCAGAAATAGTTTTTTTATTTCCCCAAGTTGTAAACTTTATGTAATCAAATTTTTTACCCACAAGAGCGGCAAATCCATCACCATATGATAATGCCATTAAGCCTATTCCGCCTATATATGGAGTTCGTAACAAGGTAAATGATATTATCACTAGAAGTAACATAGCAATTGGATATGTTATAATCCCATACGATTTCGATTCATTTTTACGTTCTAATTCGGATAATAATCCTCCCGCTTTATTTCTCTTAATTGAAAGATAATTAATAAATATAAAAGAAAAGGGTACAATACTTGCGGCCCAAACATTATTAAAAAATAAAATAACAATAAACCACCAATTCCCCAACATTATATGAACAAATTTACGACTAATTTCAAGATTTTTTTTAAAAATAGGTGCAATAAAAAGTAATCCAAAAAAATATATAAACGAAACAATGACTCCAATAAAATTAAACATACTCAAACCCGTCCAATGATTGATATTTTTTTAACTTTGCTTCAACTGTTTTAAATATAGCTTCCGCCGTTGATTCGATTCCTAATTGCAATTTCATTTCCGTCATTTTGGATTGTAGCATTATAAATTCTCTATCAAAATAAGAATTGAATAATTCTATCTCATTAATATCACTTGACCAAAAAGATGAATTATAATATTTTTCCGTAAAATTCATTTCTCTATGAAGTAAAATATTATCAAATGTCCATATAGGTTCGTATTGTTCTGGTCGAGTATCAATTACGACTTTAAAATTCTTATCATCGCCTAATAAATTGCAAGTATTACATAAATCTCCCACTCTTCTTGCAATCGCTTCTCTTCCATATCCACTCGAAATCGCTTTGATTACATCTAAATTAAGTATTACTCGGAATTCACAACCTATATTTGCTAATTCTATTAGATGATTTTTCTCAACAAGTTCTAATTGCGGCAAATCTGCTTTATTGGATGTATCATGTAAAGTTGAAAAACCTGAAAATAAAAGTCTTTTACGAATAATAGTATCAAGATTGTTTTTGTGGGTAATTTTTTTAAATTCACCAAGTTTATCAACAAGAATAATTGCACGATCTAAAGAACCACTAACAAGTCTATTTTCTTCAACCATACTTTTAAATTCACTTCTTTGATTAAACTCCATTATTTTGTTTAAATCACAAGTATTTTCAATAAAAATACTAAGACTGACATCTGAATCTTTAATGTTTTTCAAATTAATTAATGATTTAGAGTTATTCAAAGTATATGGAAGACATTTAAAAAGATATTCTTTCCAATCTTTACTTTTCATGTAATTCACTATCTATTATTTCTGAATCTTCGATGTCTTCGATGGATACATTCCCTTTAACAGAAATCTTTCCAATTTTTGATTTTTTAATATTCTTAATTGTTATTATGCCATCATTTTTCTTCTGTTTCTTGTTTGCTTGGAATACTACGGTTATAATCGCCGCAATTATTACTGCAATTCCACCAATTATAGCCGCTACTATTTGATGTTCCATAATTAATTCTTCCTGTATTTAAATATTTTTTGTATGGAGTAAATGAATTCAATTTATAGACTTTTCCATAAGAACATATTACTATAATATTAAATATTTGTCAAGTATTTTTCGTGCTTTTGCAACAAATTTGCATCAGTCTGATGAAATTTTATAATTAATACGAATAAAAATATTGCAATTTATAAATGTTTTTCACGTATATTGTTTTTCCAATGTAATTTCCCAATAACCACTTTGAACCAATACGATTGATTACACTTGATTCATATAGAGTCTTTATTTTCTGCGAAATGATATGTTCTGATAATATTGTTTTAAGTGCCAATTTTTTTATTTTATTTTCGCTTTAGCAGAGATAACCTTCAAAATCAATTCTACATTATTTTCTGCACAAACATAACTACGATTTGGCGAGGATAATTTTAATAATTTGAATTTTTTATCTTTACATATTAATATTTTCGGCTATAATATAAATATAGTTCACAACTCAGCCCCGGGAAAAATAAAACTCCAAAGCCTTTTCCACAATATCCTGAACTTCCGCAACCGATTGATTCGGTTTAAAATATTTCGCATATACGGCTTTATGCACTTTCACCACAGGTGTGCGATTCGGCTTAGCTTTTTGCCCCAATTCACCTGATAATATCAGAAAAACATTTTCTTCGCCGAGTTTGCTTTTTTCAGAATATTCACGCAAAATATCGGCTTTTTTCATATCAACCTTAAAATTATTTAATTCAACACATTCATTTAACAATTGTTGTTCAATTTCGTTCAAAAATGAAATCGTAACAGCAGGAATAAACGCTATTTCGTCCATGTCCAATCGATTTCTCAAGTTGGGAATTAAATGATTAATACGTAAATAGCGAGCGATTGTATTTTTTGAAAGACTATATTTTTCCGCAACAATTTTGTCTGCGTGCAACTTTTCCCCAAGTTGGGGAAAAGTTGAGTTTTCGCCATAATCATGCGGTTTTTCAAGCATTTTCAATTCATTTAAAATATCATTTCTCTTCCCCTGCGAGAACAATTTCGAATGTTGCATGGCTATAACCGTTGCTTTTTTTGAATGTAACATATCGGTAAATGAGCGTTGAATTAAGTTCGTTTCAACTACATAAATCCATGCGTCTGTATCAGATATATTTTCCAATATAATTGCGGGAACTGTCGGAAGTCCTAGGATTTTGGCGGCATTTATTCGATTATGTCCTGCTAATATTTCGAGATTTACACCCGATTGTCTTGCGATAATAGGGACAATTATTCCGTTTGTTCTTATACTTTCGACCATATCTTCCAAGCGTTCACCTTCATATAATCTAAAAGGATGTTTTTCGAATGGCACAAAGCGATTAATTGACACGTTCGCTTGTAAATTCTTCTTTATTTTTTGTTGATCTATTTCGATAGGTTCATCTTGAGTTAATAAGTCTTCGCCGCCATTTAATTGAAATAAATCGTCGAGATTTTTAAGCCGTGGCTTCTGATTTATTTGTTTCTTTGCCATAATCAATAACCTCCTTTGCGAAATCCATGTATGCTGCAGCTGCTTTATTTTTCGAATCATAATCGATAATCGGACAACTGCAATAGTTCGCTTCACCTATTTTGATTGTATTGGGAATATGTGCATCGAAAATCTTGATTTTATCACCGCAAAAGTCTTCTAATAGCTTTGTTGTATCCTTAAATAGATTCGTACGTTCATCGCACATGGTAAGTAGTATTCCATCAACTTGAATGTTTGGGTTCAATTTCCGTTTTACTTTGAAAATTGTTTGCATTAAATCGGACAATCCTGTCGCTGACCAAAGTTGCGGACTGACGGGGATAATCACGCTGTCACAAGCGGTTAGTGCGTTTATTGTAAGCAATCCCAAATACGGATTTGTATCAATTATTATGTAATCGTAATCAATTCGTAACGGTTTAAGAAGTTCAAGCAATGTATTTTCTCCGCTCATTTCATCACGCAAATTAATTTCTGTAACAGATAAATTCATATTACTCGGAATAATATCCAGTTTTTCACCATATACAATATATTCATTTTTATTCGGTAATGTTTCGCCGTCCATGATGATTGAAAGTACATTATCCATCGACATTTTTAGTTCGTCAGGATGTTCTATCCCAAAACTCATTGACAAATTCGCTTGCGGATCGAAATCGACAAGTAATACTTTTTTATCGTATTTTGCAAGCGCATATCCCAAATTACAAGCCGTTGTAGTTTTCCCTGTCCCGCCTTTTTGATTGGCGACCGTTATAATTTTGCATTTTTCCATATTCTAAAACCTCCTACGATTTTTTTGAATTGCTCCGAATTACATTTTGAATTAATATATTGCGGTGTAACAACAAACTCTAAAAGATACGATTTTGGCACAAGATAAATAGTTGAAGTTTTAATCGATTTAATTATTTCACTTTTCAACATTTTCGTGATTGAGCTAATACCTAAACCCGTCATTTCAACAATATCCGATGTCATAAGCATATCAGGAAAATCAGTATAAATATAACTGAAATATTTCTTGATTTCGTGTTCATCGCTCAATTTCAAAAAGTCATCAAAACACAATCGTTTTATTTTATGAGATTTTTTACGAGAGCTTAACGCACCGAGCGGAATCATGCTTCCCCATTGTTCACGCCGACGAAGGTAAATAATAACATCATCGAGTGCGATACTGTAACGCCATGTTTTTTTACCGCTGTCAATAACAGGGATAAGTTTATTTTCGATAAGATATTTCGCACTACGCTTAGCAATCTTACATATTTGATGAAATTGCTCTAAACTGACAAATTCAGGATATATTTCTTTCAAATTATCATATTTTTTCTTCTTCATAGAACCCTCCGAATTTTCGGTTATTTGTCAATAATAAGCAATTTTACCCGAAAAAACATAGAAATGTCTGCCATTTATCCGAAGTGCAGCACCCAAAACAGCACCATAACGTGGCTCAAGGTCTGCCCAATGTCTGCCCAATTTCCAAAAACATATCTAAAAAAGCCAAGTGCAGCAAATATCCATGCCTAAGGTTAAAACATAAAAAAGATAAGTAAAAACATCGATATTTCAATGTTTTTACCTATCTTCACAGTACATTATTTTTCGCTATTGTATATCAAAATCCATTCAAGTGAAAAGACTCGAAATCAGGTTGGGAGCAATCCCACGCGGGTTCGAATCCCGCCCTCTCCGCCAAAAAAGCCAGTAGCCATGCAGGTTTGCTGGCTTTTTCTTATGCCC
>JGI994J12354_10003138_pt1 | contig 15641 bp, 12 predicted proteins | sample IntmicLarv3ML3BL_FD_12354 | JGI IMG/M metagenome (IMG submission 12354)
GTGTAATAAGGCATGAATGTTGCTGATTGTTGCGTTGTTCCCTTGTCGGAAGGCAGGAAGCCGCCGGCTCTTGCGTGAATATCAAGATATTCCTCAAAGTCCATGCTTGGGAAAACACCAAATTTACCATCGTCGTGATGTCCGTCAAATCCAAATTCGCCATTGCCTCCTCCGGGCCAGTGTTTAGCCATGCCGGCAACGGAGGTCATGCCCCAGCCCTTGTCAATACCCCAGTTTGGAACGATTTCGTCCGAAGTCTGAATTGCTTTGATTTGCGCCCTGTTGAGTTCCTCGTTCAATTTAATATCTTCGCTGAAGCATGAGCCTGCACGACTCCAGCGTGGATCTGTAATCATGTCAATCATCGGTGCAATCTGCATTTGCAGACCTATGGCGCGGTATTCAAGCGCTGTGATGCGACTATAATCATATATAGCCTGCGGGTTGAATGTTCCGGAGAGCCCTAAGTGACTTGGCCACATTGAATTATTAACATTTTTGGAATCCCATTCAGGGTTACCGGTGTCAACGGAACCTGAATGGCGCGGATCGCTTGGGGTTATAACAGGTACGCCATAAGTAGCAAGGTCTTTTTCCGCCCAGAGTTGCATCCTGTTATTGGATTCAGCCAATACATCCGGAGCGCCGTTGACCATGGTACCCCATCTGAAACGACGACCATCCTTTATCTCTTCTTCCGTAGCGCCTATGCTGTGGATCATCAGCATCATGCGTTTTTCGTTCGGCATATTTCGAGCAAGCCATTCGGCGCGTTCTTCCGTAGATTTGCGCCAGTCCTCATATGGATCAAGAATGCCGTTTCCGTTCATATCCTTAAAGTACAACCCTGATGGTTTTTCCTGAAGTATCTGTACTCCTGATTCGATATGATACGTCAATGTAGGGCCTATTATTTTGCCTTTTTTGTCTACATTTCGCACTTCAAGTACACCGTCATAATAAACCGTTGAATCCGGTTCTCGATTATATCCTGCTTTTTGCCCAATCGGGTCGCCAAAATCAGTTCCCAAGTTAATGTATCTTTCACAACCGGTTGCTAAAAATATGCTTGCAATGATGCAAACTGAAATGAATAGTTTTTTCATGTTAACAAATTAGAAGTTAAAAAACGGCTAAAGTATTATTATTTTCTCATTTCTTTTCAAGCAGAGAATTTTTGTCTTGTTCGGCTTTCAGCAGGCGTTCATACAATTCTATCCTCTCATTATATAACTGTATTATTTTATCGATAGGATTGAAGTTATATTGATATGCAACCGAATGTTCATTAAATATATTAGAGATAATATTTACAGCAATATCATCATTATAGTTTTTTATTGCTTCGACAGGAATATTCAACACTTTGGAGATTTTGTTAAGCAAATCATCGTCCAATTCCTCTTGAGATTCAAGACGAGATACAGTTTATTGAGATAAACTTAGTCTATCGGCTAATAATTCCTGCTTTACACCCAAGATTTCTCGTAACCGTTTCACGTTTTTTCCGAGATGCACACTTTTTAATATTTGTGGAGTTGTTTCTGTATTCATAATCAAAACATTTATTAATTTTATAATCGCAAAAATAGTAATAAAAATCACAATTCCGGTAACTCGTACCGGTTTTTTGTATTTTACTTATTCATATGGGTATTTTACTTGCAAAATAATTTTGTCTTTTGATGATAAAACCCTTCCTTGCGCAGGTATTTGTTTCAGAAAAATAATTTTTGTCAATGATAAACACGAAAAACAAGAAGAAACTTGGTATTTTTACTCAAAAATGGAAATTTAATATTTTTACAATTCCATTGGAGGGTATAGAACGAATCTACTATAGGAAAATATTCAATAGTAGTTTCGTAAACATATATAATTTATCGCTAAGAGTTGCTATCTTTGTCAGACAGTTTCATTATGAGAAACATTATATATTGCACAGGCTCTTATATTTTATCAGAGCAGTTTGTTTGCCCACTTCAACAGTTTGCCACAATATTGAAGTGGGATATAAGAGTTGTAAAACCCTATGCGACCGCAAATTTTGGCAATGAGAGTCGTACATATTAATAATGCATGACTTAAGATAGCGGCTTCTACCGACAATTTCGCGAGTCGGATAAGGAAAAAAGGGCGTAGTTTTTATAAAACAAGTTCCAAGCGATAAGAAATAGTAAAGAATAATTATTAAAAATTTATTTGAACATGAAAAAATTAAGAAGAATATCTTTAAATGAGCAGGTTCTTGATGAAAAAGAAATGAAACAAATTAAAGGAGGTACTTACTGTTGTTGGAGATTTGAGGTAAATAGTGACGGATATACTGCAACCCTTGCTTATTTTGATTTTTATTATGAAGATTCAGCTTATAACTGGACAAGAATGTGGGACATTTTAGGAGCAAGCACAGGTTGTTCTTATAGTGGTGGCAGTAGTGGCGGTGGCGTCTACCAAGCATAATTGTATAATATAACAACCATCTTCCTTTATTGGGGGGGGGATGGTTGTTTAAGAAGATGAAAATTGTACTTTGACATATAGTCTGGATTAGTCAAATAACAGGATGTGTTTATTTTCTGCTTTTTTATTTTTTTGTGATTAATTTGTAACGAATCACACCTTCATTCAAACTTGCTCTATTGATAAGTAACCACGAGACCAAAAACATTTGTCTCAATAGTTTTTTTCATTTAAGAATAGATCCTTAATAGTTTTTTGTTAATTTGAATTTTAAAATACCCATTATTTCTAAATTAATTTTATTATCATGAAAAATTTTATGAAGATTAAGATCAAAACATTAGTAATTATTTTTCCTTTCTTTTTTTCTTTTTCGCTCTTTAATGCAGAAAATGAAATTATTACTATAGATCTAACAAAAAGCATCGAAGGAGATATACCAATGAGTACCTTTTTCAATAATAATATTGAGTATGTTAAACTTGAAACCACAAAAGAATGTCTATTGACACATCCTTCTATTTATGTAACTGAAAATTATATAATTGCATCCATTTTTTTTAAAGGTGCATATTTATTTGATCGTAAAACCGGAAAATTTATTCACGAGATAAGTAGACCGGGGCAAGGACCTGAAGATTATTTAAATGTTATGGGGTTGTATGGATTTAATGAAAAGCATAAATTGCTATTTTTTCACAATATCAATCATTGGAGAGGTTTTGATATAGAAACAAATAAACTCAAAGTAGTTGTTAGAAACCCGGCTTTTCTTGAAAAATACAATAAGAAGAATAAATATCTAAATATCAATCTTCCCCGCATGCTAAATGACAGCACCTATATTGGTTATACTAATAATGTAACAGGAAAGATTCCCTACCAACTAATTACATTTAATAAAGACGGAGAGGTGCTAAAAGAATACCCAAACTACGTTTTTTATGATCACATAGGTATGGAAACACCTTTTAATCAAGGTATATTTTACAATTATGATAATAATCTCTACTTTAAAGATCAAGGTTATAATGACACTGTATATAAAATAGAAGAAAATAAATTAACCCCTCATATAGTTTTTAACTTTGGTGATAAAAAAACTAACCCCCCAACAACAACAACGAATATCAATGGAATTAGTATTGCAGATGTAAATATTGGTAAATGGTCTATAACTTCTGTACATGAAACAAAAAAACATGTTTTTTTTGCATGTAAAGTGAGTGGTGGCTTAAGAGTAACTGATAATTCATTCTTTTCAGGTTACTATGATAAAAAAACACAACAAGTATATACTACAAAAAATCACAGAAAAAGCAGCGGATATATAAATAATATAGACAACTTTCTTGATTTTCAAATACAAACTATAAATAATAACGGAGAATTCTTCGGGATAATTGATGCAGAAAAAATAGTAGACTATATGAAAAAAAATAAAAATAATTCGATACGGTCAAAAATAAATAACATAACAGAAATCCAAGAAGATGACAATCCTATTGTTGTTATTGCAAGATTAAGAGAATAGATACCCTTTTGAAAACCGAAAAATCCGTTAATTTGTTTATTTTAATCGAAAAATAAACCGGAATTTCAATGCAAAAGTGCACCATTTTTATAATAAAAAAAGTATTTCCCCAGAAATCTTTCCGGGGTACAGGATAAATTGCAAAAAAAATAATATGAGAAACAATTCTATTTTAGTCTATATGTTGAATGCACTTAATGTCAAGCATACAAAACAGTATTCAAACAAATATTATAATGAACATCCTCATAAAAACGACATATATGGTATTTCTAAAATGTTGACTGAATACGGTGTAGAAAACCAATGTTATCATATAAAAGACAAAAACATGATTATAAAAGAGATAGAAGCTCCTTTTGTAACTATGTTTAAAAATGAATTTATAGTCGTTTATTATATCAACAATGATATAATAAATTTTTTTTCAAATAATAAAAAAATAACTTTACCTGTTTGTGATTTTATTAGAATGTGGCAAGGTATTGTGCTATTAGCAGAAGCTGATGAAAATTCATCAGAACCTGATTATAAAACTCATCGTAGAAATGAAATATTGCATATCCTAAAACATTTATTATTAGCCATTGCCTTATTTTTACTTTTATTTATTATTGGTTTTAATACAAAATTTCATAATTACACTTCTCTTATTTTTGCCCTCTTAATAAATATATCCGGAATTTATATCAGCTACCTGTTAGTGTTAAAACAATTACATATAAATAATGATTTTGCCAATAAAATATGTACGATGTTTAATAATGACGGAGATTGTAATATTGTTTTGGAATCAAAGTCCTCAAAAATTTTAGGTTTTAGTTGGAGTGAAATAGGATTAGGTTATTTTATCAGTAATGTTTTTATTATAATTATTTTTCCATCACTTTACCCTTATGCAGCATTTATTAATGCTTGCTCATTACCTTATACATTATGGAGTATTTGGTATCAAAAATTTAAAGTTAATCAATGGTGCACTCTATGTTTATTTATTCAAAGCATTTTATGGGTATTATTCATTTATAATCTGCTGATGGGATTATTATTATTACCAATATATAGCTTTCAAGAATCTTTATTAGTAATGTGTATTTTTTTAATTCCCATATTATTATTGAATATTTTTATTTCAATATTATCCGAGGCAAAAAAGAAAGAAGAAGTTTCTCAAAGGCTCAATAGTCTAAAATTTAATGATAGCGTATTAAATTTACTCTTAAAAGATAATAAAAAATATGAAGTAAATAAATCTATTTCATCGGTTCTTCTCGGAAATAAAGAATCCGAAAATCTAATAACAATAGTCAGTAATCCTCATTGCAATCCTTGCGCACAACTACATATGAAAATAAATAATTTTTTTAAAAACAATCAGAATAAGTATTGTATACAATACATATTTTCTTCTTTTAAAGAAGAACATGATGAAACCAATAAATTTATAATTGCAATGAATCAAAATCTAAACGATATCGAGTTTCTATTATTTTTAAATGAATGGTACAAATATGGAAGAAGTAAAAAGGATATTTTCTTTAAAAAATACAAATATAATTGTAATAATATGAATGTACAAGAAGAATATGATAAGCATAAAGAATGGATAAACAAAACAAATATATTTGCAACACCTACAGTTTTGTATAATGGACATGAACTTCCTCTACAGATATACGGAGTAGAAGATTTATTTTTATATGATATAAAAATTTTATGAGAATAAAAATGCCATTATCAAAATGAATCAAGGCAGACTTATATATAGGAACTTAAAAAAAAACATATCTAAACTATGTTTCCCCACTACACCCAATTAGATGCAATGGACTGTGGTCCGACAAGTCTTCGGATGATTGCGAAGTATTATGGCAAAAGCTATACTCTACAAAACCTTCGTGAGCGTTCTTTTATAACGCGTAGCGGTGTATCTATGTTGGGAATCAGCGACGCGGCGGAATCAATCGGTTTCAGAACTACCGGAGTAAAGATTACTTTGGAGATGCTTAAAAAAGAAGCTCTGCTGCCTTGCATTCTTCACTGGAATCAAAATCACTTCGTCGTACTTTATAAAATTAAGAAAAATAAATTCTATATTTCAGACCCGGCTTCTCAAAAAGCGGTTTTTGACGAAGTCGAGTTTAAACGGTGCTGGATAAGCACGAAAGCCGACGATGAAAATAAGGGTGCTGCATTACTTCTTGAACCCGCCCCCGGGTTTTACGATATTCCGGATGAAAAAAAAGAACGTAACAGAGGATTTTCTTTTTTCTTTCGTTATCTGATTCCTCATAAGAAGCAATTTATACAGCTTATATTGGGGATGATTACTGTCAGCCTTTTGCAGTTGATCACTCCCTTTCTTACGCAGTCGATGGTTGATACGGGTATACGCGACAGTAACCTGAGTTTCATTACGCTTGTTCTTATAGCACAATTAATAATATTCATTGCAAGTTTGTCCGTAGATTTTATACGCAGTTGGATTTTGCTCCATATGAACACGCGAATTAATATATCGCTTATTTCTGACTTTCTGGCAAAGCTTATGCGATTGCCTATACGTTTCTTTGATACGAAAATGGTCGGTGATATAATGCAACGAATAGGCGACCATAGCCGAATAGAAGCCTTTATGACAGGTTCATCCATAAGTACGCTTTTTTCTTTTGCAAATTTTATCGTATTCGGACTTGTTCTTGCATATTACAATCTGACAATATTAGGTTTGTTTTTACTCGGAAACGGTCTTTATGTCGCATGGATAATAGCGTTTTTGAAATATCGTCGTGAGCTTGACATAAAACGTTTTGCTCAATCAGCCGCTGAACAAAGCAATTTATTCCAGCTTGTTACCGGAATGCAGGAAATAAAACTTAATAACTGCGAAACGGAGAAACGCTGGCAATGGGAAAGAATACAGGTAAAACTGTTTAAGATAAGTATTAAAGGATTGGCTTTAGGACAATATCAACAAATGGGTTCTGTCTTTTTCAACCAGACTACCAATATTCTGATATCATTTCTTGCGGCAAAAGGCGTGGTAGAAGGACATATGACACTCGGTATGATGATGTCTCTAACATATATTGTCGGTCAGTTATCATCTCCCATAAGCCAATTCATTAGTTTTGTTCAGTCATTGCAGGATGCAAAAATAAGCCTTGAACGCCTGAATGAGATACATAAAAAAGAAGATGAAGTTCAAATTTCCGATGTTAAATTAACATCATTGCCGACAGACAGAAGCATAACAATAGAAAATCTTAGTTTCAGCTACGACAGAGCAGATCGTGATTATGTTCTTGACGGAATTAATATCAAAATACCTGAAAAGAAAGTCACGGCAATAGTAGGTGCAAGCGGAAGCGGAAAAACTACGCTTATAAAACTTCTTTTAGGTTTTTATGAACCGAACAAAGGGAGTATAAAAATAGGAGAAACACCTTTGCAAAATATAAATCAACGTGTATTGCGCTCCGGTAGCGGCTCGGTAATGCAGGACGGATTTATCTTTTCCGATACAATAGCGAACAATATTGCGGTAGGGGTTGAAACTATAGACAAGGAAAGGATGATACATGCTGTAACTGTAGCCAATATACGTGATTTTATAGACTCGCTCCCGTTAGGTTATAATACGAAGATAGGAATTGAAGGGAGCGGAATAAGTCAAGGTCAAAGACAACGTATGCTTATTGCAAGAGCGGTATATAAAAATCCTGAATTCATCTTCCTTGACGAGGCGACAAATGCTTTGGATGCAAAAAACGAAAAAGAAATCATGGAACACCTGCATGAATTTTATATAGGAAAGACTGTTGTTATTGTTGCTCACAGGTTGAGTACCGTCAAAGATGCCGACAATATAATTGTATTGGATAACGGTAAGGTGGCAGAAGAAGGAACACATCAGGAATTGGCGACGAAACAGGGCATATATTATCAGTTGGTTAAGAATCAGTTGGAGTTGGGGCAATAAATTGAATGAAAAGTGAAAACACTGATTAAGTGAGAGCAGAAGTTAAGCAAGCTTAACTTCTGCCGAGCGTGAGGTGTTTCAACGGAGTTAACAGTGAAAAATGGTTGATAAAAAAGAACATAATGATGCGCAGATTCGTGAAATAGAACAGATTTTGGCAAAGCTAGAAAAAGGTCATGAAATATTCCGGACCGACGCGTCGTTAATTGCAGAGAAAAAAGAACATAAAGAAGTAGAAATACAAAGTGAAGAGTTGCAAGAGGTTCTGGGAAAAATACCGCCTTGGATCTTGAAATGTGGTATTTCTGTGTTGTTTATTATTTTTTTCGTTATACTAATCGGTAGCGGTTTCTTAAAATATCCTGATGTTATCATCTCGGATATGACATTAACCGGGCGCTATCCGGTTGCGCAAGTAGTTGCACGTTCGTCAGGAAAAATCAGCAAACTTTATGTTAATGACGGACAGGAAGTCAAGACAAATACTGTTCTTGCCATTATTGAAAATCCTGCATCAACAGAAGATATTCTATTTCTCAAGCACTTTTTAAAAGATAAAAATAATCCTGATAGCATGATAAGCGCAATCAAACATAAAACAATATCAATTAACGAGTTGTCTTTAGGAGAATTACAATCATCTTATACTTCTTTCCTAAACAGTCTGAATGAATATGATAATTACTACTCATTGAATTATTATGAAAATAAAATTAAAGCTATACGCAGTCAGATAAATAAATATCGTGCACATTTTGATAACCAGAGATCAAGGCAAAAAGTACCGGAAGAACAGCATAAATTAGCTTCGTTACAATATAATCGTGATTCCTCACTATATACAAACGGAGTGATTTCTCCGTCGGAACACGATAATGCAATCTCTTCCTATTTGCAAAGCAAATATTCGCTGGAAAACGGATATGCCGCTTTAGAAAATCTGTCAATTCAGATAGGAGAAATGGAAAACAACCTGCTTGATATAGAACTTCAACAAGCGGAAAAGAAAAGCCTTTTAATTCATAATTACAATACCTCAACCGAACAACTTATAAATGCAATCAATAACTGGGAATTGAATTACTGTCTTACAACACCTATAGACGGAAAAATAACTTTCTTAAAATACTGGCATGAGAACCAATTTGTTCAGGCAGGGGAAAATGCGTTTGCAATTGTACCTGAAGAGAAAGATGAGTTAATGGGAAAAGCTCTGCTTCCGATTGTCCGTTCAGGAAAAGTCAAAACAGGACAAAGGGTAATAATACGTTTCGCCAATTATCCGGATCAGGAGTTCGGAATTGTTAACGGCATTGTAAGTTCTATTTCCCTTATTCCGCAAGAAGACAACTATCAGATAAGTATAATTTTCCCTGACGGATTAACAACAAATTACGGGAAGAAACTTCCCGTAACATATGAAATGAAAGCAAGTGCCGAAATAGTAACAGAAAACCTGTCGTTACTTGAAAGGTTCCTTATGCCTGTTAGAAAAATGTTAAATGAAGGATTCATGTAAATATAAAAATTATGGAAATTAATAAAACTATGGAAATCACATCGTTATTGGACAAGAAGGTATTTGATTTGAAAGATGGATACCCTATTGGTTTAGCTGACGGAAAAATGGGGCTTTGTATTTATTATTATTACATCGGTAGAATATTTAATAACACAGATTACAAGCAAAAAGCGGAATTGCTGATCGATGAAGTATTCGAGCAAATTAAGATAACAAAAATATTAGATATAAAGAATGGACTTGGCGGCATAGGATTGGGAATCGAATATCTGATTGAAAATAAATACGTTGCAGGCGACAGCAATGATATCCTTGCAGATATAGACAATACGCTTTTTAAACATATATGCAATCTTGATAAACTAAAAAATGATGATCTATACCCTCATTTGCAACTAATTTATTATTTTACGGTAAGACTGAAAAAACAAAAAAAAAACAGTGAAAATGAACATTTATTCAAAGATGCTGTAATCAATGCCATAAATTATATATCCGATAAACTTTTCCGGAATTTTACGGACGAACCGGTTTCTTTCAAAATAGAGAACCTTTCAATTCTATCAATATATGTGTTAAGCCAATGTTACGAACTTCATAAAGACAAGATATGCAAAATATTAAAAGAAGTCTCGTTATACACTCTTTCAAAAATACCTGTTTTACATGCAAACCGGTTATACTTACTTTATGCTATGGATATTTTAAATAAAAAAATAGAACCAAATGGGTGGAACGAGCATATAAAACTGTTGTTACAATCATCAGACATTGAGCATATAATAGAAAGCGAATTGTATGATGAGATATACTTTTCCAACGGACTTCCCGCCATATACTTTCTTCTTTCAAACTTAGGGGATTATTATACTTCGGATCAGATTCATAAATACAACAAGCTTATTATATACAAAATTGAAAATCACCCGGTATGGAATAAACTGCTAAATGACGAAGATTATCTGAAGCAGAGAAAAGGTTTATTTTTGGGTTATACGGGAACATCAATATTATTACATAAACATTACAAAGATGAAAAAAGACTTAACTGATTTGACTTTTATAATTCTTACAAGGATTGATACAATACAACGACTTGAAAATGTAAAAATCGTAACAGATTCATTATTTAAATATTTCGATACGAATCTTTATGTATTGGAAATAGATTCTCAAAATAACGGTATCCTGAAAAGTGTACTAAACAGGAAAACGAGATATCAATTTATTGAAGATAAAGACCCTGTTATGTACAGGACGAAGTATCACAATTTAATGGCAAAGAATGTAAATACGGAATATATGGCAATATGGGATACCGATGTTGTAATTGATAAAAATTCCATTTGCGATGCAATGAAACATTTGCGTGAAGGTGCTGATGTTGCATACCCGTACAATGGTTTCTTTTATGAAGTTCCGGAAGTATTAAAAAGATTTTATTTCAAACATAGGGACGTTAGAATACTTAAACGCCATACAGGTAAGATGAATAAACTATATGACTTTATAATGTTTGGTGGAGCTGTAATAGTTAATACGAAGAAATATCTGCAGTCAGGAGGAGAAAACGAAGAAATTTACGGATGGGGAAACGATGATTTCACCAGACATGCAAGATTTCTTGCAAGCAAATATAAAATTTACAGAACGAAGGATAATTTGTTTCATCTTTGTCACCCGCGAGGTATAAATAGTCAGTTTAGGAGTACATATTCAGAAAAAATATCAGTTCATGAGATTGATAAAGAGAATAGTCGTCTTGCTCATTCTCAATAGATATGTAAAATTTTATAATACAAATAGTCTTTTATTCGAAACAATTATGTGGAAAAAATTTGAAATGTTAGCAAATGAAATTCATAAAATAACAAAAGGAGAATTAGCAATTTATGTACCCAATGGTGGTAATTGGGGAGATGCTTTCATTAGAGAGGCCACTCTGAAATTTTTAAATGATAACTCTATTTCATATATTGAGATACCATTTAATAATATGTTTTGGTTACAGTTAGAAAATGACCTCCTGAAAAAGTTTTTTGAAGATAAAGTTTTAATATATGGAGGAGGCGGAGCTTGGTGTAGTAATTATTATTCAGGAGCATATTTGGTTAATCGTATTCATCCTTTTTTCAAAAAAGTAATAGTATTACCTTCAACTTTACAAGTACAGATAAAGACAAAAAACGTTATTTATTTTTGTCGTGACAGATACGAGAGTAAAAAAAATTATCCAAAATCTACTTTCTGCCACGATATGGCTCTTTACATGACAGGAAAGATTAAAAATACTATTATAAATAAAAAAAATGGATATTTCTTTAGACTAGATAAAGAAAGTACGTTGAAAATTAAAATACCGGATAATAATATTGATATTAGCAGCTTTGGAAATGAAATGACACCAATAATACCATTTATAGCAAAAATAAATGAGCATGAAATAATAAATACTGATCGTTTACATGTTGCAATTGCTGCTTGTGTGATGGATAAAAAGCTGAATTTTTATGAAGGAGCTTATTATAAAAATGAAGCGGTTTTTAAGTCGAGCATAGTAAATTATTTTAAAAACGTATCATTTTTTCACTTGAAATGAGAATATATCAGATATTTTACAACCGGCTTTTCAAAAGCATATGTGTATAAGTTATTACTATTTTAATGTGAAGAAAGTTTGTAATTAACATACAATGGATATTGCCGCTCAATATATATAACTTATTATAAAATTGTATGTCGCTTAATTATTTTTATTTTTTTGAACGAACTATTGTTATGGTAAAAAAACTGAATAACTATTTTTATGTTTTATAGCATACAAAAAACACGTGTTATACTGTTACTAAATCCACGTATAAAGTTATGATGAAGAAAAAAAATGCACAAGAATTACTATTGTGTTATGTTTCAAAGACTATAAAACCTTCGGAATGGGACGAGCTGAAAACATTGTTAGAATATACCGGCGACGAACAACTGTCGGATGTATTGAATTTAATATGGGAAAATGCAGAATATCCTCAGAAAAACATTCCTACGGAAGATATTATCGAGAAAATCTATGAAGATGTACGCAATAGAACACAGGATAGTGATCAGGATCTGTCAGGCTCAAAGCGAAAACAAACTTAACTACCATTTCAATGCTGCACTTGCCGTTGTAAATATGGCCAAAATCAATTGGATTAATAATAATGATGAGGAGTAATGTCAATTTTTATGACAAATCATAAAATCGTGCTTTACAACAAGTTAATCCTAAATATGTTTATTTGACGGGAGATTTTTTTTTACATCGCAGACAATAAAAGACCGACTTGCACATAAAAAGTTAAAAGAGATATTGAAAAATCTGAAAAAAGATGATAACCCTGTTGTTGTTGCAAAGTTAAAATGAACGTTTTCGTTAAGCCAAAAGAACAGAGATAAAACTTGATTTGGCTATGTCTTGGTGAGAGAACGACTGAATTTGTTAAAAGCATTATATATTACATAGTTTTTTTTGGAAATTATCCGTACAGTTTATTTAGCATCTCCTACAAACTTGCGACAATGTTGGAGAAGAAGACAATATATGAAGCGCCAACACAACTGCTTGTTTTCAAACAACATAAATTGCGAAAATATCATGAAAGCCCGGCGTTTAGTCTGATCGATAAAACTTACTGAATTTCCATTCGACTTCTTGTCGAACTACTGCCAAAGTATTGTGATATCTCCTTCTTTTTCACGGTTTATCTTTTGTTCCCAAGGCAAAGTTTTCGACTGTTCACGACGGTCGAAGATGACTAAGTATGACTGTGCCGTCGGGTCTATAGTGTCGCGGTAGCGTGCAATCTGTCTCAGGCCTTCCTCTTTGACTGAATCAGGCGTTTTGTTGTAATTTATCAACTTCACCTCTATAATGTACCATTTTTTACAATATAATATTGCCACATCCATGCGTCCGCGACCGGCGGCATACTCTCTTTCGATATGTCCACCACCATTTGTCACACGTTGAAGGAATGCCATTAGCAGGAGGTGTGGGAAAGCTTCGGTGTAGTTTGAGCGCGATTCCCATATCTCGGAGTTTTGGCGCCAGAATTTCTGAAACTCGCTCATCAGGGCATCCATGTCGAGTGTACCGTCGTCGTCCTCCCATTTCCATTCAGGTTTTGCTATTGCGAGTTGTGTCGAGGATGTTACTTCACGTGCTATCACTTCTCGATAAATAGGATTTGCTATTATCGGTGTTCCATCGTCTATTGCAACAAGACCCAGATCGAGGCATAATCTGAATGGCTCGCCCTCAAGTTTCGTTGTATCATCGCTTCCCGTTATTATCGCTTCTATCACGCGGCGTATACGGTCGTCTTCGAGGCGGTAGGTAAGAGCGTCTAAGTGCGTCTCGCGAGCCATCACCATCTGCTCTCTTGCCTCATGCATATGCTCTATCGTTACTGTTTCAGTGCTATCTTCATCGAGGATGCGCAATGTAGTGCGTTTGAACAGTGAATTAACAATCCATGGTTGTCCGCCGGATTGCTCGAATACATATTTAAGGGCTTCGGGTGTTATTTGCTGTCCGGTTTCTTCTGTACGCAGAGCAAACAGACGAGCGATATCATTTTCACTGAAATTGGTCAGCCGCGCTGAATCTTCTTTTATATTAAAAGGCGAACCGGGATTGGGCACTACTCCGTCTTTCGCTTGGGTAATATAGTCTTTCAGATCGCGCATTCCTACAAGGGCAATGGATACAGGAAACTTGCCAACGCCACGCGTTGCAAAACCTCCGCGCAATTGGCGCAGAAAGCTTATCAAGGTTTCACCAACCAACACATCAACTTCATCAAACAGTACGATTAAAGGCTTGGGAGCAATTTTTCGAGACCAGTCCTCCAGAGTATAGCTTAATGCAGAAAGTGGGTCGTCAATCGTTTCGGGCTCCGGCAAATCGTATGATCTCGCAAATGATTTTATAACATTACATATTGCCGGAATAGCCCTGTCAGGCTCATGTATACCCTGACAACGTTCAACAGTAATATAACATGCGATATGCTTTCCTCCTGCGTTAATCTCGCGCATCCATGCTTGAAGGAAGGTCGTTTTTCCTGTTTGCCGCGGTGCATGAAGAACCCAGTATAATTCATCTTTTATATACCGCGACAATTGTCCTCCCACTATGCGTTCTTCAGGCGAAAGCATGTAATGTCTCTCCGGATTACATGGTCCGGTTGTATTGAAAAAGTGAAGATGTTTTTCGTCCATGGTTGCTATATATTTCTGCTTCTTTATTCTTGCTGTGCAAAGATAGCGCAAGTTGAGAGCAATACAAAATAAGTTTTTACTTATTTTTATTGCCAAAACGCAGCCTATCTTCTATTTTTGAAGAAAAGATAGCGCAAGTTGAGAGCAATACAAAATAAGCTTGCTTATTTTTATTTTTTTTCATAACTTGCCGCTGTTTTTCGATTTTAAAATATTTCGGGATCAACAATTTAAATTTCAATACATTACACAAACTGTTTTTTGAATTATAAACGACTTTGATATGAAACGAACACTATTATTTATTTTCTTGCCGTTTATCTTGGTATATTGTTCCGACAATAAAACAGCGGAGAAATATCCGGTTATTGATGTAGTTGGTAGTGTAGAGAATTATCAACGGGTTTATTGTTCCGATTATTTTTCGTCAATAGAATTAATTCCCCTTGAAACAAGGGATGATTATTTGCTTGATGTTGTTCCTGCAAAAATCAGAGACGGTTTTATTTTTATGCATGGTAATAATCAACTTTATGTCTTTGACAGTTTCGGGAAATTCTTGAATAAAATAGGGGCAAGGGGGCAAGGTCCGGGTGAATATATGTATGCAACAAAATATTTTTTTAATACTGACAAAGATGTTATTTATATAGAAGACCTATCAAAGATTTTAGAATATGACTTTAAGGGGAATTATATCCAAACTATTCAGGTAGCTAAGTTTGAAGACATAACAGTAACGGATTATTCCTATGTCGGGAATGGTTTATTTGTTGGTCAGTTGATTAATCTGGGAAAAAATAAATACAAGTATTGCTTATTTGACAGTAATGGAGATATTATTAATTGTTTTCCCAACTATATTTTTTTTAACAAAGAAG
>JGI994J12354_10003139_pt1 | contig 15639 bp, 9 predicted proteins | sample IntmicLarv3ML3BL_FD_12354 | JGI IMG/M metagenome (IMG submission 12354)
GCCCGAGGCCCCGCCGGCGAAGCCGGCCATCACCCAGCAGACCATCGACAGCATTGTGGAAGAGGTGCTGGCGGGGGACAATATGCGCCGGCTGACCGACCGGGTGTACACCGCCCTCGAGCGTCGGATTCGCCAGGAAAAACGGCGGTTTGGGCTGTAAATCGGCCCGCCGATTATCCATCCATCACCCCAACAGGGAGGGAAGAGCATGTTCAATCAGCTTGCCAAAGCGGCCTTTGTGCTGGTCAGCGACACCAACAAGGTCTATTCCTTCATGTTCAATCCCTCCGAGCTTACCTTTACCACCGGGGCCAGCTACAAGGACACCAGCGGTGGCGGCGCCAAGGAGAAGGAGACGAGCAGCGGCCAGGCCACCGAGAGCCAGTTTACCGGCAAGGTGAGTTCGAGCCTCAAGATGACCCTCTATTTCGACACGGCCCACATGGTGGACGACAGCGCCATGAGCGCCTTCAAGGCCAAGGTGGCCGACCCGGCCATGCTCATGAATATCGGCGGCATCATCACCGGCGAGGGCGGATTCATGGACAAGGCGGGCGGCGTGGCCGGCGCGCTTCTGGGGCCGGGAGACGAGAGCAAAATCTCGGTGCTCAAGGCGACCGACTGCGGAAAAATCGAGCGTCTGGTGCTGCCGGAAAAGAAGGAGGACAACCATCCGCCCTATGTGCTTTTTGTGTGGGGCACCATGCGCCACGCGGGGTATATCGAGCAGATTGTCTCCAAATACACCATGTTTTCGGCCCAGGGCACGCCGTTGCGGGCCGAGCTGAACATCAACATGCGACTGCTGGTGGAGAGCCAGGAGGATGCTGAAAAGCTCAATCCCTTGGAGGCGGCGGCCAGCGCGGCCACCGAGAAGAAGAGGCCGTCGATTACGGGTGGTTAAGGGCAGAGGGCAAGGGCATTTATAAAAAGAATAGCGACGGGTTTTTTCCTGGGGGAGGTATTTTCCCCTTTGAGGAAAATACCTCCCCCAGACCCCCCAGTTTTCACCCAATAATTTAAGGAGCGAGGGCCATGGCCGGTGCCACCATTGCATCCCTGAAAAAGAAATATGGCAGCTTTCGCGTCCCGGTATTCTACATCAAGGCGGGCAGCGCCAAGCTGGAGGACGACGACATCGTCATCGAGAGCCTCAATGTCGAGCTGACCACCGGCTTCGAGGCCAGCGCCTGTAATTTTGAGGTGACCAGCTCGAGCATCCGGTACATGGATGGCGGCGGCGTCAGCGTCCACAAAATGCTGGAAAAAAACCTCATCGTGGGCAACAAGCTGGAAATCAAGATGGGGTATATCGACTCGTCCAAGACGGTCGTCGTCTTTGTGGGCTACATCACCGAGGTCTCCTTCGAGCTCAGCGGCGGGCAGGGCTTCCGCTACAGCGTCACCGGCATGGATTTCAAGGTGTTCATGATGAACAACCTGCGCTCCGAGCTCAAGAAGGATGTCAAAAAATACTCCGACGCCGTGTCGGGCGTCCTAAAAAACTACAGCTCAATGATGGACGGCAGCACGGTGGAGGCCACCCCCGAAATGACCCTCCCTGTGGAGCAGCACCGGCAGAGCGACTATGATTTTGTGGTCGATTTGGCCAAACGCCTCAGCTTCGAGTTCTTTGTGGTGGCCGGCAAGGCCCTCTTCCGCCCCTATGCCGGCGACAGCGAATCCCAGCTGACGGTGGCGCCGGGCAGCGCCCTCTACAGCTTCCGGCGGGAGGTCATACTCAGCCGCCAGATTGCCGGGGTGGTGGTGCGCACCAACAACGAGCAGGACCCCACCAAGGCCATCGAGGCCAAGGTGACCACGGCCCCCGCCGTGGGCAGCGGCAGCAAGACGGGCAAGCAATTGAGCAAGCTGGTGGGCGACAAGATGATCCGCACCATCATCGACAACTCGGTGGCCTCCGAGCAGGAGGCCAAGGCACGGGCCGAGGCCGAGCTGCTGCGCTTGTCCATGGACTTGGTGGCAGGCGAGATTGTCACCGTCGGGCTGCCCGAGCTGGTGCCCGGAAAGTTCATCACGGTGGAAAACGTGTCCGATGCCTATAACAAGGATTATTACATCACCCGCGTGACCCATGTTTTCGACGGCGAAGGGTATAAAACCCGATGCCAATTTGGGGCCAACAAGGCGTAGCCACTTCTTCTTGAGACCTTGGGGTTTCGCCCCAAACCCGACAAGCTTTTTGGAAAAAAGCTTGAGCAAAAACTTACTTCTTAATAAACGCAATGTTGCGCGAAGCACAACTTGACGCTTTTCGCCTTAAGCGAAAAGCAAGCATGTTTCACATGATTTTCGGATTATTACTATTCAGAAATTGTATGAAATACAATTTCCAAAAGTTTTTGGGATTCCCAAGGGTCTTTTTTCAAAAATACCCTTGGGCCGCCGGAGGCAAGTAACCTACGAGAGGAGCCGCCATGAGTTTATTTGAGCTGATATCGAGCGAGCCCGGGGGCGGCGGCAGTGCCTTCCATGGCCTGGCGGTGGGCGTTGTCACCAACATCGACGACCCCGACAAGCTGGGGCGGGTCAAGGTCAAGCTGCTCAATCGCGACAGCTCGGATTTTGAGACTGAGTTCATTCGCGTCATGACCCCCATGGGCGGCGCACAGTGGGGCATGTGGTTCTTCCCCGAGGTGGGGGACGAGGTCATCGTCGGCTTTGGCGACGGCGACATCTACCGCCCCTATGTGCTGGGTACGTTGTGGAACAAGAACAAAAAGCCCCCGCAGCCCATCAAGGACAGCAAGAACGACCTGCGCATGATTAAGACGCGGTCGGGCCACACCTTGGTCTTTGGCGACGAGGACGACAAGCAGTTTGTCGAGCTTTTCACCCAGGGCGAGCTCAAGCTGCGCATGGACGACAAGGACAACAAGATTACCTTTGGCGATAAGGGCGGCGACAATGTCGTCATCATTGACAATAAAAACGGCGAAATTACCATCAAGGCGGCCAAGAAGATTAACATCGTCTCGGGCAACTCCAAGGTGACCATCGACGGCAACGGCAACCAGGTGGCCATCGAGAGCAGCAACGCCGCCAACGTCAAGTCTCAGCAGATTACCATTGAGTCCAAGGGCCCGCTCAACGTCAAGTCGGCGGCTACCCTGAACCTCAGTTCGGACGGCCCGGCTAACCTCAAGGGGGCCATGGTCAAGATTAACTAGCAAGCTAAAGGGACGGTGAAACCTATGTCCAAGGCCTGGAAATTCCCCGTGGAGGTCGACCCGGCCACCGGGCGCGTGCGCATGGTGGAGGGCGACGATGCCGTGCGGCAGTCGGTCTCCCTCATCGTGGGCACTGAGCGGGGTGAGCGCATCATGCAGCCCCATTTCGGGGCGCGGGTCAACCGTTTTATGTTTAGAGGCGTCGACGCCGAGCTGGTCACCGGCCTGAGCCGCGAGGTGCGGCAGGCGGTGGAGCTTTGGGAGGAGCGCGCCCAGGATGTCGACGTGGAGGTGGTCAGCCACCCCGGCGACGCCACAAAGGTGAGCGTTGAGATTGACTATCATCTGCAAAACGAGGAGCTCAACCGCGGCCTGCGGCTCGATGTCAATTTGGCCACCGGCGAGCGCAGCTAGGCCATGAGGTACCGCATTCAATCAGAGGAAAGGGGGGCATAGACAGGTGGACATTCCCATTCTCGACCGGCGTACATCCAAGGATATTTTGGCCCAGATGCAGGCACTGGCCCCCCGCTATGTGCCCGAGTGGAAGCCCGACGGCCAAAACCCCGACGCCGCACTGGCCCTCATTCAAATATTTGCCGACATGATGGAGGGCGCTGTCCGGCGCTTCAACCGGATGCCCCAGAACCATTACCTCNCCTTCCTCAACATGGCGGGGGCGCGCTTGAGGCCCGCCGTCTCGTCCCAGGGTATGGTGACGGTGGCCGTCACCCCGGGCTCGGGGGGCGTGCACATTGAAAAGGGCAGCGCCCTTTACGCCCCGGCTGACAACGCCGAGGGCCGGGTCTTCTTTGCCACCGAGGACGCCATGTACGCCCTGGACGGCGAGATTAAGGCTGTGGCCTTCACCGACCCCGAGGGCGACCGCATCGTCATGCCGGTGCTGCGGGAGAGCGGCAGCCGCCTGCCGGTCAGCTTCACGGCCTTCGATTGGAGCGGCCCCAATTTGCAGGAGCACGCCCTCTACCTCGCCGCCGGTGACCTGCTGCGCACCGAGGGCAGCGTCACCGTGCGGGTGCAGCTGCAAAACACCCGCTCCCTGACTGCCCGAGGCGAGCTGGAGGCCGCCATGAACGCGGACAGCTGCCGCTGGCACTACTTCGGCGAGCGTACATGGCTGCCCGTGGAGGATGTCCGCTACGACGGCGCCTCGGCCACCCTGACGGTGTCCGGCGTGCCCGAGGAGTGCGAGATTGAGGGCATTACCTCACGCTTCCTGCGGTGTACCTTTGTGCAGCGGCCTGAGAGCGACTTAAAAATCACCGGCGCGGCCATCGCCCCGGCGGGGGAGAACGTCAATGTCGACGCCTTGGTGTCCGACACCGCGGTGCTGCCTGAACAGGGCGCCCTGCCCTATGGCGAGCGCTTTGCGCCCTTTACCGATTTCTACATCGGCTGCTCCGAGGCTTTCACCAAGCCGGGGGCACTGATTGACCTCAAGTTCGATATGGACTTCCGCCGATATGACATGGAGCCTTTGGATATGTCGGGCCTGGTGCGGTACAAGCTCATCATGCACCCCCGGGACTTCCTCGAGCAGGAGGAGTACGCCATCACCATCGAGCGGGTGGTGTGGGAGTATTGGAACGGCGCCGGCTGGGCGCGGCTGTTGCCCGATGACGAGTATGAGGATTTCTTCAAGGTGCGCGACGGCGAGCAGAGCCTGCGGCACCTGCGCTTCCAGTGCCCGACAGACATTGCGCCGCTGGTGGTGGGAGCGAAGGAATCCCACTATATTCGCGCCCGCATCATCCGTGTGAACAACGCCTATAAAACCAACGGTTTTTATGTGTGCCCCTATCTGCATACCCTCAAGGTCGATTACGGTTACACCGGCACCATGCCCCCGGCCCACGGCCTGGTGGTGCGCAGCGATATGCAGCGCAAGGTCTTCGGCCCGGAGCACACCTTCCTGTCTGACGAGGCCTTGCTGGGCGCCGGCATGGGCCGGGCCCCGGCCATGTACGTCTGTCTCAACCGCCCGGTGGATTCCGGGCCGGTGCGCATCTATCTCGACATCAAGTACCGCCCCGAGGCCCCGCGATTCCCCCTGCGGTGGGAGTACTTCTCCCGCAGCCGCCGGGGCGAGCTGGTGTGGGACGAGCTGGAGGTGCAGGACGGCACCGACGGCCTGCGGCGCAGCGGCATCCTCACCCTCATCGGCGAACGGGACTTCTGCCAGACCGAGCTGCTGGGCCAGGAGGGCTTCTTTATCCGGGCCATCTGCCCCGCCGAGAGCCTTCAAGTGGGCGCACAGTCGCTGCCCCAGGTGGACGATGTCCACCTCAACACCGTGCGGGTGGTGCAGATGGACACCCCGCCCCCTGAGTTTTTCCGCATCGAGAGCCGCGAGCCGCTCAAGGTGTGCCAGCTTGCCTTCGAGAATCTTCTGGATTTAACTGTCTGGGTCAACGAGCTGGGCCAGCTGTCGGTGGACGAGGAGGCCGAGTATCTGGCCCCCGGCGCCGCCGGCAGCATCATCGAGCGCGAGCCCAATGGCCGGGTATCGGCCATCTGGGTCAAGTGGCGGCAGGCCGACGCGCTGGCCGCCTGTGGGCCCATGGAGCGGGTCTTTGAGGCCGACATGGTGCAGGGCACCCTCCGCTTTGGCGATGGGCGCCGCGGGCGCATTCCGGCCAGCCAGCAAAGCGAGAGCATCCGGGTCGACTACACCCTCTCCCAGGGCAAGACGGGTAACGTGGACGCCAATCTGGTGGGCGGCTTTGCCGGTGCGGTGCCCTACATCGACCGGGTGAGCAACCTTTACGACATCCTGGGCGGCGTCGACGCCGAGACGGTGGGCCAGGCATCCCGGCGCATGGGCGCCGTGCTGGGCGGCATGGGCCGCTTGATTACCCAGGACGATATCGAGCAGGCCATCGTCTCCAATGTCCACGGCAGTGTCCGGGCCCGGTGTCTCTTAGAGGGCGAGCACCTGCGTATCGCCGTGCTGCCTGAAAACTTCGTCATGGATCATGTGCGCTTCGAGCCCATGGAGAAAAAAGTGCGCGCCCTGCTGCGCGAGCGCGGCTCGGTGCTCATCAGCGGCCATCCGCACCTCATGGTGTGCGAGCCCAACTATGTGGAGGTGGCCGCCCAGATTGGGGTTAAAATCCGCGACATGAACCTCTATCAGGATGTCTATCTCGATTTAAAGCGCAAGCTCGACCGGTTTTTAGACCCCATCCACGGCAACTTCGACGGCGGCGGCTGGCCCGTCGGCCATCTGCCCCGGCGCGAGATCATCTATAACTATTTGAAGACGACCGACGGCATTCAGCACATCGAGTACTTCTACCTGTTCGCCGCCCAGAACACCGCCCAGGGCCGGGTCGAGCTCGACTACGAGCGCATCGATGACCCCCTGGCCGTGCCGGTGCCGGGCGAGCATATCATCAAAATCTCGGTGGTGTAGGCCGCCAATCTACCTAAGAAGGAGGGATATGGATGCTCGAGCTTGAAAACCTGTCGGCTGAGAGTTTTGAAGAAATCGCCCTGGCCGCCAAAAAGCAGATTGCATACCTCTATCCCGACTGGACCGACACCGGGGAGAGCGACCCCGGCATCACCCTCATCGAGCTTTTCGCGTGGCTCAAGGTACTGCAGCAGGAGTACATGAACACCGTCCTCGACCAGAGCAAGCTCAAGCTGTTGCGGCTTTTGGGCCTCAGCCCGGCGCCGGCCACGCCGTCGCGGGCCGCCGTCACGGTGGACGGCGTGCGCGAGGGGTGCCTGCTGCCTGTGGGCAGTCGCCTCTTCGCCGGAGAGATTTGCTTCGAGACCGTGCAGCCCCAGTGGCTCGACGCCAACCAGGTGGTGCGCCTGACCGTGCGCGGGCCCGAGGGCGAGGTGCAGCGCACCGCCGCACCCAGCGAGGTGCGGGCCCTGGCCGTGTTTGGCGAGCAGCCCCGGGCTTGCACCAGCCTCGAGATTGGCCTCAGTGGCCCCCTGCCTCGCCGGCAGGCGGTCACGCTGGCCATCCGGGTGCCCGACAGTGGGCCCCAGCGGCCTCGCATTGAGGCGGGCGACCGGTTCATCCCCCTCTACGACGTGGCGTGGGAGTATTACGGTGCCGAGGACGGCTGCACAGCCTGGCATCCCGCCGTCGTGCTGCGGGACGAGAGCTTTGGCTTTTTGCAAAGCGGCATTCTGGCACTCTCCCTCCCCGGAGACCATGGGGCCGAGGGCGGCGTCTATCCCCTTCGGGCCGTGCTGACGGGCGGGGCGTGGGATTTTCCGCCGCGATTGGCCGGTGTGCGGCTCAACGCCGTGGAGGCCGAGCAGCGCCAGACCCTGTGCCGCCGCTGCACCCTCGATGTGCCTCCCGAGGGCGGCATGTTCAGCCTCAACGATGCCCTGGCCGTCCGCGGCCGGCACATCGCCCTGATGAAAAGGGGAGAGGGCTTCGCCCCGGCGGACTCCGCCAGCTACACCTTCACCCCCCGGCCCGAGGCCGGACGGGTCGACATCCGCTTCGAGAGCACCGGCAGCGATGCCACGTACATATTCATCTTTTATGAGGACGCCATTGCCCAGCACATGCTCCTCGGCTCGGGCACTGGCATCTCCTTCCAGCGGTTGCAGCTGCCCTTCGAGCACATCGAGCAGGGCAGCCTGAGCCTGCTGGTGGACGAGGGTAGCCCCGGCGCACCCCAGTATCATCTGTGGAGCCGGGTGGACGATTTCTTCGCTTCCGACAAGCACGACCGGCACTTTGTGTTGGAGGCCGGCGGGTTTGTGCAGTTTGGCGACCATGTGCGGGGCGTGGCCCCGCCCAAGGGCGAGCGCAACATCCTGCTGGGCGGCCTGGCCCTGACGCTTGGGACTGGCGGCAATTTGCAGGCCGGGCGCATCGACAGCATGGACCGCATCCAGTCAGCCCTCACCGTGGCCGCTGTCCACCAGGCCGTGCCGGCCACCGGCGGCTGCGACCGGGAGAGCCTGCAGGACACCGAGGCCCGGGTTCCGGCCCAGCTGCGCCGGCGGGACAATCTGGTGACCGAGGCCGACTATGTGGAGGCCGTGCGCACGGCGCCTGGACTGTGCATCCGCAACGTCAAGGCCCTGCCCGGATACTCCCGCAGGGGCGGCGACGCCCTGAGCACCGTCACGCTGGTGGTTGAGGGCCCCGACAGCCTCAAAAAAGGCCTGCCCGAGGCCTACCGCCGCAATTTGGAGCGCCGGCTTGAGGACATGCGCCTTATCGGCAGCCAGATTGAGGTGGTCAGCCCTCAGTACATCGGCATTGAGCTGCGGGGGGCCATTACCCTCAAGCCCTACTTCAAGGATGGCCCCGAGACGGTGCAAAACGCCGTGCGCGAGTTCATCGAGGGTCTCAACGGCAGCTTTGGCCAGACCCTCTACTACGGCGACCTCTACGGCTTCATCGACATGCTGCCCTGCGTCTCTCAGGTGCAGTCGCTGGACATCGAGCCCTCGGGCCCCTTTGTGGAGAAGACCTCGGCGGGAGATGTGCGCATCCCGCCCGGCGGCGGATACTATCTGAGCCGCACCGAAATTGTATTCAATTAATCGACGATAACACGCAATCGGCCCATAAGGGGTGAGTGATATGGCCTTTGAGAGCAAGCACTTTACATTCAACCGCAAAAGCGACTGGGGACGCGGAGCCGGCTTCCAGCTGGAGGGCGACGACGCCCTGACGCCCCGGCCCATGGGGCCGGGACAGATGCCGCGGGCGGTGTGGTTTTCTCCCATGCTGGACAGCCTGGAGAGCGGCACCGTGTGGCATCGGCTGCGGCTCGAGGCCGACCTGCCCGAGGGGGCGGTCATTTTCGCCCGGGTCTACGCCGCCGACAGCCCGGGAATGCCCGATGCAGATGGGCAAATCATCCCCCTGGACAGCATTTTGGGGGACGACGGCATCCCACTGGTCCAGAAGGAGCAGATGTTTCAAGGCATTGCCCCCCAGCGGGTTGAAAACCCGCTGGACATGCCCCTCTTCTCGGTGCAGGGGCGGTACCTGTGGCTCATGCTCGAGCTGACCGGGGACGGAGGCCGGGCACCGGCGGTGCACAGCGTCAAAATTGAGTTCCCCATCCTGCCCTTTACGGCCTATCTGCCTGAGGTCTACCGCCGAGGGGCCCCGCCCGACGCCTTCCTAAACCGGCTGGTGGCCATGCTCCAGGCCGTGTACATCGACCTTGAGGAGCGCATCGACACCCTACCCCATCTGTTCAGCCCGGCCACCACCAGCCCCGACTTTCTCGAATGGCTGGCCGGTTGGCTCAGTCTCCGGGACAGCTTCATCTGGGAGGAGGAGCGGCTGCGGGCCCTGCTGCCAGAACTGGCCGAGCTCTATCGGGCCAAGGGCACGCGGCGGGCTCTGACCCGGGTGGTCGAGCTCTTCCTGGGCCAGGTGCCCCACATCGTCGAGCAGGCCGAGGCCATGCAGATGAGCGGTGGCCAGGGCCGTGCCCTCATGAGCCGTCTCTACGGCGGCAGCAGCCGGGACTTCTGCGTGCTGGTGGATGCCGGGGCGGTGCCCGACCGGCGCACCTATTCGGCCCTGGGACAGATTATCGAAAGCTTCGCCCCGGCGGGCACCCAGCCGCGGCTGGTGGGCCTGAAGGAGCTTTTCGTCCTCGACGACCATGTCTACCTGGGCAACAACACAGTGCTTGGGATGTACAAGCCCTTTGTTCTGGACGGCGCGGTGCCCATCCCCATGGGCACACTCGAATTAGAATAAGTAAACTTGAAGATAGGATGAGAGACATATGCTGAACAAAAAATGCTATCCCTTTGAGCGGAACAACTATTTTTTCGGGAAGCTGATGACCGTCCGGGATTTTGAGGATGAACAGCGCTACGGCAACGACAAGCGCCGCCTGGCCAACCGCGTGCTCCACGGCGCGGGCATTGTCTCGGGCCTCGATTGCATTCTGGTGGACGATCAGACCATTTCTCTGGAGCCCGGCCTGGCCATCGATTATTCGGGCCGGGAGATTGTGGTGGACGAGCCGGTGGTGAAAAAGCTGGGCGTCATCCATGGTTTTGAGGACATCCGCGACAAGGATGAGTGCTTCCTCTGCCTGCGCTACAGCGAGGAGCTCAAGGACGCCTCCTTCTCGGCCATGGATCAGGGGGAGGACAAGAGCCGCTGGGGCCATGTGGGCGAGGGCTACGAGCTCTACTTCACCGATGTGGCGCCCGACCCCGACACCCTCAGTGTCCGGGGCCTGACCACCGTGCGGCGCACCGTGTTCAAAAGCGAGAGCCTGCACATCCAGCTGGAGGCCCCGCGTTTTGTGCGTCCGGGCGGCAAGCTGACCGTGCGTATGCGCTATGAGAAGGTCGGCCTGCCCTCGGCGGTCAGCTTCAACTTCGCGCTCAGCGACCCGCTGCTCAAGACGCCCGAGGGCGACGCCGCACTGCGCATCGCCTACAACGAGAGCGAGACGGCCACCAACATCACCTACAGCCAGGACTACGAGATGCTGTGCGACGCTGTGGGCGAGGCCTACATGCCCTTCCGCCTCAAGGCGCAGGATTTCCGCCTGCGCATCGGCGACCGGGAGATTGGCATTGCCCAGGACATCGAGCTCAACCTCGAGGTCATCACCACGCCGCTGCAGGAGAAGGTGACCCAGCTCTACTACGCCCGGCATTTCGATGAAATCATGCGGGCCGAGGAGACCCAGACCATCTATCTGGCACGGATGCACATTATTTCGAAGCAGACCAGCTACTTTGCCGACGGCTTCGTCAAGCACCCCTTCCGCCAGTATCTGCTGAGCACCGAGCTTTTGGGCACACTGGTCGGCCTCGAAGGCGGCGCTTCTGAGCAGGCCCTGCCCGACCTGGCCCCGGTGGCCTTGGAGAACGCCCAGAGCAACGCGTCCCTCTTAGACGAGATGCGCTCGGGGGTCGAGGTCATCAGCCTGGGCTTCGCGCCCAAGGCCGACATGGTCTATTATTCCGAGGAGTTCGTCCACGGCCTGGGCGTCGGCCCGGTGGCCGTTCAGGTGGCGGTGGAGAACACCATCGACCTCATCCACACGCGGCAGACGGCGCTGATTTTCGGTGATCCGACCCTCTTCGACCAGGAGAGCATGGACGCGCCGCTGCCCAAGATGCAGCTGGGCGCCATGATTAATGTCGAGCGCGGCACCATGCGCATCGCCCTGCGGCTCGAGGGCCGCACCGACTATCAGTCGGTGCCGGTGCGCTGGTGGGTCTTCCGCTCGAGCATCGACCTGCGGGACAGTGAGGAGCTGCTGCTCTCTGACCATGTGCGGGTGTCCATCGCGCCCAGCACGGTCATTGTCTCACCCCGGGAGAGCGTGCGCCTGACGGCCACCGTCTCGGGCAGCGCCAGCCAGGAGGTGGCGTGGAGCGTCGTCGATGCCGGCGGTGGGCAGATTGACATCAATGGCCTCTACACCGCGCCGGCCAAGGAGGGCGCCTACGAAATCGTGGCCGAGAGCGTCAAGTTCCCCGACAAGCGCGCCACCGCGTACATTGTTGTGCGCGCGGGGGACAGCGAGGCGTAGCCGAGTGAGGGGGGCGGGCGGCCACACAGGGCCGCCCCTACGAAGGGAATTCAAATCAACGCAAAAAAATATTCAGAAATTGTGCGTAGCGCAATTTCCAAAAGTTTTGGGTTCCAAGGGTGTTTTTCAAAAACACCCTTGGCCGCCGGAGGCAACCCCACGGTCTCCGGCAATGCGCAACAAAAAAGCCGGGAATCCAGTGTGGATTCCCGGCGGGGAAGTGGATGCTCAGCTGAGCTTGATGTTGACCAGGGCGAACAGCTGCTCGGTGTGGGGCAGGCGGATGACCATGCCGGCCCGCACGGTGAAGTCTCGGGCGAAGCCATTGAAATCGCACAGGGCGCCCTGGAAGTTCTCGGTTCCGTACTGGCCCATAGAGATGCTGGCGAAGGTCTCGCCGGGCTGTACCACATAATCGGAAAACTCGATGTCGTAGGTGGGCGGCAGCTGCACATCGAAGTACTGGCCGCCGAAGATGGCCAGGGCCTCATCCCGGGCCGGGTCGATGGTGGCCCCGCCCAGCTCCTGGGCACTGAGGGTGACACCGCCGGCGTAGACGTAGTTTCCGATGACGGCGATATCGCTGTTTACATTACCCGCCGAGTTGCTGCCCATGTTAAAGAGGAACCAGATGGCGAAGACGACGACGGCGGCGTAGCCCACCCAGATGAAACGCTTGCCCAGTTTCTTAAGCTTTGCGAGCACGGCACCGCCCTGGCCCTTGAGATCGGGGGTCTCGAAGCCCCGCTCGAGGACGTCGATTTCCCGCATGAACTCGCCGATGGAGCTGTAAAGCCCCTTGTTGCACTTGTCAAGCACCAGCTGCAGGCGGCGATGCTTGCCGCCCTCGGCCTCCCGGCTGAAGATGAGGCTGAGCAGCGCGGCCAGGTTGCGGTAGAGGGCGCGGTCGAGGTCACCCTGCTCCATCACCGAATGGTCGAGGGAGAGGTTGACCCGCACCTGGCCCTGGCTGTCCACCACGATGTTCTTAGCTCTCGTGGCGGCAAGCTGGAAGGGGGCGGGCAGGCCGTGGAGGTCGCTGAGGATGAAGAGCAGCTCGCGGATATAGCCAAAGCGCTTGGTATAATGGCCATCCAGCCGGCCCGACTGCATCCCGGCAATGAGCCCGACGCCCCGGTGGCGCGGCGCGGCCACGCACAGCTTGTCCTCCCAGGTGAAGGTCTCCAAAAAGTACTTGGCCCCGCGGCCACCCATGGAGAGCAGCCCGGCCAGTAAATCGGCATGGCGCAGGGCATGGTCGAGGGTGTTCACCAGATAAAAGGCCGTCTGGTCGGTGATGCCGGCGGCATTGCCCAGGGTGGCGGTGTAGACGTTGAGGTCGGGGGACTGATAGTCGCTCCCGATGACGGTGTAAAGATTCTGATCGCCCTGAATGCGTTGCATGGGCGTCACCTCCGTAATAGGCATTAGAGTTCTATGGCACCATTATACAGTTGAAATGAAAATTAGTAAACATTTATTTTATAATAAATCTCACCAAAAGTAAATAAAAATTTTATGCGCTGCCGTCAAAAGGCCCCGGAATGGGTTCAAGCCCGGCGTCAGACGGAGATTGGGTGGAGTTTTATGAAGATTTTCAGAGCCGTAGTCATTGCAGTTATTGCCCTATGCATCGCCATTCCCGGCGGCCTGGCCGTGGGGAGCTTCGAGCATCAGTCTGTCCTCTGCTTTGATGTGGATGGCTTTGGCAATCTCTATATGCTGGAGCATGATGTGGTCACCGGTGAGTTTTTCATCGTCAAGGCCGACCCTGCGGGCCGGGTGCTCTTCCGCGAGAAGATTGCCGAGCCCGGCGATGGGAGCGACTGGTATTACTACCAGCTGCGGGTGACTCCCACCGGCGAGATTATCGCCGTGGGCTACGAGATGGCCTACAGCGAGACCGACGCCCGGTTTTATGGCGATGTGCTCAGCGAGCGGGTCGCCCTCTACACTGCCGAGGGCGAGTTTGAGGCCTCCCTGCTGGACATCGACTGGCGCACCGCCTTAGTGCCGTCGCAGATTCCCTTCATCATGGGCATTGCCGGGGTGCAGGAGGACGGCGTCACCCTGCTGTGCAGCGATGGCGGCAGCTATTTCGAGGGCACCAAGCTCTACTTTTCCGCAGGGAAAGAGCCCGAGCTGTTGAGCCAATTCATGCTGCCCGAGGGCCTTGAGCCCACCTGTATCAGCCTGTCGGGCACCAATGAGCTGGTCATCACCACCCCGGCCGGCGAGATTTACAACATGGTCTCTGAGGAGGAGATTTACGACATCACCGGCATCATCGGTGACCGCATCGTGCCCATGGATCCGGTGGCCGGCACCGGCGACGAGGTGGCCATCCTCGACATGCTCAGCGGCCAGCTCTTCTCGGTGCACCTCAACGACTTCACCGCCGCGCCCATGGTGGTCGACACCGGGGCTGACGCCAGCTTTGATTTTATCGAGGTCATCGCTGTCTATCGCCTTTCCGACGGCAGCCTGGGGTTCCAGACGGTGCAAAAGGAGAGCGGCTTCCGCCTGGCCCAGCTCAAGGACGGCGTCATTACCGGCTGGGACACCTTTACCTGGGGCACCGGCTTCACAGTGGGCATGGGCGCCCTCATCTTTGCGGGCAGCTTTGGCGTCATGTACCTCATCATGCTGGGCATTCTGCGGGCCATGAAGAATTGGGGCCTGGCCCAGAAGATGGTCTTCGGCTTCCTGCCGGGATACCTGATTATCATGGTGATTTTGTCCATGGTGCTCTCTCAGACGGTGACACAGTCCTACGAGGACGAGCTTTACGCTAAAATGCGCATTGCCACCCGGATGGTCACCCCGTGGATTGACGGCGACAGTTTAGAGCAGACCGACATGCTCCTCGAGTACGGCTCGGCCAAGTACAACGCCAACGCCGAGCGGATGGAAAACGCCCGGGACGAGCTCAACTACGTCATCGACGGTATGCAGACCGACATGATGTGCTATGTCTACGACGGGGGACGGCTCTTCGTCACGCCGGTGCTCTATGGCTACAACTATATGCCCATCGAAAACACGGTGAACGCCGCCGACTGCGCCCGGTACTACAGCCTGATGAACAAGGCCGTCCTTGACGGCGAGGCCTTCGATATCTTCACGGTGCGTGACCACGAGGGCGAATGGCTGGTGGCCATCAAGCCGGTTTACAACAGCAAGGGGCACCCGGTGGGGCTGGTCGAGTTCAATCTGCACAGTTATTATCTGAGCAGCGTACAGCGGCAGTCGCTCCTTTATATCCTGGGACTCTTTGGCATCAGCGTTGTGCTGGTGTGCGCCTACTTCTTCATCTCGCTGCGGCTCAACCTGCGCCCCCTCAAGGATTTGCGCTGGGCTGTCGGACAGATTGGCGAGGGCCGCATGGGCGCCCGGGTCAACATCAAAAGCCGCGACGAGTTCCGCGACATCGGCATCGCCTTCAACATCATGAGCGATAAACTGGAGCAGTATATCTCCAACCTGGTGCTGCTTAACTCCTCCTATGTCAAGTTTGTGCCCAGCGAGCTGTTCGACCTCATTGGCCGCGAGAATGTCACCAAGGTGACCCTCAACGACCGGGCCAGCCTCAACCTGAGCATCCTGTTCATCAACTTCGCCGGCGGCAGCACCCTGTCCCAGACCATGAGCCCGGAGGCCTACTTCTCGGTGATTAACAAGAACTTCGACCGCCTTTCGGCCACGGTGGAGAGCAATCGCGGCGTCGTCGTCCGCTTCGACGGCACCGGCATGCTGGCCCTCTTCCCCGTCGGGGTCGAGGACGCCCTCATTTCGGCCATCCAGCTCAAGGAGATTTTGGGGGCCACGGGGCAGGACGACATGCGCATCATCGTCTCGGCGGGCACGGCCCTCATCGGCGTGGCCGGCAACGAGAANCGCCACACTATTGC
>JGI994J12354_10003140_pt1 | contig 15636 bp, 11 predicted proteins | sample IntmicLarv3ML3BL_FD_12354 | JGI IMG/M metagenome (IMG submission 12354)
CTATGGAAAGCCCGAGGCCGGTTCCGTCTATATTTCTGCTGGTGCGGGAATCAACCTGGCTGAATTCATTAAATATTTTCGGCAGATCGTAGGGCTTTATGCCTATTCCCGTATCCGCTATGTCGAAGAAAAGATTCTCCCCCTCCGCGCGAACGGTGAAGGTTACGCTACCTTTTTCCGTGAATTTTATGGCATTGCCCAAAATATTTATGAGAATTTGCCTAAGGCGTATATCATCGCCGTAAAGGCAGGTGGGCAAGCTGTTTAATATATTCATTTCGAAGGTAATATCACATTTGCCGGCGGTAAATGTAAACATGGATTCAATATTTCTAAGAAGCTGCATTATGTCAAAATCCACGGGAACAAGCTGGAGATTGCCGGCTTCAACCTTGGAAAAGTCCAAAATATCGTTTATGGTGCCTAAAAGCGCCGTTGATGAAATGCGAATATCATTTAAATAGGCCTGCTGGCGCTCCGTAAGCTTTTCGTTTGCCAGAAGCTCCGACATGCCTATAATCCCGTTCATAGGTGTTCGGATTTCATGGCTTATGGTTGAGAGGAACTGGCTCTTGGCTTGAGAAGCCTCAATGGCAACCTTGGCCTGAACCTCCATTTCCAAGCTGTGTTCCACGGCAACAGTACGTTCTTTTTCGATGGATTTGATTTCTCTCAAATCCCTTGAATATGCGGCGATACAATATTCGCCATGCCACGGCACCCGTACAAATATAGTTTCCACAGGCAAGGGATCGCCTTCTTTTGTAATATATTCCCAATCGAAGCGCTTATATCCCGTTTCGAAAGCTTCGCAAATCGCCTCGGCATATTTTAACGCGGAAAGTTCTCCGCCTGGCTGATATTTAGGGCTGAGCGCATAATAATTTTCTATATATTCGGATTTTTCATTTAAGCCGAAAAGCCTGACAGCCTCCATATTACAATCCAGCAAATGTCCGGATATATCCCAGAAGGAAGCGGCCAGCGGCGTAGCATCCAGCATAATCTGAGTGCGTTCATCCACATCGGCAAGGCCTTTGTTTTCGGCGGCAATTTTAGCTTCTTTAAGCTCGTTTTCCAAATTGACATTTTGGCTTATATCCAAAATCATGCCTACAACCCGCATTGTATTGCCGTCATTATCTTTTAAAATACTTCCGAAGCTTCTTATATAGCGGATGCTGCCGTCAGGCATATTAATATTAAAATCCCATACAGGCCGCTCATCGTAGCGATCTTCATTACTTATTACACTTGCCATTTTTAGAGAGGTATCGGCATCCATTATATTTTTAAAATGCTCAATAAGAATCGGGATAGGAGCATTTCCCCCTGTTTCTCCAAAGACCAAAAGCCGGGCGCATAATTCATCATAAGTAGAAATGCCCGTTTTAAAATCAAGCTCCCACACTCCTGCTTGGGAGGCGTTTAATGCCAACTCCAAACGCCCTTGAGCGTTTAAGAAATCGGTTATATCGGAGGAATGCTGCATATGCACCTTTTTGCCGTCAAGCCATTCAATAACGCTGTCAACATTTTTGTGGTGGCGGTTGGTTAGCGGGTTGAACCGCTCCCAAATAACAGGGTCATCCGAATTTTCCACAAGAATATTGTTGGGGCAAGCGGGGCAGCGCTCGTCGGTTTCGGTAGGCAGAACATCCCAGCAGATTTTTCCGATGGCGCTTTCATCAAGGCGGAAGGTTTCCAGCATTCGCTTGTTCATAAATAGTATCTCATCTGTTACCATATCCGAAACATACACGCAGGCATCTATGCCGTCAACTATATTTTGCAAAACACCCAGCATACTGTCGGCTTTTGTTTTGGCCTCATGCATTTCGGTTACATCCAGAGCGTATTGAACATGGGCTTTCCTGCCGTCCGTCCAATCTATAATGCTGTCGAAGCATTGATAAAGCCGGCCGGTAACGGAGTTGGTTGCAGTCCATAATACAGGTTTTTTAGGATTTTTCTCCAGTTGATGAAGGGGGCAGAAATCGCATCTTTCATTTATATCTTTCTGTATAGTTTCCCAGCATTTTTTGTTTTTTAAATTGCCTTTGATCTGAAAGGTTTCCCTCATCATTTTGTTGACGAAAAGCAGCTCGTCATTTTCCATATCAGACACATAAATATGGGCGTTAATATTATCAAGAATATTCATTAATACGCCGAGGGTCTTTTTCGTTTCTTCCTGAGCGCGTTTTACGTGGGTTATATCGGTAATTATGGTTCCCCCGCCGGAAATTTGCGAGTTTTCGTCGAACAGCGGAAAAATCTTCTGCTGAACATGGAGTACGGAGCCGTCTTTTTTAATTAAATCGGAGCTTCCCTGCAATGGCTTTCCTTGGGAAATATTATTATCCCATGCATCTTTGATTTTTTTAGCGGTTGCTTCATCATAAATCCGCCCGGGGCCGACTTCCATGCCGATTTCATCAGCGCTGTATCCGCTGAGGTTATAGGCGCTGGGGTTGGCGTATATACAGTTGAGGTCGATATCCGTAGTCGCGATAAAATCATCCGCGGAGTCGATTATGGCGGATTTTATCATAAGCTCCCGTTGATTTGCCCTGTAATCCGTGATATTTCTCATTATAACGCCGACGCCTTGCAGCAGGCCCTCGGAATTATGTATGGCGAAGAAATGTTGCTCTACCTCGTAGCGCTTGCCGCTTTTTGAAATAAGAATCGAATCACCTTGGGCGAAGCCTTCTTCCAAGGCTTTTTGGGAAAGAAGGAAGGCCTTATGAGCATCCTCCTTGCTGTGGAGAAGCTCGGGAACAATGCCTATACCGATTTCTTCCGGTGTATATTCCGAAAGCTCATAGGCATAAGGGTTTGCGTAGACAGCCCGGAATGAGGTGTCGCAAGCAACCACAACATCTTTTGATGAATTTAAAATACTTGCTTGAATATCTCGAATATCCATACTGGGGCGGCCTCCTATGCCTATAGCCTAAATAATAATTGCCATATTTCATCGGCTGGTAAAAGCTGTATATGCATCAAAATAATTTGAATATAATATCGGCCGATTACTTGCTTTAAGTTAATTTTAGGCAAAAATATTGTTTGAGAAATTTTGCGTGCTTATATTTAAATACCGGCCACCGATACATATGCATGAAAACAGCATGATTTTTCCGAAGAAAACCGTTTCAACAGGCCCCACAGGCCCACAGGGAATCCAAGGAGTGGAAGGCCCCACAGGCCCGCAAGGCATCCAAGGCGTAGAAGGTCATACCGGCCCACAAGGCATTCAGGGCGTGGAAGGTCACACAGGCCCGCAAGGAATCCAAGGCATGGAAGGCCCCACAGGCCCACAGGGAATCCAAGGAATCCAAGGAGTAGAAGGCCCCACAGGCCCGCAAGGCATCCAAGGCATGGAAGGCCCCACAGGCCCGCAGGGAATCCAAGGTATTCAAGGCGTAGAAGGTCATACCGGCCCCACAGGCCCGCAAGGATTGCAGGGAATCCAAGGCGTCACGGGAGCGGGGGTTTCCATAAATAGCATGTGCGCCCTTAACGCACAGCACTCTACAATTTCGATTGTGACCGGCGGAACGGCAATTTCCTTGCCGGATTACCATGTGCTGGATAGCTATCATGTAAACGCAGGCAGCACAGTTTTCACTATACCCCAAACGGGTATTTATCTTGTTTGGTATCGCATCAGCGTTACAGCGGGCTGCTCGCTGTCGTCGCGAATTTGGTATAATGGAATAGCTTTACCCGGCTCAACAATCGCCCCGTCTACAAATATTTCTATATATGAGAACATGCAGCTTGCGCAGTTTAATACTAATGATACGCTTTCATTGCAGTTGTTTGGCAAAAATGAGTCCGTGACCCTGCAAGGGGGAACGGGGGCATCGGTGGTATTGGTTCGCTTAAGTTAAGTGAAAGCGAGATTGGCTCAAAAAAGCGTCTGAAATGCAGATGCTTTTTTATTGTGAAGTATATTGAGTCAATATATTTTTCCGGGCGAAAAAAATTTTTGTAAATACTTGATTAATTCGGAATATATTGCAATAATATAAATAAAGTGATAATTCTTCTAAAAAGGGAGGTGACAGGAATGGATGATGATCCTTATAACAGTTGTTGCTACAATTTGAATAAGGGAGTCCATTTTTGCTGCCTTGCTTTCGCTTCTTAAATGGGAACGATTTTTGCAACCTAAAATGGATTTTATCCTTCTTTAGTTTTACCAATCAATGGCAGGTGAATTTTATATGTGTAAAAGGGGTATTTTGCGCCCTTTTATGTGGTAATTCTTCTTACCGCAGGCTTTTTGCGCACAATTTGCAGCGCCAAATTATCAAGCTTGGGCATATTCGTGAAAGCTTGGTTAGCTGAGCCGCGTTGTTGAATTTATCTATGCCGTTGATACGAAATGCTGAAAAAGAGAGGAGCAAGTCCGGTGGAGGATATAAGAATTGAGGACAGAGTTGAAATTTTGAGAAAATTAATAGGTGAAAAGGATTATAAAGCAATCAGACAAGAGCTATCGGCGTTGCACCCCAGCGATATAGCGGAAATAATAGATGAAATGAGCGCGGAGGAGCGCGTTATCCTAATCAGGGTTATGCCAAAGGATCAGGCGGCGGATGTGTTCTCCTACCTTAGCGCTCAAAGCCAGATTAATCTTGCATCATCCATGAATGAAAGCTTGATGAAATATATTTTCAACGAACTGTATTTTGATGATAAAATTGATTTTCTTGAAGATATTCCCGCGAATTTTGTCAGAACACTCATAGCTTATGCTCCGGCGGAGGAGCGCAATATGATTAACCAGTTTCTGAATTATCCGGAAAACTCAGCCGGAAGCTTAATGACCATAGAGTATGTTGATTTGAGAAAGAGCATGACGGTTAAGGAAGCGCTGGAGCGGGTTAAAGCAACCGGTATGGATAAGGAAACTATTTATACCTGCTATGTTTTGGATCAAACTAAGAAGCTTGAGGGCATAGTATCTTTGAGAAAGCTGGTTTTATCAAATACCGAAGCTACGATTGAAGAAATAATGGATAAGGATTTCTTCTGTGCCCACGCAGGGGACGATCAGGAAGAAGTAGCCGAAACCTTTAAAAAATACGATTTATCTGCCCTGCCTGTTGTGGATGGGGAAAACCGCCTCATAGGCATAATAACCGTAGATGATATTTTGGATGTTATCGAACAAGAAACCACTGAGGACTTTGAGAAAATGGCGGCCATGGCTCCGTCTGATGAGGAGTATCTGGAGGCTAGTGTTTTCAAACTGGCAAAGGCGCGTATTGTATGGCTTTTGGTGCTTATGATTTCCGCCACATTTACAGGTGGGATAATTACCCATTTTGAGGAGCTTTTAAGCACGGCGGTGATTTTAACGGCCTTTATCCCTATGCTTATGGATACAGGCGGAAATGCCGGCAATCAATCATCAACCCTTATAATCCGCGGTATGGCTCTGGGCCAGATTGAAAGAAGGGACTGGTCAACCGTATTGTGGAAAGAGGTTCGGGTAAGCCTTGTTGCAGGCTCCATTTTGGCATTGGTTAATACGGCCAGAATGCTTTTGTTCAGCCAAGCTACCCTTTTAGTAACCATAACCGTATCCATAACCCTTCTGTGTACCGTTGTTCTGGCGAAAATTATCGGAGGCTTGCTGCCCATTGCCGCAAAGGCGCTTAAGCTTGACCCGGCCATAATGGCAGGGCCCCTTATTACAACAATTGTAGATGCTATTTCGTTGATAATTTATTTTACCATCGCCGGGGTTTTGGTGTTATAATATTCTTGCGCCGGTATATGCGGGGAGTATTGTTCATTTTAAAATTCAGCAGGTAAGGCTATTATATTGCCATCGCCCTTATACTTGGGCGGTGGCAATTTTTTAATGTGAATTTTTGCCGAATAAAAAAGTCGCCGCCGTATAATAAATTCATGCACTTTTGCCGAAAAACATATATAGCTATGCCGCATATTTGCGCAAGGTGAATTTTTAGCCGGCTTGTTTGGGAAGTAAGCATTAAAGGCCTTATAGCAAGCGGATTTAATCAAAAACATAGAATACTGACATTTATACTGCTTTTTTGTAGCCAACATTATCGCTTCTAAACAGAAATATATAAGGGAAACCGGGAGGATTTTGTGAGAAAAATATTTTTTAGAAAAATTGCATTTATTACATTGGCCGTAGTTTTAACAGCCGCAATAGGAAAGAATGCCCTTGCCGCAGGGCGCTATTTAGATTCCCATCCGCTTTATGTCGGCGGTAATATTGTGCTTGTTTCGGCGGAGTCGGTTTATCTTGAAAAAGAGGATTTAAATATCATATTAACCCCCCAAAGCGCCGAGGTGGATATAACATATGTTTTGAGAAATGAAGGCGGCGCAAAAACGGTTGAATATGTTTTTCCCGTTGAAATATTTATAGGAGAAGGCGTTGCAAGCTGGGAAATCGAAGGGATTAAACTTTTGGACGGGGATGAGGAAATTGAATATAACCGTTCTCACGAACCCAATAGCGGCGCGGCTAATAATGCAATTGAGCTGAACGGATATAATTTCCCTTATTTCAGAAGCGTTAACGAATATTTTATGGCCGGTTTGGAATTTGCCGAGAAAGAAACGAAAGTATTGAGCGTTTCATATAAAACCAAGCCTGCGTTTATGCTGGCTTATGTAGATAATAAACTGCCGAAAAACTATTCCGATATAGTGTTTTCCTATGATTTGCGCACAGGGGCAAGCTGGGGCCGTGGCAGGGCTGAGGAATTTAATCTACATGTGGATTATACGGGTATAATTAAGGCTTCGGGCAGTGTGAATTTAAATATTGAAGGATTTTCCGAGGAAGCCGGCGGCATTTTTAATTACAGCGCCAAGGATTTTAATTTTATAAAGCAGAAGCATATAACCGCAGTATGCAAGGCGCCTTTTGAAAAAAATATGCAAAGCGATTATTTGCTTGAAAGCGAAAAGGTTCTTGAACGTATTTATGCCAGCTCCGTTTTGGATGATGATTATAGAGGTTACGGCCCTATGAATATGTTTGACGGGGATTTTGATACGGCATGGAATACTAATGGGGATGGCTTGGGCGAATATATAGAGCTTACATTGCCCAAGGGGGTAAGCGTAGGCATTGTAAACGGATATTTGAAAAATGAAAATGTTTATTATAACAACGCCAGAATAAAGAAGCTGAAAGTAGAAGCTTTACAAATTGACACCTCAACAGGTGTGGGGAGTATGGAAACCTATGAGATTGAGCTTGAAGATACGGCTTTCGGCGCAATAAATAAAAGCTCCATGGTGGATAATGTAAGTATAGTTGCCCAAGGCGGCGGCCTTATAAGGCTGAGCGTTTTGGAAACATATCCCGGCAGAGTTTATGGCGATGTTTGTATAAGCGGCATGTATTTTTTCGGAATTGACAATAAAATTAATTATACAAATAATGATTCTTCGAAAATCCTAATAGATGATGAGCCTACCTTTGATGAGCTTAAGGCGCAGAAAGAGGCCGCAGGCTTGATTTCCTCGCAAAAGCCGCCAACGGAGGCCGGAACTTCTTTTACGGGAAACCCTTCGCGAAATCCTTTTGAAACCGCCACAGCTCCCCCTTCTTTCAGGCCGATAACGGAACCGATTCCCGAGCCTACGCCTGAATCCGCGCCTGAATCAACGCCGGAGCCGTCTGCCGAACCTGTGCCTGAATCAACTCAGGAACCGCCTGCCCAGCGGAAGGCGCCGGTAATCGTGGAGTCCGCAAGCCTTGAAGATGAAGCGCATAGGCTGAATCCTTTCTTGGCGGCGGTTTCCTTCAGCATATTAGGCTTCTTTGTCCTGCTTATGATTATACGGATGAGAATAAGGAATTCATAAATATATAAAAATATTTAACAAAAAACTACCCGGCTAAAAAATTGCCGGGTAGTTTTTTTGAACAGCTATTTGCCGGTTTTGAAAATATGCATTTCCAACTGCGCGGCTATTGCGCCGAATTCTGATTATTCGTATAAAAAGGCGAGGGTTGGCAATTTTTACAGCCGGAGCAGGCTACGCTGTCGGATTTATCCTCCGTCATGCTCCAATGGCGCAATACGCCGAAAATCGTAAAAAGGCTGACCCCCATTTCCGAAAGGCTATATTCAACCCGAGGCGGAATTTCAGGGAATATTTTGCGCTTAACAAGCCCGTCAGCCTCCATTTCTCTAAGCTGCTGCGTGAGAACCTTTGCGCTTATATTGGGTATGGCTCTTTCCAATGCGCCGAAGCGTACAGGGCATTGGGATAATTCTTTTAAAATCAGTATTCTCCATTTTCCGTTGATTAAAGAAACTGTAGCTTCAATCGGGCATTTTTGATCCATATTACGCCGCCTTTTCCATTACTTACTTTTTGGTGCGTAAGGTTACATTTAAGTACATACTTGCAAATATATTCTAATATGTATATTCTACATGTATGGGCAAGTATTGTAAACAATAAAATTCAATAATCAGACGGAGGCGAATATTATGGATAAAAATATTACATTTCATGTTATTGAAGAAGGAAATATTGAAAGATGCCGGGATTTATGCAATGAATTGATGGCTTTTCAAGGCTCAAAGGCCGTTAAGTATAAAGAAGCATTTGCTCGTATGAGTTTTGAAACCCGCATGGTTCCCAGCTATACTTCCGCAGAGGGGAAGCTGGTAATAACTGCCGAATGTGACGATGTTCCCGTGGGTTATATATTTGCCTCGGTTGAGGAGCTTACACATGAGCAAATACATGTTAAAAAGGAAATGCTGCCGCCTTGGGCGCAAATGTCCTACGAGGGTGATGAAATTGTGGAAGGCCTTTATCCCCTGTGGATGGAGCCTCAGCAAGTGGGCCATATAAATAATTTATATGTGAAAGATGAGTTTAGAAAATACGGCCTTGGCCGTCAGCTTATGGAAAAAGCAACTAAGTGGCTTGAAGAAAATGAAAAAGTGCATTATATTTTCGTCCATGTTTCCAACGGCAACGCATCCGCCGAGGATTTTTATAAAAAATTCGGCTTCGAATACAGTCATGAGGTTTTTAAAGGCTTTATAACCGGATATTATAAAAAAGCCAGATAACAGCATTTTGTAAATATAAAAGCTCCCAAGCAGCTTGCTTTAAGCCGCGGGGGCTTTTTTTATTGAGAAAAGAGTTAATTTTACGTTGAACATGTCGGTGATTTGAAATTTTTGGAAGTTTTCGGAAAAACTCGGAAAAAATTAGTGAGAGATTTATGAAATTTTCAGCTATAATAATATTAACGGATAGGTTTTTATTAAAGTTAGAAAAGCCCGAATTTTCATTCAAAAACCGTAAAACATGCAAAGCTTTATTACAAAAAAGAAAGGTTGAATTAAATGGGGAAAACAATTGCGGAGAAAATTCTCTCGGCCAAAAGCGGTATTGATGCCAAAAGCGGCGACATAGTAACCGCCGAAATAGATTTTGCCATGGTGCCCGATGCCCAAGGGCCTTGGAGCATTGACCCTTTTAACAAGCTCAATGAACAGACCGTGTTTGACAAAAATAAAATTGCATTTGTTATAGATCATTATGTTCCCTGCCCAAATGCGGGGGTTGCGGAGCATCACGATATGGTTCGGGATTTTTGCAAGAAGCACGGCGTAAAGCTTTATGAAAGCGGCGAGGGGATTTGCCATCAAATTCTTTTTGAAAAAGGGCATGTTTTTCCCGGCGGGCTTTTCGTGGGCGCGGATTCTCATAGTTGCTCCTACGGGGCGGTTGGGGCCCTCGCCGTGGGCGTAGGTTCGACGGATATTGCCGTGGCTATGCATTACGGCAAGCTGTGGTTCAAGGTGCCCGAATCAATAAGCATCAACCTTCACGCTAAGCTAAAGCCGGGAGTTACGGGAAAAGATTTGGCGCTTTATATAATGGGACTGCTTGGAGCCGACGGAGCCGCTTATAAATCCATAGAATTTTCAGGCGACGGAGTTGAAACACTGGATATGGATGAGCGATTCACCATATGCAATTTAAGCGTTGAATGCGGCGCGAAATTCGGGATAATGCCTTTCGATAATGTTACTTTAAAATGGTGCGTAGAGAAGGGCGTTGACTTTTCTTCGGCGGCTTCTCCCGATGGGGATGCCGTTTACGAAAGAAAAATCGATATTGATTTATCTGAGATAGAATGCGGCGTTGCCAAGCCTCATCAGGTGGATAATTATGCGAAGCTTAGAGATGTTTCAGGCACGAAAATCGATATGGTTTTAATAGGCACCTGCACAAACGGCAGGCTGAAGGATTTCGCCTGTGCTCATGAAATTCTTAAAGGCCGCGAAGCTTGCGGTGAGGTTGAATTTTTGGTGGTGCCGGCTTCGAGAGAGGTTTATATTGAGGCGATTAAAAAGGGATATATTGAAACATTCCTGAATTGCGGGGCGAAAATATTGCCGCCCGGCTGCGGGCCTTGCTGCGGCAGCAGCGCAGGCGTTCCGGGGGCGGGAGCTAATGTTCTCTCCACCGCCAACAGAAATTTCATAGGCAGAATGGGCAATACGAAATCCAATATATATCTGGCATCGCCCTATGCGGCGGCGGCGGCCGTTATTACGGGGAAAATCACCGATCCGGGGGTGTTTTTAAATGGCAAATAATATAACAAAAGGGATTGTTCATAAATTCGAGGATGATATAAATACCGATTACATAATATCTTCGAGGCATAAGCGCGATACCACGGATTGCGATATTTTGAAGAAATATATTTTCGCGGATATAAGGGATAATCTGATTGAAAAAATAAGTGAAGGCGATATAATTGCGGCGGGGCATAATTTCGGCTGCGGCTCTGCCATGGAAGTGGCTTCACAAGTGGTTAAGGCTGCTGAGTTCAAGGTGATTATCGCCAAATCCTTCGCCAGAAGTTATTACAGAAATGCCATGAACAACGGGCTGCTGCTTATAATCGCCGATACGGATTTTTTAAACGACGGCGCCGCTATCAGCATCGACTTCGACGAAAGCGGGGATATTATACTCTCCGCGGAAAACGGAGGGGATAAGATTAACCTCGGAAAAGTCAGCTCCGTTATGCATAAGCTCTATGAAGCAGGCGGGCTGATTGAATATGTGAACAAATACGACCGGCTACCTGTTTAGTATGCTTCAAATGGATACATAAAAAACTTGTGGCTATGTATTTTTAATATGTTATAATAATTGCAGGAATATTTTTAAAATTTTAAAGCAAGTCAAAAACACAAAGGGAGGTATATATGTTAATCATTAAAAATGCAAACGTACATGACGGCCTTGGAAACGTGCTTAAAAACACGGACATAATTATTGAAGGCGGCATAATTAAAGAAGTCGGCGAAGGCTTAAGCTGCGACGGGGCGGAGGTCGTAGATGCCGAAGGTAAGGAAGTATTTCCCGGTTTTATTGATGCTTGCAATAAATGGGGCGCCGCCGGCCCTGATCTCCGAGATAATGACATGAATGAGCACACCAACCCCGTCAATCCGGAACTTAATGTTATTTACGCCTTCGACCATGAGGCCATGACATTTCAAAACGCCTTTGAATACGGCACTTCGGCCATAGGGCTTATGCCTTCATTCGGCAATGTTTTAGGCGGGCAGGCCGCTGTTTACAGAACTTTCGGCAATCATCCTTATAATATGATTATTAAGGAAAAAGCCGTTATGGCCGCATCTGTCAGCGAGGAAGTTAAGGACACTTACGGCGCGCAGAAAAAGCAGCCTGTAACAATTATGGGTATTATGGCCCTTTTGGATGAAGCTTTGCAAAAAGCCGTTCGACATACGGATGATAAGGATTACGATCCTAAATCGGAAGCCTTAAAGCCTGTTCTCTCAGGGGAAATGCCTCTGTTCATACATGCTCAAGACGATAAGGAAATGGACGCCGTTGAGCTGTTTATGGAGAAATATCCAAATATTCGTTATGTGTTCTGCGGGGCGTATACTCTTAAGAAAAGCCGCGAATCCGTGGCGCAAGGCAATGTAGGCGTTGTTCTGGGTGAGCAGCTTACAACAAGCGGCGATTACAAGGTTAAATACAAACATATAAAGCATTTGCTTGAAAACGGCGGAGTTATTGCGCTGGGCAATTGCCGCAGAGGGGGAAGCTCCAAGGAATCGCTCCTTTGGAATGCCATCATAACCCACCAAAAAGGCATTGATGAGGAAACCGTTGTAAAAATGATTTCCGGCAACCCGGCTAAGCTTTTGGGCGTGGATAATATTATGGGCTCCGTAGAAGCGGGCAAACGGGCGGATTTATCAATCTGGAGCGGCAATCCTATAAAAAAATATTCGGCTAAAATAGAAAAAATGTATATTGACGGCGTAAACGTACTGGATAAGGAGGTTAGGTTGACATGTTGGTAATTAAAAACACCAAAATTTACACCTCCGCAGGTACGGTTCACGAAAAAGGCGATATACTCATTAAAGACGGAAAAATTGAAAAAGTCGGCGGCAGCATTGAAGCCGATTGCGAAATCATAGACGGTGAAGGGCTTATTACCCTCCCGGGCCTTGTGGACGGGCATAACCACGCCGCCAGCAATATGGTAAACCGCAAGAAGCAGGACTTTAACGAAATGTCCGGCAATTGCGTACCTCAAATGGATATATTGTACTCCATAGATTTTAACTCGGAGGATTTTAAATTCTATTATAAAGGCGGCATCACCACATCCGGCATAATTCCCGGTAGCGGCAATGTTGTAGGCGGCGTTGGCGTAGCGATTAAGGGCTGGGGCAAGTCCAATAAAGAGCGGGTTCTCAGGCATCCCATGGCTCTTAAAATGGCTCTTGGCTTGAATCCTAAAAATGCTTACGGCAAGCAGCGGCAGGAAGCGCCCATGACCCGTATGAGCATTGCTCAAATAATAATCGATACATTCCGTAAGGCTCAGGAATATATGAAAAAGCGCGAGCTTCCGGAAAATGATCCTAAGCGCCCGGTATACAATCAGGGCATGGAAAATGTATGCATGGTTCTCCGTAAGGAAATGCCTATAAAAGTGCATTCCGAGCAGTTTGACATGCTTATGGTATTTAAAATTGCCGAAATGTTCGACATTAACTTCACCATAGAGCATGGCTGGGGAGCAAGCGATTTTTATGATGATTTCTCCGAATCGAAGCATCTTGTAGGCATTTTGTTCGGCCCTATGAGCTATATGCCTCGCTTCCCGGGGGAAATAGGCAAGCAGGATCCGTACAGCCTTATTGAGCTCGACAGAAGGGGCGTTAATTGCTCCCTTATAACCGACGGGCCATCCTTCGGGGCGGAAGCTCTGCTTCTGCAAGGTGGCGAAATTATTCGCTCCGGCGGCAATGTTGAGAAGGTTATAGAAATGATGACCATTAATCCCGCCAAAACCATGGGCGTGGATAAGCGCATCGGCTCCATAGAAGTTGGTAAGGATGCGGATTTTGCAATATTCCAAGGTATGCCTTGTGTGGATACCAATGCAAGGGTGAAATACACATTAATTGACGGTGAAATAGTACATAAAAGCAAGCATTAGAAATATATTAAAAAAAGCCTGTACGCTTGGATGCGTACAGGCTTTTTTGCGGAGAAATTTTTATTTGCTCTATTTTTGCCTTAATTCAAAGGATATTTCAATTTCATCCAAGCAGGTCGGTATGAGAACGCCACTAAATGAGTAGAAACAGCGGTGTTCCTACGCTGTTTCTATGAATGAAGTCAGCGTGCTCACCGACCTGCGAACTGTCGCTAGACGAACAACCCACGAGCCAACCTTGGCGTTTATGGCAATGAAGCCGAAATTGATTGCAAAGCACTCGATTATGCCGATAAATACATTGTCCATTTTCCACCGCCTGATCGAAAAATTTGCAATCATTTTCATTGCCTTGATTTTATCATAATAACGGTTAAAAAGCCATGTTTCAATTTTTTACTTGTACATACGGGCAAAATCAGGCATAATCATATGTAGTATATTTTAAAAAGAAGGATGGTGCCCATTGGATAAAAAATTTGATTCTGAAATATTTATAATGCATAACCCTATGGTGCATCACATGCATTGTGGCTTATAAATTGGTTGAATTTAAAATATCTAACAATTAATATAACTTAAGGAGAATATATATGGAATTTATAAAAACCCCCGTAAAAGGGATGCAGGATATTTTGCCTGAAAACATGCGTATTAAAGAAATGGTGCTTTCTTTGATTAAAGAAACCTATGCCGATTACGGATTTATGCAAATTGAAACGCCGGCCATGGAGCATTTGGAAAATTTAAGCGGCAAGCAGGGCGGCGAAAATGAGAAGCTTATGTTCAAGGTGCTAAAACGCGGTGCGGATTTAGGCCGTGCTCTTGAAAAAGAAGACGGGGAGTTGGCGGACAGCGGTTTGCGCTATGATTTGACTCTGCCCCTTGCCAGATATTATGCGGGCAATATCAGCAGCTTGCCTGCGCCTTTTAAAGCGCTGCAAATAGGCAATGTATGGAGGGCTGACAAGCCCCAAAAAGGCAGATACCGCCAGTTTACCCAATGTGATATTGACATTTTGGGTGACGGGTCTATTCTGGCGGAAATAGAACTTATTGCGGCCACGGCCAATGCTCTTAAAAAAATATTTTCCGTTATAAATATTGAAAATTTTACGGTACATGTAGGCGATCGCAGGATTTTGAAAGCAATGACTGCTCAAGCCGGATTTACTGAAGATGATTTTGATAAGGTTTTCATAATATTGGATAAATTCGATAAAATAGGAAAAGATGGCATTGTTGATGAATTGCTGAAGGAAGGCTTCTCCGGGGAAACGGTTAATAAATATGCCGAAATTCTGGAGCGCTTTGCTAAAGGGGTAACATGCACAGATTTCTGCGGATTTATAGAGGCGCAAAATTTGGATAAATCCCTTTGTGATGATTTGGATACAATAGTTTCCTGCGCCAAAAGCATGGTTGGAGACGGTGTGAGCATTATTTTCGATCCGACATTTGTACGGGGCATGGCTTATTATACGGGAACCATATTCGAGATAAGTATTGACGGATATAATTACGCCATAGCAGGCGGCGGCAGATATGATGATATGGTAGGTAAATTTGCCAAGCAGCCTGTTCCGGCTTGTGGGTTTTCCATCGGCTTCGAGCGCATTCTTATAATTTTGGAAGATAATAATTTTTCCATTAAAATGGCGGAGGAAGGTACGGCTTTCCTTGTTCAAAACGGCGCGTCTTCCGAAATAATGCTGGATACTTTCGAAAAAGCCGCAGCTTTGCGCGCCGAAGGCAAAAGCATAACCGTTCAGCCTATGAAAAAGAATGTTAAAGCCCAGATTGACAGGCTTATGGAAGATGGCTTTACCAATGTGGAGCGAGTTTATAAAGACTAATCTGTGATAATAACAAAATCCCCTGAACGGCCCTAAGGGTTCGAAACAGGGGATTTTTTGCGCCTAAGCGGTTGTCATTTAAAATACGGGAATCTGCTGGCCGCCGAATTTTTCAATAAGCTTCTGACGAGTGGCGTCATTATTATATTCGGCTATGATTTTTTTATAATCGTCTTTTTCCAAATCACCGGTGCGGCAGCATACGATATTCCAATAATT